>Ga0075520_1001557_pt1 | contig 11102 bp, 9 predicted proteins | sample NGEPerB_FD_75100 | JGI IMG/M metagenome (GOLD analysis project Ga0075520, IMG submission 75100) | Arctic peat soil microbial communities from the Barrow Environmental Observatory site, Barrow, Alaska, USA - NGEE PermafrostAB12-B | ecosystem: Environmental > Terrestrial > Soil > Wetlands > Peat ...
AATAATAAAATCCTGTCTGTCGGGTGTATTTTTACCCATAAAGAATTCCAGGAATCCGTTTACAGAGTCATTTTTTTTCATCCGCACCGGCTCAAGTCTCATATCTTTTCCAATGAAGTGTTTGAATTCATCGGGAGAGATTTCTCCCAGTCCTTTAAACCGGGTCATTTCAGGATTTGGTCCAAGTGCTTTAATAGCCTTCGCTTTTTCTTCGGGGGAATAGCAGTACTTTGTCTCTTTTTTATTCCTGACCCTGAATAAGGGAGTCTGCAGGATAAAAACATGCCCTTTTCTTACCAGATCGGGAAAGAACTGGAGAAAGAATGTAAGCAAAAGCAACCGGATATGCATCCCATCAACGTCGGCATCGGTCGCAACAACAACATTATTGTATCTCAGGTTTTCTATTCCGTCTTCAATATTGAGAGCAGACTGAAGCAGGTTAAACTCCTCATTTTCGTATACTATTTTCTTTGTGAGTCCAAAGCAGTTAAGTGGTTTGCCACGAAGACTGAAGACAGCCTGTGTTTCCACATTCCTCGATTTTGTTATCGAACCACTTGCAGAATCGCCTTCAGTTATGAAAAGTGTCGAATCAAGCTTGTTTGTATCGTTGGAATTATAATGAATACGACCATCTCTTAATTTTTTATTATGCAGACTAACTTTTTTTGCCCTGTCCCTTGCCAATTTTTGAATGGAGGAAATTGCTTTTCTTTCCTTCTCAGAGTCCTGGATCTTTTTCAGAATTATTCTGGCAGTTTCAGGATTCTTATGAAGAAAATCATCAAGTTGCTTCTTTATAAACTCGCTGATAAAATTTCTGACAGAAGGGCCCTCAGGTCCCATATCCTTTGATCCCAACTTTGTCTTTGTTTGAGATTCAAAGATCGGTTCTTCGACTTTTATGCTTATGGCTGCAATTATTGATGATCTTATGTCGGAAGGGTCATAATCTTTTTTATAAAAATCCCTGATCGTCTTCACAATAGCTTCTCTGAACGTAATAAGATGAGTTCCGCCCTGGGTTGTATTCTGACCATTGACAAAGCTGTAATAATCTTCTCCGTATTGAAGTCCATGTGTAAATGCTATCTCAATATCCTCTCCGGTAAGATGAATTATCGGATAAAGGCCCTCCTTGCTGATGTTTTCATTTAGTAAATCAACCAGACCATTTCTAGAGAAAAATTTATTGCCATTAAAGTTGATAATGAGACCAGAGTTAAGGTATACATTGTTTTTCAGCATTGTGTCTACATATTCTGAAATGAAATAGTAGTTGCCGAACAGCTCTTCGTCGGGCTCGAATATCACTTCAACACCATTCTCTTCATTAGTATGTTCAAGAGGATAATCTTTAACTGTTCTGCCATGTTCAAATTCAATTACCTTAACCTCTCCCTCGCGTATTGACCTTATAATAAACTTGCTTGACAAGGCATTAACGGCTTTTACTCCTACTCCGTTAAGACCCACAGATTTTTTGAAAGCTTTAGAATCGTATTTCGCCCCCGTGTTCATTTTAGAGACGGCATCAAGTACTTTTCCAAGTGGTATCCCACGACCCCAATCCCGTACTCTGACCTCCTTGCCATTGATGGATACATCTATTTTCTTCCCGTATCCCATCATGTACTCGTCGAGGGCGTTATCCATAACCTCTTTGAGAAGTACATAAACACCATCATCCTGGGAAGACCCATCACCAAGTTTCCCGATATACATACCCGGCCTAAGGCGGATATGCTCTCTCCACTCAAGTGTTTTTATATGCTCTTCTGAATACCCAACTGACATTTTGCAGAAATTTTGGGCAAATATAACGAATTACAACCGGTGTTATTTGTCAATTTTTCAACAATCGGAATGAAATCTAACAATGAACTCACCCCCCTGCCCACTCTCTAATTCTTAAAGAGGAGGTGTAATATACTGAATATCATGGAAATTCCCCTTCTTTACGAAGTAGAGAGGGGGATTAAAGGGGGTGAGTACATCAGTTGAAAAGAGGAGACTAATCAATAATGAAGAAATTTTTGAGCAGTTAACTAAATATCCACCCCTGCATCCCTTCTTAAGTTATCAACTAACTTATCTTTCTTATTATTCTGAAGCATCTGGAAAAGATAGACCGGGATACCTATTAACATTAATATAAATCCATACATAACAACTTTTGCCCCAGTACCGTAGATTGCATATATTGAATAGCCAAAAGCAAGCAATGCAAAAATCGAATTCTTCAGAAAACTAAAAATATTAAAATGTGGAGAACGATTCTTCAGGAGTACAATATCTGCAGCAGCCGAAAATGCATAAGCTGGCAGAAATGCAAGTGTTGCAAGCAAAAGCATAAAATTAAAAGCCGAACTTAATGTGCCCATATAATTTAAAATCAGTAATACATTGGCAGCCAGGGCGCTTATTATCAAAGAATTAACTGGTGTTAAATATTTTGGATGAATTTTCCCGAATACTTTCGGAAAAAGGTTATCCTGTGAAGCTCCAAATGCACTTCTAGCTGTTGTAAGTATCCAGCCCGATGAAGCACCAAGTGCAGATACTATAGCACCTAAGGCAATAAAATTGCCTCCCCATTTTCCGCCGGTCGCTTTATTAATAATATCAGCCAGCGGCGCATTTGAAACTGCCAGGGTGGACTGGTCGAGTACCCCCATTGCAACAATAGATACTAAAATATATACTGCAGCTGCCACTAATGTCCCATATATTGTGCTTTTTCTGATGTTTGTTTGCGGATCTTTTATTTCTCCGGCCGGAACTGTGGCGCTTTCAATTCCCACGAAAGCCCATAGGGCAATTGCAATTGCAGCCGGCAACGTACTCATTCCTGATACCTTGGCACTCGACACCGTATTCAGCATTGCAGGGTTAAAATGCATTGCAGCAATGACTACAAATACTACCAAAGCCCCTACCTTAAGGACGGTAGTCACAACACTTACTCTTCCTGCCCCTTTTACACCAAGGATATTCACGATAGTGAAAAACCACATTACACCGGAAGTAATAAGAAAAGCAAGCAAAGGGGTGGCTGCGCCCGGAACAAAATAAGTGAAATACATCATAAATGCTGTTATGATCGCTGCATTTCCTACCCAAGCACCTATCCAATAGGTCCATGCAATCAAAAATCCTGCAAAATCTCCAAAAGCTGCCCTCGTATATACAATTGGTCCTCCTGTCCTTGGAATTGCGGTGCCAAGGCTCGCAAAACTGAGGGCAATCAATAAAGAACCTGCTGCTGTAATTATCCAGGCAATTATGGCAGTCTTAGGATTTGAGGCGGCAGCCAGAGAGGCAGCAGAAGTAAAAATTCCTGAACCGATACAGTTTCCTACAACAATAGCGACAGCCGCAGTAAGGCCAAGATCCCTTTTTAATTCTATGTTAGCTGAACTTTTAACTTCTTTGCTTGTACTCATAAATCCCCTTTTTAATATTGCTAAGTAATTATTCCTCCTTTTTGGTACCCGTTATTGTAAGGTTTTGATATTAATCCAGAATACCCATCTGATTCATAAGAAACACGGCATTCATCTTTTGAGTTATTCCTTCCTGAATTTTATAATCAAATCTGATATTTTCACCATTAATTTCAATTTCAAAACATTTATTGATAACAGTACCCGGATGATCAGATTCCATTTTCCCCAGTGATGTATCATGTGTTGCTATTAAACCGGTTCCGCCTTTTTCTACTATTTTCTCAAGAAACAATAATGACCCCTTACTTTTATCCGCAGAATTTGTCCCTTTGAGTATTTCATCGAGAATGAAAAAAACCGGTTCTCCGCTTTCGATCCTCGATTTAAGTATAAAAAGTCTTCTAAGTTCAGCATAAAAATATGATTCATTATTTGAAAGTGAATCCATTGTGCGCATACTCGTAAAAAGCTTACCAGGGATGAAATTCATTTCAGAAGCACAGACCGGCGCTCCAGTCATTGCAAGAATGTAGTTTACTGCAACAGTCCTCAGAAAAGTGCTTTTTCCAGCCATATTTGCGCCTGAAATTATACACACAGTTCCCTTTTTCCCCAGAGAAAAATCATTACACACCCTTTTTCTTTCGTCAATCAGTTGATGCCCCAGGTTTTTAGCTGAAAATACTTCGTAGTTCTCCGATTCAACCGGAAAAACAAAGTCAGGATTATTATATACATAGTTCCCAAGACTTATGAACGCATCGACCTGTCCAATCATATTGAGCCAGACCGGAAACATTCTCTTATAATCCGATTTCCATTTTTCAAGCCTCATAATACTTTGATAATCCCATAATAACATACCGTTCAGCACCAGGCCAATGATCTGATTGTTTCTGGTGTCAAAAGCTTGTAGGAGTCTGCCTAGTTTCCTTACCGACCCTGCGGCTGAGATATCATCCCCTGAAATATTCAGTTTAACGTCATTTAGAAGAGGAGAATTAAAAGACTCATTCTCAAACGCTTTTAGTAACCGGTCAATTGAAGATAAGAATTTGTACTTACGCGACAATGCATTATGGATATTGTTAATTTTTTTTAGTCCGCCAGCTATATAAAGCAGGTTCCCCAGAAAAATAAATACAAAAACAGGGTAGGGTAATACTCCGGTAATAGCGAGTATAAGCGAAACTATTGCAAGTGCAGGAAGTGATAAGATCAAAATTTTATTTAATGCAGAAGAACTGAATAATGCTCTTTCCTGCATCCAATTAAGAAGAGATGAAATTTCATTCTTTTCCAGAGGTGTCTTCATTCCTGAAGCCATGTACTTATGTCTCCATTTATCTTTTGAAGCAAGCTCTTTAATTGCTTTCTGACGTGGCAGCAAGTCTTTCGACAGAATGAAAGGATCCGACAGCCAACTGGCAAGAATGTCCCTCCCATAATCCGTAACCGTCCTGTTGAGATATTGAAACAGAGATGAGGTACCAAACAGATCCACATCAAATGAAAAATCATGGCGGATATCACTATATGAATTGCCTGCATCGAATGCTTTCAGATCACCAGAAAGAGCATCGGCTTCATTTTGATTTATAGAAGCCAGGTTGCTGATAAATTCTCTTTTTTCGGAATGTTTCGAATAAAATTTCAACAGCCAGAGAAACAAAACAGTAAATAACAGGATTAGTATAACTCCATCAGTAACACTGAATGTAAATCCGATCCATGTCAGGATTAAGCCTCCAAAAAAAGTAAAAAATCTTAAAACTGAAATAATGGTAATGAGCTTTTCTCTCTTCTTCTCAAGAAGCCTGTATAATATAGCTGAGCTGAGATATTTTTCCTTTATCTGTTCTCTATTCATTCAATCAGTTTATTAAGCCGAAAACTTTAAACTGGCTTTTGCAGTTATACAGATCTGCACCTGTCTGGTCAAAATTCCATGTCCACTCTTCCTTTAACTGAAAAGACGGAAGATCCGTTAACAATGTAGGAATTGTTTTTATACTTCCTAACCTGTTTGTAATAACCTCTGCATAATCTGAAATGAGGACTGATTTGTGTTTCATAAGAAAATCAATATGCTTCTTCTGTATTTCAGTTCTGAATATGTCAATTTCTTCTTCTTTGATCTTCGATCTCTTGTTCACAAATCTTACCAGGAGTGATTCCAGTTGTGTAAGAATATTAAGAGAGATAACCATCCCGGGGTCATCATCCTGCTTATATTCAGGCACAATAATATCCTCGAGTGAATGCAAAGGATTAAAGAAGTTATACTTACCTATTTTATTCCATACTTCCTCAATTAATCCACCTGTAATATCCTGCTCAATTAATTCAACATTCCTGAATGCCTCTACCTGTCTGATAACATCAGGCGGATGCACTATATCTACAAGACAGATCCTTTTGGTTCTCTCTACCAACTCCGCGAACGGGAGATCAAGTAACCAGCCGCTTCCGAGAACTGTTACCTTTTCGGGTTTGTAGATCTCGAGCGCTTTCAGAATAACCCGCCTGCAATTCTCCAGATGGCTTTCCCATCCGTCTTCCTGGCTTATAAGACGATATATCAGTCCATTCTGATAGTTATAATAACCCAGCCTGGTAAGCAATCTTCGATATGATAAACTATGTGTCATCAGAGAGATTTTTCCGCTCTTAACTCTTTCAAAGCGGATTTCATTAAAGTACCGAATTTAAGTGCAAGTATTTCTGGATTGTCAGTACCAAAATCTTCAGGATTAACCTGATCAAGCACTTTTATCCGAATATGATGCCCGCTCCCGAAAATCAGGCCGTGTTTCGGAAGAATTCCGCCCGTTCCATCGATTAATACGGGCAGTATAGGAGTATTCGCCTGAATTGCAAGCTGAAAGGCACCCCTCTTGAAAAACCCAATCTCATTGTTGTTGGAACGTGTTCCTTCAGGAAATATCATTATAGAGATTTTATTTCTCAGACAATTAAGTGATTTACCCAGCATTTCGATCTTGCTCTCTTCATTTCCACGGTCAACAGTTATATATCGGGCCATTTTCAAATACCAGCCAATAACCGGGACATTAAAATTTTCAAACTTTGAGATCCATTTGTATTTGTACCTGAGGGAGTTTATCATCAAAGTGTCAAGTAAAGACTGATGGTTTGAAATGATGACGTATGTAGTGCCTTTCACGGCTTTTTCTCTTCCTTCAATATAAATTGTCCAGATTGGTATTAAAAACAGAAGAAGCCCACTCAGGTGCATCATGAGCATATGCGTAATCGCTCTCCCTTTATCGAACGGATAAGTCAGCAACCATATAATTAAAGTCAATGGGAAAGTCACGACTACATAGCAAATGCCAATTATCCAAACGATTATTGACTTAAAGATATCCATAAGTACTCCTTCTTCCTCTGTGCCTACTCTTTGGAAGTCATTTTTATAACCCACCCCCCTTCCCCTTCCCTTAAGTCTAAGGGAAGGGGTGTAACACATTATTATTATGTGCTTTCCGCCCTTCCCTTATTGTTTAAGGGAAGGGTTGGGGAAGGGTTAAGTAATTTACAGTAGACCACTGAGATTTACTTAATAATCTTCTTTTGTTAAAACAGCAAATTAAAAAAAATTATAGATCTCCGATGCTGTTATAGAAATATTTTCAGATTTAAAAAAGTCTGATAAGTCGTTTACCATATGCCGGCACCCCGGAATCTTTTCAGAAGTGCTTTTCATCTGATCGCTTCCACTGATAGAACATTTCCTTATAATCCCGTCTTTAATAAACAGGCTGCAGGAATGAAGAGTTTCAGATATTTCAAACTTGTTCTGAAATATATATTCCGGTCCATATGCCCAATTCCACTCCCAGGTCTTATATTTTGAAGAAGATAAATATTCAGCCTGAAGCAATTCTTCCTGTGAGGGTTTATACGGAACAAGATCGGAAAAGTTTTTCAGGAAATAGTTGACCATTTCTGATCTGAATTCATGAATATTATGAAAACGATTTATTATGCCATTCAGATTAATAACAGATGACGGGTTTGATATTACAGCTCTGGATATGTAACATGATGTATCTCTGCGGATTGAATTCCTGAGCATTTCAAGAGAGGTGCTGAAGAGGAGTGTACCGTGATGAAGTACTCTGTTGCGATAAACATGTTCTGCATTTCCTGATATTTTCAGTCCATCAACTTTCAGATCATTTTTCCCTTCAAAAAATGCCTCAACTCCCACCGATTTTAAAAAGTCAATAACCGGCTGTGTATATTTCCTGAAGTCAACCTGTTTCCCGCTCTCACTTTGCCTTATAAAACTAAAATTCAGGTTTCCATTATCATGAAACACTGTTCCACCCCCGGAAATTCGTCTTATAACCGGTATCTGATTTTCCGTAACAAACTTTGTGTTTACCTCACGGTGGCCCGATTGATGCTTACCTATTATTATAGCCGGATCATTAATATAAAGTATCAGATATTCTTCTTTACTGTTTTTCAAAAGAAATTCTTCAATTGCAAGATTGAAGAACGGATCAGTGGTATCAAGATTTATACAAAACATTTATGGATTAGAAGTCGGATTAAAATAAGACTTATTAATTAGTATCATCTTGTCTGTAAGAACATATAGGCTATACAAACTCCAACCGATAAAAGCACCCAGCAAAGATCCGCATAACACATCGCCCGGATAATGTACACCAAGATATATCCTACTATAACCTATTATACCTGCCCACAGGATAATGCTGATTGTATACCACCTTTTCTTTATAAAAAGCAGACTGAGAAGAGCGACATCAAATGAGTTCGTAGCATGTGAAGAAACAAAACCGTATACCCCTCCACATTCACCTTTTACCAGATGCACAATACCCATCAGCGAGGGTTCGTGGCACGGACGTAATCGTTGCACTATGTTTTTAACCAACACGGATGACTGATCGGCAAGTGTAGCAGCCAGAATAATAAAAATAAGAACTACCAGGAATTTCCTTTTGTATTTAACCCCAAGATAAATAAGTATGGCCAGATACAGCGGTACCCAAATCACTCTCCCGCTGAGGGCATACATCACCTGATCGAAAAATGGAGAATTTGATGAATTAATAAATAAAAAAAGCTGTTGGTCAATTCGTTCAAGCATCTGATATAATCAGTCGAAGTTAAGTACTTTCCAAATCATGTCCTTTAATGTAACAATTCCCTGTCCTGTCAAAGATGAGATAAATACTCTTGGAATATCAGGCAGATCATTTCTTATTTCCTTTATAAGTTCCTCATCAAGCATATCGGCTTTTGAAATTGCGAGAACCCGCTTTTTATCGAGGAGTTCGGGGTTATACATCTTTAATTCATTAATCAGAATTTCATATTCCTCTTTAATGTTCTTACTGTCGGCAGGTACCATGAACAGAAGCATAGAATTTCTTTCAATATGCCTGAGAAACCTTATTCCCAAACCTTTGCCTTCGTGTGCTCCTTCGATGATACCCGGAATATCGGCCATAACGAATGATTTATCATCCCTATAACTAACTATCCCAAGATTAGGTGTGAGCGTTGTAAAAGCGTAATCGGCAATCTTAGGCTTTGCGGCCGATACTACCGAAAGCAGAGTTGATTTACCCGCGTTCGGAAAGCCTACGAGTCCGACATCGGCAAGTATTTTAAGCTCAAGTATAAATTCATCTTCAATACCGGGTTCTCCCGGCTGGGCATATCTCGGAGTCTGGTTGGTTGCTGACTTAAAATGTACATTCCCCTGTCCTCCCCTTCCTCCTTTTGCCAGGATTTTTTCTTCGCCATTCTTTGTTATTTCAAAGATTGATTCTCCTGTTAGACTGTTTTTTGCTATTGTTCCGAGGGGAACCTGCACAATCACATCTTTGCCTTCTGCTCCGGTTGACTGTTGTCTGCTGCCTCCGACACCATTTTCAGCAAAAATGTGACGCTGATATTTCAGGTGAAGAAGTGTCCACATCTGATCATTGCCTCTCAGTATTATATGACCTCCTCTTCCGCCGTCGCCACCATCAGGTCCGCCTTTGGGTTCAAATTTCTCTCTTCGGAAATGTGCTGATCCGGCACCACCATTGCCTGAACGACAATAAATTTTTACATAATCGACAAAGTTTGATCCGGACATGATTATAGTTATTTCTCTTTGTAACTCCCGATAAATCGGGACAAGTTATGTCTTCTCTGTGCAACTCTGTGTCTTCTCTGTGAACTCTGTGTCAGTTCTTGTTTTTTTGTTACACAGATAATCACGGAGAAGGCACAGAGGGCCACAGAGGCTATTAAACTAACTTCTTCATATGATCAGAAAGCCTTTTGAATATATCATCGATAGTGCCCATTCCATTTACAGGCTTATATAATCCTTTCTGATGGCAGTAATTAATAATTGGTTCAGTCTTCTCCTTGTAAACATCAATCCTGTTTTCAATAACTGCAGGATCTTTGTCATCAGGTCTTCCTGACAGTTCGGCTCTGGCTATTAATCTCTTGACCAGCTCATCATAATCAACATCAAGAACAAGCATCTGATCAATCTTCATTCCTCTTTCATTTAACATTTTTTCGAGTGAGACAGTCTGGGCAACTGTACGTGGAAAGCCGTCAAAAAGAAATCCTGCCGATCCTTTACTTTTATCTATCTTGTGCGCAATCATTTCAATTACTACTGCATCGGGGACCAGCTCCCCTTTTGACATAATCAGGCTCATTTTTTTCCCAAGTTCAGTCCCAGCATTAATCTCCGCCCGAAGCATGTCGCCTGTTGAAAGATGCAGAAGATTGAATTTCTCAGCCAGTCTGACTGATTGTGTTCCCTTGCCCGATCCGGGAGGGCCAAAAATCAAAAAATTTAGCATAAGAAAAAATTAAAGTTATGTAATATTTACTATTTGCAAGTCAGAAGTTGGAAGACGGAAGTAAGAAGAAAAAAAAATCTTCGGACTTCGGGCTTCGGACTTCCGACTTTATTGTATTAAAGTATAAACTGATGGCAGATTTCTTCCGAAGCCATCGTAATCAAGTCCGTATCCAACCACAAAATTATCAGGTATTTCAAATCCAACATAATCAATAGTGATCTTCTTTGTATAGGCCGTTGGCTTGTGGAGCAATGCTGCAATCTTTATTTCAAAGGCCTTTCTTATGGCAAGCTCATCCACAATACGCTCCAGAGTATTACCGGTATCCACGATATCTTCGACAACAACAATGGTTTTGTTTTTGATATCTTCATTCCAGCCGATAAGCTCTTTGATTGAACCCGAGGAGCTCGTCCCTTCGTATGAAGCAAGTTTCACAAACGAAATCCTTGCCGGTAACCGGATGCGTCGGAAAAGATCTGCCGCAAACAGGAATGCTCCGTTAAGAATACCAAGGAAAACCACATCCTTTCCGTCCAGATCGGTATTTAACTGTCGGGCCAGTTCTTCAATCCTCTGCCGGATAACCTCTTCCGTCAAAAATTCCCTGAACTTTTTATCAAGAATATTAATTTCTTTCATGAACCCCAGATTTGAACCGTTTGCCGGTGCGAAAATATGAAAATAATACCTTATTTTTGTCCTTATCAGCAAGTTAAATTAATTTATTTTAAATGGAACCGATCGTCAGCATCATAATGGGAAG
>Ga0075520_1001558_pt1 | contig 11097 bp, 9 predicted proteins | sample NGEPerB_FD_75100 | JGI IMG/M metagenome (GOLD analysis project Ga0075520, IMG submission 75100) | Arctic peat soil microbial communities from the Barrow Environmental Observatory site, Barrow, Alaska, USA - NGEE PermafrostAB12-B | ecosystem: Environmental > Terrestrial > Soil > Wetlands > Peat ...
GGGCTTCCGCTGGACCCCTACTTCTCGGCACCGAAGATGGCCTGGTTGCGCCGCAACCGGTGTCGGGAGGGTGTGGTGACGACCACGGACACCTGGTTGGTCCACGCGCTGACCGGGCGTTTCGTCACCGACGTCACCACCGCGTCGCGTTCCATGTTGCTCGACCTGGACCACCGGACGTGGTCGTCCGAGGCGGCGGCGTGCTTCGACATCGACGTCGTCGCACTGCCCGAGGTGGTGGCCTGCGCCGGGGACTTCGGCACCACCAGCGCGTTCGGCCCCTCCCTCCCGGTCACCGGGCTCGCGGTGGACCAGCAGGCCGCACTCGTCGGCGAGAGCTGCCTGGAGGCGGGCGAGGCCAAGTGCACGTTCGGTACGGGTGCGTTCCTCCTGGTGACGACCGGGAGCTCGGCCACGCGGTCGACCCATGGCCTGTCCGCCTCGGTGGCGTGGGACGTGCCCGGGTCCACCGCCTACTGCCTCGACGGGCAGAGCTACACGGCCGGCGCGGCCGTCTCCTGGCTCATGACGATGGGCCTCCTGGATTCGGCCGGGGAGCTCGACGCGGTGGCCCGCTCGGTTTCGGACAGTGGCGGGGTGACGGTCGTGCCGGCACTGGCGGGCCTCGGGGCGCCCTACTGGCGTCCGGGCGTCACCGGGACGATGGAGGGCCTGGGCCTCCACACCGCACCGGCCCACGTGGTCCGGGCCACACTCGAAGGCCTGGCCGCGCAGGTCGCGCTCCTGGCCGCGGCAGCGGCCGACGACCTCGGAGCGCCACTGGTCGAGCTCCGGGTCGACGGTGGTCTCACCCGGTCGGCCTTCCTCATGCAGCACCAGGCCGACCTGCTGCAGGTGCCGGTGGACGTCTTCGCCTCGCCACACGCCACCGCACTGGGCGTTGCCGCGTTGGCCCGGGTGGGACTCGACGGCACGACGCTCACCGTGCCGAGACCGCAGCCGGCCGCCCGGTACGAGCCGAACATGACCGCCGCGTCCGCCGGCGACCTGCTGGAGCGGTTCACCTCGGCCGCGGAGCGCGCCGTGGCCGCCTCGGAAGGGAACTGACGGGTGCGTGCCGTCGACGGCACCGCCGACGTCGCCGTGATCGGCGCCGGGGTGGTCGGCTGCGCTATCGCCCGCCAGCTCGCCGTCGCCGGTGCATCGGTGGTGGTCCTCGACCGTGCCCCCGACGTCGGCGACGGCACGTCCAAGGCGAACACGGCGATCCTCCACACCGGCTTCGACACGGTGCCGGGGTCGCTCGAGTCGCGCCTGGTGGCGCGCGGTCATGGGCTGCTGGCCGACTATGCCGCAGCGGCCGGCGTGGCCGTCGAGCGCACCGGCGCCCTGCTCGTGGCCTGGGACGACGACCAAGAGGAGGCGCTGTCCGGCCTGCAGGCCAAGGCCGTGGCCAACGGGTGCACCGACGCGGTGCTGGTGGATGCCGCGGACGTCCGGCGCCGCGAGCCCTATCTCGGTCCCGGTTCGGGGCCCGGCCTCTTCGTCCCGGGAGAGTGGGCCGTCGACCCGTGGTCGGTGACGCTCGCCTTCGCCACCGAGGCGGTCCGGGCCGGGGCCGAGCTCCGACTGGGGGCACCGGTGGACGGCGTGGTGACCGGCGATGCCGGACACGAGCTCAGCGTCCCGGGCGGGACCGTGCGGTCCCGCTGGCTGGTCAACGCGGCCGGGCTCGGCGCCGACATCGTCGACCGCATGCTGGGGTGCGACGACTTCACCGTCACCCCCCGCCGCGGGCAGCTCCTGGTGTTCGACAAGTTGGCCCGACGCCTGCTCACCCACATCCTGCTCCCCGTGCCCACCGAGCGCACCAAGGGCGTCCTGGTCTCGCCCACGACCTGGGGGAACGTGCTGCTCGGCCCCACGGCCGAAGACCTGGAGGACCGGTGGGACACGGCGACCACGACCGCCGGACTCGCCGGTCTGCTGTCCGCCGGCGAACGGATCCTTCCCGCCTTGGTGCACGAGGAGGTCACGGCGGCGTACGCCGGATTGCGGGCGGCCAACGAACACCGTGACTACCAGATCACACTGCACGACGGCCTCCGGTACGTGACGGTCGGGGGGATCCGCTCGACAGGGCTCACCGCGTCACCGGCCATCGCCGAGCTGGTCGCCGACCTGCTCGTGGGCGCGGGCGCGACCTGGAACGGCCGACCGGTGCCCGGCGCGGTCCCGGCCATGCCGCCGTTGGGCGAGGGACAGCTGCGCCCCCTGCGCGACGCCGACCTGATCGCCCGGGACCCCGCCTACGGCAGCCCGCTGTGCCACTGCGAGCAGGTGAGCCGGGGGGAGGTGCGCGATGCCTGCCACACCGAGGTGCCGGCGACCGAACTCGGCGGCGTCAGACGGCGCACACGGGCGATGAACGGGCGGTGCCAGGGCTTCTACTGCGCCGCCCAAGTGGTGGCGCTCGTCGCGGACGAGACGGGTGTCGACCCCGGGGAACTGACCCGGGTGGTCCGGTGACGGAGCCGGCCGTGCTGGTGGTCGGGGCCGGCCCGTCGGGGCTGTCGGCCGCTCGGGAGCTGGGACGGTCCGGGATCGGCCCGGTCCTCGTCGTCGATCGCGAATCGGAGGCCGGTGGCGTCCCCCGGCACTGCCACCACGCCGGCTTCGGCCTGCAGGACCTGCACTGGTCGATGGGCGGGCCGGCCTATGCCCGCCTGCTGGCCCGGCGGGCCGAGGAGTCGGGCGCCCGGATCCGGTGCGCGACCACGGTGGCCGCCATCGCGCCGGACGGTGCGGTCACCCTGGTCGGACCCGGCGGCATCGACGTGGTCCGGCCCGACGCCGTGGTGCTGGCCACCGGGGCAAGGGAGCGCCCACGTTCGGCCCGCCTCGTCCCCGGCGACCGACCGGCCGGGGTGTTCACCACCGGGCAACTCCAGCAGTGGGTGGTGGCCGGCCTCCCCGTCGGCTCGCGGGCGGTGGTGGTCGGCGCCGAGCACGTCGGCTACTCGGCCGTCCTGACCCTTCGCCAAGCCGGTGTGCCCACCGTGGCCATGGTGACCGGGTTGCCGCGCCATCAGACGCTGCCGGGGTTCGCCTTCGCCGCCCGTATCGGGCTGCGGGTGCCGCTCCGCACCACCACCCGGGTGGTCGGCCTGCACGGTCGTGGTCGGCTCGAGACTGTCGACGTCGAGGACGTCCGCACCGGCTCGGTCGACCGCATCGGGGCCGACACCGTGGTATTCACCGGTGACTGGGTCCCGGACCACGAACTGGCACGGCGGCTCGGGCTCGCATGCGACCCCGCCACCCTCGGCCCACGGACGGACGGGTGGGGGCGGACCGCGCACCCGGGTGTGCTGGCGATCGGCAACCTGGTCCATCCGGGGGAGACCGCGGGGATGGCGGCACTGGGTGGTCGCGCCGCCGGGCGCCGGCTCGCTGCCACGTGGGCCGCCCGTCACGGGGTCCGCACCTTCCCCCGGTCCGCCGGACTCACCCTGACCGTCCGGCCGCCGCTCGCCTGGGTGGTGCCGTCGGTGATCGATCCGGCCGACCCGCCGGAGCGACTGCTCCTCCGCACCTCCTCCTTCTCGGACCATCGGGTGGTGGTGGCCCGCCAGGGCGGAACGGTGGTCGGCCGTCACCGCCTGCGGCACAGCACGCCGAACCGGTCACTCGGCGTGCCCGGGACCGTGGTGGCCGGTGCCGTGCCCGAGGGAGGGCCCGTCGAGGTCGGCCTGGTCTGAGCCTCCGCCGTCCGGGAACGACCGCGTCCGGGTTGGTACGCTCGGAACACACCAGAGCCAGGGGGGACCATGGCCGGACTGAACTTCGCCGACATCTTCGAGACGGTCGTGGACGCCAAGCCGGATGCGCCGGCACTGGTGGTCCGATCGGCGGCCGGCGACGAGGTGCGCCTGAGCTACGCCGAACTCGACGCCCGGGTCAACAGGCTGGCCCATGCGCTGGTGGCCCACGGCATCGGGCCGGGGGACCACGTCGGCTGCCACCTGTACGACGGCAACGCCTATGTCGAGCTCACGCTGGCCGCCTTCAAGGTGCGGGCGGTGCCGGTCAACGTCAACTTCCGGTACGTCGACGAGGAGCTCGACTACCTCTTCGACAACGCCGACCTGAAGCTGGTGGTGACCGAACCCGACCTCGAGGACAGGGCCGGACGCGCGGCCAAGGGCCTGGACTGGCCCTGTGCCGTGGTGGTCGCCGACCACCACTACGAGGAACTCCTGGCCTCGCACCCCGCGGAGCGTCCCGACGGGTCCGGTCGAGGCCCCGACGACCTCTACGGGCTGTGGACCGGCGGGACCACCGGCATGCCCAAGGGCGTGATGTGGCGCCACGACGACATCTACCTGTCGGCGGTCGGCGGCGGGGGAAATGCGGCCGTCGGCCTGGGCCCGGTGGCCGACCTCGACGACGTGACGGCACGGGCGACCGGTGGGTACCCGCTCAACGGGACCCTCACCCTCTGCCCGCTGATGCACGGTGGCGGGTGGTGGGTGGGGTTCAGCGCCCTCCTGTCCGGCGCGCCCCACGTCCTGATCCGGGACCTCGGGTTCGACCCGTCGTTCGCCCTGCGGGTGATCGCCGAGGAGCGGGTCAGTGTGATCATGACCATCGGTGACGCCTACGCCCGACCCCTCGTCGACCACCTCGAGGCCCATGGAGCGAGCCAGCACGACCTGTCCTCGCTCCTGGTCTACGGCTCGGGCGGTGCGATCCTGTCGCCGTCGGTCAAGGCGTCCCTGACCGAGCAGCTCCCGTCGGTGCTCGTCATGGACGCCTTCGGCGCGTCCGAGACGGGTGGCCAGGGGGCGCTCGTGGGCCAGAGCGACGACGGGGCGCCGGTGTTCGCCATGGATCCCTCGAACGTCGTCATCGCCGAGGACGGGACCCTGTGCACCCCGGGCGACGGCCGGTTGGGGATGCTGGCCACGAGCGGGCACATCCCGCTCCGGTATCACAAGGACGAGGCCAAGACCACGGCCACCTTCCCGGTCGTCGACGGGGTCCGCTACGCCGTGCCCGGGGACATGGCCCGACTGCTGGCCGACGGGACGATCGCCGTCTACGGCCGGGGGTCCGTGTCGATCAACACGGGAGGGGAGAAGGTCTTCCCCGAGGAGGTGGAGAAGGCCCTCAAGAGCCATCCGGCCGTGTTCGACGCCACCGTGGTGGGCACCCCGAGCGAGCGCTGGGGGTCCCAGGTCACCGCCGTCGTGCAGCTGCGACCCGGCCTCCAGCACCCCCCGGATGCCGGGGAGTTGCGCGAGCACTGCCGCGCCCACCTGGCCGGCTACAAGCTCCCCCGGGCCGTGGTGTTCGTCGACAGCGTCCGCCGGTCGCCGTCGGGCAAGCCCGACTACCGCTGGGCCCGGGACGTCGCCGTCGCAGCGCTGGAGGGAACGGTCACCACCGGGTGAGCCGCGGACACACGGGGCGCGCCCCTTCGTGCCCGGGCATGATGTCCCGGTGACCGAGTACGTCCTCCCACGGGTGCCGGCCTCGGCGGGGGCCCTCCTGCACGACGGCTCGGGTCGGATCCTGGTGCTCAAACCCAGCTACAAGGGCGGATGGACGGTGCCCGGCGGCCAGGTCGAGGAGGACGGGGAGTCGCCCTGGGAGGCGTGCCGCCGCGAGGTGGCCGAGGAGACCGGCCTGGTGGTGAACTCGGGGCGTCTGGCCTGCGTCGACTTCCTCCATCCGCGACCGGGTCGCCCGGGCGGTGTCCGGTTCCTGTTCGACTGTGGCGTGGTGACGGCCGACCAACGGGCGACGGTGGTGGTGCAGGCGGACGAGATCGAGAATCACCGGTGGGCGACGCCGGCGGAGGCCGCCGACCTGCTCAGCGGTCCGGTCGGGCGTCGGGTGGGACGCACGCTCGGGGCGGCCACCACCATCTACCTGGAGAACGGTCGACCGGTGGACGGCGTCAGCACCTGAGCCCGTCACCCGTCCCCGGGAACGGCCAGGCTCGCCAGGAACCGGGTGACCTGGGGGCGGACGAGGTCCGCCTCGCGAGTGGAGGCGAACCACGCCTCGGGGTTCACGACATGGGCCACCGGATGGACCTCGACCAGGGCGCCCGACGACAGCCCGTCGGCGCAGGCGTACTCCGGGAGCAGGCTCACGCCCGCGCCCCGGGCGACCGCCCCGGCCACGGCGCGGAGGTCGGGCGCCACCAGCCGCAGGTCTCCTGCGAAGGGCCGGCCCAGGGACGCCTGCCAGAAGCGCCGGGTGCGGGGCAGCTCCGCGCTGTAGGCGACCCACGGAGCACCGGCCAGGGCGCGTCCGAGCTCCTCCAGGCCGGTCACCGGCGGCGTGCCGTGTCCGGGTGCACCGACCAGGACGAACCGCGTCGTACCGAGGGGCCGCACGGCCAGCGCCCGGCGACCGGGCTCCGTCGTGGTGACGGCCACGTCGAGTTCGCCCCGCTGCAGGAGTGCGAGCACCTCGGCATCCGTACCGAACTGCACGGCCAGCGACTGCGCTCCCGGCCCGGCGCGGGGCACGACGCCGTAGGTGACGTACTCCGGTGACGAGCCGAAACGCAGTGCCGGCTCGGCGGGCGGACCCACCGTCCCACCATCGAGCCCGGCCAGCACCGGCTCGAGGCGGTCGAGCGCACCGGCCACGACGACGTAGAGGTCCTGTCCGTGCCGGGTCGGCTCCATGCCCTGAGGGGTCCGCACGAAGAGGGGGGACCCCGTCGCCCGCTCCAGGGACCGGAGCTGCTGACTGGCCGCCGGCTGGGAGAGGCTGCGCAGGCGGGCCCCGTCGGTGACCGATCCGCTGCGGTAGACGGCGACGAAGGTCCGGAGCCATTCGGCCGTTGCCATAAGTCCAGCTTATGTGAGTGCTCCATAACCGTGTATTGCAACTGAGCGAACGGGAACGCAAGCTGGACGAGTGCCCGACACCACCTACTCCCACGGCCACGACGACGGCGTCCTGCGGTCCCACCGCTGGCGGACGGCGACCAATTCGGCGGCTTATCTCCTGCCCCGGCTCGCCCCCGGTCTCGCCCTGCTCGACGTCGGGTGCGGGCCCGGGACCCTCACCGTCGACCTGGCGCGGGCCGTGGCCCCCGGACCGGTCGTGGGCGTCGACGCGGCCGCCGGGGTGGTCGACGAGGCCCGGCGGCTGGCGGTGGGATCCGGCGTCGATGGCGTCACCTTCGAGGTGGCCGACCTGTTCGCCCTGCCCTTCGCCGATGACTCGTTCGACGTGGTGCACGCCCACCAGGTGCTCCAGCACGTGGCCGATCCGGTGGCCGCACTGGTCGAGATGCGTCGGGTGTGCCGCCCCGGTGGCCTCGTCGCCGCCCGGGACAGCATCTATCCGGCGTTCACCTTCGCCCCCGACGACGCCGACCTCGCCCGGGCCATCGCGGCCTACGGGCAGCTCACCCGGGCGAACCGCGCCCGGTGGGACGCCGGCAGGCTGCTCCTCGGCTGGGCCCACGACGCCGGGTTCACCGAGGTCGTGCCCTCGGCCTCGGTCTGGTGCTTCGCCACGCCTGCGGAGCGGGCCTGGTGGGGCGGGCTGTGGGCCGACCGGTTCGCCTCGGGTGCCATGGCCGACCAGCTGGTCGCGCACGGCATCGCGGAGGAGGGGGACCTGGTGCAGTTCGCCGCCGGATGGCGGCGCTGGGCGGCGTCGCCGGACGGATGGTTCGCCGCACTGCACGGCGAGATCGTGGCCACGGCCTGAGGGACCGCCGGCCGGTCAGTTCAGCAGCCGGCTGCGGAAGAGGTCCAGTACCTGGTCCAGGGCCTGGCGCGTGGGCGTGCCCGGGCGATCGTCGAGATCCTCGGTGAGCACGGAGTGCGCAGCCTTGCCGTGCCCGTGCGGGTTGCCGGGAGAGGAGTCGAGCTCGACACCGACGAACCCGTCCCCGAGGAGGTCGCGGAGTGCCGCGAACCGCTCCGGTGGCGACAGCTTGTCACCGGTGAAGCGCACGCCCAGGACGCACACTCCCGCGGCCACCCGCTCCTTGACCCGCTCCACGTCGGCGTCGCTGATCCCGAGTGCTCGGCGCCGGCTGGCGCTGACGGGGAACGGGAGCGAGGGCTGGCTCAGCACCGGTGCCAGCACGACCTCGTCGACCATCATGGCCAGGGCGAAGCCGCCGGTGAAGCACATCCCCACCACGCCGACGCCCGGGCCCCCGCAGGTCTCGTGCTCCGCCCGGGCCAGGGCCCGGAGCCAGGTGGTGATGGGACTGGTCCGGTCGAGGGCCAGCACGGCGAATTCCTTCGAGACGCACGCCTTGGCGATGGTGGAGAGCGCGTTGGGCATGGTGGGGTCCCGTCCGTCCTCGCCGAACACATGGGGCATCACCGCCGTGCAGCCGATGGCGTCCACCATCCGGGCGAACCGGGCCACGTTCGGGGTGATCCCGGGGATCTCGCTGATGACGATCACCGCCGGACCCGATCCGACGCGATAGACGGTGCGGGTGGTGCCCTCGGCGGTGAATTCCGAGCGCTCGAAGTCGTCCAGGGAGTCGGCCATGCCCCGACGCTACCGCCGGTCCGGACCGTCGTCCCGGGACGGTGCGGCCCGGAGGGGAGGTGGGCTCAGGCGGGGGCGACCGTCACGATGACCGGTCGGTGGTCCGATCCGGACGACCCGGCGACACGGGAATCGACGACGGCCACCGCTGGCGTCACCAGGATGTGGTCCAACTGGCTGTGCGGCCGGTGCGAGGGCCAGGTCCGTCCCACCACGGCGCGACGCCAGCCGGGGAAGAAGGACGAGGCCGGCGGTCCCCACATGTTCATGTCACCGGCGAGCAGCGCCGGACGGTCGAGGGGCGGCAGGAGCCGGGCCATCCGTCGGTACTGGGCCGGCGACAGATGGGTGATGTGGGACATGTGGGTGCCGTGGACGATGATCTCGCCCGCGCCGAGGTCCGTGGTGCAGCGGAGGACGGCACGGGACGCGGGATCACGGCGCAGCTTGCCGAGAGGGAGCACCTGCGGGTCCCGGCACACGACCCTGGCCAGAAGGGCCACGCCCCAACGCCCCGACTCGGACGGACGCTCCCGGGACCCGGCGGGCACCTTCCACCGCTCCTCGTCCAGGCGGAGGGTCTTGCGGACCTGGCCGAACGTGGGACCCCAGCGCCCTGGTGCGTCGACCACCGGGGCGTACAGCCGGGCATGGGCGAGCGGCGCCTCCGCCACCACGTGGTAGCCGAGCCGGTCGGCCACCAGGGCGGCCGTGCCCGGACTCCCGTCATCGGGGGTCCACGCCTCCTGGAGGACGAGGATCTCGGCGTCGAGCGCCTCGCACTCGGCCAGGACGTCGTAGTGACGCCCCCAGCCGTCCACGCCCATGTGGACGTTGAAGCTGGCCACGCGCAGCGTGGGCCGTCTGCTCCGTGGACGGCCGTCCTCCGGCCCGTCCGCACCGACGGGTCCCTGGGCGGTCACGCTGCGAGGTCGGACGGCTGGACGGGCACGGTGTCAGTGTCGCCCGAGACCGGCGGCGGCCGCCCGCAACTCCTCGCGGAAGTCCGGGTGGGCGATCTCGGCCAACGCGGCGGCCCGCTCGCGCACGGTGCATCCCGAGAGGTCCGCGCTGCCGTACTCGGTGATCACGACACCGGTGTGGTGACGGGGCGTCGACACCACCGAGCCCTCGGGCAGCACCGACACGATCCGGGACCGGGTGACCCCGTTCGACACGGCCGTGGACCGGAGACAGATGAGGGAGTGGTCGTCGATGCGCATCTCGGCACCGGCGACGAAGTCCTCGTGCCCTCCGACGCCCGAGATCTGGCGCCCATCGATGTTGTCCGCCACGACCTGGCCGTAGAGGTCGACGCTGAGTGCACCGTTGATGGACACGAAGGCATGGTTCTGGGCGATCACCGTGGGGTCGTTGACCACCTGGACCGGCACGAACGCCACGTACGCGTTGCCGTCCAGCCACGCGTACAGCTCGGCCGACCCGAGGGCGAAGGTGGTGATGGAGACCCCGTTGAAGAGGCGCTTGGCGTCGTTGGTCACCTTGCCGGCCTCGTGGAGCCGCATGAGTCCGTCGGTGAACATCTCGGAATGGACGCCGTAGCCGCCCCCGGGGCCGTCCGCCAGCTTGGTGGCGACCATGTTGGGCACCGCACCGATGCCGATCTGGAGCGTGGCCCCGTCGGTGATGAAGGACCGGGCCACCTCGGCGATGGACTCGTCGATGTCGTCCGGAGGGGGCTGGGGGAGCGTGAACGGGGCGCCGGAGGCTTCGACGACCACGTCGACGATGTCCAGTGGCAGCGTGTTGGTGAAGTCCGGTGCCAGCGAGCAGGTCCGGGGCATCGCGGGATTCACCTCGACCACCAGCAGGCGGTCCGGGTCCCGACCGGCCAGCAGCAGCTCGTCGTAGGTGGCTCCCAGATGGAGCGACAGGTTGACCCGGCCGTCCTCGGGCGGCGCAGCCAGCACGGTCATGACGCGGGGGTTGTGCCGGCGCAGAATGGGGGCGAACTGGCGGAATCCACCGGGGACCAGCTCGATGTTGGCCCCGCCCGCCAACAGCATCCGCTCGGCCGGACCGAAGAAACCGCACCGGTAGGTGACGTTGGGGTGGGACAGCACCGGGTAGAAGCCGAGGAGCAGCGCGCCCCCGAATGTCAGGTCGATCCAGTCGTCGCGCCCGCCCAGGGCGGTGAGGAAGGCGTCCGGATTGGCCGGGCCGAGTCCGAAGCCGACGGCGTCGGTGGTGCGGACGAGGCCGGCGGCTTCCTCGGGTGAGCAGGTCCTGGGTGCCATCGTCCCAGTGTTGCACCGGGGGTGGGCGGGGGTGAGGGTCCTTGGTCCCTTCCTCGGCACCACCGGCGGACGTGCCCGCCGGGCCGGTCGGTGGGAGCATGTCCCGATGCGCTTCGACACCCAGCTCGCTGGCCTCGAGGATGCGCCGGCACATGCGCGGCGCCTGGAGGAGATCGGCGTCGACGGCGCCTTCACCTTCGAGGGACCGCACGACATCTTCACCCCGCTCATCCTGGCCGCCGGCGCCTCGTCCACCCTGGAGCTGGCGACCAACGTGGCCATCGCCTTCCCCCGCAATCCGGTCCAGTTGGCCCACCAGGCCTGGGAC
>Ga0075520_1001559_pt1 | contig 11089 bp, 11 predicted proteins | sample NGEPerB_FD_75100 | JGI IMG/M metagenome (GOLD analysis project Ga0075520, IMG submission 75100) | Arctic peat soil microbial communities from the Barrow Environmental Observatory site, Barrow, Alaska, USA - NGEE PermafrostAB12-B | ecosystem: Environmental > Terrestrial > Soil > Wetlands > Peat ...
AGGTTGGCGGGTGGGGTGGGCGTGGCCTCCTCCGCGCCCCCCGCTTCCTCGAGGAGTTTCTTTGGGAGGTCCTCGAGGAGGGTCTTCCAGAGGGACGCCCGGTCCTCCTTGGTCCAGGTGGATGGGTTCGCGGCGGCCAGGGCCTCGTCCAGCTTCTCCTCCGAGGTGATAACAGGAGCGAAGACCAGTCCTACAACGATGGGGAAGAAGGCCTCCGTTTTGTCCTCGTCCACCACGAGAGGGTGAATCATCAGGACCACGGCCCCCTGATGAGGGACTCCACCGGCCTCGCCCCTGAACGTCACCTTGGGGAGGGCCTTGGACCGTCTCTCCGCCTCCACCCCCCAGTCCGGAAGGGCGGTTCCCGGTTCCGCGTCCTCGTGGTCCAGAGGGACGAGGATGGAGGGACTTCCCGTCACGTCCTCCACCTCGAGGCCTCCAATGGAGAAGGGTTCCAGGAGGGCATCCATCCGGGCAGTCCGTTCCTCTTGAGTCGGGAGGGCGTCCAGCTCCTCCTTGACCTTTGGGTCCAGGAAGAAGTAACCCGCCCTCTCCCCGCCTTTGACGTGGACGGCCACCTCGTGGGTGAGCGCGGTGAGGACCGATACCGTCATGGACTCGTTGATAGCGGGCGCGGTCACTTGGAGGATGGCCTCAGGGGTTGCCTTGAACGGGTCTCCCCCGTTCTTGACAGTCTCCATAATGGCGTCCAGGGCCTCCGGTGGAAGCTCTGGACGGTGGAGGCCTATCGGGCCTCCTCCCTCCCAATCCCACTCCACCGGGAGACGGACCTCGCACCAGGGTTGCTCCCAGGAAATCTCCTTCTCCTCGTGGTCTTCGATGTAGTGGCGGAGAGACTCAAGGCTTCCACGGATGAGGTCCGCGAGGATGCGGACCAGCGCGAGGGGGTCCTCCTTCATGTAGGCCGCGAACGTCTCCTCAAGCCACGCCGGGAGAGTCTTCCCGAAGAAGGCCTCCAGGCGGTCGCGGGCGGCCTTCTCGTCCGGGGTCTCAGGAGGCGCGGTCTTCGTCTCGTCCATCATGGGCGGCCTTTCGTGGTGACAACCTCCGCAACACTCCCGTTGTCACAAAAGGGAGCAAGGGGAGCATTTCTGCCAAACGGACCCATCATCCAGCCTCCGAGACCGCCACGTCCACGTCCAGGACGGCGGGGATGGGGACGGCGGTGCCGGACCGCAAGGCCTGGAGGCGTTGCAGCTCGTGGAGGACGCGGAAGAAACTCCGCTCCAGCGTGGTCTCGTACCTCGTGACCTTCTCCAAGTCCGCCTCTCCTGGAAGGAGGGCCTCCCGGAGGTCCTTGTCCACGGTGTACGCCCGTCCCTCGTAACGCTGCTTCGCCTCCTGGACCGCATGGAAGGCGCGGGCCAGGGTGAGGTCCCAGGCGTCAACGGCGGGATTGAAGTCCTTGGCGCGGTCCTTGATGAGCTGGACGCCCGCGTCCACGAGGTCCCGCGTCCACCCCGTGAAGTCCTCCGGGTTATCGTCCGGGCCGTCCGGGACTCCGGGGATGGTGAAGGAGGCCGCCTCGGAGTAGATATCCACGCCGAGGAGGTCCGCCACGGCGTCCAGGACGAGGAGGGCGTCCTCACCCGAGACGTGGGCCTTCCCCTTGAGAGCGTAGGCCCGGCGGAGGGTGGCTAAGGTCCGTTCCTTGTAGTCCACGGCATCCTTGAGGGATTCGAGGGTCTCATCGTCCTTGTAGCTCGTCCCGGCCTCCTTCTCCCTCATGGCGATGCCGATCACCTCGGACTCGTAGCGGACCACCCGCCCAAGTCGCCAGAGTGTGGCGGCGATCCGCTCCGCGAGGATGGTCTCGAGGTAGCCCGCGGGGGCGAGGTTGGCGACCACGAGGGTGCGGTGGGCCTCCCAGTCCTCGGGGGACTCCAGCGGGCGGACGGCCAGGGAGACGGCCCGGAGGCCGTGCTTCACGGCGTTCATGGCGGACCGTTGCTTCCCCTCGTCTGTCTTCGGTCCGGTGGACTTCAAGGCGTTCTTACGGTTCGCGGTGGTCTTCTTCTCGGTCATCGTAGCCTCTCCATGAGGTTGCTTCGCCCGTGACCTCTCCATGGGGTCCGCGTCCTCTACCCTTCCAGATGAGTCCGCTAATGCTTCTTTGAGGACTCATGGTGTGTTCTTCCACTCCGTGGTGACGGCGGACCTCAGGTATTCGTCCAGGTCCTCCCGCCTGAATTTGATGAGTCGCCCGATGCGGAGGTGAGGAAGCTTCCCGTCCCTGAGGAGACGGAACAAGGTAGGTTTGCTGATTCCTAGAAACTGCTGGGCCTCGGCCGTGTTGAGGACGGCCCGCTGGACTGTGGTGGGTTTCGTGGTCATCGGACCGGCCTCCCCATCCTCAAGGCCCCCGTCCGGGCGGCGAACGGTTTCCCGTTCTTCTTCTCGAGCTTCTCCACCGCGAGGGCGAGGCCCGTCTCCACGAGGCCGGCCAGGGTGAGGCCCGGAGACCAGAAGACCGCGTCCCGCGCCCGGTCTATCGCCTCCGAGGGGAGATGGACGGTCAGACGCTCCCTCGCGGCCCTGGGGGCCACCGGGGGGCTTGCCGGGGGTTTCCGCTTCGTCTCCGTGAGCGGGACCAGGGCGTCCAAGGGGTTCTCTCCGATGGTTCGTCTCTTCATGGCGTCTTCTCCTGTCGGATGACCTCGGCGGCCAGGGCGCGGTAGTCCTCCGCGCCGGCGCTCCGAGAGTCGTATTCGGTGATAGGGGCGGCGAAGGAGTAGGCCTCCGCGACTCGGACGTTTTCCCGGATGATGGTCTTGAAGACGAGCGTCCCAAACCGCTCCCGGAGACGGTCCACCACGTCCAGGGCGAGGCGGGTCCGCCCGTCAACCCGGCACGCCACGATTCCGGAGACCGCGAGGGCGGGCGAGAGGCGGTCCTTCACCACGTCCACGGTCTTGAGGAGGGCGGCGAGGCCCTGGAGGGCCATGACGTGGGCCTCCACCGGGACGAGGACCTCGTGGGCGGCGGCCAGGGCGTTGACCGTGAGGACCCCGAGGGACGGCGGGCAGTCCAGGAGGATGTAGTCCCACGAGTTCGGGAGGCGGTCCAGCTCCTTCCGGAGGATGGTCTCCGCTCCCACCTCGGACGCGAGGGCCTTCTCCACTCCCACAAGCCAGGAGGACGAGGGGACCACGGAAATACTCCCGTTACTCCCGTTTGTGACGAGGTCCGCAATACTCCCGTTTCCCGTGAGGGCGTCCAGGAGACCGCGTCCCCCGTCCTTCACTCCAAGCCACGAGGAGGCCGAGGCCTGGGAGTCCAGGTCCACCACGAGGACCTTCCTCCCCCGCTCAACGAGGGCGGCGGCGAGGTTCACCACGGTTGTGGTCTTCCCGCTCCCGCCCTTCTGATTCACCACGGAGATGGTCCGTCTCATAGGCGGACCTCCTCGGAGACGAGAGATTGGAAGGAGGGTGGTGCTAGACCATTACCCTCTCCGCGTTCGCGGTTCCTGGGGCTTCCTAGAAGGCTGTTTTCCGTGTGGGCGTCCACGCTAGACCTCCTCGGGGGTGAATGGGTCCCGGATATAGTTGAACCGTCCCTCATAGGCGAGGGCCGCCCACCGGCCGGGGACCCCGTAGCGGTTCTTCAACGTCCCCACCTCCAGGCGCGTCACGTCCGGGACCCGGTGTTCGGCCCCGCCGTCTGCATCCGTCCGATAGTCCCCCGCGTAGTTCAAGAGACCGAGGACGAGGTCCGCTTCCTGCTCCGCTCCGCCTTCCCGGAGGTGGGAGAGTTCCGGGCGGGCGGTCCGGATGACCTTCTTCGCTTCCTCGTATGTCTTCCCTTCCAGACGCTTCCGGTAGTCCTGAGGGATGGACTCCCGGTTTACTTGACACCCCACCACCACGGGGACGGCGAGGTCCACGGCCAAGGCCTTGAGGCGGCGGGCCACGGCGGAGACCTCGATGTCCCGCCGGTCATACCGCCCGCCGGCGGGGGCGGGGACGCGCTGGAGGTAGTCCACGAGGACGGCCCCCACGGTGTGGTGGGAGGCCAGCTCGTGGGCGTGGTCCTCCAGGTCCTCCACCGTCCAGGCGGGACGGGAGACCACGAGGAGGCGGTCCTCCCATTCACGGAGGGCCTCCCGTGCCTTTTCCGGGGACGTGGACGAAGGCCACCCATAGGATGGACCACGGGAATAGCGGTCCCGGAGGAAGTCCCTCACCTCCGCACCCGTCCACCCACTCCCCGAGTCCAAGGCGAGGAGGGCGAGGAGGCGGTGGTAAATCCGGACCTCGGGTTCCTCCTGGGAGTAGAGGACCAGGACCTCGTCCCCCTTGACCGTCTTCGCCCAATTCACCATGAGGCCCACGAGGGCGGAGGTCTTGCAATGTCCCGTCCGCGCCCCGAGGACGGCCAGCTCTCCCGGATTGAACGAGACCTCCAGGCGGTCCAGGACGGCCCACCCTGAAGGCCTCCCGGCGGGGGCGTTGCGGCTTTCCTGCTCCAGGCGGTCCACGGAGAAGGTGGGCGGGGTGTCCACGCACCGCGCCCTCGTGGCGTCCAGGGCCTCCCGGAGGACGAGGGCGACCTCCAGGTCCTTTCCTTCGGAGACGAGGGCCTGGGCCTTCCGGAGGCGTTCCGTTACGTCTCGCTTCCGCGCCTCTGTGTCCCTCCGGAGTCCCGCTTCGATGACCACCTCCGCGATGGTGGGGAGGAGGTATCCGGTTCGCTCCGCCACGAGCTTGAGGAGATCGTCCTTGTCCAGGGCGGACCCTTCTGGGAGCGTGGCGGCGTAGGCGGAGACGGCCTCCACGGCGGTCCGCCTCTCGTGGTCCGGACTCGTGGGCGAGACGGCCCCGAGGAGGGACCGCCCGACGAAGACCGGGCCGGGGGTGGAATCCGAGACGAGGTCTTTCCAGGCGGAGAGGCCGTGTTCCAGGACGTACTCGTCCGGGTCCATGCCGTCCGGGAGACGGCGGACCACGTAGGACTGAATCCCCGTCTCCGTGAGAGCTTCCACGTTGGCGGCGTTCCCCTTGTCCCCTCCGCCGTCCGGGTCCCCGCACACGAAGACCGTCCGGACCCGGTTTCGGGCGAGGGTCTCCACTTGAAGGTCCGAGAGTCGGGCGGCCACGGAAGCCACCACGCTGGCGTCCCCGCGGACCTGGAGGAGGGCAGCATCGAAGACCCCCTCCACGAGGACCAGCTCCTTGAGGCCGGCGGCCCGCGCCCGGTCGAAGTACAGCGGCGAGGACTTCGTCCCTTCACCGGGGAGAGCAATGGTCTTAGGCTTGCCCTCGGGGGGCGGCCCCACCCACCGCCCGTACAAGGTGAGGGGGTGTCCCCGCTCGTCCATCCACGGGACGATGATGTAGCCCTCGAGCTTGCTCCAGAGGAGGGCGGCGTCTTCCACTTCGTCCTCGGCCACCCCGGCCTTCTGGAGGGCCTTTCTCACGTCCTCGCGCGAGTAATAGAGGCCGAGGCGGAGGTCCTCGATATTCTCGTCCGTGAATCCGCGCCCGTGGAGGTAGGTTCGGGCCTCCGCGCCCACGTCGGAGAGAAGGACCTCGTGGGCGTGGTCTATCACCACCGCGAGGGCGGTCCGCCTCCCCTCCCGCTTGCGGAGCGTCTCCCGCTCCTCCTCGGAGAGTCTCCTCTCGGGGACCTGGACCCCGGCCAGGGCGGCGAGTTCGCGGAGTATCTCCTTGAAGTCCTCTCCGTGCGGAGTCCCGGTCCCGCCCTTCTTCCGCCAGAGGTATTGCATGGGACCGCCCCCGCCGCACCCCCCGGCGCACCACCACTGGAGCGTCTCGGGGTTCACCGTGAAGGAGGTCCCGGTCTTGGACTCGTGCCACGGGCAGGAGCCCTTCCAATTCTTCTTCCCCTTCTCCTTCCAGGCGTGGGCGGGGTCCGTGAAGACTTGCTCTATCGAGAGGCGAGGGACCACCTCGTGGTCCAGGAAGTCTCCGAGGGTGTTGTCTTGCATGGTCTCCCCCTAGAAACCGAGGTCCGGGTCCGGTCCGCTCGCCTCGTGGGAGGGCTTGTCCTTCTCCTCCCTCGGGGCGATGACGAGGTTGTAGTCCGGGTCCTTCTCGCCCCGCTTGTACTCGTTCGGGAAGACCAGGACCTTGACGCCCCCGAGGCTCCCCGAGAGGAAGGACTTCCCGTCCTTGCTCTTGTTCTTCCAAAGGCCGGTGAGACGGACTCCGTTCATGTGACCTCCTGGTAAATGCTCCCCTTACTCCCGTTTCTCCCGTTGCTGGCGTTTTCCAGGGGGACGGGGATTCCGTCCGCCCCTAGCTTCCGGATGACAAGGTCAAAGGCACAGTCGCACGGACCACGGCCCCGCCAGAACGTACAGGCGTCCTCGTGGCGGACCTCAACGTCGTGGGAGTCCGCGGGGTTCAGCTCGCCCCTTGCGAAGAGGTCCACGATGGCGGCCATGTAGCGCGGGCGGGAGGTATCGGCCATTCCCTACACCCTCGCGGCCACGAGACGGGCCACCTCACCGCCGAGGTCTACTCTGTTGTCGTCATACCGGGTCAAGACCCGGAGGTCACGGTGGCGGGAGAATTTTTGGACGGCCCGGACGTTCCCGTTCGTTGCGTCCAGGGCCTCCGTCACGGCGGCGTGGCGAAGACCGTGGGGGCGGACCACGAGGCCCACGGAATCCCCGAGGGCGGCGAGGACGCGGGCCACGGACCGCCCCGTGAGGCGGGACCCCTTGGCGGCCCGGTCGAAGTTCACGAAGAGCGGACCGGGTTCCGCGCCACGGACGGCGATCCACGCCCCGAGGGCGGCCTTCGTCTGCTCCGGAAGGGTGAGCGTCTCGCGCTCCGTCCTTCCCTTCCCGATGATGGAGACGGCCCCGGCCTGGAGGTCCACGTCCTCGAGGTCCAGGGCCACGGCCTCGCCCCTCCGGAGTCCGAGGTCATAGAGGAGGCGGACGAGGGCGCGGTCCCTTGTGGCCTTCTCGCCCGTGCGGGTTTCCAGCTCGTCCAGGAGACGACGGACGCCGATCCTCCCAGGTCCCTTCGTGTCCCTGTAGGCCTGGGACTTCACGCTCTGCACCTCCACCACGAAGTCCACGAGGCCGAAGAGACGGGCCACCTTCACGAGGGAGCGGACGGCGGCGAGGCGACGGTTGACGGTCGCGGGCGCGAGGCCGCGGTCCAGGAGGCTCGCCCGGTAGGCATGGGCGGTCTCGTTCGCCTTGCCCTTCCCGCCGGCCATGAAGAGGCGAGAGGCCTCCTCGGCACTTGCGGCCCCGAGGAAGCGGGCGAAGTCCCCGAGGTCCTGTCTGTAGGCCTCAAGGGTCCGAGGACTCCGTCCGGAGAGGAACGTCTCCACGATGGAGGTCCGGGCCGCGAGGTCCGAGGACCTTGTGGGGATGACCGCGAGCGTGGTGGTCGGGTTCATGGTCTCGTCTCCTCTCAAGGGTATTCTCGGTCATTAGAGGACTCTTGTCAAGTATCCTGGTAATCCGAAGGTGCCCGGACCACCGGGCTATTGGTCGCTCGCTCGCTCGATCATCGTTATCAGAGTCGCCCAGGCCTCCAGAAACTCGGCCCTGGTGACTTTCTCCTGGGCGTCGGGCGTAGAAGACCAACCGAACCCTTTCGTCTGCAGGTTCCACCGTTTGGAAAACTTGTCCGAGATAGTCGTCACGGCCCGCCGGAGTGCTTTCGTGTCCAGCTTGTCGCCGAGCTCGGGGTCGATGACCGCCTTGTTCTCGGGGCACCCGATCATTCCACGCCGCCCGTGCTCTCGCCGTCGAATAGCGCGAGCGTGCGCCGCGCCGCGGAGATTTTTTGCTCCAAGGTTGTGAGGTCCCTTTCGGTCCGCTCCTGTTCGGCCTTGAGCCGCGCGTGAGCGCCGGCTGCGCTCTCGAGGTGGTACGCGAGGTCGCGGCGAGCGTCGAGTCCCCGCGCTGCGATGTACGCCAACATCTCCCACGCCTGCTCGAGACGGAACAACGCCGGCCGCTGGACGCGGCCCGTGACGTCCTTCAACTCCACGCCGAGACTCTCGAGCAGAGCACGCTGCTCGGCGAGTTCGCTCGCAGTCGCGCGTATCGCCTCCGGGGTCTCGCACCCCCCGAGTTTTTGCTCGAGCTTCCCGATTTCACGCTCGACGGCGCGGAGTTCGTTCCCGAGCGTGCCGACCTGCGTTTGCGCCGCCGCAACCGCGGCCTCGGCGGCCACCACCGCGGCCCGCGACTCCGCGATTGATCCCCGGGGTGCGGACTGCTCTACGTTGTTGTCTGTGTCCGTCGTCTTCTTCGTCATGTCGTCTCCCTGTCTGCCCTCGCGGGCCGCTTCGTTGAGGTCATCGTGGCGTCCGAAGGACGGTCCGGATGATGCGGGCCTTCTTCCGAATCTCGGCCAGGTCCCCTTCGACAAACTCCCGGACGATGCCGGACTGGAGCTTCTGGACTTCGTCCAGAATCCACTCCGCCGCGTCAAGGGCGTCCTTCATGGCCGCCGCTCGCGGTGTGGCCTTCTTGACCGTCTTCGCTACCACCGTCGCCTCCCTGTGTTCGTGGTGCGGTTCACCTCGTGATTACTCCCCTTACTCTCATTACTCCCCTTTACAGTATAATCCCCCAAGGGGTGGCGTCAAGGCCCCACCCGCGGATGAGTCCTCAAACTTGCCTTATGGGTCTCTTCCCCCCCCGCTGCTCCCCGCTGTTACCAGCGGACCTCCCGCACCTCACTAGCGGAAAACGATAGTGAGCCTCCAGGGGGGTGTCTCGCTTCGTCCCGGCGCCTCACTACCAACGGTTGATAGTGACCGGGCGGAGCGGAGTGGAGGCCCCGTTTGCTGTTCCGGCTGTTACCAGCGGACGGTCCTTGTCTTGGTCTCGGAGGGCGGGCGCGGACCCCCAGGGGAGCGCCCCGCCCCTATTAGGTCTCTATTAAGACCTATTAGAGGGTGGTCCGTCGCGGAAGTCTTGACGCAAGTAGAAATTATAAAACCGCACACTCGGTTGGTATCCACACCGGGAGGTTATAAAGGGGGGGTCGCTGCCACACCGGGAGGTTATGAAGGGGGGTCCGCTGCCACACCGGGAGGTTATGTCCTCTCCTTCTTCGTCCCTGGTCGGACCTTCCTCCTCGCGGCCAGGACGGCGAGTTCGGCCTCCGTGGGAGGGGTCCCGTCCTCAATCCACCGGAGGATGAGCGGGGCCACGTCCGGAGGGATGGGCTTTCCCCGGACCTTCCCGTCGTCACCCGGTTCCGTCCCCCTCTCCCAGTGGTTCACCGTAGGCTGAGATGTCCCGAAGAGGACGCCCACGGCGGCCTGGGAGAGCTTCCGCTCCTTCCGGGCGATGTAGAGGCGGACGTTGAGGGGTTCGTGCTGGAGGCCCACCTTCTCCTCGGGGAGGCCCTGTTGGGACTCCGCCTTGTCCACGAGATTCCGGTCCTTCGTCACCTTGACGATGTAGGGGGTTTCCCCTCGCTCGTGGCGTTCCTTGTGGTAGGCCTCCACGGCCTCGGGAATCTTCTCCCGCCAATCCTGGGCGAGGAAGAGATACCAGACCACGCTCTTGAGGAGGGCGTCCACTGGGAGCTTCTCCGCCCCCTCAAGGGAAAGCCAATGCTCCCCGCGGCGGCCCGCGACCACACCCCCAAAGGCCTCCTCCACTACGGCCCGCATATCCTGGAGCGCCCTCCGCGCTATCTCTTGACGCTTGGCGTTCGCGGCCCCCGGCGGCAGGGTGTAGCCCATTTCCGTGAGGAGGCCGGGGGTATGCGCCCCGCTCGTCTTCGTGGGCTTGGACGAGGTCCCAGAGAGCTTCCTCCCTTGCTCGCCCCGCTTGAAGTGTCCTAGCGCCCCGTGGAAGAGTTTCCCCTCTGGAAGTAGAGGACAGGTCTCCCGCCCGAAGAGGCGCGGGTCCTCCGCGTCCGTGGTGGTGGCGGCCACGCGGGCGTGGTGACTCCCCCGCCGCGTGGCGTCCTTCTTCCTCGTGACGTTGTCCTCTATCCAACGGCGGAGGTTGCTCTGTTGCTCCGTGAATCCCTTGGCGCGGTCCAGGTACGGGGCCAGGGCGGAGAATCCCTTGAGGTATCCGCCGGCGGCGAGGGCCTTCCGGTCCTCCTTCGTGAGCTTCTTCCCCCAGTCGAAGACGAGGACCTTGTAAGGGTCTCGAATTCTGTAGTCCGTCGTCTGGAAGACCTTGAGACACCCGACGAACGGTTCCGAGATTGACAGGAAGAAGTCCCCGTCCGTGTGTTCCCCGCGGCCTCGCGGTTCATACCGGACGGTCCCGAGGAAGGCCCCGAAGGCCTCATGGGAGACGCCGGGGACTCCGGACGCCCTGAGGTTGAATCGGACCTCTTGGAGGGCGCGGAGACACCCACGGACCCGGCGGAATCCGTCCGGGGCCGTCTCGCACTCCAGAAGGGTCCGCAGCTCCCACGCGGGGACCCGGAGGGGATTCTCTCCCCGCGCCCCGAAGGCGTACAGAATCGCCCCCATGACCTCGCGGGCGTCCCGGACGGACTGCATGAGGCGGAGACCGCTATCCACCGCCTCCTTGGTCTTGGCGTCCTGGTCGTCAAACGGGAGGATGGGGTCTGCTCGGAGGTTTTCCCGCCGTGCCTCTAGGTCCTTCTGATGTTTCTCCCGCCACTCGTCCACGAGAGGCCCCGCTTGCCCGTACCACGAGAGGCGGGCCTCCATGTATCCAGCTCCGCCACGGACGCGGAAACGCTTGATGAGGTACTCCCGCTGCACCCCATCCACGTCCCGGAGGACCCTCCGGAATCCCCTGGGGCCGGTGAGGGCGAGGAGGGTCTCCTCCGCCTCCCTCGTGAGGGTGACGATGTTTTCCCCCTTTGCGGTGGTCTTCTCCTCCAGGAGCTTCCCGTGGGCATTCGGGTCTCGGGTCTCCTTGCGGAGGTCCCGGAAGGCCTCGTCCCCTAGGGTGTCGCGGAGGCGGTCCATCTCCTCCTGGACCAAGTCCTCCCACTGGGGAACGTCCTTCCATTTGCGGGGGAGCTTGAGGCCGCCCGTGTGGACTTGGAGAATCGCGGCCCCTCGGTCCATTCGTGTGGGTGCGTCCAGAAGGTAACGCCGCTCCGGTGACGGGGGGCCGGCG
>Ga0075520_1001560_pt1 | contig 11087 bp, 11 predicted proteins | sample NGEPerB_FD_75100 | JGI IMG/M metagenome (GOLD analysis project Ga0075520, IMG submission 75100) | Arctic peat soil microbial communities from the Barrow Environmental Observatory site, Barrow, Alaska, USA - NGEE PermafrostAB12-B | ecosystem: Environmental > Terrestrial > Soil > Wetlands > Peat ...
ATACATGATATTGCCCGTCAGGACGATGCGCGCAATGACCAGCGCTACGTTCACGAACGATGCAAAGCTCAGCGCCAGAATGGGCGCAGCGGTTTCCCGTTTGAAAAGCAAGTTCAGCAGCTTCATAAAGTTTTGATTCGACATCCATTCTCTGCCGACGCTCAATTTATACCATTATACCCCCGCTGGAAATGGCACGCTGCATGTTTGGCCTGGGATTGTTTGCTGCCTCGTGTTCTGGATGGCCATGGCCATCTGAATGATGGCCTGTTCAACCTCGGCAATCGCCGCGTCTGGGGTCGATGTGCCCGCCGTCAATCCAATAGTCTCCGCGTCCACAAACCACTCCGCGCGTAACTCGCCAGCCGTCCCGATATGGTGGATCCGGGGGCAATGCCGCCGGCACGTGTTGACCAGTTCATGGGTGTTGTTGCTGTGCCTTCCCCCAATGACAATCACCAGGTCGCACCGTTGCGCGAGTTCAATGGCCGCGTTCTGGCGCTGCTTTGTCGGCTGGCAAACCGTATCCACGAACCGAACTTCCGATGCCGGGAATCGCCGCCGAAGCACCCCCACCAGGTGGCGGACCCGGTCGATCGGCTGCGTCGTCTGCGCGGCCACGCCAAACCGCGCCCGCTCCTTCATTCGCCCCACGTCCTCCTCGTCCAACACCACGTCAAACTCCGCCAGGTCTTCCGTCAGGCCGCGAACCTCCACGTGATCCCGTTTGCCGATGATCACCGGGTGGTAGCCCTGTTCTGCCAGCCTGGCGACCGCTTGATGGGCCACATGCACCAGCGGGCAGGTGGATTCCATCACGGTCAATCCCAGCGCACGAGTCCTCGCCAGCGCGCGCTGGGATGCCCCATGGGCAGTGACCATCACCCTCGAAGTGGCCACCCGGCCGGGATCAGCCTCGACCGAAATGCCACGGGCTCGCAACCCCTCAATGACCTGCTCGTTATGGACCAACTCGCCCAAAATCGTCAGGGGACCGGTCCGGACTTCCTGGACGGCCAGGGCGATGGCGTCGCGGACCCCGAAACACATGCCCAGATGTTCAGCGCGGAAAATTCTCATAAGTTCGACAGCCACACGCCCGTGTGACGAAATGGTCGGTGATGAACCCGGTTTTCATGGATGCGATTCTTTTTAACTTTGTATCACAAAGTATATAGATCGCATTGATTCCGTTTTGTTCAAAGAAAATTTACCGGGGTTTATTCTGACGGACGATCCGCTCCAGGAGGTTCACATAATCCGCAAAGGCTTTCCGGCCCAGGGGCGTCAGCGAACAGGTCGTGAGCGGGCGTTTTTTGCGATAGGATTTTGCGATGGAAATGTAGCCCGCCTCCTGCAGCGTGCGGATATGCGTTGTCAGGTTTCCATCGGTCATCGCGAGGGTGTCCCGGAGTTCCGTGAACGACAGCTCCGGCGAGGCTGCCAGCATCGACATGATTGCCAGGCGGCCCTTTTCGTGAATGACACGATCGAGCTGGAGAAAGGGTTCGGGGTTCACGCCGCGCTTTGTTTCTGTTCTGTGAAGTAGAGAAAGACGCCATAGGCCAGGTGCAGCACGCCGAAGAAGAATCCCATGATTGCCTGCGCGCAAGCGAACGGTATCATCCGCTGGGGCGTTGCGAAAAAGAGAGCCGTTCCTCCCAGGACAAAGGCCCACGCCAGGACCTTCGTGCCGCGGTGCATCACAAAGGCCGCCGCATGCAGGGCGCAGCCGTAAAGAACGACCCATGCCGGCGGCAGCCAGCGCATGCTGGCCGCGGCGGCCTCATCACCCGGCGTTGCACTCGCATGGGCAAAGGCTCCCGCGCTCAGCACGATCCCCGCCGCCAGCGGAAGCAGGAATGCCTCCGTGACGCGCCGCGTCGGCGGCGACCAGAACGGCTCGGATGCATTCAACGCCTGGCGCCGAACCAGCAAGTAGGAAGCCGCGACGGCAAGGACGCAGATGCCCGCCCAAAACAGAATGAAGCTTCGCGGCGATTGCATTGCCAGGAGCCACCCTCCCAACGCCCCGGCCAGCCCCAGCAGCCCGTTCAAAACCATCACTGGCGCCAGCGCCCGCCGATACAAGGCCGAGCGCTCCATCAACGTGCGAATCAACTGAAGATTTTCGGCAACGGAATTCGATTCCATAAATGACACTTTGTAAAACAAAGCTCTTGTTGACAACACAAATGTGAATGGCGCAAATCGACCGCATCACACTTTGAATCGCCCCGCTTTCGGGTACAATGCACGCATGGAACACAAACCGCCACTATCCTTCGCTGTCGTGATCCTTGCGGCTGGAAAGTCGCGGCGGATGGGACAAACGAAGCTGTTGCTGTCCTGGGGAGAAGGTTCGGTCCTGGCTCACCTGGTCCGCCAATGGACCGCATGCCACGCCGCTCAAAGCGCACTCGTGTCCGGTCCTGATGCAAAGGACCTCCACGACGAACTGGACAGACTCCGGTTTGCCGAGGCTGACCGGATCGAGAATCCCGCGCCGGACCGGGGCATGTTCAGCTCGATCCAATGCGCGGCGGCCTGGCCGCACTGGAAATCAACAATCTCACACTGGATTATCGCGCTTGGCGATCAACCGCATCTTCGGCCGCAAACTCTCGAGGCCCTGATCCAGTTTGGGGCTGAAAATCCTTCCCGGATTTGTCAGCCTCTGCGGCACGGCCGGTACCGCCATCCGGTCCTCCTGCCCCAACCGGTTTTCCTGCAGCTCAAGGACTCGGCCCTGCCCGACTTCAAGGCCTTTCTCGAAGCGCACGCGACGCAACGCTCGGGCTTTGAATGTGATGACGACGGACTGGATCTGGATATGGACACACCGGCGGATTACAAGCGGCTTCGAGAACTATATCGATCCCGGGCCGCGAGCTAGCTGGTGCCACTCCAGAACCCCTCACCCGCCCTCCGGGCACCCTCTCCCATCGGATGGGAGAGGGATGGGGTGAGGGTTTCTTCTTCAGGTGTCCCGAGCGTGCGCCTCAGTAATTTATCCTACTTTATCCGGCCAAAATCCGTAGTTTGCTGAAGTGCAATTTTCCAGGACGGATGTAGCTTTGCATTAATGGCCTGATGTTTTGGCCAGGTTGTGAACAGATTCGTGCAAAGCAGTCGTCGTGCTTCTCCCGGTTGGGGGTGGATCAATTCTCAGTCCTATCAGGAGCGGGAACCCATGGTGCTCCGGTTCAAAGTGCGACTGGCCGATGTTTCCGGCCGAATGCAATGCGAGGTCAAGCTCCCCGGCCGCCGCAATGGGAAAAATGCAGATTTGAAATTTGAAACTTGAGGTCGGTTGTTCCGTTGGGTTTCGCGCCATTGAATTGCATCCCTCCAAGGATGTCCGAATCCACAAAGCGGTGGCAATGAATGATGATCGGATAAGCGCGCGAAACCTGGTTGACACCATTTCGGTCATCTCTGGAAATCTTTTTGCTCCTTGCGCGCCCGCATTTGCGTTAGATTACGGCTCAACACACGGCGATTCTGTCAAAGTGTCTCTGTAAATCCGTATGAACCTTGATGACGCACAACGCAAAAAAGTGATTGCCTGGATCGGTGAAGGCCTCAAACTTTCCGAAATCCAAAACCGGCTCAGTTCGGAACTTGGCGTCACCCTCACGTACATGGATGTTCGATTGCTGGTGGATGATTTGAAATTGACGCCTAAAGATCCGGAACCTCCAAAGCCCGCGACATCCCACCTCCAAACACCTTCCTCCCAGTCTGCACCCGTCGCTTCGGCGCAAGCCAAGCCGGAGGATGCCCTGGCCGCCCAGGGCAAAGTCTCGGTCATCGTCGACCACATCGCCCGGCCCGGAGCGATCGTCAGCGGCACCGCCACATTCTCCGACGGCAACAAGGCCGATTGGCATCTGGATGAGGCGGGCCGGCTTGGCCTCGCGCCCAAACAGCAGGGCTACCGACCCACGCCCGCGGATGTCCAGCAGTTCCAGGCGGCTCTGCAAACCGAGCTCAGCAAGCTGGGACTTTAGTGCGTACCACCTTTTGTTGCACGTGCAACAAAAGGTTGTACTGCCCTGGCTTTAAGAGCGACTGAAGTTTTGAACGGCGTCGGGCGGATCGAAGGCAACCCTCACCCCATCCCTCTCCCATCCGATGGGAGAGGGGGACCATTCTGACGCGTGGGTTCATTTTACGACTTTGTGGCAGCGAACGCGTCGATCCATTCTCCCTCTCCCGTCCGACGGGAGAGGGCCGGGGTGAGGGTTTTCCGCATTCCCGCCGACTCGCGCGTCACTGGCCTCTGACCCGAAAAAATCCCTGCGACGTGGTGATTGGAATGGACGCGGTGGCCTGTGACGTGGTCAGCACTCCCGACCACGCGCCTGGCAGCGCCGCCGCCGATTCCACGACATACGGCCCGGAACCGCCCGCCCACGTGATGCTCGCTGTTGTTCCGGTGATTTGGATGGTGGACACAATCGCAGCAGGTCCCACGGTGATGTTCACCGCATCATAAGCCGCGGCATGGATCCCGTCATCAGCGCTCAGCAGGAGCGTGTACGCGCCGGGCGCGCTGAAGCTCGCTGTCGTGTTGGTTTGCGTGGCATCCCCAAACGTCACCGCCGCCGGGCCGGCATATTGCGTCCATCGGATAACTGGAAGGCCACCGCTGAAATGAACGTATACCTGCAGTTGCGCCGGGGTGGCAATCGGCACCGATTGATCGGGCCCGGCACTTGCCACCGGAGCGCCTGCCGATCGCGGGCCTCCGTTCGGACCGGTTGACTGGACGATTTCAAAATTCGTGATGGAGATCCCGAAAATATGGCCGAATGCATTTGGCGACCATCGGTCGTCCGGGCAGATTGAGATCGAAAAGAAATTGCCGTTGTCGGCCACCAACGCGCCGTACTTTTTCAGCCCGAGCAGCAGGGCGCGTTCTTCGGGCGCCCACCCCGATGGTATCGCGAAGCCGGATTTGAGGCGCAGGCGTTGGCCCATCGCCGGCACGTTCGTCTGCGTTGCCGGCGTGCTCGAGGCATAGTGCGTCGCGGGGTAAATATACGCGGCGCGCGAACGCGCCACAACAATCCGGCAGGCGTGCTCAACCATTCCTCGACGGCACTCATCGTATCGCACCAGCGCCGGAAACATCGGCAGCCCCGCGGCGTCCCCCGATGTCCAACCCGCCGGACGCAGGCCGTTGGTGTTCAGGTTGAATTTTGCGCCGTTCGCGGCTTGCCAGGCGCCATTGGTCAGCAGTTTGGCTTGCCACATTTCCCAAATGTAACCGCCGCCCGGTTGCACGATGATCGCATGACGATCCCCGCCGACGTTGTTGGTGTCCTGTTGCCAGGACTGAAACGAATTCGTTACCTCAGAGGGCCACCCTTCCACCGGCATGTTCCACGGAATCGGATACGGACCCGGATCCGATTCGTCAGGATAATCCACAAACTGGATGGGAACGGGAACCTGGTTGTCCGGAACCAGAACAAAGTTCATCTCCTCGAACACTTGCAGCTTTCTGCGCCCTGCTGACAGGTCGGCAATGATCTGGGCGATCATCGCGTCCGAATTCACCAACACTGGAAGCCGGGAGATGTCTTCATTCCACGCATTTGTCACCGGGAAAATTTGCATCGCCGAAACGATTGCGTCCGCCACATCCGTGTTGAACAGGATGGAATTTGTGATCGCGGGCATCGGTCCCAGGATCCTGCCATCCTGGTTGATTCGATCGGCTCCGCATGCGAGGCAGCAAAGGAGCACTCCAGCCGCGGACCTAAGAAGGGTCTTCACAATAAAATAAAAAGACCGGGCACGCCGGACTGTGGGAGACCATGACTACCGGCGTGCCCGTTGTGGTAAGAAGCGCATCCACAATGACTGAGTTTCTCTCAGCCTAGGCTGTGCCAATGCCTTTCGATGCAGGATCACCCTGTTATCCAGGCAAATTTCAAACCCAACCCGAAATTCGATTGCAAATTGCATCAGGCCATACGTGCAACATGCAATTTCGAGGGTAGCGATGGCGCTGCTGCGCCGTCGGCACCGCGTTCAGCGGCGCAATGTGTGGCGTGGATTTGTGCGGGTGGTTAATTCCGTTCCGCCCGCTGAAACGCGGGCGGGGACATCGCTGCGATGCCCCTACCAACCACTTCAGCGTGGAGAGACGCGCAAGCCGTATTTCTCCTGCGCGTCACGAAAGGAAAGGACTCCCGCATCGGCTGTCACGCCGTGGTATGGATCGTTAGCGATGAGAAGATTTCCGTCCAGATCGAGGTAATCGCAGAGGGACGCCAGGTGTGCGGCGGCGCTGATGAGAATGCTGGTCTCGATCATGCATCCGAGCATGGTTTTCAATCCCTGCCGTCGGGCGGCCCGGAGCGCATCAATGGCTCCCGTGATTCCGCCGGTTTTGACCAGCTTGACGTTGACGCCATGGAAGCATTCGGCTGCGCGTTCGGCGTCTTGAGCGAAATGATAGGATTCATCGGCAAAGATGGGCAGGGGAGATTTGGCTTTGAGCCAGGCCCAATCTTTTTCAGGGGTTGAGGCCGGCATCGGTTGCTCCACGAACTGGACGTCTGGATATTTGGAAAAGAACTCGATTCTTTCCAGGGCCAGCTCTTTGGTTTGCCAACCCTCGTTCGCATCGATGCGCACAGGTTTGGACGGAGCCGCGTCGCGGAGAGTTTCGAAGCTCAATTGATCGTGGAGGCCGCCGACTTTGAGTTTAAGAACCGGATAATTTCCCGCTGCGAGGACTTGTCGGCGAATTTCTGCCGGTTCGGCGATGCTGATCGTGTAAGAGGTGACATGCTTGGATTCCTGGAATGGGAGTCCGAGGTATTCATGGATGGATTTCCCGGTCAATTTCGCGGCTAGATCGAGAGAGGCAACATTCAGGGCACAAAGAGCTGAAACAGGAGCTGCTGGTAATAGAGATATTCGGTCTTTTTGTGAAACGATATCGTTAACGCACTTTGAATTGTGGGCTAAACTGGTCAAATAAGCCTCAACTTGGTCGCAATCCTCACCATAGCGGTTTATCGGGGCTGCTTCACCAAAGCCTTTGAATTTGTCGGGCCCGGTGAGCTCGACGACAATTACTGAAGAAGTTCTGGCTCGGTGAGTTCGAGCACTCGACCACGGCGTGCGCAAACTAAGGTCGATGCGCCTGAAGTGTAGTTTGTAGTCCGAATTCAAAATTCCGTTTAAACGCTCCGTTCTATCCAGAAAGGCGTTTTTGTCGGCCGAGCATGGCCGATTTTCGTTTATTCCGGTTCGCCTGTGTCCAGCTGAACTACTCCAGGATCTCCATCCTGACTCGGATCTGGTTGCATCGGTCCGGTCGCGCGCTTCAACCAGACCATCAGGATACTGATGTCCGCAGGCGAAACTCCTGAGATTCGCGAAGCCTGACCGAGTGTCGCTGGTCGAATTTTCGTGAGCTTCTGGCGCGCTTCATTCCTGAGGCTCGGGACCACCGCGTAGTCGAAACTTTGTGGTATGCATTTTTGCTCGAGGCCTTTGGCTTTCTCTATATCCGATTGTTGGCGCTCTATGTAACCGGCGTATTTAATGGCGATCTCCACCTGCTGGATCACTTCTTCAGGCAGCTTTGGGTTCTTATTCGGCAGATCTTTGTAAGTCACTTCCGGTCGGCGCAGCAACTGGGCAAGAGTCTCCTGCCCGGCTCGTGTCTTGTCTAATCGATCCAATTCGGACGCGAGGGCATCCTCCCGCAGTTTGAAGGATTTGAAATTCCGTTCCGGCAAGAGCCCGATTTTGTGGCCAATCCTTGAGAGGCGGAGATCGGCGTTATCCTGGCGTAACAGCAGACGATACTCGGCCCGAGAGGTGAACATCCGGTAGGGCTCGACGGTGCCTTTGGTGATGAGATCATCGATGAGCACACCTATATACGCCTGGTTGCGCTGAAGCACGATTGGAGATTGGTTCTGGACGCGCCTTGCGGCATTGATGCCAGCTATAAGCCCTTGAGCTCCAGCCTCTTCGTATCCTGAAGTGCCGTTTATTTGACCAGCCAAAAACAAGTTCCGGCACACCTTGGTTTCCAGAGATGCATCGAGCTGGGTCGGATTTGCAAAATCGTATTCCACGGCATAGGCAGGCCGCATGATTTCGGCGTTTTCACAACCGATGATTGTTTTGACCAGGTCTACCTGGACTTCAAATGGCAGGCAGGTGGAGAACCCGTTCACGTAGATTTCGTCAGTGGCAATCCCTTCGGGCTCCAGGAAAATCTGCTGGCGCTCCTTTTCAGGGAATTTCACGATCTTGTCTTCAATGGATGGACAATATCGGGGTCCTACACCTTCTATCACACCCGCATACATGGGAGATTTATGTAGATTTTGCCGGATGATTTTAGCGGTTGCGTCCGTTGTGAAAGTGACGTAGCACGGGAGCTGACCGTTGATTCTCTCCAAAATGGAACCAGGGGGGTAATGGTTGGAAAGCCGGGGACCTGAGTTCGAATGTTCCACGTGGAACAAATCCTCTCTCCAGTAGCTGAAGTAGGGAACGGGCTCATCGCCGTTCTGAATCTCCGTCCTGGAAAAATCGATCGATCGACGGAGTAATCGAGGCGGTGTTCCAGTCTTGAGTCGACCCAATTCCAAGCCCAATTCCTTCAGGGAGCCCGAGAGATTATCGGCCGCAGCTTCCCCGGCGCGTCCGCCGGACTGTTGACTCTGACCGATATGCATAAGGCCGCGAAGGAAAGTGCCGGTGGTAATGACAATAGCCGTGCCATGGTATTGAACCCCAAGAGTGGTCTCGATCCCAAAAGCCTGCCCGTCTTTGTGAAGGATTTTGGCGGTTTGGCCCTGCTTGAGGTCCAAATTCGGCTCGCGCTCGCAAATCCACTTGAGCCTGAATTGATAAGCTTTCTTGTCGCACTGCGCTCGCGGTGCCCAAACGGCTGGACCTTTCTTCGTATTCAGCATCCGGAATTGCAGGCCCGTCATGTCCGTCACTTTTCCCATCTCACCCCCCAAAGCATCAATCTCCCTTGCCAGGTGACCCTTCGCAAGCCCGCCTATCGCCGGATTGCACGACATCTGGCCAACGGTATCCACGTTGATCGTCAGCAACAGGGTCTGACAACCCATTCGTGCGGCAGCTAAAGCGGCTTCAGTCCCCGCGTGCCCGGCGCCAACCACAATAACGTCGTATCGCTTTGGATAGAGGAACATCTTAGATCGACATGAATGTCGCTGCCGTCGGCGATTGGGTGGGGGTTTTCACAATTCCTCGTCCTTTGTTGGCCGCAAGGTGGGTGCAGATTTTGAATACCGTCTCCACCTCGTCCGGCTTCTTGATGGCTGCCGAGATCTGTGCTGCGGTCGAAGTCTTCGCTTTGTTTGCGCCAAAGTACTCCAAAACCTCTTTCTGCAATTGAATCACTATGGAGGCCGCCTTCTTGCCGGCCTCGACGCCGGGTTGATGGTATGCGTTGATCTCCACCAGGGACGCGTAAAAACCCACCGCACGCTCGAACAGGGCAATTAAGACTCCGACCGAGAAGGGTGAGACTCGGTCGATGGTTAAGGTCAACGATTCCCGATTCTTTTCGAACAGCGCCTGGCGGGTGCCCAGAAGAAAACCCTCCAGGTAATCTCCGGATGTTATTTTTGGATCCACTTCGGGTGAGGATCCTTCCCTGTCCTGGAGAACTTCGATGAAGGTCACAAAGAAATTGTTGAGTCCGTCCCGCAACTGTTGGATGTAAGAATGTTGGTCGCTGGAACCCTTGTTGCCGAAAACGCAGATGCCTTGCTCGACTGTTCGGCCGGTGATATCCTTCTCCTTTCCGAGCGACTCCATGATAAGTTGCTGAAGATATTTGGAAAACAGCTCTAATCTATCTTTGTACGGTAGTATAACCATGTTTTTATCACCTTTACCGTTACCTGCACGGTACCAAGCCAGTGAAAGCTGCATTGAAGGGTTACAGGTAACGTTATCTGTTCTTGTGGCGATGTCACAAGCTTTGGCGCCTTCGAGTAAATCGCTGATGTTGATTCCTTGCAGTGCTGCCGGAAGCAATCCAACGGCTGATAATTCGCTGGTTCGGCCTCCAACCCAGTCCCACATGGGAAAACGCCGGATCCAGTGTTCTGCCGTTGCCAACTTATCCAACTCGCTGCCTTCCTGTGTCACAGCCACCGCATGCTCCGCGAAGTTCAGATTTGAAGTCCGGTAGACAGCTTTGGTTTCCAACATCCCATTCCGGGTTTCTTTTGTTCCTCCCGATTTCGAGACGACAATGCACAGGGTTTGGCTTAATTCAGCGCCAATTTCGGCAAAAACCTGGTCCATTCCGTCGGGATCCGTGTTATCCAGTGCGTAAAACCGAAGCTTGTCCGCTTTAGGCTTCCCCAGCGCGTGCGCAACAAACTCTGGACCGAGTGCAGAACCACCGATTCCGATCAGCAGAAGGTTTTTGAAAGGCCCGCCTTTGCCGTGAATCTCGCCGGCGTGAACCTGCCCGGAGAAGGTTTTGATCGACTGGATGGTTACCTCGATTTCCTTTGTAATTGATGGTTCAGGCGCCAGGGCCGGGTTTCTCAGCCAATAGTGGCCCACCATCCGATGCTCGTCCGGATTGGCTATCGCCCCTTTTTCCAGGTCTGCCATAGCTCGAAATGCCTTCTCGACCCGCTTTTCCATGGATGGAAAGAACGAGTCTTTGAAATTCATCCGGCTCAAGTCGACCGCCAGGCCGAGGCTCGGGTATTCGGTGTAGTTCTTCTGGAATTTTTCCCAAAGTTGTTGTTTCGAGAGATTCATAAAAGAGTTCAAAGGATAGCACAAAAGCGACGGCGGATGAAACCACGAACCTGCGGAAGAGAAAAGACGGGAATTTCGGCCGGTACGGTGCCGTCTCTGGTTTGCTATAACAATGCGGGCTCTTACAGTTCCGCCAACCCTCACCCCATCCCTCTCCCATCCATCCTTCGCTCTGAAGCTTCGGAGGACAGGTCGGATGGGAGAGGGTGCCCGACTTGTCCGCCGTAGCTTTAGCGAAGGCGGAAGGCCGGGTGAGGGTTCGGGAGTGGGTGTGGGAG
>Ga0075520_1001561_pt1 | contig 11086 bp, 10 predicted proteins | sample NGEPerB_FD_75100 | JGI IMG/M metagenome (GOLD analysis project Ga0075520, IMG submission 75100) | Arctic peat soil microbial communities from the Barrow Environmental Observatory site, Barrow, Alaska, USA - NGEE PermafrostAB12-B | ecosystem: Environmental > Terrestrial > Soil > Wetlands > Peat ...
GTCAGTTCCTGAGCCTTGGCCAGCACCTGGGCATTGTGGACCGCGACGGCAGCGGGTGAGGCGAACTGCTCACCCAGCTGGGTTGCTTGATCGGTGAAGGCGTCCTTGTCACGCGAGTAGACGGTGATCGCTCCCCGAGAGCTGGTGCCCGGCGACATCATCCGGCTGCGCCTGGGCGACATCGTCCCGGCCGATGCCCGGCTGCTGGACGGCGATGAGACCGAGGTCGACCAGTCCGCACTCACCGGCGAGTCGTTGCCCGCGACCTGCTCTCCGGGTGATCCGGTGTACTCCGGATCGATCATCCGCCAGGGAGAGATCGGAGCCCTGGTGTAGGCCACGGGCACCCACACGTACTTCGGCAAGACCGCCGTGCTCGTCGCGCACGAGCACACCTCACGTCACTTCGAGAAGGCCGTGCTGTTCGATCCGCCTCGCGCGACGCCAAGCCACTATCGCCACGGCCCGGGACATGGGCGTGACGGTGACGAAGGTAGGCCTGGGCACCGGCATCCTCGACGCCGCGGGCCTCGGCGACGTGAAGAAGGAGGAGGCAGATAGTCGGTGTGTGGGGCGTGCGGTCGTCAGCGATTGGTCCGCTCGAACCGGCCCGCGAAGGTGATGGCGAACGTAGTCAACGCGGGCTGCCGCCCGGGGACGAGCTCTCGTCTTTCACGAGGCGCCTCGGTGAGGCTGGGGAGCTCGGCCTGGCGGTTGGGTCGGGGCCGCGCAGCTGGGCGTGCTCAGGGTGGGGGAGGTGATCGGGGTGCCGGCGGACACCATGAGGGCTTGCCCGTCGTGCCACACCGAGAGTGGTTGCCCGTCCACGATGCGGTGGCATCGGCATCTTGACCGCGGTGGCGATCCTCTCCTCGCTCGGCGCACCCGAGTGGCTGAACTTGCTGGCCGAATACGGTCTGGGCGTCGTCTTCGGTTGGACGATCTTCCAGTCGCTGTTTATGCGTGACATGGCCGGGGGCAGCTACACGCGGAGTCTTCGGATGACCCTCCTGCCCGAGTTCGTCTCCATGAACGGTGTGATGGCGGGCATGGTGGCGCTCAGCGTGCCGTGGCGTCAGTCTCTGGGCGCACTTGGCACCCCGGGGCACCCTGAGTTTTGGTTCGTGATGTCGATCTCGTTGACCCTCGGCTTCGCGGTGACGTTCCCGCTCAACTGGTGGCTGGTCTCCGCCGGGTTGAAGCACGGCATGATCACAGTTCCGGCGGTGAAGAACGACGCCACGGAGGCGCCCATGCGGGCGAAGGCGAGGCCTATGACCAAAGCCGGAATGGTCGTCGTCAGCCTTGCGATGCTGGCCGCTGGCGTCACCATCGCTGGAACTCTCGGATCGCTGACGACGCGGTAAGGTGCGTCGCCCGATCCCACAACATAGGGAAAGATAGATGCTTACTTTAGGTGCAACGTGCGGCGCGGTCGACCCATTGAGACCGGTGCGTGTGTCGATTTCGGCGGATACGCGATCGCGATATGCGGCCAGCCACGGCCGCGACATGTAGGGGTGGGGACACTTGGTCAACGACTTCAACAACCCTCCCGGGGCCGGTCAACGCCAGCCCCTGGTCCTTGGCCCGACGCACCAGACCCGCCACCATGGCGACCTCGTCCGGAATCAGCCCGGTCTCTAGCAACGCCTCGTCCAGCACCTCCGGTGCGACGCCGAGCGGCTCCTCATCCTGTGGCTCCACAGCCCACTAGTGGTCCGTGTTTGAAGTGGTCTGACGGTTGGCTTTCTTGAGGATGTCGTCAGCTGTCTTGGTCCAGACGAAGGGGTGGCGGCGGTCGTTCCAGCCGGTGACGAAGGCACGGATCTTGGCGTTCAGGTCGCGGACCGAGTGGAAGCTGCCGCGGCGGATGGCTTGGCGTTCGATGATGCCGAACCAGACCTCGACCAGGTTCAGCCATGACCCGGAGGTGGGCGTGAAGTGGGTCGTGATCCGTGGGTTGGCGGCGAGCCAGTCCCGGACCTCGACGCGTTTGTGGGTGGCGTAGTTGTCCATCACCAGGCCTGTCGGATTCCCGGTGCAGTGGGGTGGGGCATTGAAGAATTGCACGCCGGAACTCAGGTTGGCAGGCCCGGTAATAATCGCAGTGAGGCAGTACGATCCGACAAAGCCGATACTGCGATCGGCTGCCGTCAGGACAACGGCGCGGACGACGCCCCGCGGGAAAGCTCTGGGCAGCGACGGAATCCCACGTCAAGAGAAACGGAGCATATGACATGGTGATCTTTGGAGGTGACAGCGGGCGATGCTAGGGCTCCCGGCAGGTGTCACGACGTGCCTGTTCGACTTGGACGGTGTGCTCACCGACACCGCGTCGGTGCATGGTGCCGCGTGGAAGGAGATGTTCGATGCCGTTCTGCGGGCCCGAGTCGAGCGTGACGGCGTAGCGTTCGTGCCGTTCGATCCAGTGCACGACTATGAGACCTATGTCGACGGCAAGCCTCGGCTCGCGGTGTGCGCGACTTTCTGGCTGCACGCGGTATCGCCCTGCCGGAGGGCACTCACGAGGACGGACCCACCGCAGAGACGGTCAACGGCCTGGGGAGCCGAAAGAAAGCAATGATGCTCAAGAGGATCCGGGAGGACGGGGTACGTGTGTTCGAGGGCTCTCGTCGCTACCTGGTCGCCGCCGAGCGTGCCGGCCTGCGGCGGGCGGTCGTGTCGTCGTCGGCCAACACCGGCGAGGTGCTGACGGTGGCCGGGCTCGCGTCCCTGGTCGAAGTGCAGGTCGACGGAGTGACGATCCGCGATGAACATCTGGCGGGCAAGCCCTCGCCGGACACCTTCTTGGCCGCCGCGAAGCGGCTTGGATCCCAGCCTGGTCAGTGCGTGGTGTTTGAGGATGCGCTGTCCGGCGTCGAGGCAGGGCGGGCCGGCCACTTCGGCTACGTGATCGGTGTGGACCGGGTAAGCCAAGCGGACGCGCTGCGCGCGTATGGTGCCGACACCGTGGTTCAGGAACTGGCCGAGTTGCTGGACCGCTCGTGATCCTGCAGCGGTCGTACCCGGTCGAACCGTGGTCGGTGAGCGAGACGACGCTGGACCTCAGTCTGCTGGCGCAGTCCGAGTCGTTGTTCGCCCTGTCCAACGGCTACATCGGGCTGCGCGGGAACCTGGACGAGGGCGAGCCGTGCGGCATCCCCGGCACCTACCTCAACAGCTTCTACGAGAAGCAGCCGTTGCCGTACGCCGAGGCGGCGTACGGCTTCCCGGAGACCGACCAAACCCTGATCAACGTCACCGACGGTAAGCTCATTCGCCTGCTCGTGGACGACGCCCCGTTCGACGTCCGGTACGGCGACCTGCACGATCACCACCGACGGCTGGACCTGCGCACCGGGTTGCTCGAACGCACAGTCGACTGGACCTCGACGGCGCAGACCCAGGTCCGGGTCCGCTCGCGCCGACTGGTGTCGTTCTCGCAGCGGGCGATAGCCGCCGTCGAGTATGTGGTCGAGCCCGTTGAACGCGCGGCGCGTATTGCCCTGCAGTCCGAGCTGGTCGCGAACGAGCAGCAGCCGCGGCTGTCCCGGGACCCCCGGGTCGCGACGGTGCTCGAACACCCTCTCGAAGCAGTCACGCAGGACCGCGACGATTTCTCGATCGTGCTGCTGCACCGCACTCGTGCCAGCAAGCTGCTCATGGGCGCAGGCATGGGGCACATCATTGAGGCTCCTGGTCGTACCGAGACCGAAGTCGTCGTGAGCCAGGACTGGGCGCGCCTCACGATCGCATGCACACTGCAGCCCGGCGAGCAGCTGCGGGTGGTCAAGCTGGTTGCGTACGGGTCGTCGAGCCTGCGCTCGGAGACCGCAGTCCGCGACCAGGTCGCCGGCGCACTGTCCGGTGCCCGCCTGACGGGCTGGGACGGGCTCGTCCGGGAGCAGCGGGCATACCTGGACGAGTTCTGGGATGCCGCCGACGTCGCGGTGGATGGCAATCCCGAGTTGCAGCAGGCCGTGCGGTTCGGGCTGTTCCACGTGCTGCAGTCCGGGGCGCGGGCAGAACGCCGGGCCATCGCGTCCAAGGGGCTCACCGGGCCGGGGTACGACGGGCACACGTTCTGGGACACCGAGATGTTCGTGCTGCCACTGCTGACTTACACCTATCCGAAGGCCGCCGCAGATGCTCTGCGATGGCGTCACTCGACGCTCGACCGGGCTCGCTGGCGCGCGGCCGAGCTGCACCTGGCCGGCGCGGCCTTTCCCTGGCGGACCATTCGCGGGGATGAGTGTTCCGGCTACTGGCCGGCGGGGACAGCGGCATTCCATGTCAACGCCGGGATCGCCGCCGCGGTGGTTCGCTACGCGTCCGCGACCGGCGACACGGGTTTCGAGCAGGAGGTCGGCCTTGAGCTGCTGGTGGAGATCGCCCGGCTGTTCGTGTCGCTCGGGCACTACGACCGAAACGGCGGCTGGCACATTGACGGCGTGACGGGCCCCGACGAGTACAGCGCCATCGCCGACGACAACCTCTATACGAACCTGATGGCCGCCCGAGCGCTCGTCGCCGCGGCAGAGATGTCGCAGCGTCACACCGCCTTCGCGCGCGGCCTCGACGTGACCCTCGAGGAGGTGTCGACCTGGCGTCACGCGGCCGCGGCAGTGTCTGTGCCGTACGACGACGCTCTCGGCGTGCACCAGCAGTCCGAGGGTTTCACCCGGCACGCCGAGTGGGACTTCGCCGCCAGCCAGGACACGTATCCACTGCTGCTGCATGCGCCCTACTTCGATCTCTACCGCAAGCAGGTCGTCAAGCAGGCCGACCTGATGCTTGCGATGCACTGGTGCGGTGACCATTTCACCGCCGAGCAGAAGGCCCGCAACGTCGACTACTACGAGCGGCGCACCGTTCGCGACTCCTCGCTCTCGGCGTGCACGCAGGCGGTAATGGCCGCAGAAGTCGGCCACCTGGACCTCGCATACGACTACGCCTACGAGGCGGCGCTCATCGACCTGCACGACCTGCAGAAGAACACCCGGGACGGCCTGCACATGGCCTCCCTCGCCGGCGCATGGCTCGCTCTGGTCGCGGGCTTCGGTGGCTTCCGCGACCACGGAGGCATGCCATCCTTCGACCCTGCCCTTCCCGAAGGCCTGACCCGGATGCGCTTCTCGATCCGATGGCGGAACCTCCGCCTGAGGGTGGACGTCCACCCCGACGAGGTCACGTACGCCATCGGTGACAGTGCCACATCAAGCCTGATTCTGCGGCACGCAGGCGAGGAGATCACGGTCACAGCGGGTGCGCCGATCACGCGACCGCTGCGCAGGCGGGTCCCCCTGCTGCAACGCCCGACGCAGCCGCCCGGCCGATCACCGATCTCCGCGCACAGAGCGACCGGATCCGTACGGGAAGAGTGACTCGTTCGGCCAGTGCCGTCCCGGGAAGCTCGGGATGCTCAGACAATGGCGCCCCCACCCGAGCCTCGGCGATTTCAGCCGGTGAGCGCGTCGCCTCACCAACCGGCGTCGCAACCTGCTGCGGACGGCGATCGCGGTGCTAGGCGCGGAGCCCGCGACCAGTGACTCGCCGGAACGTCGCCTCGATCCCGAACGAGGCGGCCACCATCGCGGCCAGCACCCCCGCGGCTCCGAGGCTGCTCTTGGCAAGGAGCGCTGCGAGCGCCCCAGCGCAGGCAAGGGCGGCGACGACCGAGATCCACGGCCTCGAGCCGCGCTGCCTCGACGTGCGGGCCTCGGCGAGGTTCACCACCGCGAAGATGATGAGGAAGCCCGCGCTGCCCATGGTGGAGATGCTCTGGAGGTCCATGACGTTCGCGAGCACGAGCGTCGCGCCGGCGGTGATGATGAGTCCCTCGAGCGGCTGGTTCCAGATGGGCCGTTCGAGCTGTGCCGGGAGCTCTCGGGCCTTGGCGATCGTGTAGGTAATGCGCGCGGAGCCGTAGAGCGTCGCGTTGATCGCCGAGGCTGTCGAGAGCATCGCGGCGACGCCGATCAGGACGAACCCGGCCGAGCCCAGCGCCGGGCGCGCGGCGACCGCGAGCGCATAGTCCTTCGCATCGATCAGTTGAGACACCGGGACGGACCCGACTGCGACGACGGCCACCAGCACGTACAGCACGATGACGAACAGCACCGAGATGTAGTACGCCCGCGTGAGAGTGCGCCCCGGGTCGTCGACGTCCTCGGCCGCGTTGGCGATCAGCTCGAATCCCTCGTACGCGAGGAACACGATCATGCCGCCGGCGACGAGCGACAGCGGCGGGCTCCACTGGCTGGGCGCGAGCCGGGTCGAGGAGACGCTGAACACCCCAACCACCACGAACAGCAGCAGGATCGTCAGCTTGATGGCAACCACGTAGCGCTCCGCGCGCGCGACCGTGGAGGCCCCCGCGATGTTGAGGACGGCGATGAGCACGACGGCAGCGGTGAGGAACGCATGCTTGCCGAGCTCGTGCTGCGCGTCCGGCAAGAAGCTCGCCGCATAGCTGCCGAACGCCTGGGAGTACAGCGCGAGCATCACGATGTAGCTCAGCCACAGCAGCACGTTGATCCCGCCCGAGAACAGCCCCGGCCCGAACGCGCGGTTGACGAACGTCACCGTCCCCCCGCGGCTCGGGAACGAGGTCGAGAGCAGCGCGTAGGACCTGGCGGTAAGCAGCGCCACCAGACCCGCGACGAGGAACGCGACCGGTGCGCCTCCACCGGCGATCTGCACCGACAGCCCGAGGACCGCGAAGATCCCCCCGCCGACCATCCCGCCGATGCCGATCGAAACCACGCCCCACAGGCCGATGCGTCTCGGGGATCCCGACTCGCGCTTCGTCACCGGCACTCCTCTATCCTCGCCCGGCCGTCCTGAGCCGGTCTACGGACCGTTCGCGACCCTGCGCTTCCGCTCACGACACCTTCCCACCGGGGACGGCGATCGGGCAGGCGAAAACGGCGACGGGATTCGTGTCGACATCACGCCCGTGATCGGCGATCGTAGTCACGGCGACCGCCGTTGTGCTGGACCCTGCGTCGTTCGAGTGCCTGACGGGCTCCGACCAGACGCGCCTCGTGCGGTCGATGCCCCCGGCGAACCACCGGCTGTCGCGGCCTACATGCACGAGTACTCTTCGCCGTGGAAGCGTTGTGGATGCAATCCGCGGCGCGATCGGGATGACGCCGCTCGGCTCAGCCCTCCCGTGGGGAGTCACCCTCCAGTTCGGCCAGGATGCGGCGGGCGACGGCGCTGGCTGTGGTCACCTACCCGGCGCGAGCGCGCTCTTCCAGCGCGGCTTTCGCGCCTTCGGGGGTGTCACCGCGGGCCGGTAGCGCCCTTAGCGCTTGGTTGATCGTCGACTGGCACCCGGCAGATGGCCTCGACCCCGAACTGATCCTTGTGCTCGTCGATGAAGCAGATCATCTCGATGAGCGCGCTGCAGCGGCTGCACTACGCATCGAATCATCATGCGCTGTTCTTGATCTTGGGTTACCCACTCTCCGTCGCGTCGGACGCGCGCAGTGGTCGCCAGCTTGGCCTTCAGCGCGTCGATGGCATTTCCCGCCTGGTGCTCCTCGGAGTAGCCCACGACTCCGTTCGCGACGAGCAACACCAAGATGATGAAGAAGTCGGCCCAGTGCTGCACCGCACCGGACAGGATCACCGCGACCTCGATCATCCAAGGGATCGGGCCCCAGAAGTAGCCGAGGAACTTCAGAAGCGGGTTCGTCTTGTGCTCGGCGATCTCGTTCGGGCCGTACTGGGCCAGGCGCTTCTCCGCCTCGGCCTGGCTCAGCCCGTCCGGTGAGGTGCCCAACTGCTTCTCGACCTCGGACATGGGCATCGATGTGAGGTCGTTCTTCTGATCGGTCGTCGTCGCCGGCTTCGAGTCGGTCGAGCTGGACTGATTGGCACCAGCCGTCATGACAGGTACCCACCTTCCTGTGGTCGGTTGTCTCTTCTGTGCGTAGCGGGCGCTAGAAATTGTGTTGCCGCCGATCCGCACTCCGGATCGTGATGGACCGGCCCGGCTTCGTGACACGAGCCGGTGCTACGGGACCTAGCACCGGGGAGCGCGGGGCCGCCGATCGAGCGCTGAAGTCCGCACTGTTGGTACGTGTCTGGTCACCAGCCGAGAGCCGCGGTCGTCTCGGGGCGAGGCTCCGGTTCGTGGGCGGCCTCGGCGAATGCGCGCATTGCCATCACGAGTTCGTCGCGACGTGTCTCGGGCATGGTTGCGACGATGCGGGTGATCTCCTCGCGCCGCTTGGCGGTGACCTGGCGGACCAGTCTCCGACCCTCGTCGGTGACACCTAACAGCACCTCACGGCGGTTGGCCGGGTTGTCCCGTCGAGTGGCCATGCCCGAGGTGAGCAGGCGGTTGATCATCCGCATCGCCGTCGAGGACGTCACCGAGAGCAAGTCGGCGAGGGTGTTGAGGTTGATCGCATCGTGATTGTCGAGCACGACGAGGGTGCGGAACTGGGTAAGGGTAAGGGTGAGGGTGTCTTCGACTTCGGCGAGGGAACGCGCTGAGACGCCCACGAGCACCCGCGACGCCGTCAGGACCGCCGTGACGAGCTCGTCGATGCCCGCGACGACCGGCGCAACCTCGACGTCCGGGAGTGTTGGCTTGCTCACTCTGGTCTCCCTCTGTAACGATGCCCAGTGCAACTGTTGCATAATACTATTGTGAGAATACGCCGCAAGACGACCCCGCCACCCTCCTCCCGCCCGGTTGCGCCAGATTTGGTGCCGATGCAGGCGGGGCTGACGCGGCTGCTCACCGTGCTCCGTTCGTCGCGGATGGGTCTGCTCGTGCTCTCCGTGGCCGTCGGCGCCGGTGCTGGTGGCGCGGCAATCGCGTTCCGCTGGCTGATCACGGTGTTCACTCTTGCCCTCTCCGGCCATGCCGACTACGCGGGGCTCGGTCCCGTGGCAAACCCGCACGTGCCGGCGCTGGGCCGATGGTTCGTCATCTTTGCGCCGGTGGTCGCCGGACTGCTGTACGGGCCGCTCGTGCACTTCTTCGCCCGCGAGGCCCGCGGGCACGGCGTGCCAGAGGTCATGTACGCCGTCTCGCGTCGCGGTGGGCGGATCGCGCCGCAAGTCGCCGCAGTCAAGGCGCTGGCCTCGGCCCTGTGCATCGGCGGCGGCGGTTCGGTCGGACGAGAAGGCCCGATCGTGCAGATCGGGGCCGCCCTTGGCTCCACCCTCGGCCGCGTCCTGAAGATCGCCGAGCCCCGGATGAAGGTCCTGGTGGCCTGCGGGGCGGCCGGCGGCATCGCGGCCACGTTCAACGCACCCCTTGCCGGGGTGTTCTTCGCGATGGAGCTCATCCTGCTCGGAGACTTCACGGCTCAGTCGTTCGGCATGGTTGTCGTCGCCTCCGTCACCGCGAGCGTGATCGGTCGGGCAGTGCTCGGCAACACGGCGTTCCTGCAGCTTCCGACATTCGCTGTGGACAACCTCACCCAGTACGCGCTCTTCGCGCTGCTCGGCCTGCTGGCCGGGGTGGCGGGAGTGGGGTTCACCCGGATCCTCTACCTCATCGAGGACATCTGCGACCGCCTGTGGCGAGGACCAGAGTGGCTCCGGCCCGCTATCGGCGGGTTCGCCCTCGGCGGGCTGCTCCTCGTGCTGCCTGAAATGTACGGAGTCGGATACCCGGTGCTCGGCAAGAGCATCGCCGGCGCCTACACGATCGGGTTCCTCCTCCTGCTCCTGGTCGGGAAGATGGTCGCCACGTCCCTGACGATCGGGATCGGCGGCTCCGGCGGGGTCTTCGCGCCGAGCCTGTTCATCGGGGCGATGCTCGGCTCCGCCTACGGCCAACTACTCCATCTCATCGCGCCGGGCGTCGCAGGTTCGCCCGGGGTGTACGCGTTGATCGGCATGGGCGCGGTGTTCGCCGGAGCAGCCAAGGCCCCGATCACTGCCGTGATCATCCTGTTCGAGCTCACCGGCGAGTACACGATCATCCTGCCGATGATGGTCGCAATCGTCCTGGCCAGCGCCACGAGCCACCTCCTGTCGCGGGACAGCATCTACACCTTCAAGCTGAGGCGGCGCGGCGTCGACATCAGCATCTCGCCGGAGGCGGAGCAGGTGGCCGCGATCACCGTCGGGCAGATCATGGAACCAGTCGGCGCGTCCCTTCGTGACAGTGCCGCGCTGCGCGACGCCGCTGGTCCGCTCAGCCGCGCCCCGCACGGCCAGTTGCTGGTCCTGGACTCCCACGACCGCTACCGAGGCATCGCCACCGCGCACGCGGTCGCCGACGCGCTCGCCGACGGTGAGCACAACCTGGCGACCGTGGCCTCCGTCGTCGAGCTGCCCGACGCCGTCAGCATCTCCGACCACCTCACCGACGCCCTCAATGCACTCGAATCCACACTCGGAGCGATCCCCGTCCTCGACGACGACCACTCGAACCTCGTGGGCTGGCTCAGCCACCAACGCGTGCTCAGCATCCTGCGCGGATTCTCCGACGACGCGCAGGCGATCGCACCCACATCCTCGAAGTCCGCATCAGGCTCGGCGGCACGCCAACAAAGCACCCGCTCGTCGACGCGGGAGGCCCTGCGGCCATAGTTCGCCGAGAAGCAGCCTCACTGTGCTCCGCAGGATCCGACGCGACGCGTCGAGGCCAAGTCGCTCGGCGAGCGCGGCGTCGAGCGCCGGTCGCGGGGGAACCTAGCGCCACACCGAAACCTGAGGCCACCGCGCCGGGCTGCACCGCGATGCGACGTACCAGAGCTGGATGCGAACGGCGCCTCGGGCCGCAGGTTGCGCCGTCGCTCGTCGGCGGGCACAGTGGAGCCAATTCCCGAACGGAGATGAACCGATGTCGGAGAATGGGGATCCTCTCAGCGCGCGTTTCGGCTTACGCGGTCCGTCGATATTGTCGCGGATCCGGGACGAACGGGTTGAGTCCGCGACCCGCCTCGTTCTCTCGAGGCACTCCCGCTGGTCCGCCACCATCTCGCCAAGCTCTCCAGGTCGAACCGTCGATCGGCCTTCTGCTGCCGTGCAACGTCGTCATCCGGAGGACCGGCGAGGTCACCGTCGTCGAGGCCATCAATCCCGAGGCGCTGGTGACACTGACCGA
>Ga0075520_1001562_pt1 | contig 11085 bp, 9 predicted proteins | sample NGEPerB_FD_75100 | JGI IMG/M metagenome (GOLD analysis project Ga0075520, IMG submission 75100) | Arctic peat soil microbial communities from the Barrow Environmental Observatory site, Barrow, Alaska, USA - NGEE PermafrostAB12-B | ecosystem: Environmental > Terrestrial > Soil > Wetlands > Peat ...
CGCGAGGAGTACGAGCAGTACGAGGAGCGCCGCGGGGGCCTCACCGACCGCGCCCGGATGCAGCGATCGTGGATGGACAAGGGCGTTCGCAACGCCGTCCGCAAGGCCAAGGACCCGGACAAGTTCATCCGCCATCACCAGCGCGAGGCCTCGGAGAAGCAGGCCGCCAAGGCTCGCCAGACCGAGCGGCTCCTGGAGCGGCTGGATGTCGTCGAGGAGCCGCGCAAGGAGTGGCAGCTGCAGATGGAGATCGCGGTGGCGCCTCGTGCGGGCGCTGTCGTCGCGACGGCTCGAGGCGTGGTCGTACGCCGCGGCGCGTTCACCCTCGGACCGGCCGACCTGCAGATCGACTGGGCGGATCGCGTCGCGATCACCGGCCCCAACGGGTCGGGGAAGTCGACGCTGCTCGCGGCGCTGCTCGGTCGGCTGCAGCCCGTCGAGGGAGCCGTCAGCCTCGGCTCGGCCGTCGTCGTCGGCGAGATCGACCAGGCGCGGTCGCTGTTCGATGGCACCGAGGCGCTCCGCCGTGCGTTCGCCGCACAGGTCCCCGACTGGCCGGACGCGGAGGTGCGGACGCTGCTCGCCAAGTACGCGCTCGGCGCGGCCCACGTCGAGCGCCCCGCCTCGTCACTGTCCCCCGGCGAGCGCACCCGCGCCGCCCTCGCGCTCCTCCAGGCCCGCGGCGTCAACCTGCTCGTGCTCGACGAACCGACCAACCACCTCGACCTGCCAGCGATCGAGCAGCTCGAAGAAGCACTCGACAGCTACCCGGGCACGCTGCTGCTCGTGACACATGACCGCCGCCTCCTCGACGCCCTACACCTCACCCGCCGTTTCGCCGTCGACCACGGCAAGGTCTCCGAGATCGAGGCCTGAACCGGGTTTTCGCTGCACAGTCGGGCTTCGGGACCGGAAAGAGCTCACGCGAGACCGCTGCGCAGCCAAATCCCCGATCCCTAGAGTGTGGCCATGGACCTGCTCGTACTCGACGCTCGCGAGCAGCGGGTGCTGGGGAGCCTGCTGGAGAAGCAGACGACCGTGCCCGCCTCGTACCCGATGACGATCAACGCGGTACGGACGGCGTGCAACCAGACCTCGAGCCGCGACCCGATCGTCGACTACAGCGAGCAGGAGGTCGACGAGACACTGCGCGGCCTCAAGAAGCGCGAGCTCGTACGGTTCGTGTGGGCGTCAGGCTCGCGCACCGTGAAGTACGCGCAGGCCCTCGACCAGGCGATCGACCTCGACGAGGCCGAGCGCGCTCTGCTCACGGTGCTGCTGCTCCGCGGGGCGCAGGCGCCCGGTGAGCTGCGGACACGTACGGAGCGCACGTACGCGTTCGCGGACCGCTCGGCCACCGAATCGGTGCTGCGTGCGATGGCTGAACGCCAGCTCGTGCACGAACTGGAGCTCCGTCCACGCGAGCAGGACCGCCGCTGGGTGCACCTGCTGGGGCCACTGCCCTCGGGTGAGCCTCTGCCGCTGCTCGCCGTCGACCGGGAGGCCGCCCTTGCGCATGGGGCTCAGGCCCGCGACGAGGCCGTACAGCGCACGTACGACGTCGTGGCCGATGCGTACGCGGACCACTACGGCGACGAGCTGAGCCACAAGCCGTTCGACACGTGGCTGCTCGACCGGATCGCGGCGGAGGCCACGGGACCGGTCGCCGACGTCGGTACAGGTCCTGGCCAGATCGCCGCCCACCTCGCGTCGCAGGGTGCGGACGTCACGGGCATCGACAGCAGCGCGGGCATGATCGCTGAGGCCAAAGTGCGCTATCCAGGTGTCGCGTTCGAGGTCGGCGACCTCCGGCGTCTGTTGCGGCCTCGTACGGCGGCGGGATGGTCGGCCATCACCGCCTGGTACGCGCTCGTCCACCTCACCGAGTCGGAGTTGCCGGCGACGATCAACGCGCTCGGTGCAACCCTGACGCACGGGGGGATCCTGGCGCTCGCCACCCACATGGGGCCCGAGACCCGCCACGTCACCGACCTGCTCGGCCACATAGTTGACGTCGACTTCGTGCTGCACGACCCCGATGTCGTCCTCGCCGCCGTGACAGCTGCCGGCCTCGAGATCAGCGAGTGGTACGTGCGGTCGCCGATCCCGGAGATCGAGTCCGAGACCAGCCGCCTGTACGTGCTGGCCCGCAAGCCCTGACCTGCGGGCTGCACGGGTCAGGCGACCGTCGCCAACGCGAACGGCAGCACGGCGCTGGCGCCCGCCTCACGGAGCAGCGTCGTCGCGACGGTGAGCGTCCAGCGCGAGTCGCACAGGTCGTCGACGAGCAGAACCGGTCCGTCGATGCTCTGGAGCGACTCGGCGAGGGCATGCCCTACCGCGAACCGCGGCCACACGTCGGCCAGCCGGAACGCGCTGTTGCCGCCAGGGCCTGACGACTCGTCGCGGACCAGGTCGAGCTGTCCCAGGTACGTCAGTCGGCCGACCTGCGCCAACCCCTGCGCGAGGCTGTCGACCAGCTGCGGCCGACTCACCGACGGCATCGCCACCACGGCGACCGGACGCGTCTCCCACGGCCACGCCTTCAGCACCTGTACGCAGGCGGACGCGATGTTCGCCGGCAGGGGACCATCGAGGGCCGCGAACACCTCGCGCAACGCCGACCCCCAGCCGAGGTCGGTCAGGCGCGCCACGGCTCTTCCGGGAGTGGCCGCGACGTCCTGCTCGATCCTCCCCTTGACCGGGATCCCCAGCCTGTCCATGCCCGTGGGCCACTGCACGCGCGGCTCGATCGGCACGCCGACCTGCGCGAGCTGCTCCTCGGCCAAGCGGAGCTTGTCGTCGTCGATGTACGCGTCGAACCAGGACGCCTTCCCGGCCGCGGCGCGGCACGTGTCGCACCGCCCGCAGTCGGCGGCGGTCGGGTCGTCCAGAGACTCCTGGAGGAAGCGCATGCGGCACTCGGTCGTCGTCTCGTACGAGGTCATCAGCGCCTGCTCGCGGTCACGCGCCGCGGCCACACGCTCGTACCGGTCGGCGTCGTACGTCCACGGCTGTCCGGTAGCGAGCCAGCCGCCCTGAACCCGTCGTAGGGCCCCCTCGACGTCCAGCACCTTGAGCAGCAGCTCCAGGCGGTTGCGGCGGATGTCGACGATCGCTTCGAGGGCGCCCGTCGACAGCGGCCTGTCGGCCTCGGCGAGCGCGGCGATCACGGCCTCCGCGAGGCGCTGCTGAGGCATAGAGCTGGTCGCGAAGTAGTGCCAGATGTCGGCGTCCTCCCGACCCGGCATCAGCACGACGTCGGCACGCTCGGTGGCGCGCCCGGCACGGCCGACCTGCTGGTAGTAGGCGACGGGCGACGACGGGGCACCGAGGTGGAGGACGAACCCGAGGTCGGGCTTGTCGAAACCCATGCCGAGAGCGCTCGTCGCGACCAGCGCCTTCACGTCGTTGGCGCGGAGCCGGTGCTCGAGATCCTCACGGTCTGCCGTGTCCGTACGACCCGTGTAGGCGGCCACCTTGTGTCCTGCGGCACGCAGCGAGGTCGCCACGTCTTCGGCGCCCGCCACCGTGAGCGTGTAGATGATGCCGCTGCCCGGCAGGTCGGCGAGATGGGTGTGCAACCAGGCCAGGCGCTGTACGGGGCTCGCCATCGGGAGCACGCCGAGCCGCAACGAGTCACGAGCCAGACCGCCGCGCAGGGTGAGCACCTCGAGTGTCGTGCCGTTCGCCCCGACGCTCAGCTGCTCGGCGACGTCGGCGACGACGCGTGCGTTCGCGGTGGCGGTGGTCGCGAGGACCGGGGTCGCCGGCGGCAGCTCGGCGAGAAGGTCCTTGATGCGGCGGTAGTCGGGCCGGAAGTCGTGGCCCCAGTCGCTGATGCAGTGGGCCTCGTCGATGACGAGGAGGCCGCATCGCTCCGCCAGCGCGGGCAGCTGGTGCTCGCGGAAGCTCGGGTTGTTGAGACGCTCCGGGCTCACCAGGAGCAGGTCGACCGAGTCCGTACGCAACGCCTCGCGGACGTCGTCCCACTCGGTCGCGTTCGACGAGTTCATCGTCACGGCACGGATGCCGGCACGCTCTGCGGCGCCGATCTGGTCGCGCATGAGGGCGAGCAGGGGCGACACGATGAGCGTCGGCCCGGCACCCTCGGCACGCCGCAGCATCGTCGTGACGAAGTAGACCGCCGACTTGCCCCACCCCGTGCGCTGGACCACGAGCGCGCGGCGCCGATCGTGCACCAGGGCGTCGATCGCCTCCGCCTGCCCGTCGCGGAAGTCGGCGTCGGGGTTGCCGACCAGCCGCCGGAGGGCGGTGAGCGCATCGTCTGTCACACGGTCACCGTACGGGCCGACGCGGACAGTTCTCTCGATCCGCCCTGCGCCGGACCGCGAGTGGTCGACTATGAACGCGACGACGAGAGCCGCGCTGCTGTCACGCGCGAGCCCCGCGAATGCGTACTAGGGATGGAACAACTGGTGAGGAGGGCAGCCATGGCACGGAGCGACGAGTTCGTCGCCTTTGCCCAGGAGGCCGCTCCTGGCCTGTACCGACGAGCCCTCATGCTCACGAACGACCACCACTCCGCGGAGGACCTGGTGCAGGAGACGCTCGCCAGGATGTACGTCCAGTGGCCGCGCATCGACCGGCACGACAGCCCCGTCGGCTATGCGCACACGACGCTGTACAGGCTCTTCGTCAGCGGCAGACGGCGCCGGTCGTCGACGGAGCTCCCGAGCGACACCCTCCCCGAGAACCGCGCGACGTCTCGGGACGTCGACCTTCGGCTCGATCTGGCGAACGCGCTGGGGATGCTGGCGCCGATGGAGCGGTGCGTCGTGGTGGCGCGCTACCTGGACGACCTCAGCGTCGCGGAGGTGGCCTCACTGCTGGTACGCACCCAGACCTGGGTCCGCACCACCAGCCTTCGAGCTGTCCGACGACTCCGGGATCACCCCGCACTCCGTCATGACGACGACCTGACATCAACAGGAAGGTGACATCCGCCATGCCTACACGTCACGAGAACGACCTCGTCAGCCCCAAGGACCGGTTGGGCTGGATCGACGACTTCGACGTCCCGGTCGACATCGATGCTCTCGTATCGGGCGGGGTGCGCCGCGGGCGCCGGCAGCTTGCCGCACGTCGCGCCACGGGTGCGGGGGTCGTCGCGGTGCTCGCTGTGGCAGCGATCGGCGCCGTCTCCCTGTACCGGCCGAGCGTCCTCGGCGCCCCGGGCGCCCCGTCTACCTCTGCGGTCGCCACGCAGCTCCCGAGCGCGGGTCCGACACCCACGTCGGTCTCGAAGGCGCCTTCAGCCACGCGGCCCGCGGCAGGTCTGTACCCGACCGACTCGCAGGTGCTGAACGTCATCCGCGGCCTGCTCCCCAAGACGTTCAAGCAGTCAGCCGTACAGCTGAACGGGAACGGGGATCTAGGCGGCACTCTGACGGTGACCGACGCCCTCGGCCGCGCGTGGATCGGTGGAGGGGCAGGCAACCAGGACTGGAGCCCCTACCTGGTGAGCTCGTGCACGCCACCGTGGTGCACGATCACGACCGTCAACGGTCAGAAGCTTGTCGTGACGGTCGTCGGCGAGAAGGCCGGCCAGGGCGCCTGGTACTTCCTGTTGCGCGCCGACGGCACGTACGTCTGGTTCGGTCAGCAGTCATCCTTCGGCGGCAACGGGCCGGCCACGCGCCCGGGCCGTCCGCTGACTGACGCACAGGTGCTGGCCATCCTCACCGACCCCGCGTGGGACACGCTGCTCGGGTCGATGCCGACTGCAGCGTCACCCAGCTTCGGTCGGGGAGCCTGAGACGGCGGCTTCGAGGGGAGTCCTGGCAGAGTCATCCCCCGGCACCTGGTGGCGCCGGGGGATGAGGTGGTTGCGTCAGCTCGCGAGCTGCTCGTGGGAGTCCTCGGCCGGCTGAGCGACCTCGCCCTCGATGGAGCGGGTGCCGCCGGCGTGGGTCACCGAGATCTTGCGCGGCTTCGCCTCCTCGGCGACCGGGATGTGCAGGGTGAGCACGCCGTCGGCGTACCCCGCCTCCACCCGGTCCAGCGCCAGGCCGTTGCCGAGCGTGAGCTGACGGGCGAACGTACCCGTCGGGCGCTCCCGTACGAGCCACTGCTCTCCGTCATCCGCCTGGGTGTGGCGCGTCGCGCGGATCGTCAGCGTGCGCTCCTCCGCATCGATGTCGATGCTCGACGGGTCGACGCCGGGAAGGTCGATCGACACGACGAAGTCGTCGCCGGTACGGACCAGATCCATCGGCATCCCGACCGTACGGGGGGCGTCTCCGAAGATCTCACGGAACGGGTCGAACGTGCGGGCCATGATGTCCTCCTTCGTTAGCACTCCAACACTTCTAGTGCTAACAATCTACTACTTGAGCGTACCGCGCTCAAGTCTGTACGGAGGACGATTTCCGAGGTGCCCGCCGCTGCCCGCGCTCCCCTGACCAGCCGACCAAGCACCACGAACACGACTGAGCACCGTGCTCGGTCGGTGCTCAGTCACGACAATGGTGCTCAGTCGAGGGAAGGGGAGTGGCCGCGCCAACTAAGCGCCGCAAACACGACTGACGACCGCGAACTGACTGAGCACCACCGCTGATTGGGCACCGCGCGACTCAGCACCACAAACACGACTGAGCACCACACGTACGCGGTGCTCAGTCACGACAAAAGTGCTCAGTCACAGACGAGGGCGAGATCCGGCCGCGCCGGGCCGTACACGCCACCTCGGCACGATCAGGGCTGGGTGACCCTCGCCACCAGGTGGGTCTTCTCGCCCGAGCGGGGGCGGACGACGGCCGTCCAGTGGTCGCCGTCGCGGCGGGCCCCGAACCGTACGGATGACGGCAGCAGAACGGGCTTGGTGAAGCGGACGTCCATCCGGTACGTGTCGGGGAGTCTCGGCTCCAGGGCCGCGAGGACACGGGCATGGGTCCACATGCCCTGGATGATCGCGCGGGGGAATCCGAACGCCTTGCCGCCCAGGGCCGAGGTGTGGATCGGGTTGATGTCGCCGGACACAGATGCGTACCGCCGGCCCAGGTTCGCCGGCAGCCGCCACACGGCGTCGGCATCGATCTCCACGTCGCTCGGCAGCCTCACCCCGTCCGGCTGGTCATCCGGCAACATCCCGGGCAGCGTCTCGCCGCGTACGAGGTAGGCCGACACGCCGCGCCAGACGAGTTCGCCGCCCACGTGCGCCTCGCCGACCATGTCGATCAGCACGCCGCGACGGTGCTCGCGCGGCGGCCCGTACGAGCTGGACAGCGTCAGCCGCTCGCCGACCGATACCGGCCGCATCAGGGTCATCGAGTTCGTGACGTGCACCATCCCGGCGAGCGAGAACGGCGAATCGGGCGCGCTCAGCAGTACGAGCTGCAGTGGGAACGTCTGGACGTGCAGCCACGTCGCGGGCACCAGATCGCGCACCCCGAATCCGCACACATTGTCGTACGCGGCCAGCCGGCTCACGCTTTGTGTGACGTCGGCCAGCACCACCTCGCGATCCGGCAGCGACCGAGGGCGCCGCTTGAACATGCGACGCACCCCGTCCCTCGCCAGTGACGACACCAGCAGCGGCGTCATGGACGGCACCGCGTCGAGAACCACGCGCTCCATGGGATCCCCCTACTGCCCGACCAGCGCCTGGCCGCACACACGTACGACCTGTCCGGTCACGGCTGCCGACGCCGGATCGGCGAGGTAGGCGATCGTCTCGGCCACGTCGACCGGCTTCCCGCCCTGAGCCAGGCTGTTCGAACGTTGGAAGATCTGGCGCTGCAGGTACGGGATCGCGGCGGTCATCTCGGTCTCGATGAACCCCGGGCCCACGGCGTTGATCGTGATGCCGCGGGCGGCCAGCTTCGGCGCCATCGCCCGGACGAGCCCCACGATCGCCGCCTTGCTCGTCGCGTAGTTCGCCTGGCCCTTGTTGCCGGCGATGCCAGACGTCGACGAGATGCCAACGATGCTCCCGCCGTCCGCGAGCCCGCCGACCCTACCGTCCAGCAACGACTCGTTCATCCGCAGCTGCGCGGCGAGGTTCACGTCCAGGACGGCCGCCCAGCCCTCCTCGTCGAGGTTCACGAGCATGCGGTCGCGCGTGATGCCCGCGTTGTGGATGATCGCGTACAGCCGCGCGTCCGCCCCGTACCGCTCCGCCACGTGCGCCGCGATCCGCTCCCCCGCGTCGGGCAGCGTGATGTCGAGCTGCAGCGCGGTGCCGTGGATCTCGTTGACGACCTTCGCGAGCGCCTCGCCCGATGCGGGGACATCGACCCCGACCACGGTCGCACCGTCTCGGGCGAACGTACGTGCGATGGCCGCGCCGATCCCACGTGCGGCGCCTGTGATGGCGACGATCTTCCCGGCGTACGGGCTCGGGGTCCGGGCCTCGTCCTCGTCGACCTCGGCCACGCCCACGCGCCACGACTGCCCGTCGACGTACGCGGACCGTCCCTCGAGCAGGAACCGCAACGTCGACGCCAGCGCCTCCGGCGAGGTCTCAGGATCCACCCACACGAGGTTCGAGGTGGCCCCGCCGCGCAGCTCCTTCGCGACCGTACGGTTCAGCCCGTCGAGCCCCTGCGCGAGTACGCGCGGCTCGAGCTCGTCGTACGACTCGGGAGTTCGCGCGATGAGGATGATCCGCCCGCTGCGCTCGAGGCTTCGGATCGCGGGCCGCAGCACACCGCGTACGTACTCGAGTTCTGTAAGCGTCCACAGCCCGGTGAGATCTATCACGAGTGCCCCCAAGCGGCCCTCATATCCCGGCGGCACGGGTCTGCCGGACTCACCGGGCGTGCGAGCGCCGGGGGTGTCAACCACCGGGTCGATGGTCTCGACTCCCAGTAGGGCGAGTGTACGGCCTGCGAGGGTTGAATTGTCCAATCTTGCAAGGGAAACCGCTCCCTTCGGCAGAATACGGCCGCGGCGCAGGTCGACCGTCGGAGGGACCCCCAGTTTCGTGGCTACGGACTTCCCGACCGAGGAGGACGCGATCGCCCTGGCGAGTGGTGACGTGGCGATGACCTCGAGGGGGTCGACCTTGGCGCGCATCAGCAGGCCTCCAGGATCGCGACGGCGCCTTGCCCTCCGGCGGCGCAGATGGAAACGATGCCTCGTGCAGGTCTGCCGTCGACCGTTCCGCGGTGGTGCAGCAGCTTGGCCAGCGTCGGCACGATCCGGCCCCCGGTCGCCGCGAACGGGTGTCCGGCGGCGAGCGACGAGCCGTTGACGTTGAGCCGGCTGCGGTCGATGTCGCCGAGCGGGGTGCTCAGTCCGAGCTTCTCGCGGCAGTAGTTCTCGTCGCTGAGCGCATCCAGCGTTGCCAGCACGGTCGCGGCGAACGCCTCGTGGATCTCGTAGTAGTCGAAGTCCTGCCACGCGAGACCGTTGCGCGCGAGCAGCCTCGGGATCGCGTACGTCGGCGCCAGCAGCAGGTCCTCGCCCCCGATGGTGTAGTCGGACGCCGCGACCTCGACGTCGACGATGCGGGCCAGCGCCGGCAGGTGGTGCTCAGCGGCATAGTCGGCGTCGGCCAGGTACGTCACCGCCGCCCCGTCGAAAAAGCCCGTCGAGTTGCCGGCTGTCATCGTGGCGCCCTCGCCACGACCGAACACGGGCTTCAGCGCACCGAGCTTCTCCAGCGTGGTGTCAGCCCGTACGCCCTGGTCCTTCGTCAGCCCGAGGTACGGCGTGACCAGGTCGTCGAAGAACCCGTCACTCCACGCACGAGCGAGGTTCTGGTGGCTCGCCAGCGCGAACTCGTCCTGCTCCAGGCGGGTGATTCCCCAGCGCGCCGTGGTCAGCGCCTGGTGCTCGCCCATCGACAGGCCGGTACGGGGCTCGGTGACGCCGGGCGGGTCCGGGACGAGGTGGCTCGGCCGGATCGACGACAGCGCAGCGAGCCTGGCCGGCAGAGTCTTCGCGGAGTGTGCCGCGAGGAGCGCCCTGCGCAGCCCGTCCGAGACCGCCATGGGAGCGTCGGAGACGCTGTCCGCGCCGCCGGCGATGCCGTCCGCGATCTGGCCGAGGCGGATCTTGTTGCTCACGTAGATCGTGGCTTCGAGCCCGGTCGCGCACGCCTGCTGCAGGTCGCACGCGGGACTGTGCGGGTCGAGCGAGGAGCCCAGCGCCGCCTCGCGGGTGAGGTTGAAGTCGCGGCTGTGCTTGAGGACTGCGCCCCCCACGACCTCGCCGACGCGGTGTCCGGCCAGCCCGAACCGGGCTGCCAGCCCGTCGAGTGCGGCGGTCAGCATGTCGATGTTGCTCGCGTGACGGTACGCGCTGTGGGCGCGTGCGAACGGGATGCGGTTGCCGCCGACGACGACGGCGGTGCGGTCAGTCATGTGTCTCCTTGGACGGGTGGGACAAGAAAACCCGATACGGACAGTAGCAGGTACGTAAAGTACGGGGTACCCTCGACCGCATGGAGCACCGAGACGGACGCGACACCCGATGGCAGGAGCATCGCGTCGAGCGGCGCGCCACGCTCGTCGACTCCGCCCTGCGTGCGATCCGTACGCACGGTGCGGCGGTCACCGTCGACGAGATCGCCCTGGGCTCGGGCACGAGCAAGACGGTTCTCTACCGCTACTTCGGTGACCGCAACGGGCTGTACCTCGCGGTGGCCGACAAGGTCGCCTCGAACATCCTCTCCGAGGTCAGGCCACGGTTCGAGTCCCTTCGGGAGAGCGGAGAGGTCGCCGACCTCGTACGCGGCCTCGCTGAGGCCTACGTCGGCCTCGTCGATCGCGATCCCGACATCTACCTGTTCGTCATGAACCGGCCGCACAGCCTCCCCGCAGGCGCTGGCGACCCGGCCACGGGCATCGCCGACCGGATCGCGATCGAGCTCGCCGAGGCGATCCGCGGCGAGCAGCGGCGACGCGGCACCTCAGGGGGCGCGGTAGGGACGCTGTCGTTCGGGATCGTCGGCTTCATCCGTACCGCCACCGGCCAGTGGCTCTCTTCCGGTGGCGGCGCCGTCCTTCCTCGCGCTGAGCTCATCCAGCTCATCACCTCGACGTTCACCGCGAGCGTGTCCGACGCCGTCAACGGCGCCTCGCCCCAGCTCGTCACCGCCTGAACACCCGTCATCGC
>Ga0075520_1001563_pt1 | contig 11085 bp, 9 predicted proteins | sample NGEPerB_FD_75100 | JGI IMG/M metagenome (GOLD analysis project Ga0075520, IMG submission 75100) | Arctic peat soil microbial communities from the Barrow Environmental Observatory site, Barrow, Alaska, USA - NGEE PermafrostAB12-B | ecosystem: Environmental > Terrestrial > Soil > Wetlands > Peat ...
CCGTCGATCCCGCTGATCACCGCGCTGCAGGACATGGGCGCCAAGGTGCGCGCCTACGATCCGAACGGCATGGAGCAGGCGAAGAGCGTGCTCGCCAATGTCGCCTTCTGCAAGGACGCCTATGCTTGCGCGCAGGGCGCCTCGGCGCTGGTGATCGTGACCGAATGGGAGCAATTCCGCGCGCTCGATTTCGCGCGGCTCAAGAAGGTGATGGAGCGGCCGGTGCTGGTCGACCTGCGCAATGTCTATCGGCCGGAAGAAGTGGCGCGCCACGGCTTCGTCTATGAGAGCGTCGGACGGGCGCGCAAATGATGCTCAGTAGACGTTGTCATGCCCCGCTCAGGCGGCGGGGCAAGCAGTAAACACCGACATAGCGTCGTATTTTACGCCGTCCGTTTACTGGACCACCCGCTTGCGCGGGTGATGACAACAATGCGCACATTCGACTCAGCCCTTCCGATCGACGACGCGCTTGCGCGTCTCACCGCCGCGCTGGTAGCGAACAACGCCGCCGTGCTGGTGGCGCCGCCGGGCGCCGGCAAGACCACGCGCGTGCCGCTGGTGCTGCTTGACGCGCCGTGGGCCGCAGGCAAAAAAATCCTGGTGCTGGAGCCGCGCCGGCTGGCGGCGCGCGCCGCCGCCGCGCGCATGGCGTCGACGATCGGTGAGCAGGTCGGCGATACGGTCGGCCTGCGCGTGCGCTTCGGCTCCAAGGTTTCCAAGCGCACACGCATCGAGGTGATCACCGAGGGCGTGTTCACGCGGCTGGTGCTCGACGATCCCTCGCTCGCCGGCGTCGCCGCCGTACTGTTCGACGAATTTCATGAGCGGTCTTTGGATGCCGATCTCGGGCTCGCCCTTGCTAGGGATGCGCAGCAGGGCTTGCGCGAGGATTTGAAGATTTTGGTGATGTCGGCGACGCTGGACGGCGCCCGCGTAGCGGCGCTGCTCGGCAATGCGCCGGTGGTCGCGAGCGAGGGCCGCGCCTTTGCGGTCGAGACGCGCTATCTCGGGCGCGATCAACGCGCGCCCATCGAGCGCCAGGTGGTGGAGGCCGTGCAGCGCGCCTTGCGCGCCGAGCAAGGCTCGCTGCTGGTGTTCCTGCCCGGCGCCGCCGAAATCCGGCGTGCCGAGACGCAGCTCAAGGAGCGCGTCACGGACGCAAATGTCGACATCGTCGCGCTCTACGGCGCGCTCGACGCGCGCGAGCAGGACCGCGCCATAACGCCTTCGCCGGCCGGGCGGCGCAAGGTGGTGCTGGCGACCTCGATCGCGGAAACCTCGCTCACCATTGAGGGCGTGCGCGTGGTGATCGATAGCGGCCTGTCGCGTGTGCCGCGCTATGAGCCGGATGTGGGGCTGACGCGGCTGGAAACCGTGCGGGTGTCGCGCGCGGCCGCCGACCAGCGCCGTGGCCGCGCCGGGCGCACCGAGCCGGGCGTCTGCTACCGGCTGTGGGATGAGCCGCAGACAGGATCATTAGAGCCCTACACGCGGCCGGAAATCCTGTCGGCCGATTTGTCGTCGTTCGTGCTCGACCTCGCGCAATGGGGCGTCAGCGATCCGGCCAAGCTGGCGTTTCTCGATCCCCCGCCACCGGCCGCGCTCAGCGAAGCCAAGGCGCTGCTGGCCGAGCTTGGCGCCATCGACGCGCAGGGCCGCATCACCGAGGAAGGCAAAAAGCTGCGCGCCTTGCCGCTGCCGCCGCGGCTCGCCCGCATGGTGGTCGATGCGGCAGGTGAAGGCGCCGGCGTGCAAGCCGCGGCGATCGCCGCGCTGCTTACCGAACGCGGGCTCGGCGGCGACGATCCCGATCTGCGCCACCGGCTCGACCAGTTCCGCCGCGACCGCTCGCGCCGCGCCGAGGACGCGCGCGCGATGGTGAAGCGATGGACTGATGCGGTTGGCGGCAAAGCGCACGGCGGCGATCATTCGCCCGGCTCGCTGTTGGCGCTCGCCTATCCCGACCGCATCGCCAAGAGCCGCGGCGGCGGGGCCGGTGCGTTCCTGCTCGCCAATGGCCGCGGCGGCATGGTCGATCCGGCCTCGGCGCTGGCGCGCGAGCCGTTCCTGGTCGTGGCCGAACTGACCGGCGCGGCGGCGGCGAGCCGCGTCATCTTGGCAGCGCCGGTCACGCTTGCCGAGATCGAGGCGCGCTTTGCCGGCAAGATCGAGGACTGCGAGGCGGTCACCTTCGATGCCGCCTCGGCCTCGTTGCGCGCGCGGCGCAGCCGCCGGCTCGGCGCAGTCATGCTCGCCGAACAAATTAAGCAGGTAACGCCCGACTCCGACACTGCGCGCATTCTCGCGCTGGGTCTTGTCGGCCTCGGTCTCGATCGTTTGCCATGGAGCAAAGTGGCGCTGCAATGGCGTAACCGCGTGCGATTCCTGCGCGGCACAGAGGGAGAGGAATGGCCCGACCTGTCCAACGAGGGGCTGGCGCGCAGTGCCGCCGACTGGCTCGAGCCTTTGCTGCTCGACAAAACCGCGCGCAACGACATTTCCGCCGATCAATTGTCGAACGCCATCACGGCGCTGCTGCCATGGGCGCTGCGCAAGCGGCTCGACGCTGAGGCGCCGACGCATTTCACCGCGCCGTCCGGCTCCCATGTGCCGATCGACTACGAAGCGGAGGAGGGGCCGAAGCTGTCGATCCGTGTGCAGGAATTGTTCGGGCTGGCCCGGCATCCGGCGATTGCCGGCGGGCGCGTGCCGCTGGTGATCGAATTACTGTCGCCGGCGCACCGGCCGGTGCAGGTGACGCGCGACCTGCCCGGCTTTTGGCGCGGCAGCTACAAAGACGTGAAAACCGAGATGCGCGGACGTTATCCCAAACATCCCTGGCCGGACGATCCGCTGTCGGCGCCCGCGACGCGACGCGCCAAACGGCGCGGCGAATAAAATAGCGCATAATCCCGAAAAGTGGGAACCGGTTTTCGGACAAGATCATGCGCAAACAAAGAACAATTTTCGCCGTTGCCTTAACCGGCCGCTCACCATCCCCAAAAACCCGCGATGGCGTTAAGGCGGTATTTGGCAGCCGCATGCGACGGTCGTTCGTATGCGTCAGATCCTCATCCTTGCCATTGCGGCGCTGGCTGCCGGCAGCTATCTCGCGCGCTACGCCGATCAGACGGTAACGGTGCAATCGTCGCCGCAGGCGGCGACGGTGCAGGTCACCGAACAGCCGAGGCAGTCCTCGGCCGGTCAGCACAAGATGGAGCTGGCAAGCGGCCGCGACGGCCATTTCCATGCCGATGCCCGCGTGAACGGCCGCCACATCGACTTCATGGTCGATACAGGCGCCTCGCTGGTGATCCTGCGCGAGACCGACGCTGCCAATGCCGGCCTGCATCCGATGCCGCGCGATTACACCGCGACCGTGTCCACCGCCAACGGCCGGATCAAGGCGGCGCCCGCCACGCTCGACCGCATTGAGGTTGGCGACATCACGGTCTTTGACGTGCCGGCGCTGGTGCTGCCGGACGAGGTGCTGTCGCAGAACCTGCTCGGCGTGTCGTTTCTGTCGCGGCTGCGGCGCTACGAATACGCCGACGGCCGCATGATGCTGGAGCAATAGGCTTCCGTCGCAATTATCTCTCCCACGGGCCGGCGAATGGACCGCTTTGCGCGGTTCCGGCATTGGAGTATTGAATTCGACTGCCCGCGCTTGATTTCGAGGACCTGATGTTTCCGACGCCAAAATCCGCGCTCACGCCCAATACCTACGCCTATGAGTCCTCGCCGCTGGTGAAGCCGACCGGCTTTCGCGAATACGACGCGCGTTGGCTGTTGGAAAAAGAAATCAACCTGATGGGCGTGCAGGCGCTCGGCATGGGGCTCGGCACGCTGATCCGCGAGATGGGCGTCAAGCCCGAAATTGTCACCGGCCACGATTTCCGCAGCTATTCCGCCTCGGTGAAACTGGCGCTGGTCACCGGCCTGCTGGCGGCGGGCTGCAAGGTGCACGATATCGGGCTGGCGATCACGCCGATGGCCTATTTTGCGCAGTTCGAGCTGGACGTGCCCTGCGTGGCCATGGTCACCGCCTCGCACAACGACAACGGCTGGACCGGCGTGAAGATGGGCGCCAACCGGCCGCTCACCTTCGGGCCCGACGAGATGACGCGGCTCAAGGAGATCGTGCTCGGCGCCAAGTTCGATCTCAAAGGCGGCGGCTCTTACGTCTTCGTCGAGAATTTTCCCGACCGCTACATCGCCGATCTTACCAAGCGGCCGAAAATCAAGCGCAAGCTGAAAGTGGTCGCGGCCTGCGGCAACGGCACCGCCGGCGCCTTTGCGCCAAGGATCCTCGAAGCGATCGGCTGCGAGGTGGTGCCGCTCGATTGCGATCTCGATCACACTTTTCCGCGCTACAATCCGAACACCGAAGACATGAAAATGCTGCACGCCATGCGCGACGCCGTGCTGGCCAATAAGGCCGACGTGGCGCTCGGTTTCGACGGCGACGGCGACCGCTGCGGCGTGGTGGATAACGAGGGCGAGGAGATTTTTGCCGACAAAGTAGGTGTGATGCTGGCGCGCGACATGTCGACCCTGCACAAGGGCGCGACCTTCGTGGTGGACGTGAAGTCGACCGGCCTGTTCCTCACCGATCCCGTGCTCAAGGCCAACGGCGTCAAGGCGGACTACTGGAAGACCGGCCATTCCTACATCAAGCGGCGCGTCAACGAACTGGGCGCGCTCGCCGGCTTCGAGAAGTCCGGGCACTTCTTCTTCAACAAGCCTTACGGGCGCGGCTATGACGACGGCATGATCTTCGCGCTCGCCGTTTGCGACATGCTCGACCGCAATCCGGGAAAGAGCATGGCGGACCTGCGCAAGGCGCTGCCGAAGACCTGGGGCTCGCCCACCATGTCGCCGCACTGCGACGACGAGAAGAAATACGGCGTGGTCGACGCGGTGCTGGCGCATTTCCAGAGCGCCATGGCCAAGGGCGAATTGGTCGCCGGCCAGAAGATTCAAGGGTTGGTCACCGTCAATGGCGTGCGCGTCACCGTCGAGGACGGCACCTGGGGTCTGGTGCGCGCCTCATCGAACAAGCCGGAACTGGCGGTGGTAGTGGAAAGCCCGGTGTCGGAGGCGCGCATGCGCGACATGTTCAAGGCGGTCGACGGCGTGCTGCGCACCCATCCGGAAGTGGGCGACTATAACCAGACGATTTGACAGCTGGGCGGATATTCTCCGCTCATACCCGCGCAAGCGGGAATCCAGCTCTGGTTCCCCGCTTTCGCGGGGACGAACGATCTGAAACACTGTCCCCATGCGCGTTGCCATTCTCGGTGCCGGACCGGCCGGACTTTATCTCGGATATCTGCTCAAGCGCCGGCGGCCGGACGCTGAAGTAGCAATCGTCGAGCAGAATCCGGCCGATGCCACCTTCGGCTTCGGTGTGGTGTTCTCCGACCGCGCGCTCGAATTTCTGCGCGAGGGCGATGCGGAAACCTTCGCGGCGATCACGCCGCAGATGGAAGCCTGGGACGATATGACGCTCGTTCACCGCAACGAGCGCGTCGTCATCGACGGCATCGGCTTTGCCGCCATCGGCCGGCTCAAGCTGCTGCAATTGCTGCAGCAGCGCCTGCGCTCGGCCGGCATCGCGCCGGAGTTCTCCCGCACGGTGGCCTCGCTCGACGAATTCGGCGACGCCGATCTGGTGGTCGGCGCCGACGGCGTCAATTCGCTGGTGCGGCGCAGCTTCACCGACGCGTTCGGCGCCAGTGTCACTTACCTCGCCAACCATTTCGCCTGGTTCGGTACCAGCAAGCACTACGACACCCTGACGCAGACCTTTCGCCACACGCCGGTCGGCGATTTCAACGCGCATCACTACCGCTACGCGCCGGGGCGCAGCACGTTCATCGTGGAAACCGACGAGGCAACCTTCGCCCGCGCCGGCTTCGCGCGCATGGAAGATTCGGAGTCACGCAGCCTGTGCCAGAAAATCTTCGCCGACGCGCTCGGCGGCAAGGCGCTGATCTCCAATAATTCGATCTGGCGGCGGTTCCCGCTCGTTTGGAACAGCCGCTGGCACCACGGCAAATACGTGCTGATTGGCGATGCGCTGCACACCGCGCATTTTTCCATCGGCTCCGGCACGCGGCTCGCCATGGAGGACGCCATCGCGCTCGATCGCGCGCTGGCCGAGCACGGCGACGACGTGGCGGCTGCGTTGCCGGCGTTCGAGGCGGCGCGCCGGCCGATCGTGGAAAAGCTCGTCACCGGCGCCAATGCGAGCGCGGCCTGGTATGAGCGCTTCGCCGAGCACATGGAACTGGCGCCGGCCGAATTCGCCATGAGCTACATCACGCGCTCCGGCCGCGTCGATATCGAGCGCCTGCGCAAGCTTTCGCCGCGCTTTGTCGATCGCTATGAGCGCGAACGCGGCTAGCACGAGGGCTACCATACGATAGGTCTTCGGTTATAATTGGCGCACTCGCGAAAGCACCGCGAGCTTGGGAGAACCCATGTCGGTCACAGCACGCGCTTTCGCAGGGGCCATCACGCTCGCGGCTATCGCAGGGGTCGCCGGCTCGGCTGCACACGCACAATCCAAACAAGAATTCAATTGGTGCATTGGCGAGGACAACCCGACACCGGCGCAGAAGATCACCGGATGTACGGCCGTCATCCAGGCCGGCAAGTTAAAGGGAAAACGCCTCGCCTTCACCTTTAGCAATCGCGGCGTCGCCTATTACGAGAGAGGCGAATACGACCGCGCCATCCAGGACTTCGACCAAGCGATCGCGCTCAATCCGAAATACGCCCTTGCCTTCAACAATCGTTGCGCCGCCTACCATGACAAAGGCGAATATGACCGCGCCATCCAGGACTGCAACCAGGCGCTCAAGCTCAATGCGAAATACGCCGATGCCTTCTTCAATCGCGGCCTCTCCTTCCAAGGCAAAAGCCAATACGACCGCGCCATCCAGGACTATAACCAGGCCATCAAGTTCGATCCGAAATACGCCGATGCCCTCTTCAATCGTGGCAACACCTACCAGGTCAAAGGCCAATACGACCGCGCCATCCAGAACTATGACCAGGCGATCAAGCTCAATCCGAACCATGCCGGCGCTTACTACAATCGGAGTCTCGCTAAAAAACAAAAGGGCGACCAAGCCGGCGCCGATGCCGACCTGGCGGCGGCGCGCAAGATCAATCCGAACATCGGGCAGTAGCAGACGGGACAAACAATAAAACCGGGGAGGACTTGCCGATGGACATCGTCCCGCTGGGTCCAGGCTTCGCCGCCGAGTTGCGTGGCGTGACGCTTGGCGACATCGCGGCCGACGACGCCGCCTACGCGGCGGCGCGCGCGGCGTTCGAGCAGCATTCGGTTCTGGTCTTTCGCGATCAGCAGGTGACCGACGAGGGCCAGCTCGTCTTTTCGCGCCGCTTCGGTTCGCCGGAGGTGACCAAGGTCGGCTCGCTCGGCACCGGCAGCCATTTCGTGATCCTCAGCACCATCGGCCCGGATGGCAAAGTGGTGTCGCCCGATCATCGGCTGGCCATGCGCAACAAGGCGAACCAGCTTTGGCATACCGACTCGTCGTTCAAGCGCGTGCCGGCGCTCACCTCGGTGCTGTCGGCGCGCGTCATCCCGGCGCGCGGCGGCGAAACCGAATTCGTATCTACGCGGTTGGCCTTCGAGCGGCTCGATCCGGGCTCACGCAAGAAACTCGCGAATTCCTTTGCCTGGCACGACTACGCGCATTCGCGCGGCCAGATCGCGGCCGATCTCGCTAGTCCCGAGGAGCGTGCGGCATTGCCGCCGCAGTGCTGGCGCATGGTGTGGAAGAATCCGGCGAACGGCCGCAGCGCGCTCTATCTCGCCTCGCACGCCTATGCGGTCGAAGGCATGGACGCCACGGCCGGGAAGAAGTTGATCGACGAACTGATGGCGGCCGCGACGGCGCCAGGCACCAGCTACGTGCATGAGTGGCGGGCAGGGGACGTCGTGATGTGGGACAACCGCGCCACCATGCATCGTGGGCGGCCCTGGCCCGCGCACGAGGCGCGCTTCATGGTGCGCACGACGATCTCCGCGACCGCGGCGGACGGCCTCGAGAGCATGCGCCCGCCGTCACGGCAGGCGGCGGAGTAACAGGGACTACGGGCGGGCTCGCAGTCCCAGCATCTGCCGTGCGTCGGCGGGCGTGGCAACGTGATCGCCCAGAATCTCGATGATCTTTACCGCCTTCTCAACCAACGCGGCGTTGCTCGGCGTGAGCTTGCCCTTCTCCAGATAGAGATTGTCCTCCAGCCCGACCCGCACATGGCCACCGAGCAGCACGGTCTGCGCGGCCATGGGAAACTGGTACAACGAGATGCCGAAGGCGAACCAGACGCAGTCGGGCGGCAGCAGGCCGCGCATATAAGCGACCGCCTCCGAGGTGGCGGGTTGTCCCCAGGAAATCCCCAGGCAGATCTGGAACAGGCCGGGCGGCTTGACGTGGCCGGTCTCGATCAGCCGCCTGGCGAGCATGAGGTGGCCGGCCTCGAACACTTCGAGTTCGGGCGTGACGCCGGCGTCGCGGATCGCCACCGCCATGGCCTCGAGATGGGCCGGCGTGTTGATGAAGACCTGGCCGCCCATGTTCATGCTACCCATGTCGAGGCTGCAGATTTCGGGCGCGAGCTCGACTACATGGCGCACGCGCTCGGCCGGCAACGACAGCGTGCTGCCGGGGGCAGGCTTGAGCGGATCGTCGACGCCGGGAATGAATCGCGCACCGGGGCCGGTGGTGAGATTGATAAGGACGTCGGTGCCGCTCGCGCGGATGCGCTCCACCACCTCGCGATAGAGCGCTCCGTCCATGCTCGGCCGCGTCGTCTGCGGATCGCGCACGTGGATGTGGACGATCGCTGCGCCCGCCTTGGCGGCGTCGATCGCCGAGGCGGCGATCTGAGCCGGCGTCACCGGGACGGCGGGATTGCGCCCCGGTGTGTCCGCCGACCCGGTCACCGCGCAAGCGATCATCACCTTACGTTGCATTATCCGCCTCCCGAGTGCACCGCCGAATGTGTCACTCGATGCGCAGATGCGCGTCGTGCACCACTTTGCCCCACTTGGCGATCTCGCTCTTGATGCGGGCGCCGAATTCTTCCGGCTTGTTCGCCACCGGCACGAAACCGAGTTTGAGCAGGTTCGCGGTGACGTCCGGGTCGGCTACCAATTTGACGATCTCACGGTGTAGCAGGTCGATGATTTCCTTCGGCGTGCCCGCCGGCGCCAGCACGCCGGTGAGGGTATCGGCCTCCTGGCCGGAGTAGCCGGCTTCTTGCATGGTCGGGATGTCGGGAAGTTCCGCCGCGCGCTTGACCGCGAGCACGGCGAGCCCGCGCAGTTTTCCGGCCTTGATATTTCCCAGCGCCGGCGGCAGGGCGGTAAAGGCGATCTGTGTATCGCCGGCGATGGTCGAATTGATCGCCTGCGCGGCGCCCGGGAAAGGGACGTGCACGAGGTCGAGGCTGAATTTCTGCTTGAACAATTCGCCCGACAAATGCGGCGTCGAGCCGATGCCGGGCCCGGCGAAACTGTATTTGTTCGGATTGGCCTTGATCAACTCGATCAGTTCTTTGACGCTCTTGGCCGGCACCGATGGATTGACCACGATCACGTTGGGCGAATAGGCGACCATGGTGACCGGCGCGAAATCCTTGACCGCGTCGTAAGGGACCTTGGCGTACAGGCTCATATTGACCATGAAGCCTGTGCTCACCACGGCAATGGTGTAGCCGTCCGGCGCCGCCTTCGCCACTTCGGCATTGGCGATGTTGCCGCCGGCGCCGGGCTTGTCATCGACGTAGAACTGCTGACCAAGCGAAGCCGACAATTTCTGCGCGACGATGCGGGCGATCACATCGGTTGGTCCGCCCGCGCCGAAGCCGACCAGCATGCGCACCGGACGATCCGGGTAATGGGCCGCGGCGCCGGTCGTCGTCTTTTGGGCGACGGCGCCCCCGGCGATGAGCAGTCCCGCGCAGAAAGCAAGCAAGCGCACCATGGTTTTCATGACATCCCCCACATGAGATTGTGACGTAGCGCCCTAGTCCTTCTCTTCCTTGAACGTATCGCGATACGGATGCGCGGGATAGACACCGAGCACGGTCAGCTCCTTGGAGAAGAAGGCGAGCTCCTCGAGCGCGAACACCAGCGCGCGATCGTCCGGGTGCCCCTCGACGTCGGCATAGAATTGGGTGGCGAAGAAATTGCCGCCGACCATGTAGCTTTCGAGCTTGGTCATGTTGACGCCGTTGGTGGCGAAGCCGCCCATCGCCTTATAGAGCGCGGCCGGCACGTTGCGCACGCGGAACACGAAGGTGGTGACGATCTTGCCCTTGCCGGGCGTCGCCCATTTCTTCTCGCGCGAGAGCACGATGAAGCGCGTGGTCGAATTGGATTCGTCCTCGACGTTCTCCTTGAGGATATTGAGGCCGTAGATTTCCGCGGCCAGCCGCGAGGCGATGGCCGCGCGCGTGACATCCTTGCTCTCGGCCACTTCGCGCGCGGAACCCGCGGTATCGGCGGCGACCACTGGCTTTAATTTCAGCTCGCGGATGATCTTGCGGCACTGGCCGAGCGCCATCACGTGGCTTTCCACAGACTTGATGGTTTTCAAGGACGCGCCCTTCGGCGCCAGCAATTGATTGCGGATCGGCAGGAACCACTCGGCAATGATATGCAAGCCGGAGTCCGGCATCAGGTGGTGGATGTCGGCGACGCGGCCGGCGATCGAATTTTCAATCGGGATCATGCCAAGATCGACATCGCCGCCGGTGAGCGCAGCAAAGCAATCCTCGAAAGTCGGGCAGGGCACCGGCTCGTGATCCGGATAGGCTTCGCGGCAGGCGAGATGCGAATTCGCCCCCGGTTCCCCCTGGAAGATGATCTTTTTCTTGGCCATATCCCACCGCCTTAAGCGCGATCCGTACGCGGACCTTCAGGTTCGAGTCAACCGGCGAGCAGTTTGCGCGCCTTTTTCAACTCCTCCGGCGTATCGACGCCGAGCGGGACGCTGTCCACCACCACCACATCGATGCGCATGCCGGCATCGAGCG
>Ga0075520_1001564_pt1 | contig 11080 bp, 10 predicted proteins | sample NGEPerB_FD_75100 | JGI IMG/M metagenome (GOLD analysis project Ga0075520, IMG submission 75100) | Arctic peat soil microbial communities from the Barrow Environmental Observatory site, Barrow, Alaska, USA - NGEE PermafrostAB12-B | ecosystem: Environmental > Terrestrial > Soil > Wetlands > Peat ...
GTGGTGGTGACCGAATGGAACGAATTCCGCGCGCTGCCGCCCGCCCGCCTGAAGACGGCGATGCGCGGCAATGTCGTCGTGGACCTGCGCAACGTGTACGACCCGACAGCGATGCGCGGCGCCGGATTCGACGCTACCTACGTCGGCAGGCCCGATGCCGCGGCGCTGCGCGTCGCCGGCGCGGCCTGCTCCGGCAAGGAGTGCCTGCCCTACCAGCTCATCTGGGGCAGCTTCGCGCAGTTCCTCAGGGAAGAGGCACCTCATCTCGAAGGCAAGCGCGCCCTCTTCCTCAGCGCCGGCAACGGCTTCCAGGCGTGCCGCGCCAACCTCTTCCCGTTCACCGAGCAGGTCTCGCTGGAGAAGCTCGGGCTGGACGGCCAGGTCGAGGTCGCGGACTTCAGCCTCGTCACCGCCAATGTCCGCATGATGCCCGTCGCGTGGATCGCGCTGGTGGCCGTCGACCTGCTCAACATGCTGCGTTTCTACCATCTCGCCGCGGAGCGCGAGCGGGGCGCGTCGGACGCGCTCTTCGAGGAGTACTCCGGCCGTCTGGTCGAGATGCTCGAGCGGCCGCGGCCGGACACCGGGCTCGCCGGTAACGTGGCCGCCGGCTTCCGCTTCTGCGCTGAAGTCGAGGCGATGCTCTCTGAGGCCGCCGTACGGTTCCGCGAGCAGCCTGTCGACGGCTCGCGCGCCGCCGGCCTGCGCGACATCTACCTCTGCGGCGACCTCTACCTGCGCGTCGACGAGTGGGGCAACGACGACCTCCAGCGCAAGCTCGCCGACCACGGCCTGCGCACGATCTTCGAACCGTTCGGCACCTTCTTCGAGCTGCTGCAGCTGCGCGACATGCAGGACGACCTCAGGCTGACCAAGCTGCCCGAGAAGGAGGCGACGATGCACACGATGCGCTACGTGATCGGACGTCTGCTCAAGCCGGTCCGCGCCGAGCACCCGTGGGCCTTCTGGAACGACGTGCGCGCCGTGGACCGCGAGAGCCTCCGCGTCGTGGCGCCGTACCCGTTCGGCGAGACGATCCCGGCGGTCGGCGGGGCGCTGCTCACGTGGCGCACGCAGCCCGTGGACGGCGTGGTGTCGGTCGCCCCGCGGGGGTGCGGGCCGGCCCTGATCGCCGAAGCGCAGCTTCGGCGCGAGGCCGGCCTCCCGGCCCTCTTCGTCTACAACGACGGCGACCCCATCGACGAGGCCCGGCTCGCGGGCTTTGCCTGGCGGCTCCGCAGCCGGCCCGCCCGGCGCCCGCCCGCCTGACCCGCCGGCGGCGCCGGCCGCCCGGCGCTGCGCGCGCCGTCGCCGCCTGGATCTCCGGCTTACCCTGCCGGTTCCGCCTGCGGCTCGCGGTCGTCCTCCGGACCACGTGAGATGACGGGCTCCTGCCCGCCTTCGGCGGCGGAGCCCTCCGGCGTGAAGCCGCCGGCGGCGGCGGCCTCGCCCTCGGCCATCAGCAGCTCCTCCTGCTCCACGGTGAGGTGCGTCCTGCGCAGCGGGTCCTCGCGCAGGAAGAGCACGACGACCAGACCGATGAGTCCGACGATGGCAGAGAGCAGGAACAGGTCGCTGATCGCCGTGCTCAGGCTCAGGCGCACGGCGTGCATGAACGCCTCGTAGAGTTGCGTGCCCTGGGCGCCGAACTTCGCGAAGAGCGTGCGGATGTTGGCGCTGGCGGCAGGCGAGAGCAGCACCTGCGGGTTGTCGAGGGCGGCAGAGCCGTTGTACTTCTGCAGCGCCGGCGGCAGGTTGTGCTTCATCGCGGTGGCGAACTGGTTGTTGAGGATCGTCCCGAAGACCGCCAGGCCGACGGTGCCGCCGATGGAGCGGAAGAACTGCAGGCCGGCGGTGACCTCGCCCAGGCGGTGCGACGGGTACTGGTTCTGCACGATCACCGTGAAGGAGCTCATCGCCACGCCCAGGCCGAGGCCCATGACGACCATGTCGCGCGCGAGGGTCTTCCACGTGGTGCTCACACCCATGCGCGAGAGCAGATACGCGCCCGCTGCGGCCATGATGAAGCCGACGATGACGACGACCTTGTACTTGCCGGTCCGCGCGAGGATCTGCCCGGCGCCGATGCTGGTGACGATGGCGCCCAGCATGAGCGGCATGAGGATGATGCCGGAGTTGGTCGCCGACTTGCCGAGCACGCCTTGCACGAAGAGCGGCAGGAACATGATGGCGCCGTACATGGCCGCCATCTGCAGGGCGCCGGCCGCGGCCGAGACCGTGAAGACGCGGTTCTCGAAGAGCTTCGGGTTGATGACCGGCTCCGCGGCGCGCCGCTCGCGCAGGAAGAACGCGACCCACATGACCAGCGAGAAGGCGAAGGTGCCGACGATCTGCCAGGAGAGCCAGGGGTAGGTGCTCCCGCCCCAGCTCAGGGCCAGCAGGAGCGGCACGGCGGCGGCGACGAGAACGGCCGAGCCGACGTAGTCGATCTGGTGCTTGCGCAGGGTGACGTGGCCGGGGAGGGCGACGGCCGTGAAGATGATGGCCACGATGCCGACCGGCACGTTGACGTAGAAGACCCAGCGCCAGCTGTAGTTGTCGGTGATCCAGCCGCCGAGCAGCGGGCCGATGATGGTGGCCACCGCGAACACGCTCATGAGCACGCCGGTCCACTTGGCGCGCTGCGCAGGCGGGAAGATGTCGCCGAGGATCGCCTGCGAGATCGGCAGCATGGCGCCGGCGCCAAGGCCCTGGAAGGCGCGGAACAGGATCAGCTCCGTCATGCTGTGGCTCTGGCCGCAGAGTATCGAGCCGGCGAGGAACACGGCCATGCCGATGATGAAGAAGCGCTTGCGCCCGTAGGCGTCGCTGAGCTTGCCCCAGATCGGCATGGAGGCGGTGGAGGCGAGCAGGTAGCCGGTGGCGACCCAGGCGTAGTGCTGGAGGCCGTTGAGGTCCGCGATGATGCGCGGCATGGCCGTGCCGACCACCATCTGGTCGAGGGCGGAGAGCAGCATGCCGAGCATGACGGCGGCGAGCACGAAACCGACGCGCCGCCGGCTCAGGGTGTCGCCCCAAGGCTGCTGGACCGGGCGCCCGAGGGAGTCGGTGCGACCCTCAGCCACGATGCACCTCCGCGACGGCCGGCGCGGATGGAACGGCGGTCGGCGCCGCGATCTCCGACGCATCCTCCGTCGCGTTCTCCGCGGCGACGCGCATCAACCCGCGGAACCCGCGCGTGAGCCCGTCCAGTTCCTCGTCGCTCAGCGCCCCGAGCCAGGCGAGGATGTGCTCCTCGCGTCCCTGGCGCAGGCGGGCGGCGAGCTCCTCGGCCGCCGCCGTGGCTGTGACCAGCGTGCGCCGGCGGTCCTGCGGGTCGCGCTCGCGGACGGCCAGGCCGAGCTCCTCGAGCTTGTCCACCAGGAGGCTCGCGGCCGGCTCGCTGATGCCCAGGCGCCGGCCGAGCTCGCCGACGGGCTGCGGGCCGTTGATGGTCAGCGTAGCCATGGCCTTGAACTGGCCCATGGTGAGGTCGAGGGAGAGCAGTTCGGGGCCGGCGCTGCGGTTGAGGGCGGCGAAGACCTCGTGCGCGGCGTCGTGGCAGTCTGCGAGGAGACGGGCGCGCCGGTCTGCGGCGTGTGCTGACGTGGACAAAGCGGACCTCCGGCGGCCGTTGGGACGGCCGATTCCATTTATAGAATGTATGTAGTGTACGGATGTAATCGGCACGTGGCAACCGGCGCTTGAGCGTGCGGCCGGCGCGGAACGATGGACTGCCGGGCCCACCACGCAAGGGCCCGCGACCGCCCGGCTCGCCAGCGGACGGCTGCCCGCACCATCGCCCTGTCGGTGTCCGCCCCAACGCCCCACGGGTGTCCGTCCCACCGCCGTACGGGTGTCGGTCCCGCCGCACCCGCGTATCATCGGCGCACCGATGAGCACCTCGTCCGCAAAGAGCCCGTGGGTCCGCCTGGCCGTCGTCGCCGTGTGGGCGGTCGCCTTCGCGCTCGTCGAGGCGATGGTGGTCGTCTACCTGCGGCGGATCTTCGCGCTGCAGTTCCACCTCGTCTACCACCCCGGCGACTTCCACTTCCCGCGTTCCTACCTGCGCTACGAGCAGGCCCGCGAGGCGGCGACGATGGTGATGCTGCTTGCCGTCGGCTTCCTTGCCGGCCGCACCTGGTGGCAACGCTTCGCGTACTGGCTCTTCGCCTTCGGCCTGTGGGACGTCTTCTACTACGTCTGGCTGAACGTCTACCTGCGCTGGCCGTCATCGCCGGGCACGCGCGACCTCCTGTTCCTGCTCCCTCGAGAGTGGTGGGCGCCGGTCTGGGAACCGGTGCTGGCTTCCGGCGTCCTCATGGCCCTGGCGGTGCTGATCCTGGCGCGGACCCGGCGCGCCTGAGGCGGGCTGATACACTCGCGGCGATGACCTCCGCAGGAACCTCCGTCGGCGAGCTCTGGCCTCCCGAGGCCATCGAAGCCATCCGCGCCGCCTCCCTTGCGCTGCTCGCCCGCGTCGGCGTGCGCGTGGACTCCCCGGCCGCGGCGGACCTCCTCGTCAAGGCAGGCTGCGTATGCGGCCCGCAAGGCCGCGTACTGATGCCGGCGCCGGTCGTCCTCGCGGCGCTCGAGTCGTGCCCGCGCGCCTTCACGCTGCTGGCACGGGACCCGGCGCGCGATCTTCTGATCGATCCCGATCCGGGGACGATCTACGTGCACAACATGGGCGAGGCGCCGGACGTCGCCGACGCGCGCACCGGCGCGTCGCGCCGAGCCACCGTGCGCGATCAGGTCCTCGCGGCGCGCGTCATGCATCACGGCCGGTACCCGGACAGCATCAACCCCCTTGTCTCGCCGTCGGACGTGCCCGCCGAGCTTCACCCTCTGTACTCGTATCTCGCGATCCACGCCGAGACCGACAAGCACGTCGGCGGACCTGGCCTCGACTTCCCCTGGCAGGCCCGGTTCCTGTCGGAGATGTCGGAGGCGGTGGCAAGCGGCCGGCGCGCCGCCGACGGCGCCGAGGGCGGCGGTGCGCCGCCCGCCGAAGCCGCGCCGCCCGCCGTGACCACGCCGCGCCGGCTGCTCGCGGAGGCCCAGGCCACGGTATAGCACGGCCGGCCGCGGCGCGTCGCGCGGCTCTACAGCGCCTGCTCGGGCCTCTCGCCGCGCAGCTCGCCGAACAGCGGCTCGACCTCCACGCTCTCCTCGTCCGCCAGGCCCCGCCCGGTCCCGCTGCGGCGCAGCAGCGGGAACAGCCCCGCGCCGAGCAGCCCGGCGACGGCGATCACGGCGAAGGCGCTCCGTCCGCCGAGCTGCGCCAGGGCCCATCCGCCGAGCAGGGGGCCGAGCGCGTACCCGCCCATGTACACGAGCGTCCACATGCCCATGTAGCGGCCCCGCAAGTCGGCGGGCGACAGGTTCGAGACCACCGTGGCCGAGATGGGTATGAGCAGCACGATGCCGAGGCAGATGAGGAGCATGCACGCGTAGGTGACGGGGTAGGGGACGAAGGCCGCGGCGCCCACCCCGGCGCCGATGAGGAGCGCCGACAGCGACATGAGCCACATGTGGTCGTACCTGCTGAAGAGTCTGATGACCGGATACTGCAGCATCGCCATGGCGACGCCGTACACGACCATGAGCAAGGCCCACTGCTGCGCCGAGACGCCGTGCAGGTCCCCCAGCATGATCGGCATGGTCACCCAGATCTGGCCGAAGCCGAACAGCGGCAGCAGGGCGACCAGGCAGAAGGCCACCATGCGCCGGTCGCGCAGTACGAGGCCGTAGCCGCCGAACGCCGCGGCCACCGAAAGGCGCCTCGTCTCCGGCGGCCGCGTCTCGCGGAGGAGCGTCACGACCATGATCAGGCAGAGGCCGCACACCGCGCCGGCGGCGAGGAACGGCAGACGGAACGTGGGGTCCAGCGCGATCAGCGGGGTGGCAGCCAACGGCCCGAGCGTGATACCGGCATTCAGCGCCACGCGAGAGATGCTGAACGCCTCGGCACGTCGCGGGAGAGAAGTGAGGTCGGCGATCATCGCGTTGCTCGCGGTGATGAACTGGGCCCAGCCGAACGCCGCCTCGAAGGCGACGAGCGCCACGACCAGCCAAAGCTGGTGGGTGAGGCCCAGGCCGATGTAGAGCGTCATGCTCCCGAAGATGCCGACGGCGAGCACCGGGCGGCGCCCGTAGCGGTCGCAGAGCGCGCCGCCCACCACCTGCATCGGGAGCGTCGCGAACATGGTGATGCCGACGATCAGGCCGATCGCCGTGACCGAGATGCCGAGCACGCGATCCATGTAGATCGTCTCGAACGGGTAGCACATCTCGACGCCGATCAGATAGACGAACGTGACCGCCGCGAGCAGCCAGAACTGGCGCGGCAGCGTCCTCAGCTCGGCGGCGATCCGCGAGGTGCGACCCGGTGGCACGGAGCGTCCCCTCCCTCGGCGCGTGCCCGCCCATGCTATCGGGCGGCGCTCTACCCGGCGACCGCGGCGGGCGATCCCGGCAGGCGGCTGAGCGGCCAGGTCACAGGCCGCATCACCGGCCTTGTCGCCGGCATCGCTTCGCGGCCGACGGTTCTCGCTGCACCGCGCCGGGTACCACTGCATCAACGCCAGCGACCCAAGGAGCTACCATGCCCGCTCAGCCTCGCGCCGTGGAGCGCGTCATCGACCCCACGCCGGTCATCGAGGGCGCCGGCGTGCGTCTGCGGCGCAGCATCGCCACGGCCACGCTCGACTACCTCGATCCTTTCCTGCTGCTCGACAACTTCGAATCCGGCGACCCGGACGACTACCTGGCCGGGTTCCCGTGGCACCCCCACCGCGGCATTGAGACGGTGACCTACATGCTCGCCGGCGAGGTCGACCACCGCGACAGCATCGGCAACGCGGGAGCTATCGGCGCCGGCGACGTCCAGTGGATGACCGCCGGCGGCGGCATCATGCACGAGGAGATGCCACGTCCGGACGGCGATGGTCTGATGGGCGGCTTCCAGCTCTGGGTGAACCTCCCGGCGGAGCTCAAGATGACCAGGCCGCGGTACCAGGACCTGCGCGCGGCCCAGATCCCGGAGGTGAAGCGCGACGACGGCACGGTGATTCGCGTCGTCGCCGGCGAGGTCGACGGCGTCGGCGGTGCGGTCACGCAGATCTACGCCGAGCCCGAGTACCTCGACGTCACGCTCCCTGCCGGCGCCCACTTCGTCCAGCCGGTCCCGCGCGGGCACTCGGCCTTCGCGTACGCGTTCCGGGGCGAAGGCCAGTTCGGTGTGGGCGGCGACTTCGGCTACCGCGGGGACCTCGACGGCGCCTTGCTGCACGCGCCGCACCTCGCAGTGTTCGGCGACGGCGACGAGGTGCGGGTGGAGGCCGGCGGCGGCGCGGTGCGCTTCCTGCTCGTGAGCGGCAAGCCGATCGGCGAGCCCATCGCCCGCTACGGCCCGTTCGTCATGAATACCCGCGAGGAGCTCCAGCTCGCTCTGCAGGACCTGCAGAGCGACAGCTTCGTGTGGCGCGACGACCCCGAGTGGGCGCGCACGCGCCGCACCTGGTCGCCGGAGACGTTCACCCGCTGAGGCGGCGCGGGCGGCAGGGCGCCGTCTGGACGTACCTTATGGTCGTCGAGCCGGTCGAGCGCCGCTGCGCGCCGCCCGGGCTCATGTGGGGAAGTGGCTCCGCCAGAACGTCGTCTCGTTCTCTGAGCTCAGCTTCACGTGCCGCGGCTTGTGGCCCTTTCGGTCCGCGTCCTGCTCGAGGGCGATCTCCTCTACGGACGTCGGCCTGCCCGTGTCCGTGCCGCCGCGCTCGATGTAGTCCTTGAAGACCAGAAGGTCGTGAGTGATGTGCTGTTGGAGATCCTCGCGGGACGGCGTGACCTCGTCGTCAGGCACCTCCAGCAAGAACGCCACGCTGGTGCCCGCGCCGTCCGGCGCGAACGACACGTTGCCGCTGTCCACCGCGCTCACGCAGGCGAACTGGTCGCACGCCAGCTTGCGGCTTCCGTTGAGGATCCACCGGATGAAATGTTCCCATGTCGCCTGCACATCTGCGGGCGCCGCGTCTACTTCGATCTCACATCGGATGGTGGCCATGCTGGTCGCTCCGTTCCTCGCTCCATCTGCAGCGGAGACTGGCTCCGTTCGGTTTCGGGGGGAACGTACCCTCGCGCGGAAAGCGGGGAACGTCGTGACGCGAAGCACAAACGGGGTCGCCGCCGGAGCGCGTCCGGAGAGACCCGGCGGCGCTCTCAGACGGTCGTGACGGTGACGCCGGCCTCGGCCAGCGCGCGCAGCTCGGCGGCGGGCGCGGAGACGTCGGTGATGAGCTCGTCGACGGCTTCGAGCGCGCAGATGCGTACGAAGGCGAGCTTGCCCACCTTGGAGGCGTCGGCGACGACGATCACCCGCCGCGCCCGGCTGATGAGGACCTCGTTGGTGTGCGCCTCGATGTCGTGGTACGTGGTGAGTCCGCCGCTGACGCTGACGCCGTCGACGCCGACGATGGCCAGGTCGAGGTTCATGCCCGAGAGGGCGGCCTCGGCGATCGGCCCGACGAGTTCGTAGGACTCGCTGCGCGCCGTGCCGCCGGTGACGATGAGCTTGAGCTCGGGGCGCAGCGCGAGCTCCGCGGCGATGTTGAGCGCGTTGGTCACGACGGTGATGTCCTTGCGGCCGGCCAGCTCTCTGGCGACCTCCGTCGTCGTGGTGCCGCCGGTGAGAGCCACGGAGGCGACGTGCCCGTCGACCCGCGCCGCTGCGGTGGCGGCGATGCGGCGTTTGGCGTCGCGGTGGCGGCCGCCCCGATAGCGCAATGGGAGCTCGTAGACGGTGCTGTTGGCCATCGCGCCGCCATGGGTGCGCGTCAGGAGCCGCTGCTCCTCCAGCGTGTGGAGATCGCGACGGATGGACGCCGTGGACACGTGGAGCTTGGCGGCGAGCTGCGCGACGCCCACCGAGCCGCCGGACGCAAGCTCTTCGAGGATCAAGCTCAGCCGTTCTTCCTGACGCATGCCGGCCTCCTGACTGGGTCCAAGGGGTGCCGCCGTATCTTCAGCGGACGGCGGCGCCCGTCTGGGCGTCGAAGACGTAGATCTCGCCGGGGTGCACCGCCAGTCGCACGCGGTCGCCGACCTTGAGACGCAGGCGGCCGTCGAGCCGGGCGGTGATCCGCGCGCGCGCGGTCCCATCGGCGAGCGGGAGCTCGCCCGCTTCCGAGTCGGGCGCGGCGAGCTGGCCTCCGACTGAGCCGTGCGCCAGCAGTTCCCCGCCGAGCGGCTCCACGACCTCGACCTGGAAGTCGAGTCCGGCGCGGCCGGTGTCGACCCCGGCGAGCGACAGCGATTCCGGGCGCACGCCGACGACGCAGGGGCCGTCGGGCACCGCGGCGCTGGCCGGCGCCTCGAGTTCCCCGGCGCGCACCACGCCGCCCGCCACAGCCCCCTTGAGCAGGTTCATCGGCGGGCTGCCGATGAAGTGCGCGACGAACACGTTGGTCGGCTTCTCGTAGACGTCCTGCGGTGTGCCGACCTGCTGCAGCCTGCCCGCCGACATCACGGCGAGGCGGTCGCCGAGCGTCATCGCCTCGACCTGGTCGTGGGTCACGTAGATCGTCGTCACGCCGAACTGCTGGTGCAGACGCTTGAGCTCGGCCCTCATCTGCACGCGCAGCTTCGCGTCCAGGTTGGACAGCGGCTCGTCGAGCAGGAACGCCTTGGGCTCGCGCACCAGCGCACGGCCCATGGCGACGCGCTGGCGCTGGCCGCCGGACAACTGCCCGGGCCGGCGCCGCAGCAGCTCGTCGAGGCCGAGCATGGCGCTGATCTCCGTCACCCGGCGGTCGACCTCGACCTTCGCGACGCGGCGCTGGCGAAGGCCGAAGGCGAGGTTCTTGTACACGGTCATGTGCGGGTAGAGGGCGTAGTTCTGGAACACCATGGCGATGTCGCGGTCCTTGGGCGAGAGGTGGGTGATGTTGCGGCCGCCGACGGTGATCGTCCCCGAGGTAGCCGACTCGAGCCCGGCGACGAGCCGCAGCGCTGTGGTCTTGCCGCACCCGGAAGGGCCGACGAGGATCATGAACTCGCCGTCGGGGATGTCGAGCGTCAGGTGGTCGATCGCCGTCGCGTCGCCGGGGAACACCTTGGTCACGTCCTGGAAGGACACGTCGGCCATGCCGCTACTCCTTGCCTGCCAGGGTCACTGCTTGATCCCCGTGTAGGCGATCGACTGGATGAACCAGCGCTGCGCGATCAGGAAGACGGCCAGCATCGGGATCTGGCTCATCACGGTGCCCGCCATGAGCAGGTTCCACTGGGTCACGTGCGCCCCCTGGAACATCGACAGCCCCAGCTGCAGGGGGGAGTGCTCGGGGGTCGTGATGATGATCAGCGGCCAGAGGAAGTCGTTCCACGACCACATGAACTGGATGATCGCCAGCGTCGCCAGCACCGGTGCCGAGAGCGGCAGCACGATCTTGAACAGGATCCCGAGACGAGAGGCGCCGTCGATGCGCGCCGCCTCCTCGAGCTGGACGGGCAGCGACATGAAGAACTGGCGCAGCAGGAAGATGCCGAAGACTCCGCAGAGATTGGGCACGATCAGGCCGCCCACGCTGTCGATCAGGCCCAGGTGCCGCACGATGAGGAAGGTCGGGATGATCACGACCTGGAAGGGGACCATGAGCGTGACCAGCAGCAGTACGAAGAGCACGTTGCTGCCGAAGAACCTGATGCGCGCGAATGCGTAGGCCGCGAGGCTGCAGAACAGCAGGTTCCCCGCTACGGTCGCCGCCGAGTAGAGGAAACTGTTGAGGAAGAAGTGGCCGAACGGCAGCGCCTGCCAAGCGTGTACGTAGTTCTGGAATTGAAGCGACTTCGGGATCAGTACCGGCGGGAAGCGCTGCGCCTCGGACGCCGTCTCGAGCGAGGTGATCACCGACCATACGAGCGGCAGCAGCATCGCGGCCGACAGGGGGATCAGGAAGAGGTGCCAGGGGCTGAAGGGCCAGCGTCGCGGCCGCTTCTCGGGGACGGCATCGAGGTCGATCGCGCGGTCGAGGCGGAGCAGCGAGCCGGCTTCCATCACGACCTTCTCACGAGTTGCTGTAGA
>Ga0075520_1001565_pt1 | contig 11079 bp, 8 predicted proteins | sample NGEPerB_FD_75100 | JGI IMG/M metagenome (GOLD analysis project Ga0075520, IMG submission 75100) | Arctic peat soil microbial communities from the Barrow Environmental Observatory site, Barrow, Alaska, USA - NGEE PermafrostAB12-B | ecosystem: Environmental > Terrestrial > Soil > Wetlands > Peat ...
TTCCATGCTATTGAGGTTATGGCTTGCCCGGGTGGTTGTATCGGTGGAGGCGGACAACCGCTGCATCACGGAAACTCCGAAATAATTAAGGCTAGAGCAGCAGCAATTTATGCTGAAGATAAGAGTAAACCACTTAGAAAATCGCATGAAAATCCTTTTATAATTAAGCTTTATAAGGAGTTCCTCGGAAAACCCAACAGTGAAAAAGCTCATCATCTGCTTCACACTAAATATTTTGATAAAAAGAAAAAAATAATTGTAAAACAATAATAACATACCGGTTGGTCAAAAATAAAATTCAAGGCTATGTCAAGTATTAAAATAGAATTGAGAAACGAAGATGTTGCAAAGATTAAAGAGATTTGCACATCGTTTAATAATGATCCCCAGGAACTCATTAATGTATTACATAGTTGTCAGGAACATTTTGGCTATCTCCCTGCTGAGGTGCAGGAGGTCGTATCAGCTGACCTGGGTGTTCCCGTAGCAAAAGTTTATGGAGTCGTGACATTCTATTCATTTTTTACGATGACTCCTAAGGGAAAGCATCCGATAAGCATATGCCTGGGAACAGCCTGTTATGTGCGTGGTGCCGAGAAAGTCCTTGAGGAATTCAAAAAAGAACTTGGATTAAATGTCGGCCAGGTAACAAAGGACAACAAGTTTTCATTGTCGAGCCTTAGGTGTGTCGGAGCCTGCGGACTTGCGCCTGTGGTGCTTGTAGGCGACAAGACTTACGGTCGCGTTGCGCCTGATGATGTCAGAAATATTATAAAAGAATACGAATAGAGTTTTTCAAAAATAGGTTTTTAAAGAACCGGAGCTACTTAGTCCCGGTTTTTCTTTTTCCTTCCCTCCTCTTCCCGTTGACTGAATTGCCCACCTTAGCTTTAGCGAAGATAGAAGGCCGGTGACCGGTTACCGGTGACCGGTTACCGGATTTATACCAGAAAAAATACTCTTTCTGACGTCTCTTTTCATCCGGTTTCCGTGCTACATATACTTTCTTGCCGGTGTAGGGATCGAAGCCAGTATAATATATAAGTGTAGATAAAGTCATAGGTGTCGGAGTAAAATCCTGTACCTGCTCAGGCTTTATCCCCATGCTTTTCACCTCATTAACAAGTTCCTGCATGTCCTTGTCAGTGCAGCCCGGATGGGATGAAATAAAATATGGAATAATCTCATAATTCAAACCTTCGCGTTTTGTAATTGCGTCGAACCTCGATTTAAGCTTTTTAAATAGCTCAAAAGGCGGCTTCCTCATCAGGCTGAGCACTAAATGATTAGTATGCTCGGGCGCAACTTTGAGCCTGCCAGAAACGTGATCTTTAATAAGCTCATCGAGATATTCGCTTTCTGCCCTGCCGGCGTTTTTATTCCACTCCGGGAAAAGCAGGTCGTACCTGATGCCGCTGCCGATAAATGCCTTTTTTATGCCATCAAGGCTGTTAATTTTTTTGTAGAGGGTTGTCAGTCCCTGATGGCTTGTATCAAGGTTCGGACATATACCGGGCCAGATGCAGGATGGTCTTGAGCATTTACCACAAGTATCCATGTTCTTCCCCTTCATCCGGAACATGTTTGCCGAAGGTCCTCCGAGGTCGGAGAGGTAACCTTTAAAATCCGGCAGCCGGGATATCTTTTCTATTTCGCTCAGGATAGATCTTTCCGACCGGCTCACAATCTGCTTTCCCTGGTGTGCTGCGATAGCGCAAAAACTGCATCCTCCAAAGCACCCCCGGTGAATGTTAACAGAGAACTTTATCATCTCGTAAGCAGGGATGGCTCCCTTTTTATTGTACCTCGGGTGAGGCAGGTACATATATGGAAGATCATACGACCTGTCGGCCTCATGCTCATCCATCGGAGGAAATGGCGGGTTAATGATGACAAGCGAGTTCCCCGAGGGCTCGATAAGTCTGGCGGCTTCAATCTTGTTCGATTCCTTCTCAAAAACGACAAAATTGACCGTAAAGAGCTTCTTGTCTGCAAGACACTTTTCATACGAGTTCAGAACCTGGTCCTTCCAGAATTTCTGAATAGGCAACGGATTATCCTTGCTTATGGCTATAACCGTCTGTGGTACAGTTTTAAGAGAAGAAAACGGAACTCCTTTTGCAAGAAGGCGCATAACTTCTCTTAAAGGCTGCTCCCCCATTCCGTAAATCAGCATATCGGCTCCGCTGCTGATGAGCATCGATGGCTGAAGGGAATCTTTCCAGTAATCGTAATGAGTAAGCCGCCGCATCGACGCTTCTATGCCGCCTATTACAACAGGAACATCAGGGAACAACTGCTTAAGTATCTTCGTGTAAACAATAGTCGGGTAATCGGGACGGAATCCTGCCATTCCTCCAGGTGTGTAAGCATCATCGGAACGAAGCCGCCGGGCAGCAGTGTAATGATTCACCATCGAATCCATATTGCCGGCAGTAACGCCAAAGAAATATTTTGGCTTGCCAAGCTTCCGGAAATCCCTCAGATCGTCTCTCCAGTTTGGCTGTGGAACAATCGCTGCCCGGAATCCTTCATTCTCAATTACCCTTCCTATGACTGCTGAACCGAATGATGGATGATCGACATAAGCATCACCGCTGAAAATGATCACATCAGGTTGATCCCAGCCAAGATCTTCCATCTCTTTTTTTGAAGATGGAAGAAATCCTCCGGTTATTACAGACGCCTTTTTCATTTCATAAAAATACTGAAAATTACTATCTTGCTGAGGTCTCATAAATGTCAATATGGCTTTCATAAACGAATCGGCGAAAAATTTTACTGACTCTCTAATCAGTCTGTTATTGAAATCCTTGATTGCAATGTCTTGTTTTTTATTAATGGGTCAGTTTGCTGCAGCTCAAAATTCCCAAAAGAGACCTAAGATCGGGCTTGTACTGAGCGGAGGCGGTTCCCATGGGATTGCACATCTCGGTGTCCTTAAAGTCATGGAGGAAGCTGGTTTAAGGCCGGATATAATTACCGGGACTAGCATGGGGAGCATAATCGGAGGATTTTATGCTATGGGATATAGTACTGACAGCCTCGAGAAAATCCTTAAAGCGATGAATTGGAATTTGTTACTTTCAAACAAAATTCCTCAGAATAAGATAAAATTTTCTGAAAAGAGACATTTCGATAATAGTGTGATGTCTCTTCCCGTAATATTCAAAAAAGTCAGGCTCCCTTCAGGTCTGATTTCGGGGCAGCAAATTGAGAATTCTCTTAGCTTTTATGCGTGGCCGGCAGCAAATATCAATAACTTCTCATTACTCCCCATACCATTTATGTGTGTGAGTGTCGATTTAGTGAAATTCAGGAAGGTTGACCTTGCGACAGGTTATCTTCCTGATGCATTACGCGCCAGTTCATCCATACCTACGGTATTTGCTCCTCTTAAAATAGATTCAGCTTTGCTAACCGACGGAGGCGTAATAAACAACTTCCCTGCTCTTGAAGCAAAAAATATGGGGGCTGATCTGCTTATTGGTTCTTATGTCGCATTTCGTCCTTATGATGAAAATCATCTTCAGAGTGTTTCCAATATTATTGAACAGATAGGATTCTCAAGAAGTATCGATGATTTTAACGAACAGAAGAAACTGATCAAAATTCTTATCTCACCTGTTGTCAGGAACATTTCAATTCTGAATTTTACTTCCGTTGATTCTATCATTGAAATAGGATACAAAGCGGCCCTCCCATATAAGGAATATTTCAGAAGACTTGCCGATTCTCTTGACAGATATGGAAAACAGGAACCACTGCCATATATCCTGGACAAGAAATATTATTCATTTGACAGGATTGAAATAAAAGGGAACAGCATTATCCCAGACAAGCAAATACTTGGAGTGCTTGATATCCGGACCGGTGAAAAAGTCGACAAACACAAGCTGTATGATAATATAGAATTATTGTATGGCATGAACAGTTTCGAAAAAATTAAGTACAGAATCGAACCTCGGGGTGATTCACTTATCCTGGTAATTGAATGCACTGAGAAACCAAAAATAATGTTTTATGGATCTGTTCATTATGATAATGCTCTGGGTTCAGGAATTCTAATGTCTGCCTCAGTAAAGAATCTTCTGACACCCGGATCTGAGTTCAGCATGGATTCTTTCATTGGGCAGTATTACAGAGCTTTAGTTACATTTACTCAATATACGGGAGGGTATCAGAAATTTGGAATATCAGCCCACTTCAATACTGATGATACTCCTATACCTGTTTTGACACTGAAAGGAGAAACCGGTGAATGGAAAAGTCTGAATTTATCTTCGGGGCTCAGCTTTGATCGCATATTCGGGCTTAACCAGATGTTGAGTCTTTCATTTGATGTCGAAAACCGTTCCCTGATGCCCCGGTATGTATCCGGAATTGATCTTAAATATTTGTCATATAATTATTTGACATCAACATTAAATTACCAGGTAAATACCCTTAATAACAGGCATTTCCCTGACAAGGGAATACTTCTGAACATTTCTGCAGGAGTGTCGGATCTTTTTTACGGAAGCACTAAGATTGCCAGGATCAGGACAGAAATAGATAAAGATTCCCCGGGAGAGTTCCGTATTGGAAAATTTTATACTTTAAAAGGAAACTGGAAGAAATATTTTCCTTCCGGCAAACGGTTGACGCTATCATTAAGTGCAGATATTCTTTATGTTAACAGATGTGATTCGGTTTCATCTCAAAACAACTTCTTCATGCTTGGCGGGATGACTTCAGTTAATGACAGGTCTATAGCAATGTACGGGTTTCATACAAATGAAATAGCAGTCAAACAGCTGGCCGGAATGGGAATGGAACTGGACTGGAAATTAATGAAGGATCTTCATCTTAGTTTTGGAGCAAATGTTGCTGAAGTCAGGGAAGCTGGCAGGGCTTCAGGGTATTCATCTCTTGCCGGGTATGGATTTGGACTCGGCTATATGTCAATACTGGGGCCTATTAAAGTCGGACTGATGCATGGATTATACAGGCAGGAGAAGTACTTCAGCAAGATCAAGGGGTACATCAGCGTTGGGTTCCAGTTCTGAGAGATCTATTCCGGAGCTATATCAGAAGAATATTCACCCGAAATCAAAAGTACAAATCTGTCATACTGCTCCTCACGGCCTGATTGTTGCAGGTATAAGAATGGTACGATTCAATAAATAATCTTACCATTTGTATTTTTAGATTCCTAAAATGACAGATATAAATAAAACCATACAACAGCATAAACATCTTTGCAACCTGGTTTCCGAGAGAAAAATCAAGCAAAGCCTTGACATCCTGTCTGATATGATGACAAACGCCTCTTCCGGCGACTTCCATGATGAGTACGACGACCTGGTGATGACTTACAGGAATATGCTCACTTACACCATCGAAGGCATCAATGATCCTGAAAGAAGCAAGGTTTATCTAAAATTGATCCAGTCAATACTGGAACTCTCCGATAAGGTAAGACAGGACATATTGTCACATTATTCAGGCTGGAATACCTACTGGGTTAAACAGCAGGCCGAAAAGGAACAAAAGCTTACAGGGAAAACATTAGTCGAGACTGTCGATGATCTTATTTTCAAGACTGAACTCGATGAATTGCTGAACCATAACATTGAAATTAATGCCGATCCCGAATCAGAATTAGCAAAGAAGCATAAACAGTTGATCAGAAATATCTTTAATCATTTATGGCTGACAGATAATTATGGAGAAGCTGAAGAGAGCCTCATAGATATTATTCTTCACTCCGGTAAGTTCAGGTGGTATGAATCATGCATATTTACAACAGCGATAACGCTGAGCTCATTCCGAATCTGGCAGCCTGAAAAATTACTCCATCTGATAAGCATTTATGAATCAGGAGAGGAACAGGTAATTGAAAGAGCCTTATCTGGTCTGATACTTAATCTTCATTACTATAATGACAGGTTTAAGCTCTACCCTGAGATCAGCTCACGGATAAGTAAAATGACTGCAATACCTTCATTTAAAGAGCATTGCAAGATAATTGTGCTGCAGACAATCAGGTCGAGAGAAACAGAAAATCTAAGCAGGAAGCTGCATGATGAGATTCTTCCGCAGGTAGCAAAGCTTCAGCCAAGGATTGAGGAGAAGCTCGATCTCGATAATATCCTTCCAAAGGATATATATGAAGAAAAAAATCCTGACTGGTCTGAAATGTTCAGCGATTCGGAAGAGATTTTCAAGACAATGGAGGAACTTACCAGGCTTCAGATGGAAGGAGCAGATGTGTACATGTCGGCATTTGCCAACCTTAAGCATTTTGACTTTTTTAAAGATTTCCAGAATTGGTTCGTTCCATTTTATCCCGACCATGAAGTTGTCGATGAGATATTCAGGGATGAGATCCTTGGTCCGGGAACTAATGAAATGGCAGAAGCCATGTACAAGACACCCTTTATCTGCAATTCGGATAAATATTCCCTTATCCTGAACCTTAAGTATCTTCCTTCATCTCAGAAAAGCATGATGTTAAAGGTATTCCGTATGGAGCTTGAAGGATTGCAGGAACTTGGTGAAGATGATGCGGTTGCAGACCCTAATAAGAAGTTCAGGACCAACGTAACTCAGTATCTGCAGGACATATACAGATTTTTTAAGCTCTCTCCGTACAAAAAAGAGTTCGAGGATATTTTCACCGGCAAGCTTGACATATATAATTCGGAGTTTTTCAAGTTCACCACCAATGCTGCTGAAGCTGAAGCAGGTCTCGCCGACTACTTCTTCAGTAAAGACTTTTATGATGATGCCTGCGATCTGTATATGAAGCAACTTAAGGATAAATCTGATGATGCTCAGCTATACGAGAAAATAGGATACTGTTTTCAGCAGAATTCCGATTTCGAAGAGGCGCTTAAATATTACAAGCTTGCTGAGCTGATAGACAGAAAGCTATGGACAATAAAGAAAATAGGGCTCTGTCTGCGCAGGCTTGGAAGAAATGAAGATGCACTCGAGTATTACCTGCAGGCCGGGGATATTGAACCCGACAACATGCATACTGCAATTATTACGGGTCACTGCTACCTCGACCTTAAAGAGTACGAACTTGCCCTAAAGCACTATTTCAGGATAGAATATAATGATCCGGGCAATATCAAGATACTGAGGCCTATTGCTTATTGCTACTTTGCCCTTGGCCGGTTTGATGAGTCTGAAAAATATTACGAACGTTTATCGGCAGGCAAGTCGAATGCTCATGATCTCATTAATATGGGTCATCTGGCACTATGCCGCGGCAAGAAGAAAGAAGCTATTGAATATTACAGGCAGAGCATTGTGACAGATGAAATTACAAGAGAGAAGTTTATGGCACTATTTGCGGAAGACCGCAATTTGCTGATTTCTTTAGGTGCAAACAAAGATGATTTGCCGATTCTGCTCGACTACCTGCTTTTCATTACCGGTTAACCATTATGGTATCATCAGGTCGAAACGGGGGTCTGTCAGGTGGAGGCATCGGCCTTCCGTCCTGAAAAGGATGACCCTGGGGACCTCCGGGTCTGTTGTGATGGTCAATTGAGTCGTTACGATTTTTTCTGTTTTGCCTGATCATTTCCTGACGCTGTTCCTCCATCGCCCTGATTCTTGTAAGCTGATCCTTTGTAAGCTTGGAGTCGAGTTCCTTACGCATTTCCTTGATATTTGAATCGAGCTCCCTGCGCATGTCTGTCTGCAGATTGCCGTTCTTTTTTGCATATTTATCAAGAATCGCTGCTATCTCGGCTTTCTGTTTATCATCAGGCTGGATGGTATTAAAAAAACCTTCCCTGAATCTCTCCTCGGAGAAGTACATACGGACGGGCTTCAGCTTGTGAAACCTCACCTGTGCAGATGTCAGCATCCCAAGGACGAATCCGATAACGAGAGTAATTATAACGAGTAATACTGGTTTTGCTTTCATCTTTCTGATAATTATTTACCGGTTAACATGCAGATAATACTTTCATCGTAGCTGTTGCCCAGACCCAATATTGAATTAAGTGAAAATGATCCCTCCATCACGAAAATAGATATCAGAAGGATAACAATGGCTGCTATTCCGGTGAGGGCAATCCGGTTGAAAACGTAGTTCATGTTCCTTGCAAATTCCATCTCGCGGTTCACGGAGAGCGATGCGGAAAATATTCTCCGGATCACCTTATCACCAAATCCATTGCTGAAATCATAAGAAACTCCTTCATTTTCAAGCTGATCTGCAATCTCACGAGGCGATGCATCGGTTTCAAGCGACCTGATCATTAGTTTCTTTACCTCTTCTGTTTTCATGTTCGATTATAATTTTTCAATTACATTCTTTAGCTGCTCCTGGGCTCTTGATAACCTTGAAAGTACCGTTCCGAGAGGGAGTCCCAGAATTTCAGCTGTCTCTTTTGTCGAGTAACCCTGAAGCATCCTCATAGAGACGATGACTCTGAATTTCGGCTCCAGTCTCATCAGGGCTCTGTTTACAATTTCAATAGTTTCCCTCTTCTCCTGATTGTCGACATCGGCAACTTCATACTCGTACATTTCGCTGTTACCCTTCTGCGAAAACATAGAAAAGAACCTTTTTCTTCTTTTAATCTCGTTCAGGGTAAGGTTTACTGCTATCTTCTGAATATATGTAGATAATTTTGCCTCCCCCCTGAAATCCGGCAGTGAATAATATAATTTTATAAATACCTCCTGCCCAATATCTTCCGCAAAAATCGAATCCCCAAGCATTCCTTTGACTGTTCGTGCAACCATCTTCCGGTAACGGTCCATAATTTCGCCGAATGCGAATTTATCTCCGTTTATTGAAGCCTTTATAAGCTCATTATCGTCAGTCTGCCTGTACGATTCCATCATTATTCAATTAATAGACAACCACAATTATCTAAATATTCCGCGATTGTTAATTTTTATTAACATAAGAACTTTGTGAGATCCGTAACAATATTCCGGGTATCGTTTACTGTCCGGGATCATTTTCCGGTGATAGCATGACGTCATAATTCTTTGTATACTTCACAGGGTACAATTTCTGGTTTTCGAAGCCATCATTCATGCTTTTCCTTCTGAAATCAAATTCAGTCTCCAATAGCTTAGGGTTGTGCATTTCCGGATGAGAGAGAAAGTCTTTGCCATGAATTGCCAATCCGCTCAGGAAATAATATGTGATATCATAACCAAGCCAGGCATAGCTCATCTCATTCGGTTCGGTCAGGAATTTCTCTCTGAAATCGGCATTAAACTGTTTTACTTCCTTCGAGGAGTAATCAATCCAGAAAGGCGAGTACACCAGAATGTCAAGATCAAATAAGTAGCGGGGCTCAAGATTATTAAGTCCTCGCATGACAGGATAGCCAAAGACTTTCAGCACATATTTCGTTGAAAGGCCCTGCAGATTCTGGAGCGTTTCGCTGATCGCCGGAGCCTCCTCAGAAGCAATGATCACGATATTGTCAGTTGTATTTGAAAGCGCATGTTCCAGCCTGTTGATCGAATCATTGTTAAATGACAAATTGGTGTTAACAATAAATTCCTTGAATTTTATCTCTTCAAAAGGGAGCCTGTTGCTCAGTTCCGAAATAAGCTTACCCTTAAATTTCTTCACATCCGGGTCCATGCCTGAAGTGTCAGAATGAATGAAGACAAAATTCTTATCGAAATACTCCCCCACCTTCCTTGAGATGGTATTCTGCGCAATCTCGAGCGTAGCATTCGCAAGAAACAGGTTAGGGTTGTTCAGCAGTGCTGAATTATTAATTAGCTGGACGGGTGATACGACTGGTATTCCAAGCTTTCCGGCATAAGCGGTCACCTTTGCCAGGTTGGACGAATAAACCGGACCTATTATCAGATCCATTCTGTCAAGCTGGCCATTCCTGATAAGCCTGGTGATCTCTATGGTATCATTATTTATATCGAATGTATGAACAGTGATATCAAGTCCAATGGAACGAAGTGTGTCGCATGCCATAAGGATACCTTCGTACATCTCAACAAACCCAAAGCTTCCCGGGTAAATAAACTCATCCGGACGGTTTATAACTTTGAAGATCTTCCTGCCTTTCACCATCGAAGAATCGATATCGATCCTTATAGCGTTCTCCTTCAGATAGAAAGGAAGAAGAACTGCAATGTTGAACGAGCCTTTAAGGCTTTTCACAGGAGTACGGAATGCTGGCCTGGTGATTGTAATTACAGGCTGTTCCGTCACAACTTTTACACTATCCTTTTCCGGTATTATAGAAACAGGAACCGCTTCAACAACTTTCGGTGCAGGCACTCTGATGTACTCTCCAACCTGAGGGAAACGTATATTACTGTTCACTTTTCTCAGTTCTCTGACAGTAAGCCCATACTGACTGGCGATAGAAGAAAGCGATTCGCCTTTTACAACCTTATGGAACAGGTAGTTAGGTTCCTGAACTGCAAATTCCTGTCTGCCGGTCATAAAATCTTTTCTGGGGACTGCTATTTCGTAGTCAACCGAAAGCTTCGATATTTCAATACCAGGGTTACTGGAAATAATTTCATTTTCAGAAACGCCAAATGCTTTTGAAAGAGAGAAAATTGTCTCACCGGGCTGAAGCTTATGATAAATAAATTTTGCCTCATCATGTTTTAATTTCGGCTGCTCCGGCTGCACCTGTTGATTTAAAGCAGTATCTCTCTCAGGGATTCTTAATGATTGTCCCTCATTTATTCCATATACAGCAGGTGGATTCTCTTTAGTAAGTTCCTCTACCGTAACTCCATAAGCTTTTGATATTGAGTATGCTGTCTCCCCTTTTTTTACATGGTGAATGTAAAAAACAGTCCCGGAGATGATCACCTTATCCTTCGACCTCTCGACGTTGACCTGTGCATTAAGCGGACATATTACTGACAGCGAGATTAGTATAGTAAGAAAAGCCTTCAATAACCTGTTTATTTTCATTACAGCCTCATTTACAATGTTGAAAGGAAAACTTTGCAATTCTTCTCTATCCTTCCGAGAACATCCGATATATCGGCTTTAATAAATTTTTCACCTGTAATGTTCTCATATAGTTCGATATACCGTTCCGATATCTCATTTACAAA
>Ga0075520_1001566_pt1 | contig 11070 bp, 10 predicted proteins | sample NGEPerB_FD_75100 | JGI IMG/M metagenome (GOLD analysis project Ga0075520, IMG submission 75100) | Arctic peat soil microbial communities from the Barrow Environmental Observatory site, Barrow, Alaska, USA - NGEE PermafrostAB12-B | ecosystem: Environmental > Terrestrial > Soil > Wetlands > Peat ...
CGGGAGTTTCCCCGCGTCAACAACGCTTTCCGCCCACCAGCCGCCCACCTGCCGATCGTAGGCCGGGCCGGGTGCGCGTGACGCCGTTGTCGGTGGCACCGCCTAGCGTGACGGCACGGCCTCTGAACGGGGGCAACGGGCGGCCCACCAGATCGACGGGGCGGCACCGCAGATCGACGGGAGTGACGTGGACAGCAGTGCGGAGGACAGCAGTGCCAGGGGGCAACTCCGCGAGGGGGCCGAGTCGCACCTGCGCGAATTGGTCGGGAACCCCGCCGCGGAGCTTCGGGAGGACCAGTGGACGGCGATCGAGGCGCTGGTCGTCGATCACCGGCGCGCCCTGGTGGTGCAACGCACGGGGTGGGGCAAGTCGGCGGTCTACTTCGTGGCGACAGCGTTGCTGCGGGCAAGGGGCGCCGGCCCGACTGTGATCATCTCGCCGCTGCTGTCGTTGATGCGCAACCAGATCGCTGCCGCGGCACGCGCCGGGATCCGCGCGGTGACGATCAACTCCGCGAACGCCGAGGAGTGGTCAAAGGTGCACGCCGCGGTCCGCACCGGCGACGTCGACGTGCTGCTGGTCTCGCCCGAGCGGTTGAACAACCCGGGTTTTCGTGACGAGGTGCTGCCGCACCTGGCCGAGACGGCCGGGCTGGTCGTCATCGATGAGGCGCATTGCATTTCGGACTGGGGCCACGATTTCCGGCCCGACTACCGCAGGATCCGGACGCTGCTCACCGATCTGCCGCCGGGTGTTCCGGTGCTGGCCACCACCGCGACGGCCAACGCGCGGGTCACCGTTGACGTGGCCGAACAGCTCGGCGGCGACACCGAACGCGCGCTGATCCTGCGCGGCACCCTGGACAGGGAGTCCCTGCACCTGGGTGTCGTTCGACTGGCCGACCACCCGGCGAGACTGGCCTGGCTCACCCAGCGCCTGAACGAGCTCACCGGGTCCGGGATCATCTACTGCCTGACCGTCGCGGCCACCGAGCAGGTCGCAGACCACCTGCGCGCCAACGGGTTCGACGTGTCGGCGTACTCCGGTCGGACCGAGCAGAGCGATCGGCTGAAGGCCGAGGAAGACCTACTGACCAACAAGGTGAAGGCGCTCGTTGCCACCTCGGCGCTCGGGATGGGTTTCGACAAGCCGGACCTCGGGTTCGTGATCCACCTGGGCGCGCCACCGTCACCGATCGCGTACTACCAGCAGGTCGGCCGGGCCGGCCGGTCCGTCGACCGGGCCGACGTGATCCTGCTGCCCGGCCCGGAGGACACCGATGTCTGGAGCTATTTCGGCTCGCTGGCGTTCCCGCCGGGCGAGGCTGTGCGGGCCACGCTGAGCGAACTGGCGGCGGCGGACCGGCCGATGTCGCTGCCCGCCCTGGAACCACTGGTCCCGCTGCGCCGGTCGCGGCTGGAGATGATGCTCAAGGTGCTCGACGTGGACGGCGCGGTGCGCCGGGTCGCCGGCGGATGGGTCAGCACCGGCGAGCCCTGGGAGTACGACGCCGATCGCTACGCCAGGGTCGCCGCCGCCCGCGAGCGCGAGCAGCAGGCCATGCTGGACTACCTGACGACGGCGGAGTGCCGCATGCGGTACCTGCGGGAGCAGCTGGACGACCAGTGCGCGCAGGACTGCGGGCGCTGCGACAACTGCGGCGGGCTGCGGGTGGACGCCGGGGTCGACGCGGCCGAGGTCACGGCGGCCCGTACCCGGCTCTCGGTGCCGGGAGTCGCGGTCGAACCGCGAGGTCAGTGGCCCAGTGCGATGAAGGAGATCGGCGTCAATCTCTCCGGCCGCATCGCCGTCACCGAACGCGCTGAGACCGGCCGGGCGGTCGGCAGGTTGGACGGAATCGGCTGGGGCACGGCGCTCCGCGACCTGTTCCGGGCAGGTTCCACGGACGGCGAGGTGCCGGTCCCGCTGCGGCACGCCGCCGTGCAAACGCTTGACGCGTGGCTGGACGGGACGGGCGGCGGGGAGCCGGCCCCGTTGGATGGCGTGGTCTACCTGGATTCCTCCACTCGTCCGCACCTGATCTCGCACCTGGCGCACGGCCTGGCGAAGTATCGATCGCTCCCCGTGCTGGCCCGTTTCGATCTTGTCGACCCGGACCGGCGCCCGGCCGGTGGGGTCAATTCGGCGCGCCGGCTGGCCGGTGTGGTCAACCGTTACCAGCTGTCCGATCCCGCCGCGGTGTCCGGCCGGCGGGTGCTGCTGGTCGACGACCTGACCGACACCGGCTGGACGCTCGCGGTCACCGCTCGCGAGTTGCGCCGCGCCGGGGCGAGCGCCGTGTACCCCTTCGTGCTGGGGGTGATGTGAGTCCGCCGTGACGAACCAGGCACCGCGCAGCAACCGAGGAGGTCGATCACCGCACCGGCACAATGCAGGCATGACCCCCAGACGCAGCCCGGTGACGCCGGTGGCACCGGGACCCGGCCAGGAATCGGTGTGGGACTACCCAAGGCCGCCTGAGCTGGACGAGTCCACCCGGCATGTCGTGGTGCGGTGCGGAGACATCCTCATCGCCGAGACCCGGTCGGCGTGGCGGGTGATGGAGACCAGCCATCCGCCGACCTGGTATCTGCCGCCGACCGATGTCCATCACGACCGGATCCGCCGATCGTCCGTGCGCAGCATGATGTGCGAGTGGAAGGGCGCGGCCACGTACTGGGATGTCGCTGCTGGGGATGTCGCCGCTGTGGATGTGGCTGCTGTGGATGTGGCTGCTGTGGATGTGGCTGCTGGTGATGTGGCCGCCGACGGTGTCGCAGCCACGGAGGTCGCGCCTGGCCACGACGGCAGCGCGAGCTGGCGCGAGGCCGCGGCCTGGAGTTACCAGACGCCGACCCCTCGGTTCGTGCCGATCGCCGGGTTTCTGTCGTTCATGCCGTCGGCGGTGGAGTGCTACGTCGACGGAGAACGGGTGCTGCCGCAGGCCGGCGGGTTCTACGGCGGCTGGATCACCTCCGACGTCGTCGGGCCGTTCAAGGGCGAACCCGGAAGCTGGGGCTGGTAGCGGGCAGGTATCCGGTCGCCGGGCGGGGGCCGGCCGGTGCGGTGACCGGGACGATGCGGTGACCGGGACGATGCGGTGACCGGGACGATGCGGGGACCGGGACGATGCGGTGACCGGGACGATGCGGTGACCGGGACGATGCTCAGCGCGCCGCCTCGACGTGCATGCGCCCTGCCTGTTCCGGTGGGCGCACCGGCAACAGCGCCGCAAGGCCGCCGGCCAGCACCAACAGGATGCCGATGATGCCCGCCCGATCGCTGCCGAACAGGTAGGTGAACAGGCCGAACAACACCGGCGCCAGAAAGGACACGGCGCGTCCGGTGGTCGCGTACAGCCCGAACAATTGGCCCTCGTGACCAGGCGGAGCAAGCCTGGCCAGGAACGTCCGGGAGGATGACTGCGCCGGGCCGACGAACAGGCACAGGATCAGGCCGAAGATCCAGAACGCGGTCGGCCCCGATACGAACAGCAAGATCGTGCCGGCGATCAGCATGCCGCTCAGCGAGATGACGATGATCCGCTTCGGACCCCATCGGTCGTCGAACCGCCCTGCGGTGAGCGCGCCGACGGCCGAAATGACGTTGGCGGCAACGCCGAAGATCAACACGTCGGCCGAGTTGATGCCGTACGCGGTGACGGCCAGCACGGCGCCGAAGGTGAAAACTGCGTTGAGGCCGTCGCGGAACAGCGCGCTGGCACCGAGGAAATAGATGGTGTGCCGGTCGGTCCGGTAGAGCGTGGAAAGGTCGCGGAACAGCACACGGTAGGAGGCGAGGAACCCGACCCGCTTCGACCGTGGCAGTCCGGTGATCTCCGGAACCTTGATCAGCACCGGGATCGCGAAAACGGCGAACCAGGCGGCTGCGAACAACGCGACCACGCGAATGTTCAGCCCGTCCTCCGCGGTGATGCCGAACCAGCCGACGTCCGGGTGGATGAACCCGACATAACAGACGAGCAGCAGCACGATGCCGCCGAAGTACCCCATCGACCACCCGAAGGCCGAGACCCGGCCGATGTTGGCCGGCGCCGCAACCTGCCGGAGCATCGCGTTGTAAGACACGGTGGCGAACTCGAAAAAGATCGATCCCAGGCCGAGCAGCACCAGACCGAGCCAGAGGTACTGGTACTCATCCTTCACGGCGAACAGCGCCGCCATGATGAGAACCGTCAAACCCGTCCAGACCCCGAGCGAGAGCTTGCGGCGCCCACCCGCGTCCGCGCGCTGACCGGTGACAGGGGCCAGGATCGCCACGAAGAACCCTGCGATGCCCAGCGACCAGCCGAGCCAGGTGTTGGCGCTGATGTTGCCGGGGAGGTCGACGCCGACCGAGTCGGTCAGGTAGACGGTGAAGACGAAAGTCACGATGACCGCGTTGAACGCTGCGGAACCCCAGTCCCACGTCGCCCACGCCGCGATCCGGCCGCGGGTGACGGGTGGTCCGATCGCGTGAGGCTCGACCGCGGCTGCGCTCATGCGGAAAGGCTAGGCCCACGGGCCGACCGGGAAATACGGCTTGCCGGGAAACACCGGACCCCGTGGGCAACCGCCACCCTGTCTCCCGACCCCGCCCCGGACGCAAGGGGTTCGCCCGGGACGGCAGTCGAGGGCCCGGCCCCGCAGAGCGGAACGGACCTTCCGAGAGTGTGCGCCGAAAGTGCCGCCGTGACAACGATCAGATTGTGAGTGCACATCAGGATGGACGGCCACGGATCGGACGGAACAACCGTGGGAGAGGTGGGCACACCCCCCTCGCCGGGCGATCGACAGGGCGATCAACACCGCCGTAGCGTGGGGTTCGGACCAGCGGAACCGGCAGGAGGAACCGACGATGGTGGATGAGACCGCGAACGAGGACATTCGGGCCGAGGCTGCCGACACTCTCGCCCCACCGGCCGTCGACAAGGCGCCGGAGACGACCGATGCGGGGCCGGCCTCGTCAACAGAAGGCAGCGCTGCCCCGTCCACCGGAGCCATCCCGACACCGACCGCCGCCGTGACGCCCACGTCGCCGGCGGTCGATGTGTCCGGTCTCGGCACCTTCGGCACGCCGGTGGCAGGGCCGGCCGTTCCAGGACCGGAGTACAGCGCCGCCGGGGTGCCCAGTCTGGACTACGTCCGGGACAAGATCGAAGGCCGTTACGCGCACTCGCTCGGTGCCACCGAACTCGCCGAGGGCATCCCTGAGGTCAGGTCCTTCGAGGATCAGGCGGCCAAACGCGAGGAGGCCGCCCGCGACAAGCTCGAGGAGATCCGCCGGTCCTTGCGGGGCGGCTCGCCGTCATGACGATGCTGTCGTAACGCTGTTGTCGTAACGGTTGTCGTAGCGATGTTCCTGGCGCTGGCTCCCCGAACGGAGAATGGCCGCACCTGGGCCGGTACCGACGGTGCTGACAGTGTCGGGGTGCCGGTCAACCGCCGGGGTGGTGACGGTGCTGGCTATCACCTGCAGGAATTGGCCGACGACGGCGAACCGCTGGGGGACCCGCTGATGATCGGTGATCCGGTGGGTCTGCTCGCCTTCGCGGGTCGGGGTGCCCGGTGGCTGTGGGACGCGACCAGCCAGGTGTATCCCGGTCTGCTGCGTGTCGGTGTCCGCCTGGACCGGTGTCACGACATCACCCTGACGGAACGGATACTGCGGGCCAGGGCTGGGGTTTTCGGCGAGCCGAGCTCGGCGGCGGCGGTCAGTGCGCGGGCGGCCGGCGCACCCGTCCCGGCGGATCGCGATCCCGCGACGACGTTCGCGGGACGGCAATCCGCGTTCGGGCAGCCCGCCCAGCCCATGCTGTTCGACACCGTCGACCCGGTCCGTGACGTGGTGGCCGGCGTCGGCGACCCGTTGGCGGTGCTGCGTACCGCGCTGGTGGACCAGCAGCGGCGCGCCGGTGACGACAACGCGTTGGCCCTGCTGCTGGCCGCCGAGTCCGCATGCGGGTTGGCGGCCGCCGAGATGGGTCACGCCGGCCTGCCGTGGAGGGCGGACGTTCATCGTGAACTGCTCGTCCAGGCGCTGGGCCTGCAACCCGCCGCGGGCCGCAGGCCCGCGCGGATGGCCGAGCTGGCGAGCGAGATCGACGCGGCGTTCGGGTTTCCGGTCAACCCGGATTCGGCCGTCGATCTGCGCGCGGCGTTCCGGCGGGTGGGCTTCGACATCGACACCACCAGGTCATGGGTGATCAAGGGCTTGGCTCACCCGGCCGTCGAACCGGTGCTGGCCTACAAGGAGTTGGCGCGGCTGTACACGGCCAACGGTTGGAACTGGCTGGCCGAGTGGGTTCGGGACGGGCGGTTCCGCGCCGAGTACGTGCCCGGCGGGGTGGTCTCCGGACGGTGGGCGACCAACGGCGGCGGCGGCTTGCAGATTCCGCGCGCCCTGCGCCGGGCGGTGGTGGCTGATCCCGGGTACGCGCTGGTCGTCGCCGATGCCGCCCAGCTGGAACCGAGGGTGCTCGCGGCGATCTCGAACGACCATGCGCTGCAGCGGTTGTCGGCGGATGCCGACCTGTACGACGCGCTGGCCACCGACGGTTTCGGCGGTGACCGGGCGAAGGCCAAGTTGGCCATGCTCGGGGCGATGTATGGCCAGACGTCGGGGGAAGCGGGCCGACTGGTGCCCACGCTGCGCCGCCGCTACCCGGCCGCGATGGCCTGCGTGGAAGGCGCGGCCAGGCAGGGCGAGACCGGGCAGGTGGTGCACTCGGCACTGGGGCGCGCCTGCCCGCCGCCTGGCGCGATGTTTCGGGAGGCCCTTGAGGTGGGCACGTCGCAGGATGCGACCGATGCGGAGCGTCGGCGCGCGGACCTGATGGCCAAGGACCGGGGCCGCTTCACCCGGAACTTCGTTGTGCAGGCATCGGCGGCGGATTGGGCCGCGGTGTGGCTGTCGGGTCTGCGGCGTGATTTGGCAGCCGTGCCGGGCGCGGAGCTGGTGTTCTTCCAGCACGACGAGTTGATCGTGCACGTCCCGACCGAGAATGCGGGTCTGATGAGCGAGCTGACGATGGCCGCGGCGAAGTCCGCCAGGGAGCTGGTGTTCCCGGGGTCAGCGGTGACCACGCCGGTGCGGCCGGTGGTCGTCGACTGCTATGCCGACGCGAAGTGAGGGTGAACCTGTCGGGCTCGCCGGGCCCGGGTGTGCGATGGTCAGGAAGCCGGCACATCGCGCATCCCGCTGCAAGCGGGTTGGCATCCCCGGTGGAGTCGGAAGGAGGCCCAGCATGCGAATGACCACGGAGGCGGCTCGTGGTTGTTTCCTCACCGCAAGGGTGGCCAGGCTCGCCACCGTTGGCGCCGACGGAGCCCCGCACGTGGTGCCGGTGACCTTCGCTGTCGTGGAGATCGAGGACGAGGAGCGGGCCGAGGATGCGCACGATGCCAAGGCCGGTGTGGGCACTGCGGAGGTGATCGTGTTCGGCGTGGATCACAAGCCGAAGTCCACTCTTGCGTTGCGCCGGCTCGCGAACATCGTCACCGAGCCAAGGGTGGCGTTCCTGGCCGACCACTATGACGAGGACTGGTCGGCGCTGTGGTGGGTCCGCGCCGAGGCGACCGCACGCATCGTCACCGGGTCTATTCGGGGGCGGGCAGTGCAGGCACTGGCGCACCGGTACCCGCAGTACGCCGCCCTGCCTCCGGAGGGCCCGGTCGTCGGATCCTGGGTGACGAACTGGTCGGGCTGGCAGGCCACGGAACACTGACCGCGGTAGCCGGCGGACGGTGTCAGCCGCCGCGGTCCGGCGCGGCGCCCAGTTCGTCGAGCCGGCCGCGCAGGAACGCCCGCTCTGCCGGGTTGCCCGTGAGATCGAGGGCCCGCTGGTAGGCCGATGCCGCCGCCTCCGGGCTGCCGGCCCGACGGAGCAGATCCGCCCGGGTGGCCTGGTACGCGTGGTATCCCGCCAGCGGGAGGCCGTCGAGGATTTCCAGCGCCGCCGTCGGCCCGTCGACCTCGGCGATCGCGATGGCGCGGTTGAGCGCGACGATCGGGCTGGGATCCACCGCGAGCAGTTGGTCGTAGAGCGCCAGGACCTGCCGCCAGTCCGTCGCTTGCACGCTCGCGGCGTCGGTGTGCACGGCATTGATGGCCGCCAGGATCTGGTACCGGCCGGGACGGCCCCGGCGCAGGCAGCCGCGGACGATGTCGTGACCCTCGGCGATGAGGTCCTGATCCCAGCGGGAGCGGTCCTGGTCCGCGAGCGCGACGAGGCTGCCGCCGGAGACGCGGCTGGCCCGGCGCGCGTCGGTGAGCAGCATCAGGGCGAGCAGGCCGAGCACTTCGGGTTCGTCCGGCATCAGCGTGGCGAGGATCCTGGTCAATCGGATGGCCTCCGCGCACAGGTCGGTGCGGATGGCGCCGTGCGCTGCACCCACTGACTCTGCACGCATTTGCACTGCACTCACCCGCACTGGACTCACCCGCACTGGACTCACCCGCACTGGACTCACCCGCATTGGACTCACCCGCACTGCACTCACCGGCGCCGAGTTGCCCGGTTCGGTTGGCGTGCCGCGGTTCTCGGTCGGCAAGCCAGGCGGGGCGGAGGGCAGGTAGCCCTCGTTGAAGACCAGGAAGAGCGTCGCCAGCACCCCGCGGAGGCGGCCCGGTAGCTCGGCGTCCGATGGCACCCGGTACGGGATCCTGGCCGCCTTGATCTTCTGCTTGGACCGGGTGAGCCGCTTGGCCATCGCCGCCTCGTCAACCAGGAAGGCGCCGGCGATCTCGGCAACGCTCAGGCCGCCCAGGAGCCGCAGGGTGAGAGCCACCTGGGCGCTGGTGGCCAGCGCGGGGTGGCAACAGGTGAACATCAGCCGGAGCCGGTCGTCCACCACCGACGAGATGGGGTCACCTGGGTCATCACCGGTGTCGCTGATCATGGCTGCCCGTGCCTGTCGGGAGTCGCGCGTCGACTCGCGCCGGATCCGGTCGATCGCCCGGTTGTAGGCCGTCGTGGTCAGCCAGGCCCCCGGGTTAGGGGGCAGCCCGGTCTCCGGCCAGCGCTGCAGGGCGATGAGGTACGCCTCCTGAGCCGCCTCCTCGGCAACGTCGATCTCACCGAGGCGGCGGGTCAGGGTGGCGACGACCCGACCGTGTTCCTCACGGAAGACACGATCGAGATCGGCATGTCCCGGATGGGCGGGACCGGATTCCGACACGGGTCGATCAGGCGTCGGGCTCGGGCTGGAAGGGCCGGACCTCGACCGGGCCTCGGCAGGCCGCCGACCCCCTTCGCGCCAGCTCGAGCGCAGCGTCCAGGTCGGGGACGTCGACGATCCAGAAGCCGCCCAGATGCTCCTTGGACTCCAGATAGGGCCCGTCGGTGATCACGGGATCGCCGTTGCCGGTCCCGTCGACAACCGTTGCGGTGGACGCCGGGTTCAGTCCGCCGGCGAAGACCCACGACCCGGAGGCCTGGACTTCCTTGTTGAACGAGTCGACGGCCGCGTACACCTCCTGGACGTCGTCCGGCATCTCTTCCGTGTCGCTGCCGTGAACCGAAAGCAGGTATTGCGCCATGGTGTGCTCCTTGGTTTCCGATGTGCTCGGGATGTTGGGGTGTTCGGGGGTACGGCTTGGGGATAGGGGTCCGGCTCAGGCGGTGCGGATGACTTCCTTTCCGTCGATGACGTCGATGTCGCCGACGCCGAGCTCGCCGGCCGGACGCAGCGTCAGGGCGACGGCGCCCTTGGCGGTGACCGTCGAGTCGACGAGGGTCAGCGAGCCGGAGACGCAGCCGTCCGAGAAGAGCCGCTTCCCGCTGCCCACGACGACCGGGAAGATGATCAGCCGGTATTCGTCGATCACGCCGGCGTCGTGCAGGGTGCGGGCAAGTCCGCAGCTGCCGTGCACCTGGAGTTCGCCGCCGGGCTTGGCCTTCAACTGCTCGACCGCGGCGGCGACGTCACCGGCGATGACCGACGTGTTCTGCCACGACGGGTCGCGGAGCGTCCTGGACACGACGTGCTTGGGCCGGGTGTTCAGCGCGGCGGCGACCACGTCGTCCGGGTCGGTGACCTGGGACCAGAAGGCCTGCATCATGTCGTAGGTCGTCCGGCCGAGCAGGATCTCGTCGGTCTCGGCGAACCAGCCGCTGACCACTGCGCCGAAGCCCTCGTCGGCAAAGGGTACGACCCAACCGCCGCGATCGAAGCCGCCGGTCCGGTCCTCGTCCGCTCCGCCGGGTCCCTGCATGACGCCGTCGAGGCTGAGGAAGGTGTTCAGGGTGAGCTTCATGTCGTCTCCTCGTCCAAGCTCGCGGACAGCCACCCTGGCTGCCCTCATTCACACCACGAACGGGTCGGACCCGATAGGACACCTGCCCGAAAACTCTTCCCGGGGATTCCGCACGGGGAGGTTGCCCGGGGACGACGAGCAACAGAGGGGAAGCACCGACCGCCGCGTGTCCACGACCGGTGTGATCCGTCGCTGAGACACGCTGTCACACTCGAACGGCAGGAGAACAGCCACACCTATGAGGGGTACGAGTATGACCGGTCGACCGTTGCGGCCGCCGGAGGGCGGGGACGAGGCACCACGCATCTCGTCCCCGTTGGCCGGGGGTGACCCGCTCGATCTGGTCGCGCTGGCCACGGCCATCTGTGAGCGGTACACGCCGGAATACCCGGACGAGGGGGAGCGCTACGGTGATGCCGGGATCGCGTGGTGTGTGCACGACAATCAGCACCTCTTGAATTGGGCGACGGAATCCGTCAACGGCGAACTCGACATCAGGCAGGAAGTCGCTTGGTTGGCGACTGTGTTGGAATCACGAGACTTTCCAGTCGACAGACTTGCCCGCGGCCTCGATATTGCCGCCGAGGTCGTCCTGGACCGGGTTGGTGGAGATGGCGGTCGGGAACTCGCCGCGGTGCTCACCGATACCGCAGGCTTCGTCCGGTCCGGGGACTTCCGCGACTACACCATCTGAGCGGTGCCCGGCGCGACGATCCGGCCATTGGCACAGTTGCGTGTCGCGGTGATGCGAATGGTTCCGCGTTCAATTCGGTCGTGAGGCCAGCGGTTGTCGACGACGTCGAACACGGTCC
>Ga0075520_1001568_pt1 | contig 11062 bp, 12 predicted proteins | sample NGEPerB_FD_75100 | JGI IMG/M metagenome (GOLD analysis project Ga0075520, IMG submission 75100) | Arctic peat soil microbial communities from the Barrow Environmental Observatory site, Barrow, Alaska, USA - NGEE PermafrostAB12-B | ecosystem: Environmental > Terrestrial > Soil > Wetlands > Peat ...
CCCCGCTGGCGGCGCTGGGCGATCGCCATTCCCACGGCTGAGGCCAGCCCGGAACCCAGCGGTCCCGTGGTGATCTCCACACCCGGGGTGTGGTGAAGCTCGGGGTGGCCCGGAGTCAGGGAGCCCCAGGTGCGCAGCGATTTCAGGTCGTCGAGCGACAGACCGTAGCCGGACAGGTACAGCTGGATGTACTGGGTCAGGCTTGAATGGCCACAGGATAGGACGAACCGGTCACGGCCCAGCCAGTATGGATCGGCGGGGTCGTGAGTCATCACGTTCTGGTAAAGAAGGTAAGCCAGTGGAGCCAGGCTCATGGCGGTCCCGGGGTGGCCGTTGCCGGCCTTCTGGACGGCGTCGGCGGCGAGCAGCCGCACGGTGTCGACGGCTCGCACATCCACGTCAGTCCACCCGGCGTTGGTGGCGATCGGAGCGGCCAGCGACGAGTCGCGGCTCCTGCTGGCGGTGGCATGGTTGGCGTCAGTCGTATTCAGATCGGTCACGCTGCGAGCCTATCTTGAGAAAGTGAAGGCCTGTGTCGATTCTTGACCGTGCACTTCGCCCCGACGACGCTAGAGTTCTGCTGGTCAAAGGGCGCCCCGTCTCCAGCGGTTTCGCGCCCGGTCCACCAATCCCAAGGACGCCGTGACTGCTTTAGAGCCGCGTTTGGACCCTGCAACGACGGGGTCGGGTCGCCCAGGTTGGCGCCAGGGCGCGCGCAACTACGTTGCGCTGACCAAGCCACGAATCATCGAGCTTCTCCTGGTCACGACGTTCCCGACGATGTTCCTCGCGCAGCGGGGGGTGCCCTCGCTGCGCCTGATTGTGGCGACCCTGGTCGGTGGCACCCTGTCGGCTGCCTGCGCTAACGTGCTCAACTGCTATCTGGACCGGGACATTGACAAGGTCATGCACCGGACCCAGAATCGGCCGCTGGTCACTGGTGCGATCACCCCTGGTGCCGCGCTGCGTTTTGGGGCGGTGCTGGCCGCCGCGTCGACCCTGTGGCTCGGGTTCCTGGTCAACTGGCTGTCCGCCGAGCTGTCCGGGGCAGCCATCCTGCTGTACGTCGGCTTCTACACGATGCTGCTCAAGAGGCGCACCTCCCAGAACATCGTGTGGGGCGGTGCTGCCGGCTGCATGCCGGTGCTCATCGGCTGGTCGGCGGTTACCGACTCCCTGGCCTGGCCGGCGCTGGTTCTCTTCCTGATCGTCTTCTTCTGGACGCCGCCGCACTACTGGCCGTTGTCGATGCGCTTCAAGGACGAGTACCAAGCTGCGGGGGTGCCGATGCTGCCCGTGGTCGCCAAGGACACGGTGGTCGCGCGTCAGGTCGTGATCTACAGCTGGCACACGGTGCTGATATCGCTGGCGCTGATCCCGGTCGCCTCGATGGGCTGGATCTATCTGGTCGTCGCGTTGCCGTCCGGAGGGTTGTTCCTGTTGGAGGCGCACAAGCTCCTGTTACGCGCCGAGGCGCCGCAGAACGTGACAAACGCCTCCCTGAACCCGATGCGGTTGTTCCACTACTCGATCAGCTACCTGAGCCTGGTGTTCCTGGCGGTCGCGGTCGACTCCGTGGTGCACATCGCCCTTCCGTGGGTCTAGCGCTGGCGCAGGCTCAGCAAGCCGTAGGTCAGTGAGACGGCAAGGAGGCTGGCCCCCAGCATGTGGACCATGACCAGCGCGTCGGGCAGGCCGGTGAGGTACTGCGCGTAGCCGACCAGCCCCTGAAGCACAGTGATTCCCAGGACGGCGTGCCAGGCTCGTCGCGGTCGTGGGTCGGTCGCGGTCAGCTGCACCGCCAGGAGCACGGCAACCACCAGTCCCGCAAAGAGCATGACGGCGTCGGCGTGCAGCCACGAGATGGTTCGCGGGTCGAACCCGAAGCGGGGCGTAGTGGCGTCACCGGAGTGCGGGCCGGACCCGGTGACCATCGTGCCCAGGATCAGGATGATGGCGCCCAGGGTGGCAGTGGCCTTTGCCACAACGACGATCTGCGGGCGTACCAGGGCCACCGGGGCCTGGTCACCCTCGCCCACGCGGTACAGCAGATACGCCGACAGGGAAACCAGGACCATGGACGCCATGAAGTGGGCGGCCACCAGCGCCGGGTTGAGGCCCGTCAGCACGGTGATGCCGCCCAGGACCGCCTGCAGCAGGACACCGGCCAGTGGCAGGAATGAGATCGCCCGCAGGCCGCGGCGCCCGGGCGCCCATCGCCAGATCGCGACGATCACCAGCAACGCGGCAACCGATACGACACTGGTCAGGCTCCGGTTGCCGAACTCGATGAGCTTGTGGAACCCCTGTGACTGGTCGGGCACGGGCGTGAACGACCCCGGGACGCACTGGGGCCAGGTCGGGCAGCCCAGGCCCGAACCGCTCAGGCGCACCAGGCCGCCGGTGACCACGATGGTGATCTCCAGCATCAGGTTCACCAGCAGGACCCGGTGTAACCAGGGGTTGACCGCCGGGGCCATCGGCGGTGCCGGTATCAGCGGCGGCCGGCTCAGTGGCTGGGTCATGGCTGGCTCCGGGTCATCAGTCGCTCCAGGCGAAGGTACGGGACGCCAGTGCCGTGGCCACGACTGCCCAGAGCACGAGCACCAGCACCGGTACCACCGCCAGCTGCCCGTCGATGAAGGCAGCTCGCAGGCCACTGCCCAGGGCGCCGGAGGGAAGCAGTGCCGCAAGGTGCGAGAGGCCGGCAGGCATCTGTGAGGGCGGGACGATGACCCCCCCCAGAGCAAGGAAGGCGACCCAGATCAGGTTGGCCAGGGCGAGCACGCCCTCGGCGCGCAAGGTGCCGGCCAGAAGCAGGGCGAGCGCCACGAACGCCCAGGTGCCCAGCAGGGTCAGGAGCGCGGCGGGAAGCAGCCCTATCCACTTCGGCTGCCATCCGAACCCAAGGCCCAGAGCGCCGATCACGACGAACTGCAGGAGCTCGATCATCAGGACCGCCAGGGCTTTGGCAACCAGAAGGCCGCTGCGACCCAGCGGGCTTACTCCGAGCAGGCGCAGCACCCCGTACCTTCGGTCGAAGGCCGTGGAGATCGCCTGGCCCGTGAAGGCCGTGGAGATCACGGCCAGCGCCAGTACCCCTGGAACGGCCACGTCAATGCGGGCTCCCGGTCCCAGCGACGGGGAGTGGCTCAGGGCTAGGCCCACCAGGGCCATGGCGGGGAGCACGAGGGCGACCAGAAGCTGTTCGCCGTTGCGCAGCAGGGTGCCCGTCTCGAAGCGGGTCTGCGCCAGGATCCGGTCACGGGTGGGAGCTGCGGCACGGGCCGGGACGGTGCTGGTCTGGGCGGGGCTCATCGGGCGGACTCCCGGGTGTGAGAGAAGTAGACCTTCTCGAGTGAGTGTTCCCCAGTCAGCTCCGCTATGGAGCCCTGGGTGGCTACGCGACCGCGGTTGACGATCACGATGTGATCCGCCAGACGCTCAGCTTCCTCGAAGGAGTGGGTGGTCACGATGACGGCGCAGCCGGTGTCGCGGGTCTGGCGCAGGAGGTCCCAGGCATCCAGACGGGCATGAGGATCAAGACCGGCGGTCGGCTCGTCCAGAAAGGCAACCTCGGGACGCCCGATCAGAGCCGCTGCCAGGGCGACGCGCTGCTTTTGGCCACCGGACAGCCGGCGAACCGTCGTGCCGCTGAAGGCGTCGATCCCCAGTCGTTCGACGAGCGCGTCGACGTCGGCGGGGGACCGGTGGAAGGCCGCGAGGTGGCGTAGCAGCCGTACCGGAGTGCTGGCGTTGGGCAGTCCGCCCTCCTGCAGCATGACACCCACAGCGGCGCGGTGGTCGGGCCCGGCCTGCCATGGATCGGTGCCCAGGACGCGGACCTCGCCCGAGTCCGGGCGCTGCAGCCCCTCGGCGCACTCGATGGTCGTCGTCTTGCCGGCGCCGTTGGGACCCAGGACCGCCGTCACCTGGCCACGGCGAGCAGCCCACGTCATACCCGCAAGGGCAGTGGTTGCACCAAATCGCTTGGCGAGATCGCGCACACTCACGGCCTCGGTCACGCACAGGAGTCTAGGTCCACCGGCGACGATTACCTTTATGAGATCTCAGTAGCTCACGGTGGCGCGAGACCCTCGCGGGTGAGTTAGGTAACCCTTACTAGCCATCGAGGGTCGAATTAGGTCACACTGTTCTTGTGTTTATCACCGACCACCCCGTTTCCGACCGTGCGCAGGGGTCCAGCCCCCCTCCGCACGTGCTTGAGGCGCGCACCCGGGACCGGGTCCGGCGGGCGATCTCCGAGGACGGCCCGCTCACCGCGACCGCCCTTGCGAACCGCCTCGGGCTGACGCCCGCCGCGGTTCGCCGCCACCTTGACCTGCTGATCGAGGCGGGCGCGATCGTGGAGCACGAACCCGCCAGCGCTGCCGGTCGAGGCCGGGGTCGCCCAGCTCGTGCCTACGTCCTGTCTGAGGCCGGTCACGTCGGCATGGACAGTGACTACGACGACGTCGCCACCTCGGCGCTGCGGTTCCTCGCGGCGCACGCAGGCGGGGAGGCTGTCAGCGAGTTCGCCCGCGAGCGCATCGCCGAGTTCGAGAAGCGGTATGCCACCGCTCTCGCCGCCTCGGGGGAGGATGTCGTCTCGCGTGCGGACGTCCTTGCGACGGCACTGACCGCCAATGGTTTCGCCGCCTCCACCCGGCCGGTGCGAGCGGGTACCCCACTGGCCGGAGTGCAACTGTGCCAGGGTCACTGCCCGGTGCAGCACGTCGCCGCCGAGTTCCCCCAGTTCTGTGACGCCGAGACCGACGCGTTCTCACGCCTGCTCGGAGTCCATGTCCAACGCCTGGCAACCCTTGCCCACGGCGAGCACGTCTGCACCACATTCATCCCGCTGAGTGCCGTCTCCGCGAAGGTATCGGCAGGCGCTCAGACATCGCCAGGAACGACCGCATCTGATGGAAGGTCAACCCATGAGCATTGACGCATTGCGCACCGACGAGCTCAGCATCGACGAATTGAGCAAAGTAGAGAAGCTCAACCCGGGTCTTAAGGGCCTGGGGACCTATGAGTACGGCTGGTCCGACAGCGATGCTGCCGGTGTGTCGGCTCGTCGCGGGCTGAACGAGGAGGTCGTTCGCGACATCTCAGGCCGCAAGAGCGAGCCACAGTGGATGCTGGACCTGCGGCTGAAGGGCCTGAAGCTCTTCGGCAAGAAGCCCATGCCCAGCTGGGGTTCGGACCTGACCGGCATCGACTTCTCGAACATCAAGTACTTCGTGAAGTCCACCGAGAAGCAGGCCACCTCCTGGGAGGAGCTGCCCGAGGACATTCGCAATACCTACGACCGTCTGGGCATCCCCGAGGCGGAGAAGCAGCGCCTCGTCGGTGGGGTGGCGGCGCAGTACGAGTCCGAGGTCGTGTACCACCAGATTCGCGCGGATCTGGAGGAACAAGGGGTCATCTTCGTCGACACCGATACCGGCCTGCGTGAGCACGAGGACCTGTTCCGTGAGTACTTCACCTCGGTGATCCCGGTCGGTGACAACAAGTTCGCCGCACTCAACACCTCGGTGTGGTCCGGTGGGTCGTTCATCTACGTACCGCCGGGGGTCAAGGTCGACATCCCGCTGCAGGCCTACTTCCGGATCAACACCGAGAACATGGGTCAGTTCGAGCGGACGCTGATCATCGCTGACGAGGGCTCCTATGTTCACTACGTCGAGGGCTGCACCGCGCCGATCTACAAGTCGGACTCGCTGCACTCCGCCGTCGTGGAGATCATCGTGAAGAAGAACGCCCGCGTTCGTTACACCACCATCCAGAACTGGTCCAACAATGTCTACAACCTGGTCACCAAGCGCGCGACCTGCGCCGAAGGCGCAACGATGGAGTGGGTCGACGGCAACATCGGCTCCAAAGTGACCATGAAGTACCCGGCTGTCTTCCTGCTCGGTGAGCACTCCAAGGGTGAGACCCTGTCCATTGCGTTCGCGGGCGAGGGCCAGCACCAGGATGCCGGCGCCAAGATGGTTCACGCGGCCCCGAACACGCACTCCAGCATCATCTCCAAGTCGGTGGCCCGCGGCGGTGGCCGTACGTCCTACCGCGGCCTCGTGCAGATCATGGAGGGGGCGCACGGTTCGGCCTCCAACGTGCGCTGTGACGCGTTGCTGGTCGACACGATCAGCCGCTCGGACACCTATCCTTATGTCGATGTCCGCGAGGACGACGTGACCATGGGGCACGAGGCAACGGTCTCCAAGATCGGTGACGACCAGCTGTTCTACCTGATGTCGCGCGGGATGACCGAGCAGGAGGCCATGGCGATGATCGTGCGCGGGTTCATCGAGCCCATCGCCCGCGAGCTACCCATGGAGTACGCCCTGGAGCTCAACCGCCTCATCGAGCTTCAGATGGAAGGCGCGGTCGGATGACCGTCGCTCAGGACACTGCCCAGCAGCGACTGGCCGCCGCGCCGCGACCCGGGCAGCGGGCTTACACGGACTCGGTGGCGGCTTTTATCCCTGACCAGTCGCGAGCCGAACGCCTGACGTCCTATGACGCGGCCGACTTCCCGATCCCCGGCGGCCGCGAGGAGGACTGGCGCTTCACCCCGGTGGACCGACTCGGCGCCCTGTTCCAGGTCGAGCCGACCGACGAGTCCAGGCTGACGCTCGACATCACTGCGCCCGATGGCGTGCAGATCAGTGAGTCCACGAGCGGGGACGGGGCGTTCGGCTCCGTCCTGCGCCCCGCCGACCGCGCGTCCGCCGTTGCGTGGGCCGGCGCACCGAAGGCCACGTTGGTGACCATTGGCAACGAGCTCGAGCTCAGCGAGCCGGTCAGCATCACGCTGACCGCTCAGAACAGCGCACGGGTCAACGGCCACCTGATCATCGACGTCGGCCGCTTTGCCAAAGCAACGGTGGTGCTCTCGCACAGGGGCTCCGCGCAGTGCGCCAGCAACGTGGAGCTGCGGGTCGGTGACGGAGCCGACCTGACGTTCGTCACCATCCAGGAGTGGGATGACGATGCGGTACACCTGGCCCAGAACGACGCCCTGATCGGTCGCGACGCCAAGCTCAAGCACATCGTCATCACCCTGGGCGGCAAGATCGCGCGGGTGTGCACCAACGTGCGCTATGACGGTCCGGGTGGCTCGCTGGAGGCGATCGGTGTCTACTTTGCCGACGCGGGTCAGCACCAGGAACACCGCCTCTTCGTCGACCATGAGCCACCCAACTGCGTCTCAAACGTCGAGTACAAGGGGGCACTGCAAGGGGACTCGGCGCACACGGTGTGGATCGGTGACGTGCTCATCCGAGCCAGCGCCGAAGGCACCAAGACCTACGAGCTCAACCGCAACCTGATCCTCACCGATGGTGCGCGGGCCGACTCCGTGCCGAACCTGGAGATCGAGACCGGCGAGATCATCGGCGCCGGGCACGCCTCAGCGACCGGCCGTTTCGATGATGAGCAGCTGTTCTATCTGCAGTCGCGTGGGGTTACCGCCGATGAGGCTCGACGCCTGGTCGTGCGTGGCTTCTTCGCGGCGATCGTCAACCGGATCGGTGTCAGCGCGGTTCAGGATCACCTGATGACCGCCATTGACGCTGAGTTGTCCTTGTCCATGGGTTCGGCCACGTCGGTCTCGGCAACCTCGGCGGAGTCTGCATGAGCGAGACCATTATTTTGCGGGGCAAAGACGTGGGTGAGGGGGTCGACATGGCGCAGCGTTTCGTTCGTGTCTGTTCAGTAAGTGACCTGCCCAGTGTCGGTGCCGTGCAGGCAGAGGTGGACGGCGAGCTGGTCGCCATCGTGCGGGACAGCGCCGGTGACATCCACGCCATTGAGGACACCTGCAGCCACGCCAACGTGTCCCTGTCTGAGGGCGACGTCGAGGATGGCGAGATCGAGTGCTGGCTGCACGGCTCGCGTTTCGACCTCCGCTCGGGCAAGCCCACCGGCTTGCCCGCCACCAGCCCCATTGCTGTCTACCCCGTCAAGATCGACGGTGACGACGTGTTCGTCTCCGTGACCAAGGAGAGTTGAAAACCTATGGCAACCCTGGAGATTCACGACCTGCACGTCACGGTCGACACCGAGAACGGCGTCAAGGAGATCCTGCGCGGCGTCGACCTGACCGTGAAAGCGGGGGAGACCCACGCGATCATGGGGCCCAACGGCTCCGGAAAGTCGACTCTGGCCTACAGCATTGCGGGCCACCCGAAGTACACCGTCACCGGCGGCACCGTGACCCTAGATGGTGCGAACGTCCTGGCGATGACCGTTGACCAACGCGCCCGCGCAGGTCTTTTCCTGGCCATGCAGTACCCGGTCGAGGTTCCCGGTGTCACGGTGTCGAACTTCCTGCGTACCGCCAAGACCGCGATCGACGGCCAGGCTCCCAAGCTGCGCACGTGGGTCAAGGACATGAAGGTGGCGATGTCCGAGCTGCGGATGGACCCGGCGTTTGCCGATCGCAACGTCAACGAGGGATTCTCCGGTGGGGAGAAGAAGCGCCACGAGATCCTCCAGATGGAGATGCTGCACCCGAGCGTCGCGATCCTGGACGAGACCGACTCAGGCCTAGATGTCGACGCGCTCAAGGTCGTCTCCGAGGGAGTCAACCGCGTGGCGGCCGGCGGTGACGTCGGCGTGCTCCTGATCACCCACTACACCCGGATTCTGCGCTACATCAAGCCTGACTTCGTCCACGTCTTCATCGAGGGCCGGATCGTCGAGGAGGGTGGCCCTGAGTTGGCCGACCGACTCGAAGACGAGGGCTACGACCGGTTCCTCAAGGTCGAGGCCTGAGGAGTCGGGTGAGCTCGATGTCTGACGTCGCTGTGGGAGCCGCGTTCACGGCCGCGGAGTCTGCCGCCATTCGCGGTGACTTCCCGATCTTGTCGCGCACCGTCCGTGGCGAAAAGCCCCTGGTGTACCTCGACTCCGGGGCTACCTCGCACAAGCCGCGCCGGGTGCTCGATGCCGAACGCGGGTTCTATGAGCAGCACAACGCCGCGGTTCACCGGGGTGCCCATCAGCTTGCCGAAGAAGCCACCGACGCCTTTGAGGGCGCCCGCGAGACGGTGGCCGCCTTCATCGGCGCGCAGGCCCGGGAGGTGGTGTTCACCAAGAACGCCACTGAGGCGCTCAACCTGGTGGCCTACTCCTTCAGCAACGCTGCGGCGGCTGGCGCCATGAACGGCGTGGACCCGGCTCTCGCGGCGAGGTTCGGGCTTGGGGTGGGCGACGAGATCGTGATCACCGAGATGGAACATCACTCCAACCTCGTTCCGTGGCAGGAGCTGGCAAGGCGCACTGGCGCCACACTTCGCTGGATCGGCGTTACCGACGATGGTCGCCTTGACCTGAGCGATCTCGACACGGTCATCACCGACCGCACCAAGGTCGTCGCGTTCACCCACGTCTCCAACGTCCTGGGCACGATCAATCCCGTTGCCGCCATCGTGCAGCGGGCTCGGGCGGTCGGCGCGCTGACGGTCTTGGACGCCTGCCAGTCGGCGCCTCATATGGCCATTGACGTGGTCGAGCTCGGCGTCGACTTCATCGCGTTCAGCGGTCACAAGATGTTCGGCCCGCTGGGAATCGGAGTGCTGTGGGGTCGCTATGACCTCCTGAAGGCCATGCCTCCGTTCCTTACCGGTGGCTCGATGATCGAGGTCGTCCGAATGGAGGCCACGACGTACGCCGATCCGCCACAGCGTTTCGAGGCAGGTGTCCCGATGGCGGCTCAGGCAGTCGGCCTGGCCGCGGCGTGCGTCTACCTCACCGATCTCGGTATGGCTCGGGTCAGCGCCCACGAGCACCTCCTGACCGAGGCGTTGCTGGCCGGGCTTGCCGACCGGCCGTGGGTTCGCGTCATCGGACCTGTCGATGGCAAGGATCGTTCTGGTGCGGTCGCCTTCGTCGTCGAGGGGATCCACCCTCATGACGTCGGCCAGATACTGGACGACGCCGGGGTCGCCGTTCGCGTGGGTCACCACTGCGCGTGGCCCCTGCACCGGCGGATGAACGTCACCGCGACCACGCGGGCCAGCTTTGCCGCATACAACACCCTTGCTGAGGTCGACGCTTTGCTGACTGCCCTGGATCGGGTGCCAGTCGTATTCGGGACGGTGGTCTGATGGACCTCTATCAGGAGATCATCTTGGAGCACTCGAAGCGACCCCTTCACTCAGGCCTGCGGGAGCCGTTCAACGCTCAGGTTCACCACGTCAACCCGACCTGCGGGGACGAGGTCACGCTGCGGGTCCAGCTCGATGGGCAGGGGCGGTCGGCAGTAGTCGCCGACGTCTCGTACGACGCGACCGGTTGCTCCATCTCGACGGCCGCAACCTCGGTCCTGGCCGATGAGGTCATCGGGCACAACGTCAAGGAAGCTCTGAGCTCGTTCGCGGCCATGCGCAAGATGCTGACGAGCAAGGGCACCGACCCCGGGGACGAGGATGAGATCGGCGACGGCGTGGCCTTTGCGGGCGTCTCGAAGTACCCTGCTCGGGTCAAATGTGCACTCCTGGGCTGGATGGCGTTCACGGATGCGCTCACCCAGGCGGGGGTCGACACCAGCGCGATCCAGGTCTCCCACTCCGCCCTTTCGGGATCAAAGACCATCACCGAAGGCGCCAACACCGGTACCACAACTGCGAGCAATACCATCACCAGTACCACCATGGAGGACTCATGACTGACAGGACTGCTGAACACCCAGCCCCAGCCCCAGCCTCAGCCACGGGCCCGACACCGCCCAACATTGCGGACATTGAAGAGTCCCTGCGCGATGTCGTCGACCCTGAGCTGGGGATCAACGTGGTCGACCTGGGCCTGATCTATGGCCTCACCGTGGATCAGCACTCGCACGTCGTTATCGACATGACCTTGACCAGCGCGGCGTGCCCGCTGACCGACGTCATCGAGGACCAGATCGCGCAGGCGCTCGAGGGCCAGGTCCCAAGTCACCGGATTAACTGGGTCTGGATGCCGCCGTGGGGCCCGGACAAGATCACGGACGACGGTCGCGAGCAGCTGCGGGCTCTCGGCTTCAACGTCTGAGCGTTGATGTTGGCCG
>Ga0075520_1001569_pt1 | contig 11061 bp, 13 predicted proteins | sample NGEPerB_FD_75100 | JGI IMG/M metagenome (GOLD analysis project Ga0075520, IMG submission 75100) | Arctic peat soil microbial communities from the Barrow Environmental Observatory site, Barrow, Alaska, USA - NGEE PermafrostAB12-B | ecosystem: Environmental > Terrestrial > Soil > Wetlands > Peat ...
CGGTGTCCGGGCCGGCGAGTGCCAGGTGGACGGTCCAACCGCACGGGACGGAACGGGAGCTCCGATGATCATCTTCATGTTCATAGCGATCGGACTGATCGTCATCGTGGCCGGCGGGTTCGTGACCCGGGCCCGGGTGGCCCGCTCGACGGAGCAGAGGGCCGGCAACACCACGCATCGAACGACACTCCACGGCAAGGGCCCCCACAGGTCACGGGGGCGCGGCCAGGGGCGCTGAGCCGCCGACCCGGGCCCGCCCCGGCTCAGGTGGGACGAAGGGTGAGCAGCTCCTGGACGTTGTCGAAGAGGATCTGCTTCTTCTCCACGTCGTCGAACTCCTTCAGCTCACGGACGTAGTCGACCGGTTCGGGCAGCGCCTCGATGTGGGGCCAGTCCGAGCCGAAGATCACACGATCGGGACCCATACAGTCGGCGACCACGTTGACGTCGTCCTCCCAGAACGGGTTGATCCACACGTGCCGCCGCAGTGTGTCGATCGGGTCGTCCTTCCAGTAGCCGGGCATCTTGTTCGCCGTCGACCGGATCTTGGCGATGAGGTCCGGCAGGTACTGCGCCCCGTTCTCGACCGAGGCCACCCGGAGGTTGGGGAACCGCTCGAACATGTTCTCGAAGACGATCGACAGCAGGTAGTCCCGGATCGCCTGCTCGATGGCGAATGACTTGATCGACGGTTTCCAGCCGCCGCTGAAGGTGGCGGCGAAGCCGTCGACCGCGTACCCGTTCGACGAGGCGCCGCTGTCCCCGGCATGGACGACCACGGTGATCCCGGCATCGTTGGCCAGTTGCCAGAACCCGTCGAACATGGTGTCGAAGGGCGAGCGTCGACCGAGGACGGTGACGGGAGCCGCAGGGCGCATCACGACGGTCCTGGCGCCGTTCTCGAGCGCCCAGGAGAGCTCCTCCACGGCCCATGCCGGGTCGGCCAGGGTCAGGTACGGGGCTGCATAGATGCGGTCCCGGTAGTTGAACGTCCAGTCCTCGAGCATCCATCGGTTGAAGGCGTGGAAGAGGTGGCATACGGCGCCCGGGTCGTGGGAGAGGGGTTCCTCGTAGATCATCCCGAGCGTGGGGAACAGGAGGCAGCCGGCGAGCCCCTGGGCATCGAGGGTCTCGACCCGTGCCGCTGGATCCCGGTAGGCGGGACGGATCGACTCGCGGCGGGACAGGAACTCCATCGGGTTGCGGTTGTCCGGGTTGCCCCGGAAGTAGTCGTACATGGCCCCGGGCATGGCGATGGGGTCGAAGGTCGGATTGGTGACGGCACGGCTGAGCCGGCCGCCGATCACGTGGTACTGCCGTCCGCCGACCTCGGCCCACTCGATGACGCGCGGCCCGAGCGCGGGGTCCAGGTGCCTGGTGAAGGCGTCGAGCGCCTCGTAGTAGTGGTTGTCGGCGTCGAACACCGGGTGGCCGAGTGCGGCTGCATCGCTCATGGACGGTCTCCTCGTCGGGTGCCCGGGTGGGCGGAGCCGATTGTAGGTCCCCGTCGCCCGCGGACGCCCGACATCGGCGCACCCGGGGGCGACGCCCTACGATCCGGTCATGCCGATCTACCGACTGGGCGACCTGGTGCCCGTGATCCATCCTGACGCCTACATCCATCCCGACGCGGTCCTCATCGGTGACGTGACGGTCGGGTCGGAGTCGACCGTGTGGCCCGGTGCGGTCCTGCGGGGCGACTACGGGACGATCGTCGTGGGGGACCGCTCCTCGGTCCAGGACGGGACGGTGATCCATGCCGGGCCCGGGTTCCCGACCATCGTGGGTGACGGGTGCGTGATCGGGCATCTCGCCCACCTCGAGGGTTGCACCATGGAGGACGAGTCCCTGGTGGGGTCCGGTTCGGTGGTCCTGCACCATGCCGTCGTCGGCACCGGGGCGACGGTGGGGGCCAACGCCGTCGTGACCAACAAGATGCAGGTGCCGCCCGGTGCGCTGGCGGTGGGGGTGCCGGCACAGATACGCGAAGGTCGCTCCAGTCTGCACACGATCCAGTTGTCGGCCGCCGAGTACGTGGCCAACGGCCACCGCTACCGGGAGTCGCTACGGCGGGTCGACGACGGCCGGTAGGCCAGCCACCCGCCCCGGGCACGGAAGGACAGTCCGGACCACAGGGAGGCGGCGGACAGGAACGAGGCGACTGACAACGCACTGGCAAAGGATGCGACCGACAGGATCGACCCGGCCGACGCGATCGAGGCGATCGACCCCGCCGATCCGATGGACAGGATCGACCCCGTCGAGTTGATCGACAGGATCGATCCGGTCGAGTTGATGGAGAGGAGGGAGCCGTGCGCCGAGTCGGTCACCGCACCATTCTGCCCGCGGCGGGCATGCCCGACCCGGGTCCTCATGCGGGTGACGTCACGATGGGCTTGCCCGCGGGGGAGAGCACGTACCAGAGCCCCCCGGCGTTGGTCAGGGCCTGTCCGGTCGCCATGCCCGGCGCCCGGTCCGGGGTCCACAGGTAAAGGGGCCACCCGTTGTAGGTGATCTGGGTCGTCCCGTCGGTGCGCGGCGAGGTGCCGAGCAGCGAGGGCGTGATCCCGGGACCGGCGACCGGGCCGGCAACCCCTGGCGGGAGCACCAGCGGCGGCCACTGGATGGCACAGATGTCGTAGCACCGGGACGGCTTGCCCCGGACATCGGTGGCGTACATGTACACGGTGATCCCCTTCCCGTCCACGAGTACCGTGCCGAGTCCCTTGACGGACCCGGTCCGCACCTCGTACTCGGGTCCGTGCAGCAGCACCGGGGCCGTCGTGGCGTACGGCGTCGTCACCGAGGTGCCGTTGTCACATGCGGCGGCGAGGACCCCGAGGACCGCCACGACGGCGAGCCCCGCGGCGCACCGACCACGGCTCACGACCGGGACCCACGCTCGAGGAATGTGACCAGGGCGGGGGAGGGGTAGGGCCCCACACCGGGGCGCCAGCCCGCCGCCAGCTTCTGGTCGGCGACCCCACCCGCGGCCCAGACGTGACAGGAGTACCTGGCCCAGGGGCTCCCGGATCCACCATCCTCCGACAGGAGGTCCGCGGACTCTCCCCGGCTGACCGAACGTGCCCGACGGGAGGTCACGGCCTGGATCACCACCGGACCCAGCGACCGGGCCAGGTGTTCGAGATGGGTGCACCCACGCGGGCCCCCGAACCGGGTCTGGACCTCGCGGGTGTACCCCCGGGCCACGCTCAGCCCCTCGAGGCCGGCGAACGCAGCCTCGATCGCCGGGCACTCGGTGTGCGGAAACGCGTGCATCTCGGCCGTGGCGCCGATGATGGCCAGGTCCACCGTCCGGATGCGCACCCGGAGCTCCATGTCGTGGACGGTGGCCACCCCGGACCCGTCCTCGGCCCACGGGCGCGAGTCGGTGAGCCGCCCCACGACCACTAGGTCGTCCTCCACGGCGAAGGCTCGGTAGTCGATGGACCGTCGGTGCAGGGCAACGGCGTCGACGTCGGGAGCGGGGACGCTGGTCATGACAGTCGACACGGCGGGCGAGCGAGGGTGAGGCGCATCCATCGATCATGGCCCGGTGCCGGGCCGGGGCCAAATCCCTCGGGCACCGAGTCGGTCACATGCACGTAATTACGGCGGTGTGATACCGTTAAACCCCAGGTTGACCCTGAGGTCTGGGTCAACGTGAAGCTGTGCTCGAGGTGGAGGATCAACATGGCGAGGCAGACCGACAGGACGACCGGGAGCGACCCTGCGACGACGGGCGGTGAGCTCGGCCCCGCCGAGGGATTCCGGGGCACCCAGGTGTGCACCGTCGTCGGCATCACCTACCGTCAGCTCGACTACTGGGCGCGCACCGGTCTGCTGCGGCCGTCCATCGTGGATGCCACCGGTTCGGGCAGCAAGCGACGCTATTCGTACAGCGACGTGCTGGAGTTGAAGGTCATCAAGCGCCTGCTCGACGCCGGGCTGAAGCTCCAGCAGGCCCGTCAGGCGGTGGAGTGCCTGCGTGGTGACCTCGGGGTCGATCTCGCCTCCGCCCAACTCGTGCTGGCCGACAGCCGGTCCATCCTGGCCACGTCGGGCGGCGAGCTGGTCGACCTGCTGGCCGGTGGGCAAGGCGTCTTCAACGTGCTCCCACTCTCCGGCGTCGTCTCCGAGCTCGATGCGGCCATCGTCGAGTTGACCGCCCCGGTGGCCGACACCACGGCACCCGACCAGCGGCATCCTGCTGGCGCATACCTGGCCGCGGGCGGGTCCGCCCTCCCTTGAGCACGGGCGTCTCCCCGCTCCGTTCCTCCCGTCCCCGTCCGGGGGTGCGCTTCGCTCACGAATCCGAGCAGCGCTTCGCCAGGATCCTGGACTTCTACGGGGTCGAGTGGGAGTACGAGCCGGTGGAGTTCGTCCTCGCCTGGGGTCCCGACCAACGGCCCACGTCAGCCTTCCGCCCTGACTTCTGGTTGCCGCGACCGGGCCTCTTCGTCGAGGTGACGACGCTCAACCAGCGCCTGGTCACGAAGAAGAACGGGAAGGTGCGGCGCATGGCAGAGCTCTACCCGGAGGTGCGTGTCACGCTGCTGTACCAGCGCGACACGCTGGCGCTCCTGGCCAAGTACGGACTCTCCGGCGAGGGCGCATCCGGCACCGTCGCCCGCTCCGCCTGACCCGCCCCGGCGATAGCCTGCCTGGGTGACCACCTCTTCTGCGACCGGCACCGGTGCCGGTGACGACGTCCTGCGTCGGACGGCCCTCTTCGACGTGCACGAGGCACTGGGGGCGAAGTTGGTCGGCTTCGGCGGGTGGGAGATGCCCCTGGCCTACGGGATGGGGACCATCGCCGAACACCGGGCGTGCCGTGAGGATGCAGTGGCCTTCGACGTCAGCCACCTCGGCACCGTCCGCGTCTCGGGACCCGGAGCCCACGCGCAACTGCAGTCCACGCTGACCAACGACCTGTCCAAGATCCGTCCCGGGCGGGCGCAGTACACCCATCTGCTCGACGAGTCCGATGCCTCGGTGGTCGACGACATCATCGTCTGGTGGGTCGACGACGAGGTCTTCGACGTCATGCCCAACGCCTCCAACACCGATCGGGTGGTGGCGGCCATCGGGGGCCACGACACGCCCGCCGACCGCGCGATCATCGCGGTGCAGGGGCCGCACGCACGGGCCCGTGCCGCGGAGGCGGTGCCCGAGGCGGCATCGGTGCCCCGCTTCGGCGTGCAGCGCTTCACCTGGCGCGGTGCCGAGTGCGTGGCCGCCGGCACCGGATACACGGGCGAGGACGGTTTCGAGGTGGCGGTCCCCGTTGCCGCGGCAGCCGAGCTGTGGGAGGCGGTGACGGCGACGGGCATCGTCCCTGCGGGCCTCGGGGCCCGCGACACGCTCCGACTCGAGGCGGCACTCCCGCTGCACGGCCATGAGCTCGGCCCCGGCATCACCCCGCTGCAGGCGGGGCTCGGGTGGGTCGTCGGATGGGACAAGGGGGACTTCCGCGGCCGCACGGCGCTGGTCGCGGAACGCGACCGGGGGGTGGCCAGACAGCTGGTCGGACTCGCCACCGACGGGCGGCAGCCACCACGAGAGGGTGCGGTGGTCCTGACCGACGGCGCGGTGGTCGGCGCCGTGACCAGCGGGAACTTCTCGCCCATGTTGGAGCACGGGATCGCGCTCGCACTCGTGGACTCGGCCGTCGCGGTGGTCCCGGGCACCTCGCTCCAGCTCGAACTTCGTGGTCGTACCCGGGATGCCACGGTGGTGGAGACCCCGTTCGTCCGGGCCGGGCAGTGGGCGTCGCCCGGATGACCGCAGGACGACCCGACCGCAACCTGCAGTACCGTTCACCGTCCGAAACCAGCTGAAGGAGCACGTTGGGCACGTACATCCCCCACACCGATGACGAGATCGAGGACATGCTGGCGTTCCTCGGACTCTCGTCGCTCGACGAGCTGTTCGGCGCCGTACCCGAGGCGGTCAAGCTGCAGCACACACTGGAGTTGGCCGACGGCGTGGGCGAGCCCGACGTCCTCGATCGCATGGAGGGCCTGGCCGACCGCAACCGCGCCCGCAGCGACCGGATGGTCTGCTTCGCCGGTGGTGGCGCCTACGACCACGAGACCCCGTCGGTCACCCGTGCGCTCGCCGGACGCTCGGAGTTCGTCACCTCCTACACGCCGTACCAGCCCGAGGTGGCTCAAGGTGTGCTCCAGGCCGTGTTCGAGTTCCAGACCATGGTGGCGCGCATCGCCGGACTCCCCATCGCCAACGCCTCGCTCTACGACGGGGGGAGTGCCGCCGTCGAAGCCGTCAACCTCGGTGTCGCCGCCACCGGCCGCCAGACGGTGTGGGTGTCCGAGGGCATCCATCCCCACTGGCGCCAGATGCTGCGGACGTTCGCCGCCGGCACCGGTCATCGGATCCGGACCATCCCACTGATCGACGGGGTGACCGGATGGCCGGACGGTGCGGCAGGGGACGACGAGGCACCCGGGGTGGTGCTGGTCGGCTATCCGAACTATCTCGGCTGCCTGGAGGACCTCGGGGCCGTGCGGACGCTGTGCGACCGGACCGGTGCGCTCATGGTGGTCGGTGCCGACCCGCTGGCGGCTGGTCTCCTCCGATCGGCGGGTTCGTGGGGTGCGGACGTGATGGTGGGGGAGGGGCAGGTGTTCGGCACGCCGCTCGGCTTCGGTGGCCCCTACCTCGGTCTGTTCGCCTGCAGCGCGGCCCACACCCGACGCCTGCCGGGTCGCCTGGTCGGCGAGACGGTCGATGTCGAGGGCCGGACCGCCTACGTGACGACCCTGCGGGCCAGGGAACAGGACATCCGCCGCGAGAAGGCGACATCCAACGTGTGCACCAACCAGACCCTGATGGCCGTGACCGCCGCCGTCCAGCTGGGATGGCTGGGCACGTCGGGCCTCGTCGAAGTCGCCACCCGCTGCGCACGGGCGACCCGGTACGCCCGGAACGCGGTGCTGGCCGTCGACGGCATCACGCCGTGGGCCGGCGCACCGGTGCTGCGCGAGTTCGCCGTCCGCCTCCCCCTGGAGGCGACAACCGTGATCGAGCGCATGGCCGATGCCGGGTTCCTGGCCGGCATCTCGCTCGACGGTGCGGTGGACGGTGGGGGCCACGGCCTGCTCATCGCCGCCACGGAACGACGGACCGCGGCACAGATCGACGCCTATGCCGACGCCCTGGCGAAGGCGGTGGCCTGATGGACGGGGACACGATGACCACGTCCACCGGTGCACCGGGCGGCAAGGCCAGCTCGGCACCCATCCTGGGGCGCGACGCGGAGCCCACGGTGTTCGAGCTGTCGCACCCCGGTCGCCGGGCATGGTCGTTCCGCACCACGGGCATCCCCGAGGTGCCGGTCGACGACCTGGTGCCCGCCGACCATCGGCGTGACAGCCCGGTCCCCCTGGCCGAGGTGTCCGAGCGGGACCTGGTCGCCCACTTCACCCGGCTGTCGCACCGCCAGTTCTCGGTGGACCTGGGCGCCTACCCGCTCGGGTCGTGCACGATGAAGTACAACCCGAAGGTGTGCGACGCGGTGGCGTCACTGCCCGGACTGGCCGGCGTGCACCCCGCAGCACCTGCGTCGATGACGCAGGGCTGGTTGGAGCTGCTGGTGGAGCTCGAGGAGACGCTGTGCGAGATCACCGGGATGGCGGCCGCCACGCTGCAGCCGGCGGCCGGGGCGGCCGGCGAGCTGACCGGCCTGCTGCTGATGCGGGCATGGCACGACGCACAGGGCGTGCCCCGCCACAAGGTGATCATCCCGGATTCCGCCCACGGCACCAATCCCGCGTCGGTCACCCTCGGCGGCTACCAGGTGGCGACCGTGCCCAGCGACGACCGCGGGTGTGTCGACATGGCCGCACTCCGATCCGTCCTCGACGAGGACGTGGCCGGCATCATGCTGACCAATCCGAACACCCTCGGTCTGTTCGAGGAGGACATCGCCGAGATCGCCGCCGCCGTGCACGAGGTCGGTGGCCTGCTGTACTACGACGGTGCCAACCTGAACGCGATCCTCGGCGTGGTCCGGCCGGGTGACATGGGCTTCGACATCGTCCACATGAACCTGCACAAGACCTTCGCCACCCCCCACGGTGGGGGGGGACCGGGGGCCGGACCGGTGGCGGTGTCCGAGCGGCTGGTCCCCTTCCTGCCGGGACCGCGACCGGTGCGACTCGACGACGCCGCCTTCGGTTGGGCCGAACCGCCCCGGTCGATCGGTCGAGTCCACACCTGGCACGGCAACACCCTCGTCCTGGCCCGGGCACTCGCCTACATCCTGGCCAACGGTGGCGACGGGCTGAAGCGCATCGCCCAGATCGCCGTGCTCAATGCGAATTGGATCCGCCAGCGTCTGCACACCACCTACGACGTGCCCTTCGACCGACCCTGCATGCACGAGGTCGTCCTGTCTACCCGGACGATGAAGGCGGAGCACGGGGTCCGTGCGCTCGACGTGGCCAAGCGGCTGCTCGAGGAGGGCTTCCACTCGCCGACCGTCTACTTCCCGCTCATCGTCGAGGAGGCCCTGATGATCGAGCCGACCGAGACCGAGAGCCCCCAGACGCTCGAGGCACTCGCACTGTCCCTGGAGAAGATCGCCGCCGAGGCGGCGGCGCTGGGGGAGGAGTCCATGTCCCAGTATCCGCACGGCACGCCGGTGCGCCGGGTGGACGAGGCCCGCGCCGCCCGGACGCTGATCCCGACCTTCGACGCCAGGGGCTGACGATCCGGTGAAGGGCGGCATCTTCACCACCCGATTCGTCGACCCGTACCTGAAGCTCCACGCGTACGTCTACGAGCGGTCGGACGGACGGGTCGGCAAGCACTCCGGCGGGGTCCCGGCCCTGTTGCTGACCACCACCGGTCGCCGATCGGGCCTGCTGCGGACCCACGGGCTCACCTACTGCCGCGATCGCGGCGACCTGATCGTGGTCGCCTCCAACGGGGGGAGCGACAAGCCCCCGGCTTGGCTGCTCAACATCCAGGCCGACCCCACGGTGACCGTGCGGGTCGGACGTCGTGTCGTGACGGCCACCGCCCGGGTGGCCACCGACGAGGAGCAGGCCTTCCTGTGGCCGCTGGTGAACCGCACCAATCGGGGACTGTCCCGGATCGTCCATCGGGGGGTGACCGGCCGCTACGACGTCTACCAGCGACACACCCGCCGGAGGATCCCCGTGGTGGTCATCACCCCCGACCGGATCTCGCCGTGACGGCTGTCCTCACGCCGCCGGCGGCTCCACGGACAACGGGCTCCTCGCCGCTGGCGGGCGTGCGGTGGCCAACCACGAGCCGACCAGGATGAGTGGGAACCCGACGGCGATACCCCAGGTGAACGGCTCGCCCAGGACGACCACGCCCAGGAGGATGGCGACCGCAGGATTGACGTAGGTGATCACGGTGCTCCGCGCCGGCCCGACCTCGACGATCAGCTCGAAGAAGAGCACGAAGGCGAGAGCGGTGCACACCAGCGCCAGACCGGCGACCGCAGCCACGACCTCGGGTGACATCGACGAGGGGAGATGGGTCAGGGCATAGGGGCCGTAGGCCACGGATGCGATGGCCAGGGAGGCGGTCATGACCCCGATCCCGGCCAGGTCGTCGAGCCTGCGGGCGATGATCAGCGGTCCGACGGCATAGCCGACCGCAGGCACCAGGACCTCGGCCACCGGGCCGAGCCCGGTGCCCCGGAGATCGACCCCGACCAGGGCGACGACCCCGGCGAAACCGATCAGGAGGCCGGCGATCCGTCGGCGGGAGAAGTGCTCGAGCCCGAGGGCCCGGTACAGGACGGCCCCTACCAGTGGCACCGTGGCGATGAGCACACCGGTAACCGAGCTGGTCAGGTGGCGTTCGGCCCGCCCCACGAACAACCAGGGCACGGCCAGCTCGGCCGCGGTGAAGGCCAGGAGCCACCGCCAGCGGGGGAACAGGCCACCGAGCGCCCGGCGGTGGACAGCGACGGGCAGGAGGACGAGGGTCGCCGGGGCGGTGCGCAGGAAGATCAGGGTGGCCGGGGAGACGTCGCGCACGGCGATCCGGATGAGCAGGTACGGGCAGCCCCAGATCACGGACATTGCCAGGAAGAGGATCCAACCGCGACGGGTCACGGGTTGCACCGACTTTCCGTCCCGGGGTGGGACATCGGACCCGGGCAGCGCCCGGGCGGTGGGTCAGTCGAGCAGGTCGGGCTGTTCGCGCACGATCCGATCGAACAGGGGCTGGAAACTGAACCACCCCGCCATGTGGCTGCCGACCTGGCCGCTGGTGCGGCGGGCCATGTCCGGGTCGATCAGGACCGGGGTGCCGGCCGCCTCCGCCATCAGCTGGGCCTGACACGAGCGCTCCATGGTGATGAACCACCAGGCAGCCTCGTCCACCGAGTGACCGACCGTCATCAGTCCGTGGTTGCGGAGGATGGCCGCCTTGTTGTCGCCCAGCGCATGGGCGATCCGCTTCCCCTCCTCGATGTCCACGACCACGCCGGTGTAGTCGTCGAAAACGGCATGGTCGTCGTAGAAGGCGCACACGTCCTGGGTGATGGGGTCGAGCGTCCGTCCGAGGGTCGACCACGACTTGCCGTAGACGGAGTGGGCATGGGCCGCGGCCACGACGTCGGGCCGGGCGGCGTGGACCTGGGAGTGGATGGCGAACGCGGCGACGTTGACCGGTCGGTCGCCCTCGACGACCTCACCCTGGTGATTGACCAGGATCAGGTCCGAGGTGGTGATGTGCCCGAAGTGCATGCCGAAGGGGTTCACCCAGAAGTGGTCCGCCCGTTCCGGATCACGTGCGGTGATGTGGCCCGCCACACCCTCGTCGAAGCCGAACCTGGAGAAGAGACGGAAGGCGGCGGCCAGCCGCTGCTTGCGGTGGAGCCGCTCGTCGGCGGGGTCCTCGAACGACATCTGGGGCGGGAGCTTCATGAGTTCGGGCACGGTGTCCTCCTGATGGGTCGACCGCTGAGCGGGCTGCGGCAGCAATCCTCCGATACTAGGCCCGACGCCGACGAACGCCGGGGTCGTTCCCACCACGGAGATCGCCGCTTCTCGC
>Ga0075520_1001571_pt1 | contig 11053 bp, 11 predicted proteins | sample NGEPerB_FD_75100 | JGI IMG/M metagenome (GOLD analysis project Ga0075520, IMG submission 75100) | Arctic peat soil microbial communities from the Barrow Environmental Observatory site, Barrow, Alaska, USA - NGEE PermafrostAB12-B | ecosystem: Environmental > Terrestrial > Soil > Wetlands > Peat ...
AGGGTGGGCTGCGTGACACAAACGCTTACTGCCCTTGCAGATGCCCGCGAGCAGTTTCTGTCACTGGTAAACGGATTGCGCCCCGAACTTCACCGTTATTGCGCGCGTCTAACCGGTTCGGTCATCGAAGGGGAAGATATTGTCCAGGACACGCTTGCAAAAGCATTTTACGCCTTGAGTCTTTCGGCGGTCGTTCGAGCGGCACTCGCCTGCTTCCTTTGGAAGGACGGTTCGCGTTTGCGGCGTACATTGCCGGCGCGGATAAGCCCGCTTATTTCATCCTGGTCGAGTTCGAGGATGGTCGAGTGATGTCCATTCGCGACTTCCGTTAGGTACACTACATTGCAGCCGAGGCCGACTTCGACATCGTGCCAGGTTAATCCGATCGGATCCGATGCCAACCGCGGCGGCCTCTTCGAAATAGGCCGCCGCGGACTCACATAAGGCAGAGGGCGTCCACGCGTTCAATCTGTAACGCGTTTTAGGCGCCGTAGCTCGGGTACCATTCTCGCCACCACGGCAACAACCACCAGCGTCATGCAACCACCGAAGATTACGCTTTGGACTAGACCCATGACACTCGCGAAAAGCCCTGATTCGAAAGCCCCAAGTTCATTGCTGCTACCGATGAAGAAACCATTAACGGCTTGCACTCGCCCCATCATGTCCGGCGGTGTTTGCGTCTGTACCAACGTGGCACGCAGAATTACACTGATATTGTCAACGGCACCGCTGAAGGTCAATAGAAGCAATGACAGGGCTAGACTGCGAGAACAGGCAAATAGAACCCAACATATTCCGAATGACGCGACCGCCCACAACAGGGTTTGCCCGGCGTGTTCACTCGGCCTGCGGTAAGCAATGACGATGGCCATAAGGATCGCCCCAACCGCGGGAGCCGCACGCATGAGCCCGAGCCCGGCCGGTCCAATTCGCAGAATATCATGGGCGAATGCGGGCAATAATGCGATCGCGCCGCCAAATAGGACGGCGAATAGATCGAGCGACAGGGCAGATAGAATTAACCGGTTGGAAAGCACGAATTTTACGCCATCACTGAGCCCAGTAGCTCTGCCTGCAACCGGTCCTGGATTGGGTTTAGGTGGGTGCACCTGGAATAGAGCCAACAGTCCACCAAACAGTAACAAAGTGACCACTCCGTAAGTCGCGGTGGCCCCGCTCAAGCTGAACAACAACCCGCCGATTGCCGGACCGGTAACCATAGAAAAATGGAAGCTTGAGCTGCGCCACGTGGCGGCGTTTCCGTAAGCTTGACGGGGAACGAGCTCGGTACCCAGGGCTTGGGAAGCCGGGCGCAAAAATGCCCGCGAAAGGCCCGATAAGGATTGAATCGCGTAGAAAGGCCAAGGCGATGGGCTTTTTGATTGCGAAGACCACAGGACCAGCAACAGGGCTCCTACGACGGACACGGCAGTTGCGAGCACACACAGGCGACGGCGGTCCCACCGATCGGCAGCCCACCCTCCGACCAATGTCAATCCGAGGAACGGGACGGCCTCGGAGAGCCCTATCCAACCGAGTGACATCGGATCATGAGTTAGTTCATAGACTTGCCATCCGAGGACAAGGCTTTGAATTTGTGCTGCTATGAATGCAAACGTGCTTCCAAACAGAAGCCACCGAAAATCACGGAATCGCAGGGCTTGGTAGGGATCGTTGTCAGGATTCAAAGGTCGTCAAGTTGTCGAGAACTGCAGCCAAAGATATTGGCATTGGCATCAACCAATCTAGCACTTTGCGGTTGCGGCCTACAGCCGCTGCAATGTGCCTTCGCCGCTCCAGGGTGCGTCGAGTGGTCGAAACATCAGCAGGTTGTCGCGAAACTCAACCCGCACGCGATTTGAGACGCCATTCGGATCCAAGACAATGAGCGTTGCCGTTTGATCCATCGCCTCTTGAATCTGGAAAGTGCGCGCCACCTGCAGTGCCGGCCCTTGGGCGTTTAATCGGGTGCCATTGAAGGTCACGCGCATTTGCCCGAACTGGACGTTGACTAGCGCCAGCAACGGAGCTTCCAACGCCACATCGGGGCGATAGCTCTGAAGCAACCAGACGCCTTGCAGGCGCTGGTTCACCTGTTGAACGTCATTGACACGTGGTGGATTGCTCGCGCAGGACACAGCGGCCAACAGGACGAGCCAGAAAGATGCAATGAAGAATAGCGCCTTTGTTTTGGAAATCACCCTTGAAGCATGCACCCGTTGGCGCAGATCCGCCACGATCAGTACTTTAACCCATGGGATTCTCTCACAGGTGGACCTCTCCTACACTGTTGGCGCCGATGCAAGGTGTTGGGGCTGTGAGTATACGCGATCGGCTGGCGCATCTCGGGCGCCCTGGCATGATTTGTGCGCCGTTCCTGCGCATCACTGCGCAGCGACCCAGCATTCCCTGGATCCTAGAACAGCTCCATCGAACGACTAACATCCCGTTATCCGTGCAATTGCTCGGCAGTCATCCGCAGCATCTGGCTTTGGCGGCCAGAGTATTAGCTGAAGCCGGCGCCGACGTTGTCGATCTCAACTTGGGATGCCCTACGCGGCAAGCTGCTAAGAAGGGTGTGGGAGCGGCACTGCTCTCAAATGTGGACTCCATTTCGAGAATACTGGCAGAGATGCGTGCCGTTTGTAATTGTCAATTGAGCGTCAAGATCCGAGCCGGTGACAGTGCTCCCGACGAGGTGGTTTACATCGCTAAGGCGATTGAAGCCGCAGGCGCGGATTTCTTGGTCGTTCACCCGCGAACACGTATTCAAGGCTATCGCGGCGTCGCAGATTGGAACGTCGTAAAAAAGGTAAAGTCGCAACTGAGCATTCCGGTAGTGGGTAACGGCGACCTTTGGTATGCGTCGGATGCGTTGCGTTTGATGCGACTTTCCGGCGTGGACGCCGTCATGATCGGGCGCCCAATCCTCAGAAATCCGTTCTTATTTCGGCAAGTCGAAGAGCTGAGGGCTGGGCAAACGCCATTCACTCCAATCGCCAGCCACATTGTCGAACATGTTGAGCGCCTCGCAGAGATCTTCGAAGCAGAGTTAAGACAGACGCGCCATGGGCCCGATGGCGCGCTCAAGGAGCAAATTCAGTTTCTGCTACGGGCCGTACCCGAGCCGTCGCGCTCGCCCCTGTGGCAAAGCACGATGCGGGCCGTTGGTATTCGAGAAATTGTTGAGGCCATTCAGCCGCTACGCGACTGCTTGCTGCTCGACCTGGCAGCGGACGGGCCACTGCGACTTGAAACGTCGCCACCCGATCCCTATTGAATAACGCCCACGTAATGGTTGGCGGAACCGTCCTCGTCAACTGCCGCAGCATCCACTGCGGTTGGCCGGTGGTCTAGGCGCCGACCGAAAGTCGTCAGTCTCACTTTAGACATCCGCACGGTATCCGACTGTTTGTCCAAAGAGCACGCGCTGGTCTTCACGCAAGCTCAGCTTCGTAGATAGTTTCGACCTGTCGCAGTTGTGGAACCAAGCTGCAAGGCCAACTGACGCAGCGAATAGATAAACGTTGGCCGCAATGAGACCCGTGTCGACGTAATAGTACGACCGCTGGACATCGGGATCGCGAAGCCCCGGCTCCGGGAACCCAGACGTATTGGCAAGCTTGTCGATATCCGCAACAAAGATGAGGCGAACCGGAGCCTCGGCGCCGCCATTGGCTTGGCCTCGGCCGATCGCAAAACGTCGCAGGTCACCCGCGACGGCCGGTACCAGCCCGTGATGGATCGGGTCATACAAGTACGTCCCTGCCTGTAGGGCTACGTAGACGTCGATTTCCTGGGAGTTGCTCGCCGATGCGGCAGTTCTTCCGGAAATCCCGAAGGGACCGTTCTTCCGGTTCACTCCGCAGGCCGCCCAGAGAAGATTAGAGAGAGTCTGCAATGGAAGTTTCTTGTCGCTAATCTCGCGAATCGTCCTCCTGAGTTTCAATGCCCTCGCGAGCGATCCACTGGGCTTAAGCCTGGATCTCGGCAGTTCAATTGGCTGCAGATCGTGCGAAACGCTTTTTGATGCCCGCCCGCTAGCCCTCTTCTTAGTCATCGTAATCTCCCGGATCCATTGCGAAGTGCGTGAAGCGGAAAGCAAAAGCGGAAATTCGCCCAAAGTCCAGCGAAATGGTCTACAGTCGCTGCCCCATGCGTGAGGCCGACTTCTTTCGTGACGATGCAAAGGGCCGAGCTGCGCAAGCAGTCAAGGCGGTGGAAGCGCAGACGTCGGCCGAGCTCGTCATTGCCGTGAGGCACCGGTCGGGCAATTATGGGATCGTGGCCTATCACTTCGGGTTTGGGGCAATGGCGGCAGTCACGCTGTTTCTTCTCGTCACGCCCCAGGTGTTTAGCATCGGGGCGATTGCGATGGACGGACTCGCTGCCTTCGCGCTAGGCGCGCTTTTGTGCGCGAACGTGGGCGCACTCACCCGCGCTTTGACGCGTCCAAGGACGCGAAGGTTGAACGTCGAGACCGCTGCGCGCGCTGCGTTTTTCGACCTGGGGATCGCGCGCACCACCGGGCGAAGTGGCATACTTTTATTTGTCTCGACGTTCGAGCGCACGCTTGCCGTGCTCACTGACGTCGGCATCGACGCTAAGGCGCTGGGTGTTGGGTGGACCGAGGCGCGAAGCGCAATGGACGTTGCCGTTAGGCGGAAGGACTTCGAAGCGTTCGTCGCAGGCTTCGAGCGACTGGGCCCGGTGCTCGGAGCGGCCATGCCGCGTGCGGCCGACGACGTCAACGAATTGCCGGATGAGGTTCAATGATGCTGCGCGGTTGGTCTTGGCTTCGCATCGGGCGCCTCGCCGGCGCGCTGGGTATTGCAGTGTTAGTCGCCACAGCCGTCGCGGCGGCGCGCCCCGGCAGCGGGCAGTCGTACTCGGGCGGTTCGCGCTCGAGCGGTGGCGGCTACGGCGGAGGTGGAGGAGGCGGCGGCTTCGCGATCGACCTGCTGTTCTGGCTCTTGATCGAAAATCCGGTGATTGGCGTCCCCATCGTGTTGATCGTGATCGCTGTTGTCATTGTGCGTTCGGTGGCTACGGCTAGAATGACGGGATGGTCGACGACCCCGACCGCGGCAGCCGCCGTGCAACAGTTCGAGCAGTCGACAGTCGTATCGCGTATTGAGCTGGATCGTATCCGCGCCATCGATCCCGGGTTCTCCGTGGTGCTGTTCGAAGACTTCGTGTACATGCTCTACGCTGCGATACAGCGAGCCCGGGCTACGGGCACGGCATCGATCGCGGCCTACCTTTCTGAGCAAGTCGCAAAGAGCATGCAGGATCCTTCACTTGGTGAAGTGAGCGGAATCATCATCGGTGCGATGCGCACCTTGCGGTTTTCGGGGACCGACCGTGCAACGGTCGAGGTCGAGATCGAGATTGAAGCCAACTTCGTGGAGAAGCCGCGGACAGGCAGCGAACGGCGCTACTACGTCGTCGATCGTATGGTGCTGCAGCGGGCGGCGTCGGCTCGTTCGCGTCCCGTCGAGCGTGCTCGGACGCTCGACTGTCCGAGCTGTGGGGCGCCGCTCGAGTCGGTCCGCGGTACCGAGTGCAGCTACTGCAAGCAAAACGTCGGGTTCGGACGCTTCGACTGGATGGTCCAGCAGTTCTCCAATCGGAAGTGCGAGCCGCGCGGTCCTTTGTTGACCAGCGATGTGGACGAGGAAGGTACCGATTTTCCGACGATCGTCGATCCCGGTGCAAATTTCCGCTTCCGAGAGCTGCAAGCGCGCGATTCGGCTCTGACCTGGGAGGCCATCGAGTCGCGCGTCGCGCACGTATTTAGCGAACTGCAGGTCGCATGGTCCGGACGCGATCCCAAGCGGATTCGGCCCTATGTTTCCGACAACCTCTTTCAGTCGATGGTTTACTGGATCGATCTATACTTGCAGCAGCGCTGCCGGAATATGAACGAAAATGCGCGCGTCTTACGCATAGATCTGGCCAATATCCTCAGCGATGCGCACTACGATGCGGTAACGGTCCGTCTGTTCGCGACGGGCCTCGACTACACGGTGTCCGATGCGGGCCAAATGCTCAGCGGCAACCGTACGCGGCCGCGCACCTACTCCGAGTACTGGACGCTCATTCGGAGCATCAGCAGCAAAGGTACGACGCGGAGCGACGCCAACTGTCCCAACTGCGACGCGCCACTCAAGGTCGGAATGACCGGTAACTGCGAATTTTGCCATGCGAAAGTCACGAGCGGCGAGTTCGACTGGGTCTTGTCCCGGATCGAGCAGGATGAGGCATACAGTGGGTGAGGGTGCGTCGGGTGGAGTCGCGTGCGGTCGTTGCCAATTGAGCTTGACATTGCGGGGCATTAGTCAATCATTAACGGTTGTTTCCCGTTATTTCGGCATAAGGGTATGAGCAATGACCAATTCCCTGAATCTGAGTTGGACATTCACGACAAAGTAATTCGCGTGAGACCCGTCCCCCTACCGCGACAGCCTAAGGGCTAGAAACACCGCAGGCGTTGGGTCTTTGATGTAGCTGTAACGGCGACTGGAGCCACGGTATCCGGATGACCCAGCCGGGCCAGCAGAGTCGCCAGCAACGCCCTGAGCAGCTCTACTATGCAAAGCCGCCTCTTGTTGTCTTTGGATGTAAACGTCTTCATTGCAGCAGCCACAACAGGTGTTCTTCTCGGCGAACCAGGGGGAATGTGTGCCCCCATCGCTCGCTCGAGATACCGTGTTCTTGAAAAGAGAAGACTCTGACGTCGAACGTCGTCAAAGTCGCCAAGATGCGGTACAATTGTTTTGATGAAGCTTTCACACATCCTCGTGATAGCGGTCATTGCCGCCGGATGGACGCGGCTCATCGCCGCACAACCACCTCTGCCCCATCAATCAGGTGAGCTCCAAATATTGGAGAACAACTCGACGCAACCACCAGGCATGGGTAAAGATTGGCGTCGATTCGGGTCAGGCTTGGAAGATGATCATCCAATCGTTGTAAGGGTCCGTTTCGGCTCAGGCTTGGAAGATAAACATCGAATCGCGTCGGCAGTCCGTTTCGGCTCAGGCTTGGAGGACGATGTTCCGGTCAGGCCTCCCAACGTATTTCATCTGTCGGGGCTCGAGGGTTTGACTTCTATACAAACCCCTCATCCAAGCACGCTGGCAGTCCGTTTCGGGTCAGGCTTGGAAGATGATCATCCGGTCGCTGCAAGGGTCCGTTTCGGGTCAGGCTTGGAGGGCGATGCCCCAGTGCGGCCCCCAAACGTGTTTTCCCAACCGGGGTTCTGATACGTATCTGACCGAAAAGACATTGCCCACTCGAACCGCACTCGATTCAGGAGGCGACTACTGCTCCTCTTCAGTAGCCGGAGCCGGTGGCGGTTCAGCTTTGCTCTTTAGCTCTTGAAACGCGGTCTTGGCCTTATTGATGTTCTTCTGGGCCCCTGACGTAATTGAGTTGGCGGCTGCCCCCTGAAGATGGTCGTTGATGAAATTGACGAAGGTCCCGACTGCCTGAGTGAGCACTTTCGCTGCTTCTGCGTTGTCTCCGCCATTTGCGCCAACAGCCGCGTCGACCAGTTGAAGATACCTACCGTCGGCACTGTTCACTTCAGCGAGTGCTATCGCGAAATCGCTCTTCAATTTTTGTTGAGTCGAAGCTGGAAGTTCTGTGAACGCTACCCGCATCCAGTAAACCGCGTTCTCCTCACTGTACTGAATGTCCTTGTATTTCTGAGGCCAATCCTTCGCATGTTCCGTGGCGACCTCCCTGCATTGTGACCGCGGAGAATTGGGCACTGTCAATGGGGGCGGAGGTGGCTTACATTCGCTCGCCGGATAGACCGAGGCAGAACATGCACCGAGACAACAGCCTGCACTAAGTACACTTCCGAGAACAATGTAGAAGTTCCTGCGAAACTTGAGTTGGCGATGCTGTTTCATAATCCGTCCTCTTATCGTCTTGTTGGCAGTCGGTGAATTCCTGTCCCAACCTCTCGGAGTGCTGGCAGCATATGTCGCGCATGACGTGTCTTACAAGCCACCTCGACTCAAACCTAGTACAATCCATGAGCGGCGCCGCGCGCCACGGAGCCGAAGACTTCCAGTGAGCGAACCCGAAATTCGATCCGCAGCCGCGGTTCCAGCCTTTTCAACTTGGCAGAGATTTCGTCGAGTTGGGCACTCACGGGCTAATGAAGCCACAAATTCGGGTATTTGCCAACCCCACATTCAAGTGGGCATCTGAGGATTGTAGGTAGCCAATTCTACCCCACCATTTCCCCAACCACCGCCTCAACCAACTTCGAAGCGCCGGTCCTCGGTGCGGCGAAGTTTGGCTTCGAGTTCGTTTGTTCCGTTCTGGCTGCGCCACCTTCTGGCTGCGTTCGCTTCTCGCTAGCCCTTCATGCTTCGAGCTTGCGCTGATCCGTGCCCTCGTCCTGGGCCTGAGATCGTGAACATTTTTGAAGACAGGGCGAGGCTGAGGGATAGGTCGAGGATTTGGGTCAGCCCGCAGGGAAAAAAGCCTGCAGCCTGAAGGGGTAGGGTTAGCCGGAAGGGCGTGCGTTACTTTGGTTTCACTCGGGAGATGCTCCGAAGATTTGCATTGGCGCGCCAGGGCTTTGCCCTGTCACTGGCCAATGCAGCTGTCGTCAATTGATTCACGTCGCACTTTGGCGTGGGGCTACGGCCTTCCTTGAGGCCTCGCCAATGAATCAACCCAACAATCACGGTACATCCGATTGTGGCCCTGCTGCACGATTAAGCTTCGCAAGAACCTTTGGCTCTCCTAGCCGCCCTGCTAGCGTGGTCGGGTGTGCTCGGTGTTTGCGAACATTCGTGAGCCACTTGCAGTGTTCTGGAGTGTCCGGTACTCTTTTCGGAGAGCTTCGGAGTGTGATCGCATGAGAGTTTCGATTTCAGTGCTCGTCCCAATGCTGCTTGGCTTAGCCTTTTCGATGTCGGGTTGCGGCGCCCGTGAGTCGCAATCGACCGGTTGTGGTGCGGCGTGCGCGTGTGCCAATGCCAAGCGACTCTGTAGTAGTTATAATGACGCCAAGTGCATGTACAACACTTCGGCTGCAACCGAGGATGTGCGTGTATGCGTATCGCAGGCGTCGAGCTGTGATGCAGCCGAAGCGTGTTTCAAAGTTGATGGCAGTACGCCGGCAGGCTGACAGCACGCAAAGGACGGCGAAGCGATCGTTAATTGATGCGAACGAACTCGTAACCGCTTGTCGTTGGTGACGCAAGTCCAGGCGTTCTCCTCGGCCAGATGCAAACACAGCCAATCTTTGAAACTGAGCGGACTCCGAACAGACGCCGCGGCGGCTCGACTCATCGCGGAGAATTCTACATCTAAAACGTGAAGCCCCAAAGCCTTTGCGCCAGAGCGGTCGAGTTCGTGCACTTCGGCCAGGACCGGCTCGGCGACGTGCGCTTTGCCGATGTGTTTTGTGACCAAAGCCAAAACGGATTTCTCTGTCTTACAGAAGTCAATCAGGACGTTGGCGTCCACAATAAGACGTTCGAGTTTCACCCCCGCCTCCCAAGTTATTGCACCCAGGAGTTGGCGAGCTCGCGCATCTCCTCCAAGTCTAGTTCCAAGATTTCCGCTGCCTTGCCCATCGTGATCTCATCGGATTCGAGGGCCTTTCGTACTAGCCGTGCCAAACGGTCCTGCATAAAATCGTGACGGTCGAGGCGCTCAGGTTCCTCGGCACTTCTGTCGGCGGGACGGAGGAAGAAGGCGTCTGGCGGCAGACCCTCTGGTTCAACCGTGCCCGGTAAGGACCGACCATCGTTCTTTCGCTTGTACTCGACGTTGAATTGAATCCAGACGTTCTTCTTTTGTTCGGGTGGAAGGTGGCTCGCCAATCGATACAATACTGAACGATAGCTCACGCGGAATATTCGCTTAAGTTTGAAGACGCGATCGTACAAGGACAGTCCCCAAGCTTCTTTAAGCTCTTTCTGAAATACGTTTTCTGGCATCAAAAAATGAGATGCAAATACGTCAGCCTCATGCTCTTCATCCTCATTTTCGTCAGTCCGGTCGACGTCGTAAGCATCTAAATGGAGCAGGAGGTGACCGAGCTCATGGGCAGCGGTGAAGATCCAACGTTCAACAGAGATTCGGTCCCAGGTATTGACCGCAACCGCAGGCCCACCGTCTTTCTCGCCCACGGACAGCCCAAAGAATCCATCGGTTGCCACAGATGGCGAGAGCACTTTAACGCCGTGATCTTCCAGCAAACCACAAATATCGCGAATGCCTTCGCTAGGCTCCAACCCAAAGGCCACACGGACCCGCGCCGCAGCCACAATTGGCCGTGATTCCGTATTGAGCCCCGCGAGGGCCTTTCTGGCCTTCGCAAATGCGGGGCGCTTCTTCTCTCCAAGCAACTCTTCAAGTTGTAGATAGTGGTCCAGCTGCCGCGCTACATTTGCCAGCACTTCCTCTCGGCTGTGCAACTTCTTCTGGGCGCGGAACCGCACCTGCGTCAGCGGTCGAACCGGGACAAGGAGCTGCTCAAGGGGAACATCGAGTGCGCGAGCAATTGCGATCAGGGTCTCAGACTTTGGCTCACTGTCCCCATCCTCGATTTTTCGATACCCAACGCGAGACAGACCCGACTTCTCGGCCAATTGAACCTGGCTCAATTTCTTGGAAGTACGTATTCGTCGGAGATTATTGGATAAAGTGAGATCACGTTCGCCTAACATGGTGGTATTCATGTTAACAGAATAAGTTTATATGTCAACTATGCTCGGGCAATACGAATACTGCGAAAGTTCCCCCAACCCCGGTTGCGCAATATCGACATGCCGATTTCTTTTTGTTTTGACGGCACGCAACCCGGCGAGCGCCGTCTCCGAACGCTTCTACAACCGGCCAAGGGCGCCTGGAAGGCCTGCGCGTAGCCCTCCCGCTCAAGCTGCCAACGCCCCAGAGTGATGCTGGCCGACGCGTCGACGGCGAGCACCAGTGCGAGATCCACCTCCCTTGAGCCGGTCGCTCGCGCCGCCGCGGGGCCGGTGCAAGGCAACACTAGAGCAGCGATCGAAAT
>Ga0075520_1001572_pt1 | contig 11053 bp, 12 predicted proteins | sample NGEPerB_FD_75100 | JGI IMG/M metagenome (GOLD analysis project Ga0075520, IMG submission 75100) | Arctic peat soil microbial communities from the Barrow Environmental Observatory site, Barrow, Alaska, USA - NGEE PermafrostAB12-B | ecosystem: Environmental > Terrestrial > Soil > Wetlands > Peat ...
GTGCGGAACTGGTCCTAGTTCGGAAACGCTTCCCCGGCTCGGGTTCGGATACGGATGCTCGACGCGAAGAACTAAGCGGTTTGTTGTTTCTTGCTACCGCGCGTCATGGCTGCGAACACCGCGGCGAAAATCCCAAAGATCAAACCGAATCCCGTAATGAGTAGCGGGGCGAAGAAGAACCGTCGGTTATAGCCGGCGCCGACACGAACGTCGGTGAGGTTGGCAGGATTATAGCGAAGCCCACGATGGCTCCCGACGGGAAACTTGTCGGTCTCGTATCGAACCTTTTCAATCTTCGGGCTGCGATGAGAAAAGATCTCTGCCACGTGCGGCGTGCCGTTCACGGTGAAAAGAAATTGCACGTCGGAGTCATAGTATTTCTGTCCGTCAGAAGCCACTTCGCTACGTGCGGGAACAACTTCAGCACGAATCACCTGGGAATCCACCGCCGGCCAGCTATGGAGGATATGAAGCTGCTTCCAAAAAAACGGAAGTGAGAACGCGACGAACGCAAGGCACACGATCAGGTTTGCGACCGCGATCAGCGGAAGAACGCCAGCGGATGGAGCTTTAGATTCTTGGGCCGTTGCAGTACTCACTTTGTAAGATCTTTGAGTTCCTTCTTGAGTTTCACGTAACGCGCAAGAAGGTCCGCCAGATACCCGCCGAGCACCACCCACACGACAACGTAGGCAGCATGCATGAAGGCGACTGCGTTCATGCCGCTCCTCCGGCTGCGCTTTCGCGAAGAGCGGCAGCTTTATGCGCCTCTTCGACAGCCTGGTCGACCCGCTGCACGAGATAGCGCGCCCAGACAATCACCAAGCCAAGAATAGTAAACGCCAGCAGGTTCCAAAGGAAAGCATAGAGCATATGGATTTCAAGTCCTGAATTTTCCCCACCCGCGATAACGGGTTGCGGATGTTGAGTGCGGAAAATTCGGATTGAGAAATAGACGATCGGTACGTCGGCAAATCCGAAGATCGACAATGCAGCACCCAGGACTGCGCCCTGTCCGCCAGTCGCAAATTTCCGCAGGATCAGGTAGCTGGCGTAAATCAGCCACAGCACAAAGGTAGTGGTGAGGCGCGCATCCCACGTCCACCAGATGCCCCATACTGGCCGGGCCCACAGAGGTCCCGTGATCAGGACGATGGTGCAGAACACAACTCCGACTTCCGCCGATGCCAGCGCGAAGGCATCGACAGCCTGGTTACGGCGAAAAAGGAACCACGCCGACGCGCAGAAGTTGAAGAAGAAGCAAAGACCCGCAACCCACGCACAGGGCACGTGATAGTAAAAAATGCGCTGTACTTCACCCTGCAAAGCCTCGGTAGGCGCGACGTAAAGCGCCTCATAGGTGCTGAATCCGAGAAGTGCGAGCGCGGCCACGGCCGCCAAGATAAAGGCTGGTTTCATTCTGCGTTTATGACGGTCCCAAATAACATCAGGCAAATGGTTGTGAATACCACATCATATACCGTGAGCAGCTTGATCCAAATGATCGGCGAGTAATCTCCCGTGAGCACCGCAGTGGTGGCATTGACCATTGCCAGCAGCGCCGGTAGAGAAATTGGAAAGAGAATCAAAGGCAGTAGCGTTTCTCGTATTCGTGTGCGAATCGACATCGCCGCAAAGAACGTTCCGTTCACCACCAGGGCCCAGGTGCCGAGGATCGCGATCACCGGGAGCAGCTTCCAGTTTCCCAGCGCACGCAGGTTGTAGAACATGGTGAACAAAGGAGCCATCAGGCACTCGAGGATGGTGACGAAAATCATGTTCCCGAGTGCCTTGGCGAGGAACAGAGAATTCGGAGGTGCAGGCGAGACACGAAACGCGTCCAGCGCCTGACTGCGTAACTCGCGCGCCCATGTCTGATTCAGGGCGACAACTGCCGCAAAAAGAAACGACGTCCAGATCAATCCGCCGGCAATCTCGCGCGAGGTCTCAGCCGTGGGATCGAACGAAAAGCTGAAAATGACTACCACCAGCAACGAGAAGAAGAGCATGGAATTGATGGCATCTTTCGATCGCCATTCCATGCGTAAGTCTTTTCCGATCGTCATGCGAAGCACCGTGCCAAAACCTGGAGCAACGCTCATGCTTTGTGCTCCTCACGGCGTTCGACGATCTGCCCCGAACTCATCATGATGTACTCGTCGGCGAACGCTTCGAGCACTGCCGGTTGATGTGTCACCACGAACAGGGTGCGGCCTTCGTCACGCATCTTCCCTAATAATGCAGCCATGTCATGCGCCGACTTAACGTCCACATTGGAGAACGGCTCATCGAGAAACAGAATTTCCGGGTTGTGGATGACCGACCGTGCCAACGACATTCGCTGCCGCATGCCCTGTGAATAATTCCCTACGCGGCGGTCGAGATCCGGGTCGAGACCCACCGTCCGAATCGCGTCGCGAACCACGTGATCGTCCATCCCGTACAGCTTCGCGAAATAGTTGAGGTTTTCGACGCCCGTCAGTTCGTCATAAAGCAGCGGGGCATGGCCCATATATCCAAAGCGGGGATTTACGTCGTCGGGATCTTCGCCCAGCAACTTCACCGCACCCGAGGTTGGCTTGAGCAGCCCGGTCATGACCCGCAGCAAGGTCGATTTGCCGGCCCCGTTGTCGCCAAGAATTACATAAAGGCGTCCGGCAGCGAACGTCGCCGTGACATTGCGCAGCGCGACAAATCGCCCGAAGAACTTGACGATGCTGTCCAGCGACACCGCTACCTTCGCTTCAGTCGCAACCGGCTGGGCTGGCGTGGTCACTTGCAGTAGGTTCTCCGAAGCTTTCCGGGGCTCCCGGCGGCTTCGCCGCTGGGGTGGCAGTTCGGAGCTATGTTACATCGAAGCGGTAGAAGCTCCGCTTTGCGCCTGGTTCGCTTGGTTCGTGCCCGGGGTCACGGCAGGAGTCGTGCCGTCTTGCTTGGGCGCGTATTTCGAGGCGCACTTGGCCTGAATCTGTTGGGCATGGAACACGCCATCGCGGCCCATCTTGCCTTCGGCCAGGGCCTGCGACTTATCTTTAAAGGTGTCGGGAGGAGCTTCGGTACCGTTGTACACCACCGGAAGCAAGCGTCCCTGCTCTTCGAGCTTGAACTCCACGTGGGTTCCCTGGCGCTTGATCGAGCCTTCGGCCACCGTACCGGCTACGCGTAAGCGCTTCTGATACACGCTCGAATCCATCTTCTGCAATTCTTGGATGGTGACGTAGTAGCTGGCAATGTCCTTGTCGCGTGCTCCGCTCACTGCCAGATATCCGATAGGCACGAGAACGAGAACGATGGCCACGGCAAAGCGCGTGTAATTAGGCTTGCGAGTTGACATGAAGAGAGTAACCCCACAGCAAGGATACGAGCCTAAGCCCCCAGAATCAAATAGTACAAAGGGGTTATGAGTTAGTTCGACCCGGGTGGGTCGCAATCAAACACATTTTCGCAATCCTGAGTACCCAGCCCTCACAGCATGCAATTTGGCGTCAAACTCAGGGAAAAACTGAATTTATTACCAGTTCCAACGCCGACGGAAACGGCACCCCTACCAGCGTCCTTAAGCCGGGCGAGGAGTGCGTCGTCAGGCGCAAAATAGAGGCCGCGCACCGGAGACGCAACGTCTCGCATATGCATTTCGCACGCAAAGGCTTTGTCACCGAAGAAATGCTCTTCGTCGCCGATCGAGGAGCCTCGCCAAGTGAGAAGCTGTGTTGCGTCCGAAAATATCGAGTTAGTACGACTGACCGTTGCCGTGAACTTTTGTGTCTTCGCTCCAATTTCCCTTTAGCACGCCGTTGGGATTCGCGTTCGGATCATTGGTTTGGAACCATTCGTTCTGGCCGTTCGACCAAGTGTGTCCGTACGCGTTAGAGATCTTCACGGTCCCGCCCGCTCCGGTAACGGTCTGCTGGTCCAGAGCGTAGTCCACCCAATCGGAAGCCGCGGTAGTCCTGGCGTTCATGGCTCGGTTGGCATTGTTCATCGAGCTCCGGAACGATGACTCCTGCTGCGCCATGAACGCGGCATGATTGCGATTCATGGTCTCCTGAACCTGCTCGTATTGTTTGCGGAGCATGCCCTGCTGCTGTTTTTCGATAGCCGTCAGGTTGGCGAGCCGGTCTGCCCCTTCGCGGTTCTGCCGCGTCATGTAGGTCTGCAGCCACTGCGGATCATGCACGGTTTTCGTCAGATCGTGCTCATCGACGAGCCCCACCAGTTGATCGAGCTTGCCCTTAGGAGCGCGAACGACGTCGACATGGGCGCTGCAGCCACCGCCGCTCATCCGGCCAAGGTTCTGGTTGGTACGGCAGTCGACCCAGGCGCGCAGACGCTGTTCGATGAGAAATGTCCCATTCATCGTCTCAACCCGCATTGCGGCGGCATCGAAGGTAATTTTCGTGCCCGGGATACGGTTGCTGGCGTTCTGGTTGGCAGCCATTCGTTTCACTCTTTCATCGTAGGAGGCGCCCGTCGCCATCGGTCCCACCACATGCACTCCACCGGGGATGAGTTCCACAAAGTGGTCGAGGAACTCCACAGCGGTCAACGTCCGCTGGATCGGCAGACAGCCCGCAACGGTTCCCATCTTGATGGCGGGGTGGAAGCTCCAGCTAAATGCCGGTAGCATGCGGATCTCGGAAAGGCCATCGCGCGAGTAGGTCCGAAAGACCGGGGACGAGATCGGCTGGCAATCGGGACCACGCACAACGGTTCCTTCAAACTTCCAGCCCGAAGGAATGCTCACGGTGAAGGCTTTCATCCCGCCCAGGGTTGGGTCGTTGATGGTCGCGCTGCTGAGAGCTTGGGCAAATGCGAACTCCGGGAAAAGTAAACCCACCAGAAGAAGCAAACCGAGAGCTCGGGCAAAGATACGAAAGACGCACATGCGCTGCATTCTGTCGGAAGGACGGGCGTGCGGCAAGGGTCAGAGCGGGACAAAGTGGGACGATTCGAGAAATCCCTCCTTCTGCAGGTGACGCCAATCACAGCGCGAATCGCGCGTCCCTACTATCGTCATGCGTGCTGTATTGCGCGACGGTAGGAGCGACATGAAGTGGTTTTCCAAGAGGATCCTGTGGGCCGGTCTTGTTGCAATCGCGTGCATCTCCCTCTTCTCGTTAACCAGTCGTGCCCGATCGGCTTCAGATTCCAGTTCTCCCGCGAAGATCCTCATCGACTATCCTCTCGAGGGTTCGATCTTCCCACCCGAGATTACGCCGCCTACTTTCTTATGGCGTGATAGCGGACCAGCAAATCGTTGGATCGTGGAAGTCTCACTTACAAATAGCGCCGCAAACCTTCGCATCGAGATCCCCGGCCCTCTCCTGCAGATGGGGGAACTCGATCCGCGCGCCGGAACGGGCGATGAAGTCACGCCTCTTACGCCTGAGCAAGCCGCCACGCATACGTGGAAGCCGGACGTGGCAACCTGGACGAAGATCAAGAGTGCGTCGGTTAAGCATCCGGCTACCATCGCAATCCTGGGATTTGGAGAATCGACAGACCGGCCACTCTCGATCGGGCGTGTGAACATATCGACATCCGTCGATCCCGTCGGCGCTCCGATTTTCTATCGTTATGTTCCCCTTCTCCTCTCTCCCCCCGGAGAAAAGGGCGCCATCCAGCCTTTGCCGCCATCCGCAATCCCACTGATTCAATGGCGCGTTCGAAACATTGGCGAGACGCAGAGCAAGACGGTCATGAAAGACCTTCCAACCTGCGCCAACTGTCATTCTTTCTCCACCGACGGTAAGACGCTGGGCATCGACGTCGATGGTCCGAAGAATGACAAGGGGCTGTATGCCCTTGCGCCGGTTGCGAAGGAGATGACGATTCGCAACCAGGATGTGATTCGCTGGAGTTCTTTCCAGGAAGATCTTGCAGCACGTACCTCCGAGCCGGCCGTGAAGCGTTTCGGATTCATGTCGCAGGTGTCGCCCGATGGTCGTTATGTTGTCACCTCCATCGGTCCCCCGGGCGCGAAGGACCTCCACCACAAAGAGAATCCTAACTTTGCCGCAGGTCTTTCCGATCGGCTATTCAGCACGGTTTATAAAGACATCTCATTCCTCCAGGTCTTCTACCCAACCCGCGGAATCCTGGCTTGGTATGACCGAAAAACAGCGACGCTGAAGCCACTACCCGGTGCGGACGATCCCCGGTACGTACAGACCAGCGCCTTCTGGTCGCCCGACGGCAAGTATTTGATCTTCAGTCGTGCCCGAGAGAGTGATCCCTACCCTGCAGGCGCGCCGAAGCCAACCTATGCGAACGATCCCAACGAACCACAGGTGCAGTACGACCTCTATCGCATCCCGTTTAACGAGGGTCGCGGCGGAAAAGCGGAGCCCGTAGCTGGGGCATCGGGCAACGGCATGAGCAACAACTTCCCGAAGGTCTCGCCTGACGGTCGCTGGATTGTCTTTGTGCAGAACCACAATGGGCTCCTGATGCGTCCCGACAGTCGATTGTTCATTGTGCCCTTCGCAGGCGGAAAAGCTCGACTGATGACCTGCAATACTCCGCGGATGAATTCGTGGCACAGTTTTTCCCCCAACGGACACTGGCTGGCTTTCTCCTCCAAAGGCCGTTCGATCTACACGCAACTCATGCTTACCCACATCGATGCGAACGGTAACGACAGTCCGGCGATCCTCGTGGAAAACACCACCGCCGGAAATCGCGCCGTCAACATTCCTGAATTCGTAAATGTGGCCTCCGACGGGTTGGAGAAAATCGATCCGCAGGCGACCGAGTTCTATCGCCTCTTCAACCACGTTTTTGAGTTGATGGAGAACAACCGCATGGCGGAGGCCATCCCGGAGTTACGCAAAGCTCTCGAACTTGATCCGCAGGACGCCCTTGCGCATTTCTCACTCGCAACCGCGCTCACGGGGAACGGGCAGGAACGTGAAGCCGTCGAGGAGTATCGCCAAGCCTGCGCGCTGGACGATCAACACGCGATGTGGTTTCACCATTACGCGGTATCGCTCGCACTCAACGGCAACATCGACGAAGCAGTGCTCAACTGGCGTAAATCGCTCAGCCTCGATCCCACAAACGCCGAGGCCGAGTCCAACCTCGGTTCCGCACTCTTCGAAAACGGCCACACGCAGGAAGGATACGAGCACCTTCAACACGCCGTCACGATGGCGCCCGCTTATCCCGATGGCCACAGTCATCTGGGATGGGCGCTTGCTCAGATGGGAAAAGCCGACGAGGCGATCGACGAATTGCGGAAGGCAGTTTCGCTGCAACCCAACTCGGTCGAGTATCGCTTCAATCTCGGATTCCTACTGGGATCGCACGGCGATTCGGCGGGAGCCATAGAGGCGTTTCAAAAGGCCGTGGATTTAAGCGGTGCCAAAAATTGGCGATGCCTGGCTGCCCTCGCGGACGCCTATGACAAAGCGGGTCGCTCTGCCGATGCGGTCCACGCCGAGCAACTTGCGCTAGACGAGAGCCAGCGAGAACATGATCCGGCGCTGGATAAGAAATTACGCGATGATCTGGATCGCTATCAACGCGAGCTTGCGATCCCGTCCTCACCGCGATAGGTCCACCAAGTAACGCTCTCGCTTACCGGATCTCGACACTTCCAAATCCCAACCCCGTCAATAGGCTAGTTAGTGTCTGTCGCGCATTCTGATCGGCGGTCTTCAATATCCCGTCTTGCAACGCGGCCGCCTGCAATTGCCGCTCCGCTTCCTGCCGCACTTCGCCCTCGAGATTTGGATCGGGACTCGAGAACAGCCCAGTATCGCGGGAATAGACCTTTGTTTTCGAGCTATCAAGCCGCGTTGTAAAGATTTCCGATGGTGGCAGATGAACCGAGACGTGGTTGCCATGCACCGACACTTGGCTGGGGTCAAGCTTCGACAGATCTAGTCCGGCAATCACTTCCCCGTGCACCATCAGCAACAGGCGATCGCCTGCGAGAGGTTGCGGCAGAATCGGGTTCTCGCGCGCACCGCTGACGATCTTGTCCATGGTGTAGCTGACCGTCTCCAGGCGTTGTAGGGCGCGAATCTGGCGGATGACGGTTGGTTGATCCACATTGATATGGATCTGCCCACCGTGCAGCAAGCGACCCAGTTCGACGACACCGAGGCCTGCTAAGGCCCACAGCGCGGCTCCGATCACGAGGATCGTCAGTACAACTCCCACGAGAATGCCGTTGAGCCCTCGCACCGGGCGAGCCACAACTGCATCCGGTTCACGCGTATCGATTGGGGACACTGCCAATGCTCCAGGATCTCGAGATCTATAGAAATGGATTTTCATCCGCCGTGGGTCCGTAAACAACGGGAACCGGGACATCGAGCAAGCGGAGGTAAACCGACATCTGGCCACGGTGGTGATAGAGGTGGTTGAGCACGTTGGTGCGCAGCGCGGCAATCCGCTTCTTCCGAAGAATTTCTTTCCCTTGAAACACCAGGCGCCAATCGCCGTTCGCACGCTCTTCCGTCAAGCTGCTGAGGGCGCGTTCTCCCAAGGCGACATTCTTCTCGAAAGCTTCGCGAAGCTGTTCAACACTGGTAACGACCGTAGGAGGACCGCCGCCGGGAGAAAACTCGTCGAGCGAGACGATCTTGTCGGCCATTCCAGGTAGATTTGCCAGGTGTAAGCCGAGTTCGCCCAGCGATCGCGACTTCGCATGTGGCTTCCACGCAAGTTTGTCATTGGGAATCCGCTCCAGTTGCCGGCGAATAGCGGGAACCTCTTCACGGAATTCGTTCAGGAGCGACTCTATTGCGGGGGTCATCTGGCCTCCATTGCCCAACAAGTGTAGCGGAATCCAGAGTGCAGCGTGGCGGAGGCGGCGCCAGTATTATTGCGAACTCTCGCTGTTTTTGATCCCCATTGCAGCAGCGATTGCAGATTGATGAGTCTGCAACTCTTCCAATGCCTTATCGAGTTTCCCGGCAACACTCGCAAACTGCGACGGACTCGTGCTAGACGCTTGTACAGCCTTGGAGCTTCGAGCGACTTCCGAACCCGCCTTTCCGACTTTCTTGCTGAGTTCCTTCAAGCCAGCCTTCTGGGTCGGCGTAAAGCCACCTACGAAACGTTCTTGATCGATCCCTAAGTCGTCCGTGGCGTCAGTCAGTGGAATTGTGTTGAAGGATGATCCGGTCTTATTCGTAGCTAAAAGATCCTGGGCGTATTTCCTCGCCAGCGCGGTATCTTTTGCCCACTCCGTGAATTGATGGGCCTGTTCGGGGCTGGCTTGCAGGGCAACAGCAGCGTCGAATTGTTTCAAATCGTCGCTGACGGGCGGTGCGCCGGGAGCGCCAGCGGCTCCGGCTCCGTGGCTACCACGGTGTTGCGCGAGCGCCGCTTGCGCTCCCAAAATGAGGACAATCCCGCACGCCAGGTTTAACCATCGTTTCATAATCTGAACTCTTGATTCATCATAAGGCGTGCTTCTCTGGATTGGCCGTAAGGATGTGTAATTCGTCCCAGATTTTGCCCTCACACCGCGGATAGAAAAGCTGCATCCGGAGGGCTAACCTGGAGTTCTAATACCCAAGCAGGTGACCCATGAATATCGCCGAGACCGCCTACCTGAATCAGATTCGCGAACAACTTGTCGTGCGTCGGCAGAACCTCGAATCCGCGCTCAGCAAGCACGAGACCGACCAGATGCTCCATCTCTTACAGGATGTCGATCAGGCGCTCGCAAAGCTCAACGACGGGAACTTTGGCGTCTGTCAAAACTGTCATGAGTCAATCGAAGTCGATCGCGTGATGGCGGACCCCTTGGTCACGTTCTGTCTTGGCTGCATGACGCCCGGGCAACAGCGGGCGCTGGAACATGACCTTGAACTCGCCGCGCGCATGCAGACCGGCTTGCTGCCGCCTGACACCGCTTTAATGGAAGGTTGGGAGACCGCGTATCACTTCCGTCCGGCACGCATCGTCAGCGGCGATTACTTCGACCTCATCAGCGACGAAAAGGGCGGCATGTTTTTCGTCCTCGCCGATGTGGCCGGAAAAGGGATTGGCGCCGCCATGCTCACGGCCAGCCTGCGCGCGGTTTTCCGAACTTTGATTCCCACCGCCGACTGCGTTGGCGTGCTTTTGGAGCGAGCTAACCGGCTCTTCTGCGAAAGTGCCATGTCCGGTCAGTACGCCACGCTGGTATTTGGGCACGTGCGTTCGAGCGGAAAAGTTGAGTTGACGAACGCTGGGCATCTGCCGGTTTTGATCGCGCGAGATTCCGGGGTTGAGATCTTGGAAAGCACCGACCTGCCTTTCGGCATGTTCTGCAGCCAGCAATTCACCGTGCAGAGTACGAACCTTCAGCCCGGAGATACTCTCGTGCTGTACACCGATGGAATATCGGAGACGCAAAACGCGGTGGGCGAGGAATTCGGCCTGCAACAGCTCCGAGAATTCATCGGCGCACAGAAATTGCGCGAACCTTGCGAAGTCATTCGAAACTGCCGCCAGCTGCTGGATGGATTTCGTGGTGACGTGGAGCGCTTCGATGACGAGACGCTCCTGGCGATCCAATTTGCCCCGGCGACCTACACCAAGGAAATCCAACAGCAGGCGTACGCTTGATTCCCGTGAACTTGACTCAAGCTGAAAAGGGACGCCTGTTTCGTGCCTTGCACCAGCGTGATCACGCGTTCATCATCCCGAACCCCTGGGACGTCGGAAGCGCTCGCATTCTGGCCTCCCTTGGGTTCGAGGCATTAGCCACGACCAGTATGGGATACGCCTTCTCCATCGGTCGGCGCGACGGCACTGTGGGGCGCCACGACATTCTGGAGCATATCGCCGAGATTGCTGCAGCGATAGCATTGCCGGTGAGCGCAGACCTTGAGAATGGATTTGGTGATTCTCCAGAAACTGCGGCCGAAACGATACGACTAGCGGCAGAGGCGGGAGCGGTTGGCGGCTCCATTGAAGATGCCACCGGCGTACCGGGCGCTCCCATATACGACAAAGGGCTTGCGACTGAGAGAGTGCGGGCGGCCGTCGAAGCTGCCCGTGGTCTTGCATTCCCGTTTACGCTAACTGCGCGCTCAGAGAATTATCTCCA
>Ga0075520_1001573_pt1 | contig 11047 bp, 7 predicted proteins | sample NGEPerB_FD_75100 | JGI IMG/M metagenome (GOLD analysis project Ga0075520, IMG submission 75100) | Arctic peat soil microbial communities from the Barrow Environmental Observatory site, Barrow, Alaska, USA - NGEE PermafrostAB12-B | ecosystem: Environmental > Terrestrial > Soil > Wetlands > Peat ...
CTGGGGTTCTGGCCGCACCCTCGACCAGCTCAGCGGCCGCGGCGTCGAACGGCAGGCGGCCAGGGCCGGCGCGGATCGCATCGAGCATCGCGCACGGCAGCGAGCCGAGGCCGCCGGCCTGGCACACCGCGATCGCCAGTGCGCTGCCCTGCACGACGGCCATCGGCGCCTGGATCGCAGGACGCTCGACGCCCAGGGCCTGGCGAAGATCCATCGCGGCTCGCCGTCAGCTGAAGAGACGCCGCGCCGCGGCCGAGCCGGCAGCCAGGTCGCGCGCCTCGAGGGCGACGTAGAGCTGACCGAGCTCGCAGTCGATCGTCGCGAATCCCTCGCCGCTGAGCGGCTGCTCGTTGTCGTCGACGATCGCCGCGTCCATGCCGACGGCGAGCGCCTGCGCGGCGGCCTGCCAAGCCTTGAACGGCTCCGCCGACAGGTCGGTCTGCGGCACGTCGAAGGCGAGCGTCACGTCGCGTACGGCGGCGCGATCGGGCTCGTCGGCCAGGGCCGCCTGCGAGTCGAAAGTCAGCGTCAGGACCGGCGGCGCGCCCTCCTCGATCGACGGATAGACGAGCCGCCCGGGAACGACGCCAGGCACGAAGCCGTGCCGTCGCGCGTGCTGCTGGATGTAGCCGACGCTCCATGGCGCGCCGCGCGCATGCAGGTGCACCGCGAGCTGGGCGTCGTGCTGGCCGGCGAAGGCGTCGAGCTCGCGGGCGCGAGCCATGACGTCGAGCATGTCCGGAAAGTCGGCGGATGCACCGATGGATTCGGCTAGCGCCTGGATGCGTTGCACGAACTCCGAGTATTCGATCTCGTTGAGCGCGCCGGTGCGGCTGGCCAGCTGCACACCGGCCTGCAGCTCGCCATAGCGCTGCCCGTGCGCGGGCGCTTCCCACTGCTGCGTCGCCTCGTTGAGGCCCTCGACCAGCACCAGCTTGCTGCCGACGTGGCGCTTCGACGGCAGATACGGCGCCAGCGCGTCGCCGGTGACCGGCGCATCGAGAGTGAGCGGCGCGAAGGCATCGATCAACGCATCGAGCTGCAGGGGCAGGCGGCGCGACAGACGGCGTACCGTCGGCCCGGCATGCGCGGCCCCGGGCTCGCCGTCCGCATCGAGACCGGTGTGCTCGCCCTCGAGGCCGGGGTCCGCGCGCTCTCCCGACGGGCCTGAACCGGGTTCGTCGCGCTGAGCGGTCGCGCGCTTGGGGCCGGCCCGGCGCGCTTGCCATGCGCCATGGGCGACGACGCCGGCGAGAACGATGCCGCCGAGCGACGCGAGGGCGATCGTCAGGGTGCTCAATGGAACCCCTGCGGCATCGCTCAGGCCGCTTCGGCCAGCCGCATCGCGCCCGGCATGTCGACGGTGACGATGCGCGAGACGCCCTGCTCCTGCATCGTCACGCCGATGAGTTGCTCGGCCATTTCCATGGCGATGCGGTTGTGGCTGATGAAAAGGAATTGCGTCACCTTCGCCATCTCCATGACGAGCTTGGCGTAGCGCTCGGTGTTGGCGTCGTCGAGCGGCGCGTCGACCTCGTCGAGCAGGCAGAACGGCGCCGGGTTGAGCTGGAAGATCGCGAACACCAGCGCGATCGCCGTCAGCGCCTTCTCGCCGCCCGACAGCAGATGGATCGAGCTGTTCTTCTTGCCCGGCGGCTGCGCCATCACCTGCACGCCGGCATCGAGGATCTCGCCGCCGGTCATGACGAGGCGCGCCGTGCCGCCGCCGAACAGCGTCGGGAACATGCGACCGAAATGGTCGTTGACCTGGTCGAAGGTCGAGCCGAGCAGCTCGCGCGTCTCGAGGTCGATCTTCTTGATCGCGTCTTCGAGCGTGCTCATCGCCTCGGCGAGATCGGCGTTCTGGGCGTCGAGAAAGCCCTTGCGCTCGCGCGCGGTCGTCAGCTCGTCGAGCGCCGCGAGGTTGACCGCCCCGAGCGACTCGGTCTCCTTGTGCAGCGCGTCGATGCGACCTTGCAAGCCTGACAGCTTGACGCCGCCCTCCTCGATGTCGCGCGCGACCGCCTCGCGGTCGGCTCCAGCCGCGTCGAGCTGTTCGAGAAACTGCGCGCCGCCCAGCTTGGCCGCCTGCTCTTCGAGCTGCAGCGCGCCGAGCCTGTCGCGCAACGGTTGCAAGGCATGCTCGTGGCCGAGCCGCTGCTCGTCGGACTTGCGCAGGCGCTGCGACAGGTCGTCGTAGACGCTGCGTTTGTTGCCGAGCGCCGCTTCGCGGTCGAGCTTGATCGCCAGCGCCGCCTGCAGCTCCGCTTCGGCTTCGCTGTCGGTGAGCCGCTCCAGCTCGGCGGCGAGCCTGGCGTCGGCGGCGCGGTTCGACTCGATCTGCTCGGCTGCCGTCGCGATCGAGCGTTCGAGCTCGGCGCGGCGGGCGACTTGCGAGCGCAACTCGAACTGCGCCTCCTGTGCGTGGCGCTCGAGCGCACTGGCCTCGTCGCGCGCCGCCAGCACCGTGCGCTCCGCGGCGCGCGCCGCATCGTCGAGCTCGGCGTGGTGCTCCTGGGCGATGCCGAGCTCGCCATCGAGCGAGTCGAAGCGAGACTCGCCTTCGCCACGTCGCACGACCAGGGCATCGATCTCGGCGTCGAGCGTGCCGCGCTCGCCGACCAGCTGCTCGCGGCGCTGGCTGTTCTGTTCGGCGAGCTGCGTCAGGCGCAGCAGCTCGACGTGCGCCTGGTGCGCCGCCGACTGTGCCAGGGCCGCCTCGCGACGCGTCGCGGCCAGCCGCTCTGCCGCCTCGCCGCTTTCGGCTTCGGCGCGAATCAGGCGGCTCTTCGCCTCGTCGGACAGGATCGCCTGGGCGCGTGTCTGCTTCTCGAGGTTCTCGATTTCCTGCGCGCGGGCGAGCAGGCCGGCCTGCTGCGAGTCGGGCGCATAGAAGCTGATCGCGAAGGCGCTGACGGCATGGCCTTCGCGCGTCATCACGACTTCGCCGTGCCTCAGGTTCGAGCGCGCAGCGAGCGCGGCGTCGAGATCAGCGGCGGTGTAGACGCCTTCGAGCCAGTCGCCGAGCAGCGCGCTCAAGCCGGAGTCGCCGAGCTGCAATCGATCGGCCAGGCGCGGCAGCGTCGGCTGCGCGGCAGCGAGCGGCGCCGATGGCGCGGTGAAGAACGCCAGGCGCGCCGGCGGCGGATCGGCCGCAAAGGCACGCACGATGTCGAGCCTGCCGATCTCGAGCGCGCCGAGGCGCTCGCGCAGCGCTGCCTCGAGGGCAGCCTCCCAGCCCGGCTCGATGCGGACGCGCCGCCACAGGCCCTGCAAGGTGTCGAGCCCATGCCTGGCGAGCCACGGCTTGAGCTTGTCCTCGACCTGCACCTTCTCCTGCAACGCCTTCAGCGCCTCGAGACGTGCGCCGAGCTCGGCGTGCTTCTTCGACTCGTCGTTGGACGCCGCCTGCTGGTCGCGCCGCGCTTCTTCGAGCGCGGGCACCCGACCTTGCCACTGCACCATGAGGGCCTCGGCGGCGGCATGGGCGGCATCGGCGGCGGCGGTGCGTTGCCGCGCGCCGTCGAGCTGCGCCGGATCGACGGGCGCGAGACCGCGTTCTTCTCCAAGCAGGCGATCGCGCCGCGCCTCGGCTTGGCCGAGGCGCTCGTCGATGCCCCGCATCTCCACAGCCGCGACCTGGATCTGCTGCGCGACACCGGCGACGACGTCGCGCTGCGTTCCGCTTGCCGCCTGCGCCGCCCGCAGGGCCGCGTCGGCCGCAGCCACGGTCATTGCGTGCTCGCCGACCTTCGCGGCGAATTCGACGGTGGCCGCTTGCGCCGCCTCGATCAGCCCGCCGGCGCGCTCGTGCCCGGCGCGTGCTTCGCCTTCGCGCGCGAGCCAGGACTGGCGCTGGCCGTCGAGATCGACGCGCTGCCGCGTGAGCTGGGCGCGGCCTTCGGTGACGTAGCGAATGCGCTCCTCGATGCGGCTGACCTCGAGCCCGGCCTCGCCGAGCGCGCCTTGCGCCGCATGCAGCGCGTCGTTGGCGTCGTAGTGCGACTGGCGGATCCCTTCGAGCTCCGCTTCGGCATGGCGCAGCTCGGCCACCCGCGATTCGAGCGCCGTGGCCGCCGCCGTGAGCGCCTGGCGAACCCGCTCTTCCTCGCGCGCCGCGTCGCGGTGCTTCAGAAACCAAAGCTGATATTGCTTCCGCTGCGTGTCGTGCTGCAGCGTGCGGTAGCGCCCTGCCACCTCGGCCTGCACTTCGAGCTTGTCGAGGTTCTGGTTGAGCTCGCGAAGGATGTCGTCGACGCGGGTCAGGTTTTCGCGTGTGTCCTTGAGGCGGCTCTCCGTCTCGCGCCGCCGCTCCTTGTACTTGGAGACGCCCGCTGCCTCTTCGAGAAACAGGCGCAGCTCCTCCGGCTTGCTCTCGATGATCCGGGAGATCGTGCCCTGGCCGATGATCGCGTAGGCACGTGGCCCGAGGCCGGTGCCGAGGAAGACGTCCTGCACGTCGCGGCGGCGGACCGGCTGGTTGTTGATGTGATAGCTGCTGGTGCCGTCGCGCGTCAGGACGCGCTTGACCGCGATCTCGGCGAAGCGGTTCCACGGGCCGCCGGCACGGCCCTCTGCGTTCTCGAAGACCAACTCGACGCTGGCCCGGCCGGCGGGCTTGCGCAGGCCCGATCCGTTGAAGATCACGTCCTGCATCGACTCGCCGCGCAGCTCGCTGGCCTTGCTCTCGCCGAGCACCCAGCGCACCGCGTCGATGATGTTCGACTTGCCGCAACCGTTCGGCCCGACCACGCCGACGAGCTGCCCAGGCAGCTGCAAGTGGGTCGGCTCGACGAAGGATTTGAAGCCCGAGAGCTTGATCGAGTGAAGGCGCATGAGGCGGCGGGCAGACTACTCTAAGTAATTGATTTTGCGAAAGAAACAGCCACCGGTGCGCAAGCCCGAAGCGACCGGATGATAGCATCGCGACCCTGCCCGGAAGCCGATCCGCAAACGCCCCGACCATGCCCAAGACCCCGCGCCGCGCAACGGCCGTTTCGACCCGAATCGCCCCCGCCACGCCGCCGAGCGCGCCGCAGACGCACCTCGACGTGTTCGCCAATCCGGCGCCCGGGCGTGACTACCTCATCGAGTTCGTGATCCCGGAATTCACATGCCTGTGTCCGCTTACCGGCCAGCCTGATTTCGCACAGTTCAGCATCGACATGGTCGCCGACAAGCTGTGCATCGAGTTGAAGAGCCTGAAACTGTATCTCTGGAGCTATCGGGACCTCGGCGCCTTCCACGAGAAGGTGACGAACACGATCCTCGACGACATCGTCGCCGCGACGACGCCGCGCTACGCCCGCATCCGCGCCCGCTGGAATGTGCGCGGCGGCATCTACACGAACGTCGTCGCCGAGCACCGGGCGCACGGTTGGAAGCACACCGTCACGGCGCCGACGATCGACGCCGCGCCCGGCCGCTGACGCGGGCACGGTGCCGGCGCGGTGGCCGGCGCCGCCCGCAAGCGTCAGCTGAGCGCGGCCTCCAGGCCGTCGAGGGCGCGCATCACCGGCCCCGACACCGCGACCTTGTGGATGTCGTTGCCGTCGAGCTCGACCATGATCTTGTCGGTCTTGACGTATCGACGCAGGTCGATCGCCGCTGCCTTGACGGCCTCGGCCTGTTGCTTGCGCTTGGCCCCGTCCTTTTCGGCGACGAGCTTGGCGAACTCCTTGTCGAGGCCATTCTCGAGCTTGTCGATGCGGCCATTGAGCATGACGATCGCATCGCGCATGCCGGCCGGAAGGGCCTGCCCTTCCTTGCGATAGAGCGCCACCACTGCCTCGGCGACCTTCTTGATGTCGCGCACGGCATCGCCTTTGACGGACAGCCAGTCGCCGTGCAGCTTGGCGATCTGCGCCGGGTCGAGCGCGTCGTCGTCCGAATCGCCGCTCGGCGTCTCGTCGAGCATGGCCTCGATGTCGTCGAGATCGCTGGCGGCATCGTCGAACTTCTTCGCGTCGCCGTTCTTCTTGATGCTCGCGACCAGGTCGGCCAGCGCCTTCTTGTCGTCGGGGTCGAACGACTTCATCGCCTTGTCGATGTTCGGCTTCAGCTTGGCAAGCCTGGAGAGGAATTCCTTGCCGGCGGCGGCGGCTTCTCTGGCCTCGGCCGGGTCGGCCTTGACCATGTCGTCGCTGATCTCCTTGGCGTCGGCGTCGGCGGCCTCCTCGGCTTCGCCGCTCGTCTTGCGCATCCGAACCTTGATCGACATCTTGAGCTGGATCTTCAAGGCGGCCATCACCTTCTTGACCAGCCCCATCGGGATGCGATCGCTGACCAGCGTGAGCGCGTTCTTCTCCCAGAGGACCTCGCTCGCGTTGTCCTTGTGGACCTTGACGGGCTTCTCGTTCGGAATCAGCGACCGAAGCAACTTGTCCTGCGCCGGGCCGGCGACCGGGCCCATGAAGACGCGAACGACCTTCTTCCATTCGACGACCATGAAGCGCGACGGCTTGGCGCCGGGCGTGGGCTTGCGCACCTTGCGGATCGTCTCGAGGCCGCGTGCGCGAATGAGCTTGGCGCCTTTCGACTCAACCTTCGACGCCGCGCCCGGCGGCGCCTTCTTGTCGCCCGCTTTCGCCTTCGCCAGAGCGGCCTTGACCTCGTTCAACGCGTCGCTGGCGACAGCGTCCACCTGCGTCGCGTATTGTCGCGCCGCTTCCTTGATCTTCGTCGCCGCCGCGAGCGGCTCCTTGGCGAAATCCTTGCCGGCCGCCTTGATGAAATCCTCCGCGGCTTCCTGAGCGGCATCGGCCTGCGCGATGAGCTTGGCGAACTTGGCCTTGGTCTCGGCAACGATGAAGTCGAGACGCTCCTCGAGGTCTTTCACCGTGGTCAGCTTGTCGGCGTTGAAGAAGCCCCAGGCGACGCTGGCATGCCGCTTCGCGAGTTCCTTCAAGACATCGCCGAGGCCCGTCTTCGGCGCCTTCGGCGCCTTGGCGATCGTTGCCTTCTGCTTGTCCCAGACTGAGGGCTCGAGGTTGTCGGGGTAGTCGAACTTGGCCATCGCTGCTCCCTGTGCTGCGCTGCAGCCGATGCGGCATGATGGACAGGGGCACGGCGATGGTCAAGGGGCTGCGTCGCCACGCCGGGCCGATCCACCTCGGTGCACCGGGCCCGGTCCCCCCATTTGTGGGGAAAAGTGCCGGCGCCTGCCGGCGATGCCGGCGCCCGCAGGGCCGCCCCCTCCCTACAATGCGACGCTGTTGCCCCGGCACCTCGTCTCGATGAACTCCTCGTTGCAAAGCACCATCGATCTCGCGTGGGACAGCCGCGCCTCGATCGATTCGACCAACAGCCCGGAGATCCGCGCTGCGGTCGAGGAAGTGATCGCCGGGCTCGATGCGGGCGAGATCCGCGTTGCCGAGCGCAAGGCCGTCGGCGAGTGGACCGTGAACCAGTGGGTCAAGAAGGCCGTGCTGCTCAGCTTTCGCCTGGCCGACAACCGGCCCGTGCATGCCGGCGAGCTGTCCTTCTACGACAAGGTGCCGACCAAGTTCGCGGGCATGGACGAAGCCGCGATGCGTGCCGCCGGCGTTCGTGTCGTGCCACCGGCCGTGGCGCGACGCGGCTCGTACATGGCGAAAAACGTCGTCCTGATGCCCAGCTACGTCAACATCGGCGCCTACGTCGACGAAGGCACGATGGTCGACACCTGGACCACCGTCGGCTCCTGTGCGCAGATCGGCAAGAACGTGCACCTCTCGGGCGGCGTCGGCATCGGCGGCGTGCTCGAGCCGATGCAGGCCAACCCGACCATCATCGAAGACAACTGCTTCATCGGCGCACGATCCGAAATCGTCGAAGGCGTGATCGTCGAGGAGAACTCGGTCGTCTCGATGGGCGTCTACATCAGCCAGAGCACCAAGATCTACGACCGCGCCAGCGGCACCGTCAGTTACGGGCGCATTCCGTCCGGCTCGGTCGTCGTGAGCGGAAATTTGCCTTCCGCCGATGGCAGCCACAGCCTCTATTGCGCTGTCATCGTCAAGCGTGTCGACGCACAGACACGCGCCAAGACCAGCGTCAACGAACTGCTGCGAAGCTGAAAGGTCACGCCGATGAGTAGCGGGAACATGGAGCGCGTGCTCCGGCTGATGTCGGAGAAGGGCGCATCCGACGTGTATCTCTCGGCGAGCTCGCCGATCCTGATCAAGATCAACGGCCAGTTGCTGCAGCTCTCCGACCAGCCGCTGACCCACACGCAGCCGCGCCAGCTGCTCGCCGAGCTGCTCACGCCGAGCCAGCTCGAAGAGCTCGAGGACACCGGCGAGCTCAACGTCGGCGTCGGCCTCTCGGGCGTCGGCAGTTTCCGGCTCTCGGGCTTCAAGCAGCGCGGCACGATCGCGGCGGTGTTTCGCTGCATCCCGTTCGAGATTCCCACGCTCGAAAGCCTGAACGTACCGTCGATCCTCAGCACGCTCGTGCTCGAAAAGCGCGGCCTGATCCTGATGGTGGGCGCGACCGGCGCCGGCAAGAGCACGACGCTCGCCGCCATGCTCGAGCAGCGCAACCAGCAGATGGCCGGGCACATCCTGACCATCGAGGATCCGATCGAGTTCCTGTTCAACAACAAGAAATCGGTCGTCAACCAGCGCGAAGTCGGCCGCGACACCCAGACCCTGCAGATCGGCCTGAAGACGGCGCTGCGCCAGGCGCCCGACCTCATCATGATCGGCGAGATCCGCGACCGCGAGACGATGACGGCGGCGATCTCGTACGCGCTCTCGGGCCACCTCGTGCTCTCGACGCTGCACGCCAACAACAGCTACCACGCGCTCGGCCGGATCCTCTCGTTCTACGCGCCGGAAGCACGTCCCGCGCTGCTCGCCGACCTCGCCGCGGGGATGCGGGCCGTCGTCTCGCAGCGCCTCGTGCGCAGCGTCGCCGGCGGGCGCATGCCCGCCGTCGAAGTGATGCTCAACACCAAGCTGATCCAGGAGCTGATCGAGCGCGGCGACTTCAGCGGCGTCAAGGAAGCGATGGAGAAGTCGCTAGCCGAAGGCTCGCAGACCTTCGAGCAGGATCTGGCCCGCATGATCAACAACAACATCATCACGCGCGACGAGGGCCTGGCCTACGCCGATTCGCCGACCAATCTGATGTGGCGCCTGCAGAACGACATGTCGCCGATCTCGCGGATCGTGCCGAAAAAGGAAGACAACGACGATCAGCCGAGCTTCACCGAGATCACCATCGACGTGCGGCCCGACGAAACGACGAGCCTGTCGCCGAACCTGCGCAGGTTCTGACGACGGCGATGGCGGCAACGCGCGAGCTCGCCGAGGCGCTGATCGCGCGCCGCTCGGTCACACCCGACGACGGTGGCTGCCAGACCCTGCTCGCCGCGCGCCTGCAAGGGCTCGGCTTCGAATGCACTGCCCTGCCCTTCGGCACCGGCGCCAAACAGGTCGCCAATCTCTGGGCTGAGCGGCAAGGCAAGCGCGCGAACGGCAAGCGGCTCGTCTTCGCCGGCCACACCGACGTCGTTCCGACCGGCCCGCTCTCGGCCTGGACCAGCGATCCCTTCGTGCCGACCGAGCGTGATGGCCAGCTCTACGGCCGCGGCGCCGCCGACATGAAGAGCTCGGTCGCGGCGATGGTCGTCGCCGCCGAAGAGTTCGTCAGGGCGACGCCCGATCACGGCGGCAGCATCGGCTTTCTCATCACCAGCGACGAGGAAGGCCCGTCTGTCGATGGCACGACACGTGTCTGCGACTGGCTCGTCGCGCAAGGGACGACGCTCGACTACTGCATCGTCGGCGAGCCGACCTCGGTGATCCGCCTCGGCGACATGATCAAGAACGGCCGGCGAGGCACCCTCACCGGCAAGCTCCGCGTCGTAGGCGTGCAGGGGCATATCGCCTATCCGCACCTCGCGAGAAATCCGATCCATGTCGCCGCGCCGCTGCTCGCGGAGCTCGTCGGCATCGAATGGGACCGCGGCAACGCGCACTTCCCGCCCACGACGTGGCAGGTATCGAACATCCACGCCGGCACCGGCGCCGGCAATGTCATTCCCGGCGAAATCGTCATCGACTTCAACTTCCGGTTCAGCACCGAATCGACGCCAGAATCGCTGAAGGCGCGGCTTGAGAGGATCGTCGTCAAGCACGCGGATGCGTACGAGATCGCCTGGACGCTCGGCGGCGAGCCCTTCCTGACGCCGACCGGCGCACTCAGCGAGGCCGTGACGGCATCGATCCGCGAGCACACCGGCGTCGCCTGCGAGCTTTCGACCACGGGTGGGACGTCGGACGGGCGCTACATCAAGCGCATCTGCGCCGAGGTGATCGAGTTCGGGCCGGTCAATGCCAGCATCCACAAGATCGACGAGTGCATCGACATCGCCAGCTTCGACGTGCTGAAGAACGTCTATCGCGGCGCCCTCGAGCGCCTGATGACATGACATTGCCCCCACGCTCGCTTCGCTCGCTGCCCCCCACGGGGGTGCCATCGCCCTTGGGGCGGCCCGGCAGGCGATGACCCTCGTCCAGCTGGTCAGCGCCCAGAGCGAGCGGCTGAAGCGGGCCGGCGTCTCGTTCGGCCACGGCACCGGCAATGCCTTCGACGAAGCCGCCTGGCTGGTCACGTGGGCGATCGGTCTGCCGCTCGATGCGCTCGAGACGCGCGGCGCGCGCGAGATTGCGGCCGACGACGCGACCAAGGCCGATGCGCTCGTCACGCGGCGCATCGAGACCCGCCAGCCGGCCGCCTATCTCACCGGCGAAGCGTGGCTGCAGAACGTGCCGTTCACGATCGATGCACGCTCGATCGTGCCGCGCTCTTACATCGCCGAGCTGCTCGTCGATGCCGAAGAGGCTGGAACGCTCGACGCCTGGCTCTCCGACGCGACCCATCGCGTTCTCGATCTGTGCACCGGCAATGGCAGCCTGGCCGTGATTGCGGCGATGGCCTACCCGGACATCGTCGTCGATGCCGCCGACATCAGCCCGGGCGCGCTCGAGCTCGCCCGCATCAACGTCGCCCGGCACGCGCTCGAACAACGCATCTCGGTGATCGAGTCCGACCTCTTCTC
>Ga0075520_1001574_pt1 | contig 11047 bp, 10 predicted proteins | sample NGEPerB_FD_75100 | JGI IMG/M metagenome (GOLD analysis project Ga0075520, IMG submission 75100) | Arctic peat soil microbial communities from the Barrow Environmental Observatory site, Barrow, Alaska, USA - NGEE PermafrostAB12-B | ecosystem: Environmental > Terrestrial > Soil > Wetlands > Peat ...
GAAGGCCGACGGTGGCTCGCGGTGGATGCAGGCCGTCTCGGTGCTGTTGACCGAGCCGCACGATTCGTGGTGGGACAACAAGCAGACGCCCGGGGTGATCGAGAGTCGTGACGAGATCCTGCGTGAGGCCATGGTCGCGGCCGGCTGGACCTGACCACGAAGCTCGGCAAGACCCCCGTCACCTGGCAGTGGGGCCGTCTGCACCAGCTCACCCTCACGAGCCAGATCCTGGGGGGCAACTCCGTGCCGGGTCCGGTGGCGGCGATCTTCAACCGGGGCCCGTGGCAGATGCCCGGCGGTTCGTCCATCGTCGACGCTAACGGCTGGGACGCCAGCCAGGGCTACGGCGTCAACGTGGCTCCCTCGATGCGGATGATCGTCAACCTGGGTGATCTGGACGCGTCGCGCTGGGTCAACCAGACCGGCAGTTCCGGCCACCCCTACGACGCTCACTACGTCGACCAGACCGATGCGTGGGCGAAGAACCAGACCTACCCGTGGCCGTTCTCCGCGAAGGCGGTCCGCGCCGGCGGCGGAGACGAGCTGACTCTGAGCCCCGACACGTCAGGCAACTGACCCGGGACCCGGGATCTGGCAGAAGCCGTCTCCTGGTGTGATGACGGCGTCCACCCGCACGTCATGTGTGTCGTACGGCAGCGGCGACGCGGCGTACTCGTGGTCGTTGAGGATCGCCACGACGAGCGCATCGGTGCGTCGTCGGGCCAGTGCCCGGTCGTAGCAGCCGCCACCTTGGCCCAGCCGGGTGCCGGTGTGGTCGACCGACAGTGCCGGCGCCAGGATCAGGCGGGCGGCGGCGATCCCTTCCCGGCCGAGCCGCGGCCCCTCGCTGCCGTCGGCCCTCAGCTCGTGCCATTCGAGGTCCAGGTCGGGCAGCGTCTCCGGCACGATCACCCTCACGTGGCGTGCGTGCAGCATCTGGGCCAAGACATGCGTGGGTGGCTCGATGGGCAGTGAGCGATAGGTCGCCACACACGGCGGCTCCTGGTCTGGCGACTGCTCACCTGGGCGCGGGGGCGGCAGGCAGAGGGAGTCCACCAGCGCGCCCGCTGCGGCCGCGATGGCGGCGGCATCGGCGATTCGATCCCGTTGCCCGGCAGCAGATCGCCGCTGGGCCCGGAGCCGGCGCCTCAGCGTCTGTTTGCCCGGTAGGGCTGTGGGTTCGACCTCGTGGCTCATGTCCGAATTGTGCACCCTGGCTGCGAACTCTTTCCTGGTGACGGCAACTACCCTGTGACGCCAACCACTGGCCGCGTCTGGGCGGCGCCCCACAGCGCCGAGCGATGCCAGCGTCAGCTAGTGCGCGGCCGGACCCTCCCGGGACGCTGGGCGCGCTGGCATGCCAGGCTGCTTGAGGCGGTCCAGGATGACCGCCGCGGGAACGGCACCGGGCGCGTCGCCGGCGACGGCAAGCTCTCGGGCCAGGCGCTGCATGAGCTCGTTGGCCGGGGTCCCAACGCCGTGTATGCGCCCCAGGAACACGATCTCGCCGTTGAGATAGTCCGTCTCGATGTCGCCGGTTGCGCGCCGCAGGCTTTGCCACGAGGACCCGCCGGGCCGGGACTTTCCTGCGATCACCCCAGGCTGCAGGAGATCCCCTCGTCGGTCCCGGTCCTCCTGTGCGGTGGCGGCGTCGAGCCCGGCGGCGGACAGCACCGCTTCGCCCTCGGCCAGTAGCAGGTCGCCCAGTGGTCCGAGCCGTTCGTGGGGCCCGCAGACCGCCTCGATGGCGTTGCCGAGGTTGGTGAGTAGCTTGCGGTGCTTCCAGCGCAGAATCGTCTCGACTGGATAGGAGCTGAAGGTCGCCGCGCGGATGTCGGCGGCGACCTCAGCACTGACCTGGTCGATCCCGGCGGGGTAACAGCCAATGTCCAAGAGGCCGGTGACCGGTGTGGACCAGGCCTGGACCACACCTGGTTCGAGGTGGCCGGCCGGGCACGCGACGCTGACCGCATAGACGTTGGGGAACAGGCGCAGGGCCGCCGGCTCGTTGGCGATCCCGTTCTGGAGGCACACGATTGGCGTCTCGGGCGGGGCAACGGTGGCAAGGGCGAGGAGCGCGGCAGGGGTCTGCTGGCTCTTGACCGCCATGAGCACGACCTGGTTGCTGCCCCACTGGATCTCGCGAGGATGGTCAACTGCGGCAAGGCGGACGGTATCGGAGCCTGCGGGTGACTCCAGGCGTAGCCCGCATGCTTGCAGAGCCGCCACATGCGCACCACGGGCGATCAGCGTGACGTCGCAGCCAGCCTGGGAGAGGCGGCCACCCACGACGGCGCCGATCGCCCCCGCGCCGAGCACCACGTATCGCACCGGCGCAGCTAGCCTTGGGTGGCCGAGGCCGCCGGCTGAACCGGCCCGTCGACCCCTGCTGTGGCAGCAGGCATGTCCTGAGGAGAGTCTGCCCCGTTCAGCCAGCCGAGCGTCGCGAGCGCGACAGAGGTGGCAAGCACGGCGGCGGCGCCGGCCAGGTGCAGGTCCTGCCAGTTCGGCGGCGCCTTCAGCAGGGCGCTGACGATGCCGAGGGTCGCGGTGGCCACGACGAGCGTCGCGAGCGCTGCGGCCAGCGCACGTGCTCCCCGTATGCCGGACCAGCGCCGCCAGGCGCGGGTGGAGAACATGATCAGTGCGACGCCCGCGAGCACCGCGATGCTGCGGTGGAGCAGGTGCGGCCAGACCAGGTTCGCGGGCTGTCCCGAAGGGCACAGCGGGACGCTCGCGCAGGCCTGCTCGGCTCCTGCGTTGACGATCAGTGAGCCGGAGATGAACAGCACCCCGGCTGCGCTGACGGCCACCCAGCCAACCCGTCCCAGTCGGGACCTGCTCGGGGCTCGCAGGGAAACCAGGGCGCAGACTGCGGTCACCGTTGCGCCGCAAAGCATCGCAACGCCGGCGATCAGGTGGGCCGCAACCGTCGGGGCGCCGTTTCCGGCCCAGACGGTCACCGCGCCAAGGATGACCTGCACCACGATGATCGCGGCGGTGAACAGCGCTGGGCGCACCGTCGTCGGCCGCTGGGCCCGGGACCGGACGGCAAGCAGCGCCGTGAGGAACGCCAGCACGGTGACGATTGCGGCGATGTAGCGGTGGGTCTGCTCCATCAGGGCGTGAAACTGGAAGATCGGCCCCATGTTCCCGCTGCACAGCGGCCAGTCCGGGCACCCCATGCCCGAGTCGCTGACCCGGACCTGGCTGCCGAAAATGATCAGGGCGTACGCCGCCACCGCACTGCTGATGGCCAGAGCAGGCAGCCACCTGCTCGAGCGACGCCTGGGATGACTGGTTCGGTTCTCCACGGGGCTGTCCACCGTCCGAAGGGTAGTCCTACCTCCGAAGGTCGGCTCGCCGACTAATGTCGGGGGATGACTACGACCCAGCACGTCTCATCCGCACCGACCCGGGGCACCGTCACCAAGGCCGTGATTCCCGCTGCCGGGTTGGGCACTCGCTTCCTGCCCGCCACCAAGGCCACGCCCAAGGAGATGCTGCCGGTCGTCGACAAGCCGGCCATCCAGTATGTCGTCGAGGAGGCCACACGCGCCGGACTGCGAGATGTCCTCATGGTGACCGGACGCAACAAGGCTGCGCTCGAGGACCACTTCGACCGCCACTGGGAGCTTGAACGGGCGCTAGAGGCCAAGGGTGACCAGGTGCGTCTCGCGCGGGTGCGCAAGTCCACCGACCTGGGCAACATCCATTACGTCCGTCAGGGGGAGCCCCTGGGTCTGGGTCATGCGGTGCTGTGTGCTGCCGACCACGTCGGCAACAACCCCTTCGCCGTGCTGCTCGGTGACGACCTGATCGACGCCCGCGACCACCTGCTCGAGGAGATGATCGCAGTTCGAGAGACCAAGGGCGGCAGTGTGATCGCCCTCATGGAGGTGCCGCCAGAGTCCGTTCAGATGTATGGGTGCGCCGCAATTGACCCCGGTTCGCAGCAGGAGGGTGATGGGACCGTGGTTCGCGTCACCGGGCTGGTCGAGAAACCCGATCCTGCTGACGCCCCAAGCAACTTAGCGGTCATCGGGCGCTACATCCTGGACCCGTCGATATTCGAGATCCTGGCCAAGACCCCGCCCGGTCGTGGCAACGAGATCCAGCTGACCGATGCATTGCAGCAGTGCGCCGCGTCGTCGGCTCCGGGGGGAGGCGTGCACGGCGTGATCTTCCGAGGCCGTCGCTATGACACCGGCGACCGGCTGGACTACCTCAAAGCAGTGGTCCGGCTGGCCGTCGACCATCGGGAGCTCGGCTCAGACTTCTCATCCTGGCTCACGGGCTTCGTGGCCGAGCGTGACCTAGAGGCACAGAACTTAGCCGCACGGTGATCACCGTCCAGGAGCACCTCTCGCGTATCGTCGACTCCGTGCAGCGGCTGCCGCCGATCGCTCTGGATCTGCTCGATGCGCAGGGCTGTGTCCTGGCCCAGGAGGTGACCAGTGCGGCGGACCTGCCGGGCTTTCGGAACTCGGGTATGGATGGGTACGCCGTGTACGCCGCCGATCTCGCGGTTGCCAACCTGGCGGCCCCGGTCACCTTGCCCGTGGTGGGCGACATCGCCGCCGGCAACACCGAAGTGTTGACTCTGGCAGCCGGCCAGAGCATGCGGATCATGACGGGCGCCCCGATGCCGAGTGGCGCCGATGCCGTCGTCCCCGTCGAGGCTACCGACGGTGGTCTGACCAGGGTCATCGTCTCGGCGCCGGTGTCCGCAGGCCAGCATGTGCGCCAGGCCGGAGACGACGTCGCAGCTGGTGACCTGGTGATGCGTGAGGGCACTCGTCTCGGGCCACGTCAGATAGCCCTGCTCGCGGCTGTCGGCACCGGGACCGTGATGGTGACGCCCAAACCCCAGGTAGTGGTCATCTCCACCGGCGACGAGCTCATCGAGCCAGGCACCCGTCCGGGATTCGGCCAGGTCGTCGACAGCAATGGACTCATGCTGACCGCAGCTGTACGGGCCCTGGACTGCATCCCCTTGCGCGTCGGCTGCGTGCCCGATGACGCGCAGACCTTCCTGTCCACGATCGAGGGCCAGCTGCTGCGTGCCGACGCCGTGATCACCACTGGGGGAGTCAGCATGGGCGCGTATGACACTGTCAAGGAGGTGCTCTCCAGCGTGGCCACGATGCGTTTCGACAAGGTCGCCATGCAGCCCGGCATGCCGCAGGGCTTCGGCGTCCTTGGTGCGGACAAGATCCCGGTCTTTACCCTTCCGGGCAACCCCGTCAGCGCCCTGGTCTCGTTCGAGGTGTTCGTCGCACCGGCGCTGCGGCTCATGGCGGGCCGCCCGCAGCGCGAGACATCGATGGTCACTGCCGTGGCCGCTGATGACTGGGCGGTGCCTGCCGGCAAGGTGCAGTTTGCCCGGGTGGTGCTGTCCCATGTGTCGTCGCACGAGGGTTCCGCTCACAGGGCGGCCATCGCCGGCCCTCAGGGCTCGCACGCGCTTGGCTCTCTGGCGGCCGCGAACGCCTTGGCCGTTGTACCCGCTGATGTCACGCGGGTGCGCGCTGGCGACCAGGTGAGCTGCCACCCGCTGGGACCCATCCTGGAGGTGTCATGACCGAGCCGCAGCTGAACCATCTTCGCGCCGACGGATCGGCGCACATGGTCGACGTCTCGGCCAAGGATGTGACGGTCCGTTCGGCGACCGCGGCCGGCAGAGTCCTGCTCTCGGCTGGGGCGGTGGCGGCACTGCGCGCCGGGACCGTGCCCAAGGGCGACGCCTTGTCGGTCGCCCGGATAGCCGGGATCCAGGCGGCCAAGCGCACGCCGGACCTTATCCCGCTGGCTCATCCGATCGCTGTCCACTCTGTCGAGGTCGACCTGGTGGTGGGTGACGACGGGGTTGACCTGAGCGCGACCGTCCGCACGGCTGACCGAACGGGCGTGGAGATGGAGGCGCTCACCGCAGTGGCGGTAGGGGCACTGGCACTGATTGACATGGTCAAGGCGGTGGACCGGCACGCCCGTGTCACCGACCTGCGTGTCACAGCGAAGTCGGGCGGCCGCTCAGGGAACTGGGTAGAGCCATGAGCGCCGAAGGCTCCGCAGTGGTGATCACCTGTTCGACCCGTGCGGCTGGGGGGGTCTATCCGGACCGGTCGGGGCCCATCATCGTCGAGGAGCTGCGAAGCTGGGGCTTGCAGGTGGCCGATCCCGTCGTGGTCGCCGACGGCCCCGATGTCGAGGCTGCCCTGCGCGCCGCCGTCTCAAGTGGTGCTGTGTTGGTGGTGACCACGGGCGGCACCGGGCTAAACCCCACAGATGTGACGCCCGAGGCCACTGACCGGGTCGTGGACCGGTTGGTCCCAGGAATCGCAGAGGCCATCCGAGCGGCGGGTCTGGAGGCGGGCGTCTCGTCGGCCATGTTGTCGCGCGGTGTCAGTGGTGTGGCGGGGCGGGCCCTGGTCGTCAACCTGCCAGGGTCGATGGGGGGCGTCAGTAACGGGCTCGCTGTGCTCGAACCCGTTGTCGCTCATGCTCTCCTGCAGATTCAAGGAGGAGACCATTGAGGGACGGACTGTGGCCTGCGACGCTCACCGTCCGCCGGGTCGGCGGTGCGCCGGTGATCTTGCGGCCCCTGCACGTCAAGGAGCGGCGCCAGTGGGAGGCACTGAGGGCCGAGAACATCGAGTGGCTTCGGCCGTGGGAGGCCACTTCGCCGGAGCCGACGGCGGCCGGCCTCTCATTTCGTCAGCTGCTTCGGCAATTTGATCGCGAGGCGGGTGAGGGTCGTCTGCAGCCCTTTGTCATCGAGACCGAGGGCCGGCTGGTCGGCCAGATGCACTTGTTCGGAATTGCGTGGGGCTCCCTGCGATCGGCGAGCGCAGGCTACTGGGTTGCCCAATCCGTGGCAGGGCAAGGGATCGTGCCGTTCGCGCTCGCGGCTGCTTGCGACCACGCATTTCTGGTGTTGGGGCTGCATCGGGTCGAGGTCAACATCCGACCCGAGAACACCGCAAGCCTGCGGGTCGTCGAGAAGTTGGGTTTTCGCGAGGAGGGCCTCCGGCGCCTCTACCTGCATATCGATGGCCAATGGCGTGACCATCGATCCTTCGCCTTGACGACCGAGGATCTGGGACCTAGGTCGATGGTGGAGTTGTGGAACCACTCCCAGGAGCCATGACATAGGCCACACCGGCCAGCGACATCAGCGACACACCGAGGCGGGTCCGCTGTATGGGCGCCAGACGCCTCTAACTTTAGGTTTGTGCAGCCCAGCAGCCTCATCTTCCTTGTCCTTATCGGCATTTGGGCTGCCTACCTGCTCCAGCACTGGGTGCGGCGCCGGGAACACCTTGCCACGGCCCGGTCGGTCGACCGGTTCTCTGATGCCATGCGTGTCCTGGAGCGTCGCGCTCCGCCGGCCGAGTTCGACCTGTCAGGGCCACGCCCTCGTTCGTACGCCATCAGCTCTGCACGCCCTTCTCCTCTGGAGGTAGCCGTGAAACGTGCTCATTCCGTCCGCCCGGATGTTTCGGCAGTCCCCGCGGCTGGCGTGCGCCCGACGCGCGTATTCCACATCTTGGCCGGTGTGTCGGCACGCCGCCTTCGCGGCCTGTCGCTGCTGGCGTCACTGTCGCTGGCGCTCGTTGTCTTTCCGCTGTCCGCCCTCTCGCTCCTGCCCTGGTGGAACGTCCTGGTTGTCGTCGCCACCGTGGTGGTCGATCTCGCCTGGTTGCGTCGCGTTGCGCTGTCCGAACGTGCCGCCAGATGGGCGCCCGCGCAGGCGCGCGGATCTGCCGCAGATCCTGCTGGCCAAGCAGCCCTCGAGGTGTCTTACTTCGAGGACGAGTTCCAGCCTCAGGTCGAGTCCCAGTCCCAGGTCGAGTCCCAGGTCGAGTCGGAGCCTGCAGCCCCGGCTCCGGTGGGCGAGATTGCTGAGCCGATCGAGCCGCCAGCCCAGGCGAACCTGCCGGGCTGGGCGCCCGTCCCCGTGCCGCCGCCCACGTACACCCTCAAGGCAAAGGCTGCAGATCCCGTGCATGTACCGGTGGTGGTCACCGAGCCTGGGGCGGCGGAGTGCTGGAGCCTCGACGGCATGATCTACGACTGCGAGCTCGACGAGCTTGTCGAAGTCCGCAGCGCCACCGGCACCTGAGACGTCGTAGCGCCATCCGTGCAGCCACCTGGCACTCCCGGTGGTTCGTATTGGTCGGCACACGCGGGAGGTCGAAGAAGCCCTGGACCGGTGGGTCAGCTGGGCCCGCCGTTGTCGCATCCCGGCGTTCGTGGACCTGCAGAAGCGGATCGCCAGGCATCGCAAGACCATCGATGCGACTCTCGATCATGGCCTGTCGAACGGCCTGATCGAATCGACGAATACGAAGATCCGGGTCCTGACTCGCATGGCGTTCGGTTCCACCAAACCTGAAGCTCTCGTTGCCCTGGCCGTGCTCGGCGGCTGCTGCCCACCACTACCCGGCCGAGAGGCCCCGAAATGACCCACGGATCGGGCAGGGGAGCCCAAGAACCATGGTCGTTTGGTCGATGAGAGCGAGCTCACGGGCGCATAACGTCGTGGTCGTTTCTGACTGGGCGCGCCGCGGTGTTAAAGTTTCGACCGCACCACGGGGCTGTGGCGCAGCTGGTAGCGCACCTCGTTCGCAACGAGGGGGTCAGGGGTTCGAGTCCCCTCAGCTCCACCAGGACTGATTATCATTCCCACAAATACCCCTGACAACAGGGGTGTTTGTGTGTCCGATCGGTACACTTGATTAGGCTGTCTGAATATGTCGTGGTTTTCACCACCTCTGTTAGTTTGTTTCGAATACTGCCTTCGGAGCGCTCATCGGTACATGTTTTAGGCCGTAGCGTCAACAGAGGTGGTATGTACCGATGCCTGTTGTAGTTAAGACAGCAGACATCCAAATGTGGTAAGCGTCAGACCAATGGCTGGACGCTAGTTGATGCTCCCCGGAAACCTTGAAAAAGCGGGGGGGTAGCATAAAAGCACATGCCTCGTCTCACCACCAAGCACTACCTCGAAATCCACCACATGCTCAACTATCACTGGTCTAACGACCCGGCTCCCTACCGTCACTTATCGGCACAAGACTGGATGGATTACTCTAATCAAGGGACTGAGGCTCGTCGATCAATGTGTCCCAGATTACATCTTTGTCTACTTCCCAATAACCGTGAGCAATGCGATTACGCAGTCCAACTATCTTATGCCAATGTTGTCCCGGATATCTTTCGACAAAGTCGTCGCTCAAGTGAGAAATTTCCTCGCCTAGTGCAAGTAAACGCATAAGTATGGAATCTTGTACTTGGGGACTAGCCATAAATACCTCTTTCGAGGTAGGAATATAGCTTTTAATAAAAGTAAGATGTTCTTTGATACCCTCTAGGTAAAATGAGTCATCGTGACTTGTCATAGTACAGAGGCCAGTGGCCTAAGATCTTTAGTAATGCGTTTAGCGAGTCGTTTGCTAAGGTATTTTTGCGACACTAGATCAACTTTTCTGCCAAGTGCTTGTTCTAGTTCGTCTTGAAGGCCTATTATGTCAAATAAGTTGGTGCCACGCTTATATGTGACCAGAAGATCAAGGTCACGGTAGTAGTGGCCTCATGACGGGCAAATGATCCAAAAACTGAGACGTTAGATACCCCGTAATGCTTTAAAATAGCATCAATCTGTGGTTTATCTAGTGTGAGACCTATGTTACTCATACTGCTTATTATACAGTTTTTATGCCTAGAGTGACAGGTGTTTTTGTACTACTGAGCTTGAACTTCGGCTAGAGCTTGGTGAGTGGTTTCGACGGCGACACCCGAGTTCTTGAGGTAGTTCATTTCGGCAGTGAAGTCAGAAGGCTGTGTGGTGTAGAGTGCATCGTCAGCTGCGGATGGAGTGGTAGCTACTTCGTGATAGACCAGAATGAGCCAAGCGTGCTGAGCAACAGCAGCATTGATCCAGCCTTGGACTTGCGCTTGGCTGATGTCGCTGTCGACTTCTTCGATCTTCAGTTGGGTTACATCTAGACTATCCTTGGTGTTCAATCCGCCATTGACGCTGCGTTGTGAGGCATAGTATTGCTTGCCGACGCTGATGGTGTTGGCGTTATATGCACCATAGGGGTAGGCGAAATCGGTTACGGGTGCACCGATGAGGTTCTGTAGGGTGGTCTGGCTGTTTGCCATTTCGATTTGCATCTGTGAAGCGCTCAGTGTTGTCAGATCGGGGTGGGTAACGGTGTGGGAACCAATTTCGTTACCGTTCGCATAGAGGTCTTTTACCTGGGTGCTCGTCATGTAATCGGGTGTGTCGTTTAGCTCGCCGGAGATAATGAAATATGTTGCCTTGATACCCAGCTGTTTCAATACTGGGTTGGCGTTCAGGTATTGGTTGGTCCAACCGTCGTCAAAATTGACACTAACAATACCGCGGTTGTACGGAACTGGCGTATATTCGGCCAACGAGTAATCGTCGCTGGTTATATAACCGACTTTGGCCAGAAGCTGGTATATTGCAACACTCTTGGCACCGGCTGGTGGTGTAAATGTTGTCTTGAACTGTGTCCAATTGGTATTAGCGAAGACGGTACCAAGCCAAAAATATTGGACGGTGCCATTTGTCAGGGTGACTTCGGCGTCAACCTCGGTGTCGACGTTGCTCTGATACCAGTTGCTATATTGATAGGTTTTGCCGACAGTGACTGGTACATCGGCGTAAGACCAGTTGGCGGCACCATCAGTGTAAGCGGTGGTTTGGACCTTTACGCTACGACTGCCAGTGTGGCCGGTGCTTAGATAACTAAATGTTGAGGTGTTATTGCCCCAACTGCTGGCGATCCAATTGGCAGGCGTGCTTGCATCCTGGGCCGTTTCGAATGATGGGTTGGCTATGAGGTTGGCACCGGCTGGTGGCGTAACCGTATTCGAGACGGTAATCGTGACAGGACTACTGGTAGTGGTCAGGTTGCTACTGTTGGTGGCTACAGCCGTAACAGTGTGTGTTCCATTGGTAACTGTTTTGCTATCCCAGCTGACGCTGTATGGGCTGGTAGTGTCGGCAGCA
>Ga0075520_1001575_pt1 | contig 11047 bp, 11 predicted proteins | sample NGEPerB_FD_75100 | JGI IMG/M metagenome (GOLD analysis project Ga0075520, IMG submission 75100) | Arctic peat soil microbial communities from the Barrow Environmental Observatory site, Barrow, Alaska, USA - NGEE PermafrostAB12-B | ecosystem: Environmental > Terrestrial > Soil > Wetlands > Peat ...
ACGATGCACATCTGGTCGTCGAGGACGATCACGCCGCCGGAGCCGAGCATCGAGCCCGCCTTCATCATCGAATCAAAATCCATGGCGACGTCGATTTCGTCAGGCGTGAGAATCTGCACCGACGATCCGCCGGGCACCACGCCCTTCAAGTTCCTTCCCTTGCTCATGCCGCCCGAAACGTCGTAGATCATTTTCTTCAGGTTGTAGCCCATGGGCAGTTCGTACACGCCCGGCCTTTCGAGTTCCCCGCTCATGCAGAACAGGCGTGTCCCGCCATTTCGCGGCGTGCCCAGGTTGGCGAACCATTCGCCGCCGCCCAGGATGATATGCGGCACGCTGGCCAGCGTTTCGGCATTGTTGATGACGGTGGGCCCGCCCCACAATCCGACGACCGCCGGAAAGGGAGGGCGGATGCGCGGTATGCCGCGCTTGCCTTCGAGCGATTCCATCAGCGCTGACTCTTCGCCGACTTCGTAAGCGCCCGCGCCGGAATGGGTGAAGATGTCGAGGTCAACCCCCGAACCGAAGATGTTCTTACCGATGAAGCCGCGTGCGTAAGCGTCGGCTACGGCCTTCTCCATGATCTCCAGCAGGTAGCGGTACTCGCCGCGCACGTAGATGTATCCGGATTTGGCGCCGACGGCTAGTGCCGCAATCATTACGCCTTCGATGACGGCGTGGGGATCGTGCTCGAAGATCAGGCGGTCTTTGCAGGTACCGGGCTCGCTCTCGTCGCCATTGCACAGCACGTACTTCGGCTTGGCCGACTGTTTGGGTACGAACGACCATTTCAATCCAGTCGGAAAGCCAGCTCCGCCGCGGCCACGCAGGTTCGACGCCTTCACTTCGTTAATTATGGCGTCCGCCCCCATCGAGATGGCCTTCTGCACCGCTTTGTAGCCGTCAAGCTCGAGATAGCGGTCAAGATTGGTCGCACCCATGCCGAAGCGCTTGGAGACGACCTTGACCTCATCGGGATGGGAAACGAGATATGCCATGGAATAGCAACTAGCAGCTAGCAACTAGCAATTAGTTTTCACCAAAGAGACGCGATCGGTGTCCACCTTCCGCAAGAGTGATGCAAGCATTCGTTGAACTTCGAGAACGTCTTTGCATAACGCCTCATAAGTTTCGGTTGGCACTAAACCCAGATCGCGCGCCAGTAACTGGAAGTATTCCAATTCGACCGCCGATCCGACTGCAGTATTTAGAAAGTGACGAAATTCGCCATTTCCCGCACGTCCACATCCCTCGGCTATGTTTGCTGCCACCGATGCGCTGCACCTTAGCATTTGACTGCTAATACCGTAAAGTTCCTCACGGGGAAAGTTGGCCGTCATGCGATAAGTCGCCAGCGTCATCGCGTGCGCTTTTTCCCAAACCATCAATCGTCTGAAGTCTTTCATAAGCGCATTCTTCAGTTCACTAGTTGCTAGCTGCTAGTTGCTAGTTGCTTGCTCCTACTGCTCTTCCTTCTTCTTCAGCCCGTCAATCAGCTCGTCGATTTTCGCGGGCGTCAGGTTCTCGTGAAACTCGTAATTCATCATCAGCGCCGGCGCCCACGAGCATGCGCCAATGCACTCGACCTCCTCCAGATGAAACAGCCCGTCGGGAGTCGATTCCTTGTTGCCGATGCCCAGCTTCTTCTTGCAGTGTTCGAAGATGCCGTCGGCCCCGCGCAGCAGGCAGCTCACATTGGTACAGACCTGAAGGTTGTACTTGCCGACCGGACGCGTGCGCAGCATCGAGTAATAGCTGATGACATTGCGCACTTCCAGGTCCGACAGATCCGTGCGCTGCGCGATCTCGTGGATGGCCTCATCCGTCAGCGCGCCGACTTCGTCCTGGATGTACAGCAGCATGGGAACCAGGACGGAGCGCTTGGTCGGATAATGCGTGACCATCGTGGAGAAGCGTTGTTCGAGTTGGTCGGAAAATTTCATGTCTTAGCAACTAGCAATTAGCAATTAGTACCTAGCATTTGTCCCGAAGTGTTCAAGCTAGTTGCTAGCTGCTAATTGCTAGTTGCTCACCTATCACAATCGCCCAGCACGATGTCGATGCTGCCAATGGCGGCGACCACGTCGGCGATCAATCGGCCTTCGCACATCTTGCGCAACGTTTGCAAATTGGCGAACGACGGCGAACGCATGTGCACCCGGTACGGCTTGGCGGTCCCATCGCTCACCACGTAGTAGCCCATCTCGCCACGCGGCGACTCGATTGGCATGTACACTTCGCCTTCCGGCACGGTGAATCCCTCGGTCACGATCTTGAAGTGATAGATGAGCGCTTCCATCTGGGTCTTCATCTTCTCGCGGTCGGGCAACACCACGTGGGGAGCGTCTGCCTTCACGGGGCCTTCCGGAATTCCTTCCAGCGCCTGCTTCACGATCTTCTGCGACTCGCGAAGCTCCTGCACCCGCACTACGTACCGCGCAAAAACATCGCCATCGTTCGACACCGGAACATTGAACTGGAAGTTTTCATAGCCGCTATACGGCTTGTCGCGTCGCAGATCGACATCCACGCCACTGGCCCGCAGCGTCGGCCCGGTTGCGCACAGCGCGACGGCATCTTCCGCCGACAAGTAGGCGATGCCCTTGGTGCGTCCCGTCCAAATGGGATTGCTGGTCAGCAGGCTCTCGTACTCGTCGATGTTGGCGGGAAAGCGGTCGTTAAAATCCTTGACCCGTTCGAAGAAGCCGAGCGGCGGTTCCAGCGCCAGTCCGCCAATGCGGAAGTACGACGTCATCATGCGCTGCCCGGAAACCGCCTCGAACAGGCGCAGGGTGTCTTCGCGTTCGCGAAAGCAATACAGGAAGACCGTCATGGCGCCGATGTCCATGGCGTGGGTGCCCAGCCACACCAGGTGCGAGTTGATGCGCGTCAGCTCATTCAACATGACGCGAATCCACTGCGCCTTGGGCGGAATCTCCAGCCCCAGCAACTTCTCCACCGCCAGGCAGTACGCCAGGTTGTTGGTCAAGGGACAGAGATAGTCAATGCGGTCGGTCAGGGGCACGACCTGCTGGTAAAACTTGGCTTCGCAGGTCTTCTCGATGCCGGTGTGCAGATACCCAATGTCGGGCATGATGCGCACGATGGTCTCGCCGTCGATCTCCAGCAGCAACCGCAGCACGCCATGGGTCGAGGGGTGTTGCGGACCCATGTTCAGGACCATCGTCTTGTCGTCAGACGGATCCAGCACCGGGGTTGGAGTCATGTGGGCCATGATTAGCGGTAACCCTCGACGGGATAATCTTTGCGCAGCGGATGGCCTTCCCAATCCTCGGGCATCATGATGCGCTTCAGATTGGGGTGCTCGTCGAAGCGGACCCCGAACAGGTCGAAGACTTCGCGCTCGAAGAAATTCGCACCCGGCCAGATAGGCACCAGCGAGTCCAGGCTGGCATCTTCGCCGGAAATCTTCACCTTCAGGCGCAAGTAGGTCTTGTTGGGAATGGAGAACAACTGGTACACGACCTCGAAGCGGGGATCCTTGGGATACCAGTCCACGCAGGTGATGTCGGCCAAGGCGTTGTACTGCAACTGGGGATCGTTCTTCAGAGTGAGACAAGCTTCGCGCAGCGAGGTGCGATCCACCCAGATAGTGAGCTCATTGCGATCGAACTTCGCGCCTGTGACCGCGCCGGCATTCCACGCCAGCAGGCACGCCAGTTCAGGACGAGCTTTCAGTTGTTCGAGGTCAGTGATCGCCGGCTCCAGTGCCATCCCTTAAATCCTCTCGGCCTTAGCTTGTTTGTTCCAGTCGAGTACGCCCTTCTTCCAGCAATACCAGTAACCGGCGAGCACGATGCCGATGTACACCAGCATCTCCCAGAACCAGAACATGCCCATGCCTGTGGATTTCAGGTCGCGCTGCACGACCGCCCAAGGGTAGAGGAACACGGCTTCCACGTCGAAGAGGATGAACAGCATGGCCACCAGGTAGAACTTCACGGTGAAGCGTTGCCGGGCATTGCCGACCGGCTCCATGCCGCACTCGTAGGGTGACATCTTGGATTTGTTGTACTTGTGCTGGCCGATGAAATAGGAGAGCAGCACAATCGCCGAGGCCATGCCTCCGGCGATCAGGACGTGGATCAGCAAAGGCAGATAGCGTGCAAAATAGAAGTCCGGCATGATTGCGCAAGCACTCAGAAACTTTCGAGCAAGTGCAGGTAAACATTTGAGTTTAGTGATCGTTAACGCTGATTGTCAACCGCGCGAAAGGAGTGTTCATCGGCAATTCACAAAGGGGAAGTTTCGAGTTTCAAGTGGGGGAGCAGCAATTAGCACTTGGCAATTAGCACTTGGCATTTAGCAGTTGGTATTTAGCAAGCGGCAGTTAGCGCGCGGCAGTTGCCAAAGCGATGCGGCAGCGTCGCGATGCTTCGGGGCCTGAACATCGGAGAATCCCAGCCGGTTTGCCGGCTTTAAACTTGAAACTCGAAACTGGAAACCGCTCCTAGCCCCCGCCGACAAAGTGCACAATCTCCAGACGATCGTCGTCCTTGAGAGTTGTCTCTGGCCATTGCGAGCGGGAGACGATCTCGCGGTTCAGTTCAACAGCGACACGGTCGCTCTTCATTCCGAGTTGCTCGATCAGTTCTGCCAGCGATAGGGAGTCGGCAAAGCTTTTTTCGTCACCATTGATGAATAAGTGCATAGAGACAGTTTCAAGTCTCGGGTTACAAGTTTCAAGTCAAGAGTGGGGAGGGATCATTGCAGGCCAGCTAGTCGGCGGCGGAGACGGCGGCTTCGGCCGGCCAATCGGCCACCGCTGCTTCGTCGAGGGTAACTTCTTCCGCGTAGGTGGGATCGCGCAGAATGCGGGAGACGATGGCGGTGTGCATGGCGTGTCCGGCGCGATCGGCCTTGACGTAGCCAAGGATGTGTTTGCCGAACAAGGCGAGATCACCGATGAGGTCCAGCACCTTATGCCGCACGAACTCGTCGCTGTAGCGCAGCGGCGGATTGTCAATTCCTTCGGGGGTGAGCACGATGCAGTTGTCGCGCGAGGCGCCGCGAATGAGGCCCATGTTCAGCATCGCGTGCTGCTGCTCGAGAAAACCGAACGTCCGCGCCGACGCGATCTGCTTCACATAGCTGCCGTTGGAAAGCTCGACTTGAAATCTTTCGCTGCCAATCAACGGGTGCGGGAAGTTAATGGCGTAGCTAACGGAGTAGCGTTCCGCCGGATAGACGCCGATGAACTTGTCACCTTCGCGCATTTCGTAGGGACGCAGAATCTTGAGATACACGCGCTTGCGCCGTTGCTGGCGTAAACCCGCCCGAGTGAGCATCTCCACAAACGGTAACGCGCTGCCATCCAGGATGGGCAGTTCGAGGTTGTCGAGCTCCACGATCGCATTGTCCACACCCATCCCGATGAACGCCGACAGCAGGTGCTCGGTGGTGGAGATAAGCACGCCTTTCTTCATCAAGCTGGTGGCGTAACTGACCTTCGCAACATTGCGACTGATGGCTTCCACTTCAAAGTCGTCAAGATCGGTGCGACGAAAAACGATCCCCGTGCCGGTGGGAGCAGGCAGGATGCGCAGATGGACCGGTGCTCCGCTATGGAGGCCGACGCCGCTGCATTCGGCGGGATTTCGAGTTGTTCTTTCGTAGAGCAAGGAGTAAAGGGTGACGGTAGCGTAGAAGATAAGATTACAAGTTCCGGGAAGACTCTGGTTGTTGTATTTCTGCCACAGAAGGTGTCGCGATAAGCACGCCAACTCAAAAGGTGGACGCGCCGCGAATGCCAATAAGTACCGTATCTTAAACGGCTTAGACAATATTTCACAAGGATGAACACTCGCGAATAGCCAGCACCAGATCGAGGTTTACTGAAAGAATTCTGCTACGCCGAAGTCCCATATGAGGAGGTCGCCGCGGCGACGGCGGTTTTGCTGGCTGCGATCAGGTTGGCGTGAACTTTTGCAGGAGTGTAGATAGAATGCTTCCTTCCAGTCGATTTCAAGAACCTGACACATCGACTGGTCTTAACGCCAAAAAAAAAGGCGCAGAAGAGCGAGGAGACTCCATGATTGTTGGTGTTCCCCGAGAAAGTTTTCCGGGGGAGCGGCGCGTAGCACTTATACCTGCGGTGATCCCAAGTTATGCCAAGGTTGGGGTGGAAGTTTTGGTCGAAACCGGAGCTGGCCTCGAGGCCGGCTACCCCGACGCGCAGTACATCGATAAGGGCGCAAAGATTGTCGCCACGCGCGAGGAAGTATTCCGCGCCGATGTGGTGGTACAAGTCCTGTGCTACGGATCGAATGACAAAACTGGCGCTGCCGATTTGCCCCTTCTCCACCACGGTCAAGCTTTGATTGGATTTCTGAGGCCGCTGGGCGACATCCAAAGCGTTCAGGCAATCGCCCAGACTGGCGTCTCAGCTTTTTCGATTGAGCTGATGCCCCGCATCACGCGTGCGCAAAGTATGGACGCGCTCTCCTCGATGTCAACCATCGCCGGCTACAAGGCGGTGGTGATTGCCGCCGACACGCTGCCCCGAATCTTTCCCATGCTGACCACCGCGGCTGGCACCATTACTCCGTCACGAGTGCTGGTGATTGGCGCCGGCGTTGCCGGTTTGCAGGCCATCGCGACCGCCCGCAGATTGGGCGCGGTGGTGTCGGCTTACGACCTGCGCCCCGCCGTCAAGGAGCAGGTTCACAGTTTGGGCGGGCGGTTTGTGGAACTTCCCATCGAGGCGGCCGATGCCCAGGATGCCGGTGGCTATGCGAAGGCGCAGGACGAATCGTTTTATCAGCGCCAGCGCGAATTGCTGGGAAAGGTGGTCGCTGAGAGCGACGTGGTAATCACTACGGCGGTGGTTCCTGGGAAGAAGTCGCCGGTGCTGGTGACCAAGGAAATGGTGGCCGGCATGGCGCCAGGCTCCGTCATCGTAGATTTGGCGGCGGAACGGGGAGGCAACTGCGAGCTGACACGGACGGGCGAGCAGGTCGTCGAGCACGGTGTCACCATCATGGGAACCATCAACCTGGCCAGCACGGTTCCGTATCATGCCAGCCAGATGTACAGCAAAAACCTTACAAATTTCCTATTGCACATGGTGAAGGATGGAAAACTTGTGCTGGATTTGGAAGATGAGATCACTCGCAGCACCCTGGTCACTCAGGGAGGTGAAGTGGTGAACCCACGAGTGCGGGAGTTCTACTCGCTGCCCGCCCTGGTTTCGCAAGCGAAGGAGGCAAGCTAATGGTTACGGCTGACCTGATCAACAGCCTGTACGTTTTTATACTCGCGGCATTTATCGGGTTTGAAGTGATTCGCCGCGTGTCGCCGCTGTTGCACACCCCGTTGATGTCGCTGACCAATGCCCTGGACGCAATCGCGGTGGTCGGCGCCATCATTCTCGCGGGCGAGCACAAGAGCACGCTCGCGACCGTGCTGGGCACGGTTGCCATCGTTGCCGCGACCAGCAATGCCGTGGGCGGGTTCATCATTACCGACCGCATGCTCAAGATGTTCAAATCCAGCCGGACACAGAAGCCATGACACCAGCGTCCGAATACGTTATTGAGATCACCTACATCGTAGCTGCCGTCCTCTTCATCCTCGCGTTGAAGTGGTTGAGTTCGCCAGTCACTGCGCGGCGCGGCGTTTGGGCCGGCGAAGCGGGAATGCTGTTGGCCGTTGCCGGCACGCTTCTGTATCACGGCATCGTGGACTACAAGTGGATCGCGATTGGGCTGGTTCTGGGCGCGATCATTGGCGTCCCGCTCGGCAACGTCGGAATGACCGCGGTGCCGCAGCGAACTGCCCTGAGTCACGCCTTCGGCGCGCTTTGCGTAACCCTGGTGGGAACCGCGGAGTTCTACCTGCGGGCCCCCAATGTACCGCCGTTCATGATGTCGGTGCTTTCGCTGGAAGTCATCCTCGGAGGTCTCACCGTTACCGGCAGCTTGATGGCCGCGGGCAAGCTGCAGGAAATCTTGCCGCAGCGGCCAATTACCTATAAGGGGCAGAACTTCGTCAACCTGACGATACTGGCGATAGCCGTCGCCATCGCCGTTCGTCTCGTGCTGCATCCCGAGGCCATGGTCTTGTATCCGTTCATGGTGGGAATCGCGCTAGTCTTCGGCGTGATGATGATCGTCCCCATTGGCGGCGCCGACATGCCGACCGTGATCTCGCTGTTGAATTCTTACGCCGGCCTTTCCGCAGCGGCCATGGGCTTCCTTCTCAATAGCAAGCTTCTGATCGTGGCGGGCTCGCTCGATGGAGCGTCGGGCTTCATTCTCTCCGTCAACATGTCGAAGGCGATGAACCGGTCGTTTACCAATGTGTTGTTCGGAGCGTTCGGACAGGTACAGACCTCAAGCGCTGCCGCGGCCGAGGCCCGGCCCGTACACAGTGCAACTCCGGAAGAAGCTGCGGCAATCCTCTCGGCGGCGAACAAAGTCGTAATCGTTCCCGGTTATGGCATGGCGGTGGCGCAGGCGCAGCACAAGGTCCGCGAACTGTATGACTTGTTGACCAAGAAGGGCGTGGACGTGAAATTCGGCATTCACCCGGTCGCGGGCCGCATGCCGGGTCACATGAACGTTCTGTTAGCCGAGGCCGACATTCCCTACGACAAATTGATGGACATGGATGAGGCCAACCCGGATTTCCCGCAGACGGATGTCGCGCTGGTGATCGGAGCCAACGACGTCACCAATCCGGCCGCGCGCAGCGACGCCGGAAGTCCGATCTACGGCATGCCGATTCTGGACGTCGACAAGGCCCGCACGGTCATGGTGATCAAGCGCAGCATGAGTCCGGGATTTGCCGGGATCGACAACCCGCTCTACTACCTCGACAACACACTCATGCTGTTCGGCGACGCAAAGGCGTTTGTCGGCTCCATCGTGCGCGAGCTTACCGGCGGAGGCGGCCATGGTTAGCGGCAGGAACTTCGCGGCCAGGTGTAACGTATTTATAAAGAGGAGGACTTATGTTGAGCTTCCTTTTGTGGTGCATCTTATTGTTCTTTTGCTGGCCGCTGGCGCTGCTCGTTCTGGTCCTCTACCCGTTGGTCTGGTTGTTTCTATTGCCGTTCCGGCTCCTGGGATTTGCCGTCGAGGGAGTGCTGGAATTGTTGAAGGCCATCATCCTGCTTCCCGCGCGCGTATTGCGCGGACCGCGCCGCGCGTGGTAAGAATCGATCTTCCCTAGGCCATACATTAAACGAAGAAATCCGGACTCCCCTCTCCGGGCTTCTTCGTTCGTGCTGTTACGACTACTTCATTGCGACGATGACGGTTTCGGGCGCGTTGCCCGCCATCTTTACTTCTTTCTCCAGCTTCGGCTCGGCAAGCGCGATGCCGTAATGGATAGGCACGACTATCCATTGCGTTAGCCGGCATGGCGATTTTCGTTCCGTGGATTCGCCAGGACTGGGCTAAACTAACAGCGCGGAGGCAGTCCGTGGACTCCAGGGTCGTGGTGGTATCTGGCGCGGCGAAAGGTACGGTGGTGCGGTTGACTGCCAGCCAGTTCTCCGTGGGCCGCGACTCCAGCAACCACTTATGTCTGCATGACCGCGCGGTCTCACGGAAGCATTTCTCCATCAGCGAAACCGACGCGGCCTTCCATTTGGTTGACCTGGATAGCCATAACGGGACCTTCGTGAACGGCATACCGGTACGGCGAAAGCTGTTGGGTCATGGAGACACGATTCGGGTTGGCCATTGCGAGCTGGTGTTTCTAATCGGCGAAGACGACAGTTTGATTTCGCGGATGGTGCAGTTTCGGGATGAGCCGCCGGGCGATCTTCTAACCACTACGAGTACAAATCTCTTACCATCTGACTCGAACGTCGGCACCGACGTTGGCCGCATGGCGCGCGATCTGAATGCCCTGTTCAAGGTCGCTAGCATCATTAATTCCATCCGCGACCTGGAGACCCTGCAGCGGCGGCTTCTGGAACTGATTTGCGAAGTGGTTCCGGCCGATTCCGCCGCGGTCGTAATCACCCGCCAGGCTGATGACGATCCTGGCTCGAGTTGTACTTGGAGCCGTAAAGGCGGCGATTCCCCTCTCCTGGAGATCCGGCGGGAAATTGTGCAGCGTGCGCTGTGGGAGCACTCGGCCACTATCAGCAGGCCCTCGGCTCAATCGCGCAACGCGGAGAGCGTTCTCTGCGTGCCGCTAACTGCAGTGGAAAGCACGATCGGAGTTCTGTACCTGATTGCGCACGGCGCGGGAAAAAGATTTGAAGAGGACCACATAAACTTCCTCACCTCCGTCGCCGGAATCGCTGCCGTCACTTTGGAGAACGTTCTCGCCTTGGAGAGCCTGCGCAGCGAAAATCGCCGGCTGCAAACTGAGTTGGACCTGGACGGCGTCATCGTGGGCGAAAGTGATTCCATACGAAAGGTGCAAGAGTTTATCGCCAGGGTGGCCGGCGGCGATTCCGCCATTCTGATTCGCGGGGAAAGCGGTACGGGCAAGGAACTGGTGGCGCGCGCCATCCATTACAACAGCCAGCGCGCCTGCAAGCCGTTCGTCGCCATCAACTGCGCCGCCATTCCCGAGGCATTGCTGGAAAGCGAATTATTCGGACACGAGAAGGGCGCCTTCACGGGCGCGATTGCAACTAAGAAAGGCAAGCTGGAAGTGGCCGAAGGCGGCACGGTTTTTCTCGACGAAGTCGGCGAACTTTCCCCTCCGCTGCAAGCCAAGCTGCTGCGGGTCTTGCAACAGCGCGAATTCGAGCGTGTGGGGAGTACCCGCAGCCTGAAGTTCGATGCGCGAGTGCTGACGGCCACCAACAAGGACCTGGAACAGGCCATCAAGGACCGCGAGTTCCGCCAGGACCTCTATTACCGACTTAACGTGGTCTCGATGGTGGTCCCTTCGTTGCGGGAACGTCCCGATGACATTCCGCTGCTGGCCATTTACTTCGCCGCCAAATATGCGGAGAAATGCAAACGGCCGCTCAAAGGCATTTCCCCGGAAGCCCGGGCGTTGCTGATGGCCTATAGCTGGCCGGGGAATGTGCGCGAACTGGAGAATGCCATGGAAC
>Ga0075520_1001576_pt1 | contig 11046 bp, 11 predicted proteins | sample NGEPerB_FD_75100 | JGI IMG/M metagenome (GOLD analysis project Ga0075520, IMG submission 75100) | Arctic peat soil microbial communities from the Barrow Environmental Observatory site, Barrow, Alaska, USA - NGEE PermafrostAB12-B | ecosystem: Environmental > Terrestrial > Soil > Wetlands > Peat ...
GATTCGGTGACGCAGCCTTCTTCGCCGCCGTGCAATTGCTGACCGTTTCGTCGCAGATCAAGAACCCGCTCACGGTGGCCGGCAGGATCGTCGATCTCGGCCTCGAGGTGTGGGCCATCTTCGTCGTCACCGTCGTCGCAGGCAGCTTCGCCACATTCTTTAGCTCGGGCGACTCGAGCTAGTCCCAGGGCACAAGCCGGAGGTCCTCAAGGCCATCGACATGCCATGGCAGGACCACAACCACATCCGTTTCTTGCCGAGCATTGGGCTTCCTCCGGTTTGACGGACATCCACCATCAGGGGCACGGCCCCGGAAAGGATGTCCAAAATGGAGACCATGGAACGGAAGAAGCCCCGTCCTCGTCGGTCGTTCACCCCGGAGTTCAATGCCGAGTTCGCCCAGATCCTGCCGCACAAGACACCGGAGTGGCAGAAGGTCTACGCCACACTCCGCAACTCGGTCGAGGGGATGAACGGCTTCATCAAGGACGGGGCCAGAGAGGCCATAGACGACCCGGAGCGCCGCCGGATCCGGGGCGCCGCCCACCAGAGCGTCTTCGTGGCCTTCCTGCTGTTCGCCGCCAACCTGCGCAAGATCGACGAGTTCCTGAAGAAACAGGAGGCCGAGGCCAACAAGGTCCGCAAGCTCCCGTCCAGGCGCCGGACCAAGTCGCTGTCCACCTGGGCCCCGGAAGCATCCAAGAAGCCGGCCGGAATCGTGGCCCTCACCGGCAGGGCCGAGATCACGGTGTCCCTCGGGGTACCCTGAGCGATCCCGATCCTCCCCTGACCGCCTGACGGTCCAGGCCCGAGTCCAGTCACCCCGGATGGCAGAGTCGCGCCCGGGGAGCGGTCCATCTGGGCCGGCATGAACCGAAATCTCCGATTGCCCGCGCCTGAACCAGCGGAATGGCCCGACAACCGGGCATAACCCCGACTTTGGCGCCGTCGCACCCCCACCGACAGGAGTTTTGTCGACGCGACCCGACGAGTTTTGTCGGAACCCCACGGTGGGCGAGGGGGGACTTGAACCCCCACATCCTTTCGGACACAGGAACCTGAATCCTGCGCGTCTGCCAATTCCGCCACTCGCCCGAGCGACTGCACGAGATTACCCGAAGAACCTGGCCCCTCCTACCAGGCAACGGGCGACGGTAATCATGGAGAATGAGTCCGGCGGCCGTTGTTTTTCAGTCGATGAGGACCCGGGAGGACCTGGGTAGGGGGCCTCACTACCACTGGGACGTCTACCGGGACGTTGGCACCGATAGGCTGTAGCCAGCATGGGACTTCAGAAGTTCGAAGGGCGCCTCGAGCGCATTGTCGATGGCACGTTCTCCAAAGCCTTTCGGGGTGAGTTGCATCCTGTGGAGATCGGTCGCCGCCTGACCCGAGAGATGGACCTCAAGCGTCGGCTGGGCGTCCATGGCCTTATCGCGCCCAATTACTTCGAAGTTTGCCTCTCCTCGGTCGAGTTCGAGCGATTTGAGAGCTTCCTCGACGCACTTGTCCGGGAGCTGGAGGAAGCGGCTCGCGAACATGCCCGCACCGAGGACTATGTGTTCGTCGGCCCCGTCACGGTAGTGGCGCTCGAGGATCCCAGTCAGCGTCGAGGCCGTTTTGCCATTCTGTCCGAAGTCCGCGAAGGCCCCGCGGGTCTTTCGGCGGCGTCCATCGTGCTGGCCAATGGGGAACGCATCGTGCTCGGCCCTGAAGCCATCACCATCGGCCGCCTTCCCGAGAGCACCGTGGTCGTCACCGACCCCAATGCGAGTCGCCGCCACGCCGAGATACGCAGGGTGGGCAACGACGTGGTGGTGGTCGATCTGAACTCGACCAACGGGACACGGGTCAACGGTGCCGGCATTCAGGAACGCACCCTGGCGGATGGCGACGAAATCGTGGTCGGAACGACATTCCTCCGATTCGAGACGTCGTGATGGCGGCAGGCACCTGAATTCATATGCATCTGTATCTCGCTGTGATTCCGGGGCCGACCAACAACACGCCCGTACTCCGTGCTCTCGAGTACGGAGTCATTCTGCTGTTGTGGCTGTTCTTCATGTGGGTCGTTCGAGCGGTGTGGGTGGAGGTCCGCCCGTTGAAGCGCCGGCGCCGTCGCGACAAGGACGAGGACACTGACACCGCGATCACCGGAAAGTCGCGCAAGGGCAAGCATCTCCGATTGCATGTGGTGCGTCCCGAGGATCACACCGGGGCAACCTATGAGATCGGAGCCGAAGTCACGGTGGGCCGGGCGGCCGGATGTGGTGTGCCGATCGACTACGACACCTTCGCTTCGAATCTCCACGCCCGGTTGTTCAGGCTGGATGGCGATGTCTGGGTGGAGGACCTCGGTTCCACCAACGGCACCTGGGTGAACACGGAACGGATCGCCGAACGAACCCGTATCGAAAAAGGCGACCTGTTACAGGTGGGCGGAACAGTATTCGAAGTCGGTAAGTGACATGACGGTTCTTCGCTCGGGGTCGGCCTCCAACGTGGGTCTGGTCCGCTCCTCCAATCAGGATTTGGCCTTAGAGACCTCCAGCCTGTTTGCCGTGGCTGATGGAATGGGCGGCCATGCCGGTGGCGAGGTGGCGTCACGCCTGGCGATCGAAGAGCTGAGTGCAGCGTTCGGCCGCCAGCCCACCGGATCCGGGTTGGCCGAAGCTGTCACTTCCGCCAATGCGGTGGTGTGGGAGCACAGCCAAGACAACGCCGATCTTCGGGGCATGGGCACCACGCTCACCTCGGTGGCCCTGGTCGATGAAGGCGGACGCGATGTGTTGGCGTTGGTCAACGTGGGCGACTCGCGCTCCTACCGGTACCACGATGGCGACCTGACTCAGATAACCAACGACCACAGCCTGGCCGAAGAGATGGTCCTCAACGGCGAGCTGACTCCGGCTGAGGCTGCGTTCCATCCCCACCGCCATATCCTCACCCGGGCCCTCGGCGTGTCCCCGGACGTCAAGGTCGACGTTTGGCGGATCCGACCGATTCGCGGCGACCGGTTCCTCCTCTGTAGCGACGGCCTGACCAACGAGCTCGGGACCAACCAGCTCATCGAAGTCCTGTCCACGGTGGCGGACCCCCAGGCCGCGGCCGACCTCTTTGTCCGTGCGGCGCGCACCCACGGAGGCAGCGACAACATCACCGCGGTCGTGGTCGACGTGATCGTCGGAGAGGAGGACACCGGGTCGGTCCCCGCGGTGATGGCCGTGTCATCTGAGTTCGTGGACCCGACGGGCATGGCCCCCGATGGCGTTGCCGAACCGCTTCCGCTGTCCGTCCCCGAGATAAGGATCCCGGATCGCCGCGAGCGTCGAAAGGCCAAACGCCGCGAGCGTCGGCGCGATCGAGGCCGGCGCCTGATCACGTTCCGGACGCTGCTGTTCGTGATCCTGTTCGTAGCGATTGTGGGCGCCGGTTATTTCTCCGTGCGCTGGTACAACACCAATTCCTATTTCGTGAAGCTCAACGGTAATGAACTGGTGATCTACCAGGGAAGAATCGGTGGATTCCTCTGGTACCACCCGGTCGAGGCGCAGCGTACCGGGGTCACCACCGCTGATGTGGGGCCGACCTACCTCCCCGCCCTCCAGTCTGGGGTGGAGGAATCGACCATCGGCAATGCCCGGACCTACGTGAAGAATCTGGTGTCGGACCATCTGAGCACCCACACCACCACCTCTACACTTCCGCCCGCCTCGAGCGCGACAACGACGCCGGTGCCGGGTGCCGGGGCGGGAGGTGCCTGATGGAGAAGCGCATCCGCCGGCTGGGAATCTTCATGATGCTCTGTATGGTGGCCATCTTTGTGCAGCTCAACAACATCCAGGTTGTGAAGGCCAATTCACTGGCCACCAACCCGGCCAACCCTCGAGTCCAGGCGGCGGGGCGGAGCCAGCCCCGTGGCGACATCATTTCGGCGGACGGGGTGACGCTGGCTTCTTCGGTATTGGCTGTTTCCGGGGTCTATAAGTACAGACGAGTCTACAACCCGAACACGGCTGTGCTGTTCTCGCAGATCGTGGGCTACAACTCACTGAAGTACGGCAATTTCAACGGGGTTGAAGCCGAGTACAACAGTTATCTCGTGGCCCACAACAAGCCGGCCAAATCCCTTCGTGATCTCCTGACCAGCCAGACCGAGGTGGACAACGTCACCCTCACCATCAATTCCAATCTGCAAAGTCAAGTCGCCCAGGCCGTTGACAGCGGTGCCCCCGGCGTGAACGGAGCTGCGGCGGTCGTGCTCGACCCCACCACCGGTGCCATCGAGGCCATGTACTCGAACCCGGTGTTCGATCCGAACCCATTGGCGTCTCCGGACCTGGCCACGGAGACGGCCGCGTGGACCGCGCAACTCGCCTTACCGGGGAACCCACTTCGCGCCGGGGCCTACAACCAGATCTACCCACCCGGCTCGAGCTTCAAGGTGATCACCGCCTCGGGCGCGTTGGAGCATCGGCCGGACTTGGCCGCGATGACCTACCCGGTGGTGTCATCCATACCGCTCCCCGACACCGGCACCCCTCCCCAAATACTCCACAACTACAGCTTCGAACCCTGTGGAGGGACTCTCCAAGAACTTCTGATCCAATCGTGCGATGCCGACTTTGCCTCCGTTGGCCAACTGCTCGGAGCTCCCACCCTGGTGAACCAGGCCCAGGCCTATGGATTCAACCAGCGGGTCCCGCTGGATGTCCCCGCCTCCACGGTGGCGATCTCCAACTTCGGGACGGCGGCCGCGTTCGCCGCCGATGTGCCTGGTCTGATGAAGTCGGCCATCGGCCAGGACAACGTGGCGGCCTCGGCGCTGCAGATGGCCATGGTGGCCGGTACGGTGGCGAATGGAGGGGTGGAGATGACCCCCCACGTGATGGCCCAGATCCGCAGCTCGCAAGGGAACCTGGTGGCTTCCTATACCCCCAAGCCGTGGTTGCGGGCGACGTCGAGCCGGACCGCGGCCACCCTCACCACATTTATGCAAGGGGTCGCATCCAGCGGTACCGCGGCAGGAATCTTCCCAGCCAACTGGAACGTGGCGGCCAAGACCGGAACTGCCGAGGTCGGGCCCAATCTCTCGGAGACCACTGACTGGTTGATCGCCTTCGCACCCAATGGCCAGTCCAAAGTGGCGGTGGCGGTGGTGGTCCCGAAGCAGGCGGCCAAACAGACGGGTGCCGGTATTTCGGGCCCGATCGTCAAGCAAATCCTCCAAGACATATTGGGTAACCAGTGAAAGACAGTAGGCCCACCATGAGAACCCCAGAGAGTAACGATCGTAGGCATAGGCTTTGACCCACATGGACCCGACCCAGGCACCGCGCGTCTTCTCCGAGCGGTACGAGCTGAACCATCTGATTGCCCGAGGCGGCATGGCGGAGGTGTACCGCGCCCACGACCGGCTCCTCAACCGTCCGGTGGCGCTGAAGGTCCTCTTCCCCGAGCTGTCAGTGGACAGATCTTTCGTCGAGCGCTTCCGGCGTGAGGCGCAAGCTGCCGCCAACCTGTCTCACCCCAACATCGTGCCGGTCTTCGACTGGGGCGAGGATTCGGGGGCGTACTTCATTGTCATGGAGTTCATCGACGGGCGACCTCTCTCGTCCGTTCTGAAGACGGCTGGCCCGCTGTCGGCTGATCGGGCTGCGGATATCGGCGCCCACGTAGCCGCGGCACTCGGTTACGCCCATAAGCACGGCGTGATCCACCGTGACGTGAAGCCCGGCAACGTGTTGATCACCGACGAAGGTCAGGTAAAGGTGACCGACTTCGGTATCGCCCGAGCCGTCAACACCGAAGAGAGCCTGACCCAGACCGGCGCGGTGATGGGCACGGCCACCTACTTCTCGCCCGAGCAGGCTGAGGGCATCGGGGTCGACCCCCGCAGCGACATCTACTCCCTCGGTGTGGTCCTGTTCGAGATGGTGACCGGGCGGGCCCCCTTCCTGGGGGACACCCCGGTGGCGGTGGCCTCCAAGCACGTGCGTGACACTCCGCCGGTTCCCCGTGAGATCAACCCGTCGATCCCCCCGACGTTCGAAGCCATCATCTTGAAGTCCATGGCCAAGGATCCCAACCACCGGTACGCCACCTCCGAGGACCTGCGGGCCGACCTGTTGCGCTTCAACGAGGGCCGGTCCGTGCTGGCGATGGACGACCCGACAGCCATGCAGGCCGCGTTGGGTGTGACCCAAGCGGTGGGAGCCGTGGGCGGCATCAACGCGACCCAGGCCATTTCTGCCCAGGCTCGCCCAGGAGTGGGCACGGGGCCCGGCGATGAGGGGGAGGAGACCCGAGAACGAAATCGGACCCGGACCTACGCGATCGTCCTGGTTGCCCTCCTGCTACTGCTGGCCGTGGTTGGTGTCCTTCTGGCCCGCCAACTCGGCTACCTCGGGGGCGCGTCGTCGTTCAATCTTCCCAACGTGGTGGGAAAGCCGTTGACCCAGGCGACGTCGACCTTGAAGGCCGACGGCCTCACCGTGGCCACCACTACCCAGGCCACCACCACCTACGCCGCCGGCACCGTCCTCAAGACCGACCCGGCCGCCGGCGCCCTGGTCAGGAAAGGGAACACCGTGACGTTGACGATCGCAGCCCCACCGGTGGTCCCCAAGACAACCGTGCCTTCCGGCATCACCAACACCGACGTGAATTCGGCGGAGTCGGCGCTGAAACAGGCCGGCTTGCAGTACACCGTCAAGTACCAGACCAACAATGCCCAACAGGGCCAGGTGCTGAGCTCCGACCCGGCCTCGGGGGCTTCCATCAACCAGGGTGCCACGGTGACACTGATCGTCTCCTCCGGACCTTCCAATGTCACCGTGCCTTCGGTCGCCGGACTGACCCAACTGGCGGCGGGGAACCTCTTGGGCAATCGAGGGCTGGTGGTCAGCGGCACGACCTCGCAGCCGTCGTCGCAGTACCAAGCCGGCATCGTCATCTCATCTGATCCGGGGGCGGGGTCCCCGGTTGCCCCCAACTCCTCGGTGACACTGATCGTCTCGTCCGGGCCGCCTCCAACCACAACGACCACTTCCACGTCGACACCGACAAGCACAACGTCGACCACCTCTCCCTCCTCGACCACCACTACCGGCCTGTCCGGCCCCGCCAGGCATCAACCCTGAGCGGGGTCCGGGCTCGGCTGTCGACCACCGGCCTCCCTGGGGTCGACTAGACGCGAACGGCAGCAGCGAGGAAGTTGGCCAGCAGCGAAGGCCCTGTCGGAGTGAGAATGGACTCAGGGTGGAACTGCACTCCCTCGATGGGTAGCCGACGATGGCGGAATCCCATGATGACCCCGTCGGCGGTGGTGGCGGTGACCTCCAACACGTCGGGCAGCGTGGATGGCTCCACCACCAGAGAGTGGTACCGGGTAGCGACGAACGGGTTGGGCAGACCCTCGAATACGCCCGTCCCGTTGTGATGGATGGGGGATGTCTTGCCGTGCATCAGGGTGGGGGAGGCGACCACATCCCCACCGAACACCTGACCGATGGACTGGTGACCCAGGCACACCCCGAGGATCGGATAGATCCCGCCCAACTCGGCGATGACCGCTTGGCTGATTCCCGCATTCTCGGGCCGACCGGGTCCGGGCGAGATGAGAATGGCGTCGGGTGAAGCAGCGCGAATGCCGGCAATGTCGATGTCATCGTTCCGATAGACGACAGGATCGGCTCCGAGTTCGCCCAGCTCCTGGACGAGGTTGTAGACGAACGAGTCGTAGTTGTCGATGACCAGCACCCGTGTCCCCATACGGATATGAGCGTACTGGCCACACCGGGGGTGGTCCCCGGATTCGGACCCTGGCCAAGGCTGGCTATCCTTTCGCCATGGCAACCAAAGCCAAAGCAGGCCCGGGCAGGGCTACGAAGAAGGGTCGCTCCGTGAGCGGACGCACCACACCCCAGGCCGAGCGCGCACATACACGTAGCGATCGCTATACCCCTCCTATCCCGAAGAACACCAAGGTCAGCCCCAAGTGGATGGGGGGGCTCATCATCGGTCTCTTTGTCGTCGGCGTCCTGGTCATCATCCTCAACTATGCCGGTGTGCTTCCCGGAGGCGTGTCCAACTGGTGGTTGGTCGGAGCTATCGGCTCGATCTTCGCGGGTCTGATGGTGGCCACCCGCTACCACTAGCTGGTTCGGTTGCGCCCGGTGGGCGAATCCCCGGACACGGGAAGAACCGGCCCCTGAGGGCCGGTTCTTCCATTCGTGCATGTGTCTCTCGGTCCTCGGCCATGAAGCCGAGGACCGCCCGGACGATTCAGCCCAGGCGCTCGATGATGGTGGCGTTGGCCATTCCACCACCTTCACACATGGTGACCAGGCCGTAACGGCCATTGGTGCGCTCCAGCTCGTTGAGCAGCGTGGCCGCCAGTTTGGCACCCGATGCTCCGAGAGGGTGACCGAGGGCAATTGCTCCACCGTTCACATTCACTTTGCTCATGTCGGGGTGGTGCTCCTTCTCCCACGCCAGCACCACACATGCGAACGCCTCGTTGATCTCGATGACGTCCATGTCCTCGATGGTGAGCTTGGCCCGGTCGAGGGCCATCTGGGTGGCGGCAATCGGCCCGGTGAGCATCTTGATGGGATCGCTACCGACCACCGCGAAGCTGTGGAACCGGGCGCGGGGTGTCAGGCCGAGTTCGTTGGCCTTCGCCTCACTCATGATCAGGACCGCGGAAGCTCCGTCGGTGATCTGCGAGCTGTTGCCCGCGGTCACCCGCCCAATCTCGGGCCGGTAGGCGGGCTTGAGGTTGGCCAGCACCTCCACCGAGGAATCAGGGCGGATACCCTCATCGGCGGCCACCATCTCATCGGTGTCGACACCGTCGTCGTCTTTGACCGCTACCGGGATGATCTCACGCTCGAACCGACCTTCGGCGGTGGCCCGGGCGGCGTTCTGGTGGGACCGCACGGAGAATTCGTCGAGGTCCTGCCGGCTGATGTCCCACTGTTCGGCGATGAGCTCGGCTGACTCACCCTGGCCGACCAGTCCACCTCGCTCGGCGTAGCGCTGCATCACCCGGGGCCCGAACGGGAATCCGAGGTCGCGTACGATCGACGCACCCATCGGCGTGCGCGTCATGACTTCCACCCCAGCGGCGATGACGATGTCGTAGGCCCCAGCCATGACACCCTGAGCTCCGAAGTGGAGCGCTTGCTGGGATGAACCGCACTGGCGGTCGATGGTGGTGGCGGGAACCGAGTCGGGGAATCCTGCGGCCAACGCGGCATTGCGCCCGACGTTCAGCGCCTGTTCGCCGACCTGCATGACGCAGCCCATGATGACGTCCTCGACCAGGCCCGCATCCAGTTGGTTGCGCTCGATGAGCGCCTTCAGCGGCTCCGAGGCCAGGTCGGCCGAGTGCCAATTGCGGAACTTCCCGTTGCGCTTGCCTCCAGCGGTTCGCACCGCGTCAACAATGACAGCATCCGTCATGATGGGATTCCTTTCTTGGTCCGGCGGACCCTCGCCTGCCGACCACACCTACCGCTGAGGACCTTCTCTCGGTCCGTCAGCTGCATTCGCGGAAAACTTGACCGCGTGGTCAATATTCTACCCAGACCAGATTCGGAGTCAAGTGTGCGCACCCGTGTACTCCGGCCGGGCCCGATCTCCGGGTCGGATATCGACGCCGACCCACGGTGACGCTACGGTCGGCACCGTGAGCAACCGAGTCAAAGATATGGACCGCTGGTTGGGCAACGGTGGAATGGAGTTGATCGGTACCGTGGGTGCGTCCTTTGACGACTACGGGGTCGACGGGGAGGATCTGGGTTGGGTGGCCGGGGCATTCACACCGCTTCAGCCCGCCTGTAACCCTCATGGCATCGTCCAGGCCGGAGTACACGGACTGCTTCTCGATGCAGCGATGAACTTCGCCATCAATTCCGCCCTTCCCGGTCGAGACCGAACGAAGGCCACCTTGGAGATGAAGATCGAGACCATGCGTCCCGCCCTACTCGGAGAGTCGTACCGGCTGCGGGGCGAAGTGGTGCGCATGGCTCGCCAAATTGCCTACGGCGAGGCCACCGTGCGGGACGAGGAAGGCCAGATGGTCAGTCGATCGACCGGCACATTCATGCTGCATCGCCCCGACCCCACCGGAAATGGCAGTGCAACCACCGGCTGATCTTCACCTCACGCGTCACGCTCGCGACGGGTCGATCCGGCCGACGTCGCCGACAACCGGTACCGGCATCACGCCGGATGTCAATGGGAGTACGTGGCAGTGGGATCGACACCTGTTGGATTCGGCATCTGCCGACCGTGTGAGGGACCCACCCGACCCGGGTTCGCACTCTGCTACTGCTGCACGACGCTGATCGGCCGCCTGCAGATGCCGTTGGCGCCGGTGACCGCGGTCACGCCGTATCGGGTGGGCGACGGGATGCACCGCCTGCTCCGTGGCTACAAGGACGCCCCGGTGGCCGAGGTGCGCTCGATCTGTACGTCGCAGTTGGCCGGCATCCTCCGACGGTGGTTGAGCGAGCATGTCGACCGATTGTTGGCCCGCACCGGAGGTCCGTGGGACCTGGTGGTAGGGGTTCCCTCCTCGCAACGCCCGGTGGCCCCGGTCGATGCTCTGGTGGATGCGGTGCCGCTGTTGGCTCGACATCACGTGTCGCTGCTGGTCCGGGGACCCGAGCCCACCGATCATCTGGTGGCGTCGAGGCGAGGGTTCGAGGTGACGTCGAACGGTGGGGCCGGCTGCGGTGAGCGGGGGCGCCGGGCCCTGGTGGTCGACGACAGCTTCACTACCGGTGCCCGTGCGCAGAGTGCGGTGGCGGCCCTGCGGATCGCCGGCATCCGGGTGGCCGGAGTGCTGGTGGTGGGCCGGGTGATCGCCCCCGACGCGGCATGGTGGCAGGCGGCCTATTGGGACTCGGTGATCGAGGAGAGACGAGCATCCCGAACTGTCGAATGGGCCGGCGGAGGGCCTCCGGTCGCGGGGCTACGCCGCTGACATGGGCATTTGGATCAGGACCACCGACGCATATATAGTTGGTTGTTACA
>Ga0075520_1001578_pt1 | contig 11032 bp, 9 predicted proteins | sample NGEPerB_FD_75100 | JGI IMG/M metagenome (GOLD analysis project Ga0075520, IMG submission 75100) | Arctic peat soil microbial communities from the Barrow Environmental Observatory site, Barrow, Alaska, USA - NGEE PermafrostAB12-B | ecosystem: Environmental > Terrestrial > Soil > Wetlands > Peat ...
CAGATTTCCACCCTCGCGCACGTAAAGCCGCACCCCGAAATCGATCACGTTGTCCACCAGCACCGCGCCGAGCGGCGGACGGAGCAGATTGCCCGGATCGCCGGCCGTGCCGTTCGGCGTCATGTAAGCCGTCGCCGGCGCCGCCGCGGGATCGAGGTCATAGCCTGATTCAAACACGCCCGGTGCTCCCCCCGCGGTTTTCGTGCGGCGCACTTCCGCTCGAAACAACAGGTAACGCTGCTCGGACGTTGCGCTCGACGTGATGTTCTGGCGGATGATCTGGTAGCCGACGGCGACTGGAGCCGAGAGTTCTCCGGCGCTCGCATTCGTATCCGCCTTGGCGGTGAAGAAGCGCAGCCAGACTCCGGCGACGCCGAAACGCGCGTCCTCCCAAGACGAGGCGCCAAGACTGAGGGTGCCGGGATGGACGTTGCCGGGTTTGCCCTGGGCACCCGCCGCCGCCGGGCGCCACTGCCCCGACAGGCTCGTCCCCGGGAGGACGGTCGCGGCCAGCCAGACGTTGCCATCCGCCCGGAAGATCGCCGCCTCCAAATCCTGCGCGAGCTGGTCGAGGCCGAGCCGGGCCTCAGCCGCCGCACGGAGCCGGCCCGCGGTGCGATTCCAATGAGCCATCGTGCCCGACACCACGGTCAACAACAACGCCGCCAGCAGCGCTGTGAGCGTCGCGGCGAGCAGCAATTCAAGCAGCGTGAATCCCGCCCGCTTCCCGATGTCTGACCCGCGCGGGAACGCGGGCCGCGGCTCCGAAACACCGGCGCCTCCGTTCTTCATGGCGGGACGGCAAACAACAGGATCGCTACGTGGCGTTCGCCGGCCGGAACCTCGTGCGCCGGATCGGCGTCGTACTCCGAGGCGCCGGGCGTGGCCGGCCCCGCCGGAAGTTGGCAGGGCCACGCGCAGCGGGCGCTCACCGCCACGAAGCCCGAATCGGCCGCTGCCTCCCACTCTGGCAGCCGGGTCAGCTCGATGAGAAAATAGCGATCGCGGTTGGCGATCCCGGGGAGGGCCGGGTCACGCAACGATCGGTTCGCTGCGGGGTCCGCCGCATCCACGCACCGCACGCACAGGCCGTCACGCGTGCCCATCAACCGCAGCGGCGCCGTGGAACCGCTGGGTGGAACGAGTTGGGCCAGCCCGGCCAGGCCATGGGAATCCTTAAGTCGCTCCAGTTCATATTGGATGCTTCCGCCCAGAGACGCGGTGCCTTGCCCATCGCTCAACTCGGCCGCAGAATGCGTCGTCGCCGCGAGCAATCCGAGGATCGCCACCAACGCGACGGCCACCAGACCGGTGGCTACGACCACCTCGACCAGGGAAAACGCCCGCGTGCCTCCTCGCCGGGAGCAGCTCATGGCGTAAAAGCCCCCGCGTCGTTGATCAGCGTCAGCGCACCGGAGGAACGCAGCAACACGCCGCGCAGGTTGTCGGAATCATCCAGGGCCAGCGCCGGGACGGGGGAGCCGGCCGTGAAGTGTCCGACCGTCAGCAGGACATACCCTCCGCCGGTCGTGCCCCGCGGCGTGAATTGCACGCAATAACACGAGATGCCCGCGACCCCGTTGATCGTCATGGATTGCGCGGAGGAGGGCAGCGCCGTCGACCGCCGCGATCCCGGCCACGTGGGATTGCCCGGCACGACGACCGGCGCCGGCGGAACCACGTAGACGCCAGCCGGCAGCCAGACACCGTCTTCTTCCGCCACCCAGTTGGCCGGATCGGTGGAGTCCTGCTCAACCACCCGGATGGAACGAAGGTACGTGGCGGAATCCGCCGGATCGGCCGCGATCGCGCACCGGGCGTTTTGTTGGGAAAGCGCCGCCCGGCCGCGGGCCGCGTCGAGCAGGCTCGAAAGCACGGCCTGCGCCGACTGCAGCGACGCCGACTCGTCCGGCTGGCGAAGCGCCAGGCCGATGCCTCCCGCCAGCGAGGCAATCAGTGCCACCACGACCAACAGCTCGAGCAACGTGAAACCCGCGCGCAAGGCGGCCGCACGCGATCGAGGGGATTCTCGCGCACAGTTTCGCTGATTACGGTACGACGGGATCCGTCGATCCCCCCCTACATCCGCCTTCAGCGTTTTGCCCAAGGCGGCGGCACCATGCACCGATGACATCAAGCCGTTCATTTCCAGCTCAGGATCAGATCGGATTGGCTGGCTCCCCGGCCCGCGGAGTAAATCAGGACTCCGGCCCGCACGCCCGCGGCGGGCAGATCGGCTTCCGCCGGCACCAGGCTGGCCCCGCTCTGGACGCCGGTGACGGCGGAGACGGTCCCGTCATCGCCGGGTTTGACGAGCCCGTCGCCGTTTCGGTCGACGAGGAGGCCGATCTCGGTGTTGCCAAACGCGTCGCACAGCAGCGCGGGGCCGCTATCGTTCGCTCCGCCGTCGGAACCTCCGGAATCGAAGAAGTCTCCGGCGGCAAAGGCATAAAAGGCAATTCGCTTGGCGTTTCCGTTGAGATCAGCGGCGTTGGTCACCGGCGTGCCATCAACGTTGTGGCCGCTCAACGTGCGCACGAATTTCACCGTGTCGGCCGCGTTCGCGAGTCGTCCATCGGTCGCCACGTCAGGATAGTAGCCATATTCCTGGCGGAATTGCTCCAGGGCGGCGGCCCATTGGGCGAACTGGGCGCGTGTTTTCGCCCTCAAGGTGGCAGACCGCGCGGCGCCAAGCGTCGGCAGCAGGATGGCGGCGAGAATGGCGATGACCGCCATCACGCCGAGCAATTCAAGGAAGGTGAAACCAGCGAGGCGCGGCAGGCGTTTCATTGGCGCGAATAGAAGTTGTCGGCGTTTTCGGGCGCGGTCAGGTCCGGCTCGCCCGCCTTGGCTCCGGCGACAGGGGGATCGTCCGGTTTGACGCATCCATCGGGGCCACCTGAGAACAAGGCATAGCCCGACACCAGGCGGCCGCCCAGCAAGCGCGTGAAGTAGACGTAGTGGTACGGCTGGCCCCACGGATCGAGCAGGACATTGCCCGGCGCCGCTGCATCCGGAGCCTTCAAGGAAAAACGCTCGGCCTCGAGGAAGGTGCGCCCCGGCGGATCGAGGGCGTCGTGCTGCGGCCCGCGTCGGCCGGTCAACGACTCATAGAGCGCCGCCCCATCGGCGGTTGCCGGGTAGTCGCCATACTGGCCGCGCCAGGCTTCGATCGCCTGGGCCAGGACGGCCAGTTCGGCTTTCGCCCGGGCCCCGGCGACGCGCTCGTGCACACCGCGCACCATGCCCAAGACCGACCCGCTGAGAATCGTCACCACCGCCACGACCGCGAGCAGTTCGATGAGCGTGAAGCCGCCTGCGCGCGAGCGGCGTCTTGTGGACAAGCCGCCCCACCGCAGATGCATTAGTCCAGCTAAACCGCAACGATGCAGTCGGATGTGGGGCGGGATCGCCGAATCCCGCCGTTTTGCCGAGCGAGGCGGGGTCCGGCCTCCTTCGCGAAAGCTTCGGAGGCCACGGCGATCCCGCCCTACCGGAAATTGGCCAAACTCCAACGGCGGGGTACGGCGACCCCGCCCTACAACGCCGCGCCGGACAGTCAGTGGAGCTGCGTACGAGAATCGCCCCGACTGCATGGATCCGGCTGAGACCGGCGCCACGGCGCTGGAGGTGGAGTCGGGCGCAGCTGGCAATCTGCGGATGAGCCGAGACCGGTGGACGGGCGCACACATCGGGAATGGTTCCGATCGGGCAACCACCCCGGCGCGTCCGCAAGCGATATTTCTCCTCCGCCCTACTCCTCCTGCTGGAGGGTGGCCACGACCGAGAAATCCTCGAGCGTGCTGGTGTCGCCCTTCACGCCGCCGCCCGCGGCGATTTCCTTGAGGATGCGGCGCATGATTTTTCCCGAGCGGGTTTTCGGCAACCCCGCTGCGAAACGAATGTTGTCGGGCTTGGCCAGCGCACCGATCTCCCGGGCCACGTGGTTGCGCAGTTCCTCTTTCAGCGCTTCCGCCGGCGTGATATGCGATTTCAGCGTGACAAAGGCCACCATCGCCTGGCCCTTGAGGTCATCGGGGCGGCCCACGACGGCTGCCTCGGCCACCGCCGGGTGCGAAACGAGCGCACTCTCCACCTCGGCCGTGCCGATGCGATGGCCGGCAACGTTCAGCACGTCGTCGATCCGGCCGACGATCCAGAAATATCCGTCCTTGTCCTGCCGGGCGCCATCGCCGGTGAAATAGGCGCCCGGAACCTCGCTCCAATACTGCCGCCGGTAGCGTTCGTCGTCGCCCCAGAGCGTCCGCAACATCGATGGCCAGGGCCGGGTGATCACGAGCTTCCCGCCGGTGTTGCGCGGGACCTCGCGACCTTCTTCGTCGACGACCTGGAGCACGACGCCGAAAAACGGCAGGGTGGCCGAGCCTGGCTTGGTTGGAGTGATCCCGGGGAGCGGTGTGGCCATGATCGCGCCGGTCTCGGTCTGCCACCAGGTGTCCACAATCGGACAGCGTTTCCGCCCGATGGTGCGGTGATACCACATCCACGCCTCCGGATTGATCGGTTCTCCCACCGTGCCGAGCAGGCGAAGCGACCGCAAATGATGACGCTTCACGTGGTCGTCGCCCCAGCGCATGAAGGCCCGGATGGCCGTGGGCGCGGTGTAGAAAATGCTGACGCTGTGGCGGTCGATGATCTCCCAGAAACGGTCGGGCGCAGGATGATTCGGCGCCCCCTCGTACATCAACACAGTGGCGCCGTTGGCGAGCGGGCCATACACGACGTAGCTGTGGCCGGTCACCCAGCCGATATCCGCGGTGCACCAGTAGACGTCGGTATCCTTGAGGTCGAAGACGTACTTGGTCGTCAACGTCACCCCCAGCAGATAGCCGGCCGTGGTGTGGAGGACGCCTTTGGGTTTTCCGGTCGAGCCGCTGGTATAGAGGATGAAAAGCGGCGTTTCCGACTCGTGCGCCCGAGCCTGATGGACATCGGAGGCCTGGCTCATGACCTCGTGCCACCACTGGTCGCGCCCGGCGGTCATGACCACTTCGTTCGCACAGCGCTTCAGCACAATCACGTGCTGCACGCTGGGTGTGTTGGGCAAGGCGCGATCGACACTTGCCTTGAGTTCGATGACGCGGCCCCGGCGCCAGCCCCCGTCCGCGGTGATGATGAGCTTGGCCTGGCAGTCGTTCACCCGATCCTTGATCGCTTCCGAACTGAATCCGCCAAAGATCACGGTGTGGACCACGCCGAGCCGCGCGCACGCGAGCATGGCCACCGCGGCCTCCGGGACCATCGGCAGGTAGATGGCCGCCCGGTCGCCTTTCTTCAGACCGAGCGACACGAGCACGTTGGAGAACTTGCAGACTTCGCGATGAAGCTGCCGGTACGTCAGGGTGCGGACATCGCCCGGCTCACCCTCGAAAATAATCGCCGCCTTGTGTTCCCGGCGCGTGCCCAGGTGGCGATCGAGACAATTCTCCGACAGATTCAAGTATCCTCCGGAGAACCACTTGGAATGCGGCAGCTTCCATTCGAGAACCGACTTGAAGGGCCTGTGCCACAGAAGATTTTCTTTCGCCTGCCGCGCCCAGAATTTCTCTGGAGCGTTGACAGACTCCGCATAGAGCTTACGGTATGAGGCGAAACTTCCGAGGTTCGCTTGGCCTTTGAACTCGGCCGAGGGCTTGAATACTCTGCCCTCACGAGACACTGAGGTAATCGTTGAATCGGTCACAGGTAACCTGAGTTGTGGGTTGGGCGCTGCATCATGGTCCCTACACAATGCAAGGTTAGCTTGGTCTCAAGCGGACGGGGGTTTTTCTCGAACATTATGGAAAACAATCCGACGCCGCCCGCCACGGCTGCCCCGGCGCCCTCCGCCACCCTCGCCACGCCTTCCGAGAATGTCGTGCGCGTCGAAGGCATTCTCGACCTCGACAACAACAAGGCCGGCACCTTGCTGGATATTTCGCGCAACGGCAAACACCGGCCGAGCGACCCCTTCGTCCCCCGCGAATTGATCCGCCGCTTCAAGCTGCAGCAGGGCAGCGTCATTACTGCCACCGCCACCCCGGACGAACGCTTTCCCAACCCCAAGGTTCGCTTCATCGAGAAGGTCGACGGCCTGGACATCGATGCGCGGCGGCGGCTGCCGGACTTCACCCAACTGACGACCATCACGCCCCTGGAGCAACTGAAGCTCGAGATGAAGGACCATCGCATGACGACCCGCGCGATGGATCTGTTTTGCCCCCTCGGCAAAGGGACGCGGGGCTTGATTGTCTCCCCGCCGCGCGCCGGCAAGACCACGCTGCTCCGCGACATCGCGCTCGGCGTGCTGGAGAATCACCCCGAGTGCCACGTGATGATCCTGCTGGTGGACGAGCGACCCGAGGAGGTCACCGATTTCAAACGCAGCGTTCCTGCCGAAGTATGGGCTTCCTCCAACGACGAGAATGTCGAGAGTCACCTGCGCATCGCCGATCTCTGCATCGAACGCGCCAAGCGCATGGTCGAGGCGGGCAGGGACGTGGTCCTGCTGCTCGATTCGCTCACGCGGCTCGCGCGCGCCCACAACACCCAGCGCAACTCCGGCCGCACCGGCTCCGGCGGCCTGGACGTGCGCGCGCTGGAGAAGCCGCGCCAGCTTTTTGCCGCCGCCCGCAAGACGGAGGAGGCCGGTTCGCTCACCATCATCGCCTCGATCCTGGTCGATACGGGGAGTCGCATGGACGAGGTGATCTTTCAGGAGTTCAAAGGCACCGGCAACATGGAGATGGTCCTCGACCGCAAGTGCGCCGAGATGCGCATCTGGCCGGCGATCAACATCGCCGCGTCCGGCACGCGCAAGGAGGAACTGCTCATCGACCCGAAACGGCTTGAGGGCATTCATTTCTTCCGCCGGGCCCTGGTCCCGCTCAAGATCGAAGAGGCCGCCGAAACCATGGTGGGCCGGCTTTCGAAGACGAAGACCAACGACGAGTTCCTCAAGCTCATCGCCCGCTAATCCGCGCCCGACCGCAGATTTCATGCGAACGCAACGCGTGTAATTGCGTCTTGAATACAGGCCGCGCGGACGCGAATTCACGCGACTGTAACATTTTCCGACAGCGCGCTCTGCCGAAATACCTACAACTCCCTATCATTCAGGTAATTCAGCACTTAAGCATGGTTATTAGAGTGTCTTGATTTCCGACAAGGGTGGTATTTGAATTATTTAAGATGGAAGGGTGAGTGTAATTGCCTAGGTCATTATCCTATAACATGATGCAATTTTTTTTCAGGCCAAACTTGATTTCTAGACGGAACATGCTGGTCCGCTTGTCACTCTGCAGGAAGGTGATACGAAAACGTCGGAATTAGCGATATTAGCTTGCAATACTGGGGGGTTTGCCCTACTTCACCACACTCCTCGCATACCGCTAGACACCCGATGCAGACCATTGAACACCCCGCAATGCCCTTTTCTCCGAGTCGGAATCGGCATTGGGCGATCTTCGCCGCCGCTGGCCGGACGGTTGGTGAACGAGCCGGGCTGAGCAGCGTGGATTGCAGGCTCACCGCGGCATTCTTCCCCGCCGCCGATGCGGCGATGCCGGCCGCCGGATCGCGCGAACTCGCCCGGCCGGGCGCTTCAGGTTACAGGAACGGCCAGGCGCCCCGGGACGGAGCCGCCCGGAACCACGGAATCGGGCGCCCAGGCGCCGGTGATGATTTCCATCCCATTTCGGCCACGGGGCCAACACGACCGCCAGCAACAATTGTCAGGACCATGGGAAAGATCGTGTGAGTGCTTAAGACTGGCCGCGGGGCCAGAGGACGTGCCGGTGCTTAGACTTTCGTATATTCAACTCAATCGGTACCTTCCGGCAAACAGCGGGAAGGCACCGAGATGGCGGCAGCGCGCATACAAACAGCGGTGAAAAACCAACGACCATGAACTGGTATTGCATCCATACCCGGCCGGTGAAGGAAAACCAGAGCGCGATGTATCTGCAAGCGATGCTCGGTCTCGAAACCTATTTTCCCCGTCTGAAACGCCAGAAAACGATCCGTCGTGTCCGCCGCATCGTGACCCGCCCGCTGTTTCCGCGGTATCTGTTCTGCCGGTTCGACCTCGGCGAGTACTATCGGGCGGTGCGGTACGCGCCGGACGTCATCGATGTGGTCAGTTTTGGCGAACGCCCGGCCATCGTGGGCGATGGCTTGATCGAGGAACTGAAAAGCTGGGCCGGCGAGGCGGTCGACATCATCACCCTGCAGCCCTGCTTGGCTCCCGGCGACCGGGTGGAAATCACGGACGGCCCGATGCAGGGCCTGCAAGCGGTCATTCTCCACGAAACGAACGACAGCGACCGGGTCGCCGTCCTGCTTTCGATCCTGGAATGCGGCGCCAGACTGATGATCAGCCGCTCGCAACTCGTCCGCGTCGGCTGAACCCCGACCGGATTCCGCGCGGTGCCGAGCCGGCACCGTCCTGTCTCCACCGGCCCCGGCCGGCTCCTTGACCCTCTCTTCCTCCCATGAATGCTGCAAGCAATCGCTCCTTTAGCCGGCCGACTGCCGACCGCCTCCCGGATCAACTGCCGGGCTGGAAGCGCGCCATCGATGTCGGCTGCTGCCTCATCGCGCTGCCGGTCCTAGTCCTGTTGGCCGCGCTGATGGCGGTGGTGACCAGAATCGCGTCGCCTGGACCAGTCTTCTTCCGGCAGGAGCGCGTCGGCTATCGCGGCCGGCGGTTCATGTGCTACAAGTTCCGCACCATGAAATGCGGCGCGGACACGAGCGTGCACCAGACGCATCTCGACTATCTGATCCGCTCCAATGCGCCGATGGTGAAGATGGACGCCCAGCACGATTCCCGGCTGATTCCCGGCGCCTGGCTCCTGCGCGCCTCGGGTCTCGACGAACTGCCGCAGGTCATCAACGTCCTCCGGGGCGAGATGAGCGTGGTCGGGCCCCGCCCTTGTCTGCCGTACGAATATGAGAAGTACCTGCCCTGGCAGCAGGCCCGGTTCGACACCTTTCCCGGCTTGACCGGACTCTGGCAGGTGTCGGGCAAGAACTGGCTCACGTTTGAACAGATGATCCGGCTGGACGTTCAATACGCCAGGAACCGGGACTGGCGGCTGGATCTGAAGATCATCTTCCTGACGGTGCCCACCCTGCTGTGGCAGATCCGCGACGTGCGGAAAGGCCGGAAGGCAGCGGCGGCGTCAGCTCCGCCCGCCGGTTCGCCGGCCGGAGACACAACCTCTGAAGCAATGTTCGTTCCACTCAAACCAAAGAACCGTGCCTCGCAGAAAATCATATGAAACATCCCACCAACATCGGCGTGGTCGGCTGCGGTTACTGGGGCCCAAACCTTGTGCGGAACTTCCGATCCTTGCCGGACTGTTCCATGAAGATGATGTGCGACCTCAGCAAGGATCGCCTGAAACATCTCCGCTCGCTGTATCCCGAGGTCGAGGGAGAAACCAGGTTCGAGCATTTGCTCAACGGCGCCAGCCTGGACGCCATCGTCGTGGCGACCGCGGTGAAGCTGCATTTTCCGATGGCCAAGGCGAGCCTTCTGGCCGGAAAACACACCCTGATCGAAAAACCGCTGGCCTGCTCCACCGCCGAGTGCGAAGAGCTGATCGAGATCGCCCGACAACAGGGGCTGGTGTTGATGGTCGGCCACACATTTCTCTACTCGGCCGCCGTTCGGAAAATCAAGGAGATCGTGGACCGGGGCGACATCGGCGAAATCCGGTACATCGCCGCCCGCCGCCTCAATCTGGGCCTCTTTCAAAAAGACATCAATGTCGCCTGGGACCTGGCCCCGCACGATCTCTCCATCATTCAATACATCATGCAGGAAAGGCCCTCCAGCATCAACTGCCGGGGCGCAGCCCATATCACCCCCGGGATCGAGGACGTGACGTCCATGAGCCTGCAATTCACCAAGGACCGGTCGGCCATGATCCACAGCAGCTGGCTCGATCCACGAAAGATCCGGGACATGACGATCGTCGGCAGCAAGCGGATGATCGTTTATGACGACGTCGCCCCGCAAGAAAAGATCAAGATCTACGACGTCCGGGTCGACCGGCCGCCGCACTATGACACCTTCGCGGAATTTCAATACGCCTATCACTATGGCGACATGTACAGCCCGTACATCAAGCAGGACGAGCCGCTGAAGACCGAGTGCCAGCATTTTCTGAGCTGTGTCAGGGACAAGGTTACGCCGTTGACGAGCGGGTCCAAGGGTTTGGAGGTTGTCCAGATCCTGGAGGCATCGTCCGAGTCGCTGAAGAAGAATGGGGCGCCGGTCGATTTTTCCGCCGGGCGCGATCCCCGGCATTCCCGCCCGGGATATCCCTTGCCGGTCGCACCAACCGTGACGCCCGTTCAGCCTGGCAGCAACGGCGAGCCCGCGAGAGTGATCGGGATGCCCATGTAGTTTTCAGTCGGACTCTGGAGGCAGGCATGAGGGTTTCCTCACGCCAAGGGCCACCATCGCAGAGAAACAGGGCAGGCGATGATTCCTTATCCGTCGCGTTTTTTTGCCAACCGATTTCCGCGGCGCGGTAGGGATAATGCGCCCTCCCTCTTGGTTGCCTTATCGCTCTTTGTGGCAACGACTTCCTTTTTTCTGTCGTTTTCTCAAACGATTTCCCAGTTTCCCCATTTTCCTCCGCCATGCTCGTCCAGCCGAATCAACAGATCGCCCCGGATGTGAGGCTTGGCACCGGCGTCCGTATTTTCGGCTTCGTCAATCTGTATGGCTGCGAAATCGGCGATGAGACGAAGATCGGGACCTTCGTGGAGATCCAAAAAGGCGCCCGGATCGGCAAACGCTGCAAAATTTCGAGCCACACGTTCATTTGCGAGGGGGTGACCCTGGAAGACGAAGTGTTCGTCGGGCATGGGGTGACATTTACGAACGATCGTTATCCCCGGGCAACGAAAACGGACGGGAGCCTGCAGACCGACGCCGATTGGAAATGCGTCCCGACACTGGTCAGGCGGGGAGCGGCGATCGGATCAGGTGCGACCCTCCTTTGCGGGATCACCA
>Ga0075520_1001579_pt1 | contig 11032 bp, 9 predicted proteins | sample NGEPerB_FD_75100 | JGI IMG/M metagenome (GOLD analysis project Ga0075520, IMG submission 75100) | Arctic peat soil microbial communities from the Barrow Environmental Observatory site, Barrow, Alaska, USA - NGEE PermafrostAB12-B | ecosystem: Environmental > Terrestrial > Soil > Wetlands > Peat ...
ATGCTGACCTTCCACTTTCGACTTGCGAAGTTGAGTGACTCGGTGGCAAGCCTGCGTCAGTCTCGATCGTGAGTTGGACCCCGTGCCCAAATCCGCGCGTTGCAGCTACCAAATACCCAGATGACCATGGCGTTTGAGTGGCGCACAGGCATATCGTGGGCTGGACAATCGTAGCTAGAAGGGCTAGCCATTGGCCAGCGATTCGGGTTCCAATTGGGCGAAATAGGCTCACCCGCGGCGGCTACCACTGCCGCGAGTTCTTGCCAAATGGAGCGTTCCCGATGCTGACCGGACTGCCGCGTAACAATCGGTGATTTCACCATATGGCGCTGGGGCAACCCAGAACGATTGAGACACTGCTTCCGGAAGTCTGAGCTTCGACACAAGCTGAACCACAGAGTCGAATACTTGTGTTGCCCGGCGTGTACTGCCACCCGTCCGTCCCGTCTGCACAAGGCTTATTCGGCACAAACGGAATTTCACTTTGATTTAGCTTTAGTTTTACTCGAGTCAAATCGACACTCGCTCCGCCGGTAGTTTCCGGAATGCTGAAGGAGCAGCTCAGAATTTCTGCATTAATTTTGCTCAAAGCGTCGAGTAAATCGAAACTGAAATTGTTGCTCGTTGTCATGTCAAAGTGACAATTACCGTCGCTTGGCGCGGGGCCGTAATAGCAATTATTGTTGCGCAACGTACCCCCGGCTTCAGCTAGCTCCGACAGGAATTCACGTGCATCTTCACTACCTGGTACGCCAATGGCGAATGTCCGAATCCCCAGCAATTGAAATGCATTCGGAGCATCAGTATTCAATAATTTAGAGACTTCATCGGTACTTCAAGCCTCTCGTCCGTCAGTTAGCAATACGACAAAATTGTCGCCGGCTAGAGAGTCTTTTCGCAACTGATCGAGAATGCATTGATACCCGAGGATAGCGGCACCAACAAGCGGTGTATTCCCATAAGGCGCGAGCGAAGCAAGCGTAACATCGATAGTCTCCTGCGCCGTAGTATCAAGGAACAAAAAAGGTATCTGGGCTCCTGTGTAATCGTGCATGCCGAACCAGGTTCTGGAAACACGCTGAGCGCTACGCGCACGCGATTTGGTTAATCTTAGTGTACTGAGGGCAGAGTCCAGGGCCGCCACAGTCAATTCCCATTTTGAAGGACGATTCCGGAATCGGCGCAATGGAAACTTCGCGCACTCAGCGCTGCTTTGACCGTCTTTCGGTAAGTTGCAGGCCATGCTGCCACTTCTATCCAGAATGATCAGCAAATTTGAAGGCCTAAGTTGCCCGCGAATTTCCGCATCAACGCACCCAGCATCGATACCTTCGACATTGGTAATAGTTGTATCCACGCTCGCGTCAGTCAGCACCGTAAATTCCGCATGTTGCGCCCCGGCTCCCGTCTGAATCGTCGGTTTGCCACCCTGGCAACCGTCGCTAAAGGTTGCGACGGAGACTGCAAGCGCAAGCTGTCCTAGCGTCCAACGCAGCACCACAGTGCGAGGCGAGTACACAGTGGGCTAAACTTTGCGTCGGTCAATCGCCCGCAAGCTCTGGCCTTCTTCCTGCGCGACTGCAGTTGCGAACATCCGCGTGGGATGGATCGGGTCGTAGCTTGCAGCCCTTCGCGAAGCAAGCGGTAGCCAAGGCCTTGCGACCTAATTCCAGCAACTAAACTCGGGACAGAGGTCTTGGACAATGGGTCGGTCGGTCCTGTCTTTCCTCGGCCGGTAAACGCGATAATGCTCAATGGGGGGACTCGGTTACGTTTGAGCAATAAGTCGCTGTGAAATTAACCATATTTACCAACTTAGTTTGCGGGGCGCTCGCCAAAGGACCCTGCGGAATACTCGAAATTGATGATAAATGGGGCTGTATTTCATGCAATGCGCATATTCTAGCGCGGGCTTGACGCGCGTTGGAGTCAGTTCAGAATGCAAATGTGTTCGAATTGTCCAGTTCTGGCGACGACGCTAGGCGCTTAGTCAAGCGAGCGCTCTTGAGGTTTTGTGGACAGCTGGGCTCATTCAGAGGCTTGGCAATTTTATCGATATTCGGTTGGACGTCCGGGACAATCGTTGTTTTCTCTTGAATTGCTGCTAGATTGCGACGATCGATACCGAGTCAACATGCAAGATGCGGAGGGGTCATGCAAGAACCGGCGAATCACGCGAGCAGTGAGAATCTTGAGCGATCAAGCCCTGAACATTTGCGCGGGCCGCAGGAATCGGGACTGGCAAAAAGTAACGAGTCTGATCCGCTCACTATGCGAAGTGAGGCCACACAATTGTCACAGTCAATAGGTCCGACGCGAGTTCTGATCTGTGACGATGAATCGCGGCTTGTGAGCCTCACCGCTGGATTATTGCGGGATTTTGGTTATGAAGTGCTAACCGTAAAGAGTGGTGAGGATGCAATAGAATGTATCGCTCACGAAGCAGTGGACGTGGTGATTTTGGACGTGAACTTACCAGGCGAAGATACCTTATCGATTGCGCGCCGCCTGCTGGCTAGTAACGCACCAGCAATTGTTTTGTCGAGTGGATTCACAGAGGAAGATGTGGAAACAGAACTGTTGTTGTTACCCGGAGTTCGAGCGTTTTTGGCGAAACCTTATGGAATCGAGGCGCTTTCAGCTACAATTCGCCAAGTCGTTTCAAGCTCCCCGGCGACAAAATAGCGTTCCTAACATCACAATGTGATTGTTCCTGAGTCAAGGTTTCGGAGTGCCGTTTTCGGGGTCGGGTCTCCGAAAATGAAGTCAAACAAAGACGTCGGAACGAACTTCCCCGTCGGCCGGGAAATACTAACATTCTCGTCGTCGAAGCGAGCTTGAAATTCGCCTTAGCCGCCCTGGGTTGGGCTAGAAGTTTCGTTTGACGGCTGCTCTGCGCGAGTATTCTGTATCTCGTGCCAAGTTAGTTTGGCTAGGGAGAAAGTCCGAAGAACATTGCGTGTACAAAGCGGGCAAGCAAAAGAAAGACCTACTTGATGTTGAGAAGTGAATGCGCGGCAAGCTGGAGCCGGAATCCGTCGCCGTTGAGAATCTTCGGCCGTTCCGGCTATTACGTTCAATCGTTCGTCCAGTACGGCACTTAAGCTAACTTGACATTCGCACAGAGTTCTTACCTGTGTAGTCTTCACGGCCGAACGTCTCCTTTCTTCAGGCTAATTTGCTAGGCCTAACAAGTCCGTGCCTTTGGGACAAAAATACGCGTGACCTGAGGTGCTGAAGGCTGGCATTGATGATTTGGATTTTCGTTTGGATAGTGACCCCTGAAGCGTCGTTGGGCGTTGTATGCTGAAGTAGTCAATGCCAAACGCTACCATAGAGCCCGCCATTACGCTCCTGACCCGGGCAAATGGCACATTTGCGCCTAAATTCGGTTGCGTCATCAGGGGTGGTGACTATGCTCTGCATGGACCGGTTCGCGGGAGTAGCTCAGTTGGTAGAGCACAAGCTTCCCAAGCTTGGGGTCGTGGGTTCGAATCCCATTTCCCGCTCGAGTATTCTTATTGCTTTGATTCGATGGTCGCACCGCGAAGTTCTCGGATCAATTTGGCCATGTCTCGAGGTACCTCTGCTGAAAATTCCAGAGGTGCGCCGGTCAGTGGATGCTCAAATCCAAGACACTCTGCATGAAGCATCGTGCGTGTTACGGTCGTAGTTCGGGTCCGGCAGACGGAGTAGACTTTCTCACCAAGCAGCGGGTGCCCCGCTTCAGCGAGGTGAATGCGAATTTGATGCGTTCGCCCCGTCTCAAGGCGACACTGAACTAGTGTCGCCGTATCAAAATACTCGAGTGGACGAATATGTGTGATGGCTTCCTGACCAAGTCGAGAATTCAAGGTGGATCCTCGACGACCATCACCACGGTCCACGACGAGTCGGCTCCGATAAGTTCTGTCATCGAGTCGACCCTGTGCCAAAGCCAGGTAGCGGCGCTCAATATTATGCGCTCGAAATAGTTGCTTCAGTCGCTTGAGAGCCGACCGGGTGCGCGCAAATACAACAAGTCCGCTGGTTTCCTTGTCAATGCGATGTACCACGTGGACTGACGGGGCACGACAGTGATCGGTACCACTGAGAGACCGTTGAACCAGTTCCAAGAGCGTGCCGCGTTCGAGCTCGTCGAATGCAACTGTACTTATGCCAGCTGGCTTGTTGACGATGACGATTTGTGAATCAACGAAAACGGGTGAAACCGACAGGCGAAGCCGAGTCGAATCATTTTGAGCGTGGGGCTTGAGGACCACTTCGTCGCCCGCTTTCACCCGCGCCGTCAAATCCCTTACAATTTGGCCGTTAATTGTCAGTTTTCCCGTGACAATTAACCTTCGAACACGATTCCAACTCAACATTCCCATTCGTTGTCGTACAAAACGATCAAACGACATTGCTTGAATGTCGGATGGGCCACGCCAGCACGTGATGGACTCCTCTTTCATAGCTAAAGCGCACGTTCGCGCAATTCCGCGGGTAGAAGTCGGCTGGGCTCGCCAGTTGCCGTAAGCCAAAGTTGATGAGCGGCACGTGTCGCCGCAATGTGTAGTAGATGCCTTGCCTCATTGGCTTCTGGAAACGTATCGGTGTTTACTTCAACTACGATCACATAATCGAACTCCAGCCCCTTGACTTGACGCACATCCGTCACGTCTACACCAGGGCGAAACGGAAAATCTTGCTCCGCAATGCGCCGCAACTTGGGCACTTCGCCCTTCTCGAGTACTTCGAAATATGCGTCTGCTTGTTCGGGAAATCGCGCAACGACCGCTACAGAAGCCTGAGGCTCTGCGTGCATAAGAGCGCGTAATTGTTCCGCCAAGAACCCCGCTGCTTCCCCGCTATGCGCAAACTGAAAGAGTTCTACCGGTACTCCTCGGCGTACGGCCACACCCTTTTCGTCCGGGGCCAGCGGACCCAGTACCGCATGCGCTACATCTGTAATCTCCTGAGTTGAACGATAACCCAATTTGAGCGGCTCCACCTCCACATGTGAAAGACCCAAATCGGAGAGTACTGTTCGCCAATCCGAAAAGCCATTGTCCATGTGCAATCGCTGCGCCGTGTCGCCCGCTAAAGTTACGCTTCGACCCGGGCTCAGCATGTCCAGCAAAAGCGCTAACTCCACGGGGCTGTAGTCCTGGGCTTCGTCAACCAACATATGCTCATAGATCAATGCGTCTTTGCTCTTAGAGTTCCGCATTAACGGCCCCTTCAGCCGTTGGTAAATCCGCAACAGCAGGGTGTCGTCTTCTCGGTCTAATGTCGTTGCCTCTTGCACTTGTCGTCCGTCGACGCCATAATTTCGATTATCATCATTATCATCATCGAAGTCGTCAGAATCCTCATTTGGACCAAGCCGGGAGCGGCGTGAGCCGACCTCACGATCGTCGTCAAGTGCGGATTCAAGTTCGCTTATTATTCGTGAACAACGGACCGCGCACCAGTCATGCGCACGGGTAAGCTCGTGGTGACTTAAGGCATCAGGGTCGTGACGCTTGAAAAGCGCCCGCAAGCGCGGATAGTCCGATAGGATTTCCGCCCAGACTGCGACGATATCGCGTGATCTGCGCAAGCCAGCAGCGATCACTCGCTCGACTGCTACACGAAGGTCACGAGCAATAGAATCTGGATTACGGGAGGCGACGGCGCGAACCTGATGAATACGTTGCCGAAGCGGTCGCTGCGCACATGCAGCCCAGGCTTGTCGCAGTAATGCGTTTCCTTCGTCCGCGCCAACGCGCGCCATAACGTCTTCAAGCTGCGTCTCGAAATCGGTAGCAAGTTCCGAAACATAGTCGTCAATGAGCCGAAGCATGACGGGATGCTTCTTAAGCCGAGTCACGGAACTTGGCGTGTCTGAACAATATTGCTTCGAAAACCCATCGAAATGTGAGATTCGCAGTTTGGCGGTAAAATCGCCGTAGGTGCGAATAGCGACACCTTCAATGCCAAGGGAAGGCAATACCTGTGCGATATACCGGCAGAGCGCTTCGTTGAACACAACAACCAGCATGCGATCGGGACGAAATCGGCGTTGATCTTGATAAGCTAGGTACGCCAACCGATGTAGGCCAATGGTCGTCTTGCCGCTGCCCGCGCCACCCTGTATTACGACAAGTCCGGAATCAGTTCGCGTAATCAAGTCAAACTGTTGGGGATCAATCAGCGCTGTAATTTCCCGTAGAGATTTGTCGTCGCTGAACGAAGGATCCCCGACTCCTAGGATGCCTCTGCCTTGAGCTTCAGGGCGAATTGCCGAGCCTTCACCTCCGTGTAGGCTCGTCGAGGTTCCTCCGAGCTTTCGCCATTCCCCTTGCACAGTACGCGCGAAGGCCCCCTGCGGGCAACCAATTCGTCGCAATTGCCCGTCTGCGATAGTGAGACTTCGTCGCGTAGCGACTTCGCCCTCTGTTTCACGACCTCCGAAATTCTCGCAGTAATCGTCGCCTTCTTGGTATCGATAATAAAGGCGGCTTATGGGAGCGTCGCGCCAATCTACAATTCGAATACTGCTTTGGGTGTCTAAGTAGGTGCTACGGCCAATCAATACTTCCCGACGCCGACCGTTCTCTTTTAACACCAAGCGTCCAAAGTAGGGCGAACGTACGTCAACCGAGCCTTGGTTCTGATCTTTGCGTCGCTGATCCGCCAAACTTTGAAGACGTTCCATTTGCTCAAGAAGTGGGGGCATGTCTTCGGCGCGCGCCGAGCCAAGTTCGTCGCGCAGGTCTAACAACTGCGCGTCGTAATTACTATAGGCCTCGCTGGCACGTTCCGGGGGCCGTGTCCTCTTGTTCTGAACATGATCGATGACGCGTTCGAGGCAGACCTGTTCTTCTCCTACAATTCTTGATTGCTCTGCATCAACCTCTCGCAATACGATGTCACAAGCTGTAGTTGCTTCGGAGTCGTGCTTTGAGTTACTCATCAATTGGATTGGCAGCTTAGGGGCCCCCAATCGGGCCGAGCGCCGGCCGTAGCACTAAATGCGCTGACCGTCAGTGCGCCAAGTGGCCGAATCAAGCGAGCCAGCGGGACATTTCCGTTGAAGCGGCTTTCAGAACCTCGACAGGAATGCCGTGGCCACCTGAAAAGGGCACCCATGTCAGTTTCCAGTTCGCCGCGACTAATTGCTTTTGTAATGTCTCTGCAACGGCGTAGGGGAGGATTGGATCGGAGCGACCGTGGCTCATTACAGCGGGTAAGCCTGCACGCCGTGGCGCAAGCTGTGCGATGGCCTCGGGGTCCACCATAGTTCCGCTCATCAAGAGCAACCCCGCGAGAGAGCGTGACTCGTGCACAGCGATGTCCAGGCACGCGACGGCGCCTTGGGAAAAACCTCCAAGAATAATCCGCTCAGATGCCACCCCGAATTTTACTTGCAGTTCATCCAGGAGCCCAACAATCATGGGTCTCGCTATTTCGAGACCATTCGCCAAACCACGTGCTGCCGTGTGGACCTTCCCAGCGAACTGGGCTGCCTGCAGCTTTGCCATATCGATTGGCCACCAGGCGCGCGCACCGCCATAGCCCGCACCCAACTGTGCGCCTAGGTCTAGCGGTCCTTCGGGAAAAAAGAAGCCCGTTCCTTCAGGAACGTTCAAGGAATTAGCGAGTGACACAAGATCGGTTCCTGGGGCGCCGAACCCATGCAGCAGCACCACAGCCGCCTTCATTTCCCCGGTCGAGGAAATAGAAGAGGAGTTCAGGTGGACCTTGAGTCCGGCTATTTGCAGCACAGGCATAGGATCGATTCATAACCCACATTTCCGAAAGCGACGAAGACCAAATCCGGTCGCGTAGTTTGCGTTGTTTGCGATATGCTGTGGCCGCACGATGTTCGACCCCAAAACTGCCCTGTTTGCTAGCGTCGGGTATCTTCGCCGTCATCCCGGAGAGATCCTGCGATATTTGAGGAATGCGGCCCGATTGAGATTTGGGATTCCCGTCGTGGCGCTACAATGGCTGGTGAGGGAGTTTACGACAACGTCGGAGGGGGGCGTAAAAGACGTAGAGATTCATCCGAGTCCACCGGGTTTACGCATTTTAGCGACCATGGAGCAGATGGGCACCCTGCTTAGGGGTTCGTGCGTCGTCATCGTCGAGAGGGTCGTCTTGAATGCCAATCAGGCCTGCGTCGAAATTCGCCTTAAGGATGTGGCCGTGAATCTTGTTGACGAATCAGTCCAGACTCCCTTGGCTGCCCTCATTCTATCAGGAACTTTGGATCTAACTCGCGTGGCAAGCCTTGTCGCTTACCTTCCTTCTCGTCCAAGCGCCCTTGTCGAGGCCGTCGATGATCGACTGGTCGTTGACCTAATAAAAATTCCGGTCAGATTCGATCCGGAAAAATTGCGCAAAATTATGGCCATCCTGGCCTCGTTTTTAGTCGTCGAAGCCGTTGAGACCGACGCGGAGCATCTCGACATATCCCTCAGGGCAATGCCTCAAGGCATTGTCGGCGTACTTCGACGATAACTCTGGTCTAGCTCTGCCACACCGTTCAGCAAAGATCAAAGGTCGGTTGCAAACTCCTCAAGGTGCTAGGTCGAGAGAGCGCGCGCTGCCTTCAAGTTTAGGTACTTCCTTGCCTTGAATCCAAGTGCGAAGCCTCTCCAAGCTGAACGGCCGCGAGTATACGTACAAGAGCAACAACGATAGGAGCAAGTACAGGTAACTCATCGCGACAAACTTGTCATCCACCCAATAGAAGCTGTTCAAAACAATTTGACTGGCACCACTCACGGCTAATAACGCCGGACCAAATGTCGGACGCTGCCTGATAAGTGCCGCAGCGACCATAAAGAACGAATAGTAGTAGCAAGTGAGCTCTGTTGTACACATGAGCAGAGGTAGGCTCATAATTGTGCCCACCCAAAGCAATTGGGTCTTTCGTAAGCTCCAAACTGTCCAAAGGCCAATGAATGCGATGATTGCAAATCGAATCGGTTTCTGCTCGTTATTGCGGTCGATGCGTCCTTGCTTCCATTCCTGAAAAGGATCGTCCAGGTTGTCATTACGCCCAAAACGCATCCGGCTTTCCCAGGTGTGCGCCATGATGCTCTTGAGCCCCATATGATTCGTCAGCGGTGTGTTGTCATGCGTGCGAAGCGTATGCTGATAAAATTCGCTGTATGAATTCGGGCCCGCAATAACGATGCTCGCGGGGACGAGTATACTTGCGGCCACGATACACCCTGCCAGAAGCCGCTGGTGTTCACGCTTGAGCCACGTATCCAGTGCGAAATATCCCAAGGCAGGTTTTTCACCCGCGTGATAGGCCTGCCAACGTCGAAATACGTGGATGCCAATGATAATTCCCCAGCCGCAGAAGGCGATCATTGGAAATACTCGTAGCAGTGCGGACCAGGTCAAGGCCGCCCCGGCCAAGCCAAATTTGCGTTTGCGCGCGAAAGCGACTGAAGCCACAAAGCAGAACAGCCAGTCTTGTCTCAGGAAGGCACCCCCAGTCCAGTAGAAGTTGGCTGGGCCATTTGCTCCCCAAAAAAGCGCCGTAACCAATCCCACACGCCAGCCAAAAGCCCACCACATGAGCAGCAGCGTTCCTACGTGAAATAACACGTCAATGCTGGCTAGGAGCTTGAAGAATCCGTCTCCCGCGGGCGCTAGGTTTGAGAATAGTTTTCCCGTCATAGTCCAGACCGGTGGCGGGTTATAGCCATGGTCTTTCTGCATGTTTTCCCAGTATTCGCCGCGCGCGGAATTATAGAACCATTCTACATCCTTCTTAAATGCCTCCCATCGCTGGGGTGTGAATCTATTTTTGCACTTTTCGGGAGCGCTAAATACGATCGAATCCGTAACCGGAATGATGAGATTCACGCGAAGATCCCTCAACTCGCGTTTCTTCATCTCGGCGGCTCTCCCGAGGTCGACCTCGGCGACGGCCGTGCACTCGTAGAGTCGAACGTATCCCAATTCGTTGTTGTATTTTGAACCCAAATAGTAGTGGTAGAACTCGTGCCGATGGTAGTATTCGGAATAACGAGTATGAGCGTTGTAGAAGTCGAAGTAGCTGAGAAACGCAACCACCGACAGCGTAAGCGCCCATCGTCGAATCGTGCGCTTGCGTAGCGGTTCCCCAAGCTTTCGAGCGCGTGCTTCGTAGATGAGGAAGCCTGCCCCGCCAAGCGTCAGCAGCAAACGGATAAACAGGATAATGCCGTCCCACTGCTCGGTTTGGAACATGCGATAGTCCCAAAAGAAATCCGACCAAGCATGGTTGGCAAAAGACGCACAAAGATACGAAAAAGCGTTCATGGCTGCGATCCGCAAGGGAGGCTAATACCGACCGGGCCGGTTTCAGTCAGAATTTTATCGCACTTGCAAAAGCAGCCAGCGATTCGGCCTCAATTCGCCGACGGGCCCCCACAGAACCCCACGAATCGACCGGCCGGAACATCGCAAGAGGGTCCAATGCTACCGTCAAACCGACAGTGCGTTTAGGGATCTTTAGCTGACTTTAGCGGAGTCTTCAGCTTGATTTGGCCGCATTCCAAGTCGAATGCGGTCACGGTTCTTCAAACGCTTGCCCTTCTTGGGCTTACGCAACCACTCGTGACGCAGACGCACGTTCCAAATAGCACGATTCGACATGGACGGCCGCCATATAGCCGACGCTGTCGGGCGGCGCAAGCACCCGTTGAACGATGCCACGCCAGGGTAAGAACGATATCAGTCGGGGTGGTGGGATTTGAACTCACAACAACCGGCACCCAAAGCCGACTTGCAGAACGAATCCAGCACAAATCATGCTGTTTCGTCAAACGAGGGTTCAGACAGCACCGAGCAAAAACAAGGCGAATTTGAAGGTCGTCTACGTTTGGTCGGCCACAGTATAGAGGGTGCCCGACCGTCGTTGACGTCGGCTGAAATCAAGCACGTTCAGGCCGCCCAGCGGAAACTTAGGGGAGGGCTGGCGACCGTCGGCGCTGCGCTGGCTGACGAGCTCACCGCTACCGCGTGACCTGTACCGCCGAACCGCCTCGGAGTCATCCGG
>Ga0075520_1001580_pt1 | contig 11028 bp, 8 predicted proteins | sample NGEPerB_FD_75100 | JGI IMG/M metagenome (GOLD analysis project Ga0075520, IMG submission 75100) | Arctic peat soil microbial communities from the Barrow Environmental Observatory site, Barrow, Alaska, USA - NGEE PermafrostAB12-B | ecosystem: Environmental > Terrestrial > Soil > Wetlands > Peat ...
CTTCGGCCGTGCCCGCGGGCGCGACCATCTTGTCGCCCTTGACGGTGGCTTTGCCCATCAGGTCGATGCCCTTCCAGTAGTAGGCATCGGCGCGCGTGGGATCGGCCTGCAGCGCCTTGTCGAACGCGGCGATGGCTTCGTCAACCTTGCCGGTGTTGGTGAGCACAGCGCCTTCGTTGAAATAGTACGCTCCAGCATTAGCCGGATCATTCTGCACGGCAGTAGCCCACTCCGCCACCCCTTTGTCGGTCTGGCCCGATTTGGCCAAAGCGTCGGCAAGCGCACTGTGGTAGGGGCCGCTGGTGGGTTTGAGGGCAATTGCCTTTTGATAAGACTCGATGGCCTCAGGGTACTTCTTGGCCCCGCGTTGAGCCTCGCCTAAGTTTGCCCAGATCACATCCTGATTGGGTTCGACTTGAGCAGCTTGCTGCAAAAGGGCGATGGCCTGGTCGTAGTTGCCAGCCGTTTGCAGTTGCTTCGCCTCTGCCAACTGGGCGTTCAGACCCTTAATTTTCTCGTTATGCTTCTGGACTTCCGCAATCTTTTTTTGCTGCTCCTCAGAGATGACAGGCTTCTGCTGCGCTCTTAGCTTCGCCAAGTCGAAATCCACCACCTGTTCCTCTCCGGAAACGACGGATAACTTCTCGAAAAAAAAGATCACGTTGCCGTCTTTGATCAGACTGATCTTGTAAGTACCGAGAGGAACCCCGAGCGAATAATATTCGCCTTTCGAATTGGTCTTTAGATTGAGCTTCCTGCCGTTATCGGAGTTTAAGAGCTCCACGGTAGCGCCCTCAATCGGCTTGCCGGTCTCGTCCTTGGCAACGCCCTTCACGATGCCCGAATACTGCGCCCAAACCGGGGCGGCGCAGATCGCGATTAGGAATGCCAACCATACAACGAGGGAAATAGGTTTCTTCATTTTTCCTCCAACCATGAAACGGAATGATGACTGCTTCACGACCGCCACGGCGACTAATCCCGAAACTGCGGCACCGTTTGCGACGCATAAGAAATAGGATCAACGGCTCCGGCGGTTGCGAAGGCCTGCCGCCGCAACACGCAACTCTCGCAAATGCCGCAAGCCCGATCTTCCGCACCGTAGCATGACCAAGTTAAATCGAAGGGCGCGTCCAATTCAAGGCCAAGCGTCACAATCTGGGCTTTTCGTAACGCGATCAACGGCGTTTCGACGCGAATTCTTCCCTCTTTGGTGCCCGCGCGAATCGCTTCATTGAACGCCTGGTAGAACTCAGGACGGCAATCGGGATAGCCGGAGCTGTCCTGCTGCACCGCTCCGATGTAAATCCGGTCCGCGCCCAGCACCTCTGCCCAGCTCACCGCCGCCGACAGGAAATGGGCATTGCGAAAGGGAACATAGGTAACCGGAATGTGCAGACCGATCTCCGGGCCGGCCTCGGGAATCGAGATCTTGTCGTCGGTGAGCGCGGAGCCTCCAATCGCATGAAAAAACGGAGTGCGAACGGCGAGGCGCTGGCGAATCTGTAACCGGTCGCAAATCGCCTGGAATGAGGCCTGTTCCCGGCGCTCGGTGCGTTGCCCGTAACTGATGTGAAGTGCCGCCGTCGCGTTGGCCCCGAAGTCGCGTACGGCGAGAGCCGCACAGACGCAGGAGTCCATCCCCCCGCTGAGCACCACCACCACCTGTGCCTGATCGTGCATCGTGATTCCCAGATATTCTCTGTCATCCTGAGCGAGCGTAGCGAGTCGAAGGACCCCTATTCCCCGCACAACCTTACTCATGCTCAGAAATAATCCTGCCTCAAACGCCCTTCCGTTCGGGCTCCCAGATGAACTTGTGAATTTGCAGCCCCAGACGCGCGTTCAGTCCATCCGCCAGCATCCATTCGGCCAGGTGCTGGGGGTCAACCAGGCAATGCGAAGCGTCGCGGCTTCCGGATGCGTCCTTGCGAAACGCCGGGGACAAAATCACCGTGCCGACGCGCGAATTCAGCCCGTGCTGCCGGATGAAGTCGCGCGCGAATTCATAGTCCTGACGGCTGGCGAGGACAAACTTCACTTCATCCTGGCGGCCCAGCGCGTCAAGGTTTTCAGTGCGAAACGTACCGCCCTCGCCGGAGTCAGGACATTTTACGTCCACAATCTTGACCACAGCGGCGGGAACCTGCTCCAACGGGCGTTCGCCACTGGTCTCCAGCAGGACGGTGTACCCGGCGGCGAGGAGCCGGCCCATCAGGGCGACCGCTTCGCGTTCCTGCAATAGCGGCTCGCCGCCGGTGATCTCGACCAGACCGTCCTCCGACGAGAGACGATGCACCTCAGCTTCGATCTCCTCGAGACTCATGCGCTGGCCGCCCTTGAAGGTGTATTCGCTATCGCACCAGGTGCAACGCAGATTGCATCCCGCCAGCCGCACAAACACGCACGGCAGGCCGGTATAAGAAGACTCACCCTGCAACGATTTGTAAATCTCGATGATCTGCATGGCTGGTATTGCGGCAACCTGAGCGATTTGAGTTGTCATCACGAACCGCCTTCAGGCGGTGAGGGATCTGCTGTTTCCTCAATGGTCATTTCAGCGCTAACAAAAGCAGATTCCTCGCTTCGCTCGTAATGACAATTCCGGAGACCAATTGGCCATCCCGCATGGGACATTACTTACCCAGTGATCTTTATCCCCAGCTATTCGCTATACCGCGCGGTGGTCGTGTCGGTCTCCCAAATGGTGACGTCTTTCACCCGGACCCGGCCATTGCTCGCCTGTTTCAGCCGCGAGTTGGTCTCATCGTAGAAATACTTGGCCAGGTTCTCCGCCGAGGGATTGATGGTGGTGAACGGCTCCAACTCGTTCATCATCTGGTGGTCGAGATAGTTCATCACCGGGCGCAGAACGTCCTTCAGGTCCTTGAAGTCCAGCAGCAGGCCGGCATGGTCCAAGGTCTCGCCGCTAAGGGTGACGCGAACCCGGTAGTTGTGTCCGTGGGGCTTCTCACACTTGCCGTGATAGTTGCGCAAGTAATGTCCCGCGGAAAAGGTATCTTCTACAGTGACTTCGAACATGGTCTCCCCACCGTAACGACGCAAATAGGCGAATTACGGTGAACCTATTATTCTAACGTGTTTGGACGCAAGCAAGGCGCCACACGGGGAGGGGAGCAGTTTGGATTTCCGCAGCCTCGCTTTAGCGTTGCGCTTGTGGCATGATGTCGCCATGACCAGCGGAAAGGGCAAGCGGCCACGCGAGCGAAATCAACTCGCCAAGTGCACTGCGGGCGTTTCAACGAGCAAGATACCGGAGCCGCAAAAAGCCTTCCGCCAGCCGCGGTAATCTCTCCTGCTAATCTCTCCGGTAGGGGCGTGGCGGGAAAAGAAAGCCAGACAGCCGTGAAGAATGCGCTCGCCCTCGTCCTCGCCGCCGTTTCCGCCTATGCGTTCAGCTTTGCGATTGATCTCCTGCTGGACGGTCTGTTCGGAATCTACGCCAATACGGCGGTTCTCGCTGTGGGGACGTGGGGGGCGATTGCGATCATCACCATTATCGCGGCAGTATGCCTGGCGCCGGACGGACGATTTCTCGTTATTCCTTTTGTCGTAATAGCGCTTCTGGCCCTATTCGGCGGCATTGTGGCCCGCCACTATGGCCTTATGGTCGGCATCCTAATGCTTGTTCAAAGCGCTGCAATCTGGCTCATGACGGCACGAAGAGCAAGATGAACACCCCGACTCGTTCTACTTAATAATACTGGCGACTGGCTACTGATTACCCACCAGTTTCTCCATTTCATTCTCGTCAACCACGCTGACCCCCAGCTCGCGCGCTTTGTCGAGCTTTGACCCGGCCTCTGCTCCGGCGACCACGTAGTCGGTTTTCTTGCTCACCGAACCGGCAACCTTGCCGCCGGCATCTTCGATTAGCTTCTTGGCTTCATCGCGGGTATGACGTTCCAGAGTTCCGGTCAGCACGAACGTCTTTCCGGCAAGCGTGGTGGCGCGCTGTTTCTTGCGGCCTTTGAAGGTCAGGCCGGCCTTGCGCAGCCGTTCGACCAGCGCCACATTTTTTGGCTCATCGAAAAACTCGCGGATGCTGGCCGATACGCGTGGGCCGATCTCATCCACCTGCTGTAGCTCTTCCTCCGTCGCCTTCATCAGCTCATCCATCGAGCCGAAATGCTCAGCCAGAAATTGCGCGGTGCGCTCGCCGACCATGCGAATGCCCAATCCGTATATCACCCGCTCCAGCGGCAGCTTCTTCGAGTTTTCGATCTCGGAGAGGATGTTCTGCGCCGACTTCTTGCCCATGCGCTCCAGGGTGAGCAGCTTCTCTTCGGTCAAGTCGTAGATGTCGGCAATGTTTTTGACCATCCCGTTCTCGACCAACTGGTTGACCAGCGCGTCGCCCATGCCTTCAATGTTCATGACTCCGCGCGAGGCAAAATGGCGAATGCTTTCGCGCAGCTTGGCCGGGCAGTTGGCATTGACACAGCGATGATCGGCTTCGCCCTCGGCGCGGACCACGTGTCCGCCGCACACCGGGCAACGTTCCGGCATGTGAAATTTGCGATGGCCGCGCGCCTTGTCCTCCAACACCTTCACGACTTTGGGGATGACGTCGCCGCCGCGCTCCACCATTACCCAGTCGCCGATGCGCACCCCGAGGCGGTCGATCTCGTCCATGTTGTGCAGAGTGGCGCGGCTGACGGTGGTGCCGCCGATCGCCACCGGCTTCAGCGCGGCCACCGGCGTCAGCTTGCCGGTGCGGCCCACCTGCACCAGGATGCCCTCGATCTGGGTGACGCCGGAACGCGCGGCGAATTTGTATGCGATCGCCCAGCGCGGCGCTTTGCCGGTGTAGCCCAGCTCTTCCTGCAAGCGAGTGCGGTCCACCTTGATGACGATGCCGTCGATTTCGTAAGCCAGGTGGTCGCGCTTGGCTTCCCACTCGTGGATGAAGGCCCAGACCTCATCGAGGTCGTGGACCAGGCGGTGATTGGGATTGACTTTGAAGCCGGCGGTTCCGAGCGCTTTCAGAGTCTCCGAGTGGCGCTCGAAGAGGGTGCGTCCCTTGACGAACAGCGCGTAAGAGAAAAAATCGAGCCGGCGCTGCGCCGTAATGTTCGGCTCCAGCACTCGTACCGTACCGGCCGTGGCATTGCGCGGGTTGGCGAACTTCGGCAGACCCTGCTGCTCGCGCTCGTCGTTCATGCGCTGAAAGGCGGCCAGCGGCATCAGTAATTCGCCGCGCACTTCGAAGTCGGGCGGCAGGCCGGCCTTCGCCAATGTCTTGGCGGGAATGCTCAGCGGCACACTGCGCACGGTGCGCACGTTGAGGGTCACGTCTTCGCCCACTGAGCCGTCGCCGCGGGTGATGCCCAGCGCCAGCTTGCCGCCCGTAAAGCGCAAAGCCAGCGACATGCCGTCGAGCTTGAGCTCGCAGACGTAGTCCACGCGCGACTCGCCGCTCAACTCGTGCACACGCCGCTCCCAGTCGCGCAACTCCTCCTCGCTGTAAGCGTTGTCCAGCGACATCATGGGCGTGGAATGCGGAATTTTGACGAAGCCCTCGCGCGGCTTGCCGCCCACCCGCTGCGTGGGCGAGTCGGGGGTGATCAGCTCGGGATGCTGGGCCTCCAGCGCCTTCAGCTCGTTCGCCAGGCGATCGAATTCGGCGTCGCTGATCTCCGGATCGTCGAGCACGTAGTAACGGTGCTCGTGGTGACGGATCTTCTCGCGTAGCGCGTCGATCTTCTGCTGCACATCTTTGCTGGATGGCATGAAGCAATTATGCCAGTAGTCAGTGGCCAGTAGTCAGTTGCCGGGAAGGACTTCGCGCTGTTGGAGTCCCGCCTCCCCGCAATTGCAGGTAGTGGCTCAATTTGAAATCTGAAGGCCGTCAGGTTTTGTGAACTCGTTCTAGTTCAAGGCCGGGAGGATCGCTGGTGGGGTCGAACGTGATCTTGAAGTGATCGAAGAACCCAACCCGGCCCAGCAAACCAGCTACCGGAAGGGTCTTGGCAAAGGCGGCGTTGATGTGCAGCGCGTGCTCTCCGACATAAAGCACGATAGGATGTATCCACACATCTTGTTGTCCGCCAATTCCATTTCTGGCATCCTTCCTGCCTGATTCAATCCTTATCCCGATTGCAGAAGCAATGGATTCTGGGAACATGCAGTCGGACGCCCCAGAGTCCACCAGGGCCTCAAAGAATCGCGTCGTCTGTCCGCGTTTTTTTCCCACCCTGACACGGATGAAGGGATAATAAAGTATGCTTCCGTTTGGGCCAGGAAACGTGCGGTAGGCAACCCTCATTAAACCGCCAGCGGGAGCCAGCGAGGAGGAGTCTTGAGGATTACCGAAGTTTCGTCGCCGCTCCGATTAAGTTCATCGGCCACATCTTGATACGTCGCGCCATGAGCGACAATACGAGTTTCGTCATCTGAGAGTGCAATCCAGGAATTCAAAGGAGCACTACGAAGAGCTTCGCTGCGCGGGTCTTTTTTCACGACATTCACCTGTAGCTATTAGACATATTACCCTACCGTAGGGGCTAGAACCCAAATCGTTGTTGGCCTGCTGCGGCACGGCTGAGCCGTGCCCTGATACAAAACAATTTCTCGCCTGGTTTGATATCTTCTAAGCTCGCCACAATTTACTCGAGGGTATCGATTTGATCCGCTTCTTGGTTGCTGTGCTCGGTTGCGCTCTCTTCTATTCGCCGCTGGTTCCCACTCAGGAGAAATCTCCGGCTGAGCCATTCACACCGCCTACCGCGATATTCGGATTTCGTGATCCCGGCCCTGAGTTGAAAGCGGAGAAGACCTTTCTGGCAGTGCCCGACCCGCAGTTGGCCAGGGAGCATCTGCAATTTCTGACCTCCGCGCCCCACGTCGCCGGATCGCCGGAAGACCTCAAGACGGCTGAGTACGTTTTGGACAAATACAAGGCCGCCGGGCTGGATGCCTACATCCAGCAGTACAAGGTCTGGATGAACCTGCCTCTCGACATCAAGGTCGAGGTGGTTGCGCCCAAGGGTGTCACCATGATCGGTCCATCGCCCGAGCATGTCAGCGACGATCCCTTCCAGGACGACCCGCGCATTCTGCCCGCGTACAACGCATTCTCGCCGTCGGGCGACGTCACCGCCGATGTGGTTTACGCCAACTATGGCCGTCTGGAGGACTTCAAGAAGCTGCACGAGATGGGCGTTGACGTGAAGGGCAAGATCGTCATCGTCCGCTATGGAGAGAACTTTCGCGGGGTGAAATCGTTTGTCGCCGAGCAGTACGGAGCGGCGGGCGTCATCATCTACTCCGATCCCTGGGACGACGGCTATTTCAAAGGCGACAAGTATCCCAAGGGGCCATGGCGCCCCGATACCGCGGTGCAGCGTGGCTCCATCCAATACCTGTTCCGCTATCCCGGCGATCCCACCACCCCGGGAATTGCCTCGGTGCCCGATCTGCCCGACAGCAAGCGCATCGCGCCCGAGACCGCAACAGATATGCCGAAGGTCCCGACTACTCCGCTCTCCTATGCCGACGCCACTCCCATCCTGGCCAACCTCGGCGGACCGGAGTCGCCGCGCGAGTGGCAGGGCGCGTTGCCCTTCACCTATCACGTTGGTCCGGGGCCGGTGAAGGTGCACATGGCGCTGAAGCAGGACTATCAGTTCGTCACCATCTACGACGTGATCGGCATGGTGCGCGGATCGCGGCTTCCCGACGAGTGGGTAGTCACGGGCAACCATCGCGATGCCTGGGTGTACGGCGCGGTGGACCCCAACAGCGGCACCGCCGCGCAATTGGAAGCGGTGCACGGCGTGGGGCAATTGCTCAAGACCGGATGGCGCCCTAAGCGCACCATCGTGTTCGCCAGTTGGGATGCGGAGGAGGAAGGCCTGATGGGTTCAACCGAGTTCGCTGAGCAGCACGCCAAGGAACTCAGCCGGGCCGTCGCCTACTTCAACATGGACGTGGCCGTTGCCGGCCCCGACTTTGGCGCCTCGTCGGTGCCAAGTTTGAAGCAGTACCTGCGCGACGTGGCCAAGTCCGTGCCCAGTCCGAAAGGTGGCAGTGTTTACGATCAGTGGAAAGCCACTGCCGCGAAGAAGGAGCAGGAACGCCCCAAGCCGCCGGAGCCTGAGTCCGCAGGTGCTCCGGCAGTCGAGCCGACAGCTCCGATCCAGCACGACGTTCGCGTCGGCAATCTCGGCAGCGGTTCCGACTACACCGCTTTCTTACAGCACTTGGGCGTGCCCTCCGCCGACATCGGCTCCCATGGGCCATACGGTGTCTATCATTCGGCCTTCGACAACTTCGCCTGGTTCACCAAGTTTGGCGATCCCACATTTGTCTATGAGCAGCAGATGGCGCGGGTCTATGGACTGGAAGTTATTCGCATGGCCTCCGCCGACGTTCTGCCTTTCAATTATCAGGACTACGGCAAAGAGATTGGCGAGTACTTGAAGGCTGCCGAAGCGAAAGCAAAGAAGGCTTTCGGCGAACAGGCGCCGTCGTTTGTCGAAGCTTCGAAAGCGGCGGAGCGTTTGGAGAAAGCCGGGGCTGCCGTATTGCAACAGCAGAACAAGCCGCTGGGAGATCCGGGAGGCATGAACCTGGTTCTGCGCAATACCGAACGGGCATTCCTCATCGACGGTCTGCCCGACCGTCCCTGGTTCAGACATGCGATCTATGCGCCGGGCGAATACACCGGATACGCGGCGGTAGTAATTCCGGGAGTGAATGAGGCCATCGACAAGAAAGACCTGCCGACCATGCAGCAGCAGTTGCAGTTGCTGACAGGTGCCATCAACCGCGCCGCCGAATTGCTGGAGAGAGCGAAGTAAGAGGCCAATAGCGCCGCTCTACCCGTGCGGGTGGGGACACTAATCCCGGAACCGCTGGCCCAGCGCTTCCGGTGGTTGAGCGCTGGGCTAATTGCGAACTAAGGCCGACTCCCATAGGGACGGCAGAGTTTGCGACACACTCTCTTCAGCCCTACGGCGCGAAGTAGCTGGAGATGTCAAGGATCAATTGCGTGAGCCCCGACGCATAAGCATCGACCTCTCCGTTGGCGGTGGGCACGATCGCCATGTTGGAGGAGATCGATGCGTCCAGCGCATTCAGCGTCGAAACCAGAGGCTGACTGCTGCCGTCCGGCCACAGGGTCAGATAGCCCAGAGCGCCGACTGGCACCACGCTCGCGTTGAAGACATACGCTTGCGCCAAGCTCGAGGCTGCACACGCCGCATCCACCACATCCACCGGCGGACTCAGGGGTCCGTTGAAGGCGCCGCCTGCGGTGCGCGTGTCGATGACCCTACAGGGCGTCACACCGTAGAGCGACAGTCCACCACCCATACCGGCCGCCGCGAAGTAGCCATTGATATCAATGACCAAGTCGGTGTCGTTGGTCGGGTAAACCGAGACCTCGCCGCTAGCGCCTGCAGTCACGATGGCGGCGTTGGCAATGATCGTCCCAGGAATGTCATTCAAGGTTGAAACTGTAGGCCGGGTTTGACCCGTGGGCCAAACCGTCATGTAAAACAGCGAGCCGTGGGGAACCACGGAGAAGTTCAGCGAATAGGCGGCTACGCCGCTCGATGGAATGTTGCAGGTCGCGGCATCCAGTATGGGGAAGGCCCGCTCCTGGCCGGCGCTCAGGAACGGCGGTCCCAGGCCCGGGGGATAGGTATCGTGACGCGTGTCGGCGACCCGACAGGGCGTCAGCGGATAGAAGGCCAGCGTGGAACCAGACAGGGGTGCGAAGTAGCCATTGACGTCGACGATCACATTGGTCGTGCTGGTGGCGTACACGCTGATCTCGCCGCTGGTGCCCGCCGGAATGATCGCTGCGTGGGCTTTGATGCGCCCATCCAGCGAGTTCAAGGTGGAAGCCAACGGCCGCGGCTGTCCCGCGGGCCACACCGTCAGGTAGCCCAGAGGTCCGTTCGGAACTGCCGAGACGTTCATGGAATAGGCGGCTGCGGAAGTCAGAATCCCACAACTGCCAGCGCCGGAAATGGGGAAATTCTGGGGTATGCCACCCTGAATCGGACCCCCACCGCCGCGCTCCGGCCGGGTATCGACCGCACGACACGGCGAAGGCAACGGAACAAATTGCAAAGCCGTGGGAGGAGTTCCATCAATCACCGAGACCGTCCCGTTGCTGGTATTGCAAGACGGGTCGCTGCCGCAAAAGTTTGGGACATAAACCCTGTTGGTCGCGGAGTTGACCGCCAACCCGTACGGGTCACTCCCGACACCAATGTTGGTGAAGGCAAGGGTCGCGCCGTCGATCACCGTTACCGACCCATTGAAGGTTTGGCAGGAGGGATCGCCGCCGCATTGGTTGGCAACGTAGATTTTATTGGTGGCCGAATTGAGGGCCATGGTGCTCGGGTTGGATCCGGAAGCAACGCTGGTGTAGGCAACGGTCGCGCCGTCGATCACCGATACCGTCCCGTTGGGGTCGCCCTGGCAGGAAACATCGCCGACGCAATCGGCGGGAACGTAAATCTTGTTGGTGGCCGAATTGACCGCTATCGCCACCGGGAAATATCCGCCGACGTGGACATCCGTGGTGCCAAGGCTCACGCCGTCAATCACCGTCATGGTGGCCGTGCTTCCACAGTTGGGATCGTCGCCGCAGTTATTTGCCACGTAGATCTTGTTGGTTGCCGTATTGACGTCTACGGCGACGGGGTAGATCCCGACATTGACAGATGTGGGGTTGTTGGTCGCGCCGTCGATTACCGTTACCGTCCCGTTGTCGGTATTGCAGGTGGGGTCGTTGCCGCAAGCGTTCGGAACATAGATTTTATTGGTTACCGCGTTGACTGCCGGGGGATACGGATTAGCCCCGACGGCAACGGTAACGGTGCCAAGGGTCGCGCCGTCAATCACGGTCACCGTGCCGCTGTCGGTGTGACGTGACCGGCGAATTTTGTACCAGGGCAAATGTTAGAGAAACTGGTACAAGAGGAGCTGAAGCATGGCAAGGAAGAAGCACAGTGCAGAACAGATCGTCGCCCTGCTGCGACAGATCGA
>Ga0075520_1001581_pt1 | contig 11024 bp, 10 predicted proteins | sample NGEPerB_FD_75100 | JGI IMG/M metagenome (GOLD analysis project Ga0075520, IMG submission 75100) | Arctic peat soil microbial communities from the Barrow Environmental Observatory site, Barrow, Alaska, USA - NGEE PermafrostAB12-B | ecosystem: Environmental > Terrestrial > Soil > Wetlands > Peat ...
AGGGGCAAACTCATGAGGTGGTGGTACCGGGCCGCGGTCCTGGCGGTGCTGGGCGCGCTGCTGTTGACGGGATCGCGCACCGCGCTGGTTTCCGCCTTCGCCGCCTTCGGTTTTGCCCTCTTGAGATGGCGCGAGGCGGACCGTTTGCAGCGCGCGTCGAGCGTGCTGCTGCTCCTGTTCCTGGTGCTGGGCTTGTACGGCTTTGCGCCGCTGGCCACGCGGGAGCGCCTGGCGACGGTCACCAGCGAACTGACTCGTGGAACGCTGCACAACCGGACGACGATTTGGAAGGCCGGGTTGAGAGTCTTGCGCCGCCATCCTATCTTAGGCATCGGCGCGGGCGCATACCCGGAGGCCGTGCGTCCCCAGCTAGGGACGCCGGGCGTGCCGGGCGCTCAGTATGTTGCCCACAATACGTTCCTTTCCGTGCTGGTGGAGTGCGGCGTAATCGGCTTCGGGGTGTACGCGCTCATGCTCGGCACAGTCGCGATGTATATCTGGACTTTGCCGTCCGCCGAGCGCGCCCTGTGGGCGATCATGCTGGCGGTCTGGGCCATCGGTGTCTCGACTTTGACCTGGGAGCATTACAAACCGAGCTGGCTGATCGTGGCGCTGATCATGACGGAGTGGGGCCGCCCCTGGCGGACCGACGGGTTCCGGGAGTGAAGATCCGGGTTCTGGAGGTTCTGGCGACTCTGCAGCGCGCCGGCGCCGAACGGGTAGCGGTATCGCTGGCCTGCCGGCTGGATCCGAGCCGCTTCGAGACGGCCGTGGTGTCCTTGTTCGATGCGTTTCCCGGCGGACTGGAGCCGGCGTTGGCCGAGGCCGGTATCAAGACCTGGCACCTCGGCAAACACCCGGGACTGGACCTGCGCATGGTGCCGCGGCTGTTCCGCGTCATGCGCGCCTTCCGGCCCGCGGTGGTGCACACGCACTCCTACGTGCTCCGCTACAGCCTTCCGGCGGGAGTGGCCGCAGGCGCCGGCGCGATGGCCCACACGGTACACAACGTGGCGGCGAAAGAGGTGGATCTGGCCGGCCGGTTGATTCACCGGGCGGCGTTCGGGCGCCGGGTGGCCGCGGTCGCGGTGGGAGAGGAAGTACGCCGTTCGTTCCGCCAGTGGTACGGCGCCGAACCCGCGGCGACGATCCCGAACGGCATCGATGTGGACGCGTTCCGGCGACCCGGTGTGCGGCAGCAGTGGCGGCAGGAAAACGGCTTCGCCGAAGGCGATTTTCTGATCGCTTCCGTGGCCCGTCTGGAGCCGCAAAAGAACCCGCTCGGGCTGATTGAGTCATTCGCCCAGGCGTTCGAAAACGATCCCCGCCGACGCCTGCTGCTGGCCGGAGACGGCAGCCTGCGGGAAGCCGCCCGGGAGTATTCGGCTAGCCGCGGTGTCGGCGCACGGGTGCATTTTCTGGGCGTTCGGGCAGACGTCGCCGAGATGCTCTCGGCCTGCGACATCTTCGCCTTATCCTCGCACTGGGAAGGCAGCCCCTTGGCGGTGATGGAGGCCATGGCGGCCGGGTTGCCCGTAGTGGCAACCGCGGTTGGCGGCGTGCCGGAACTTGTCGCGGACGGGGAGACGGGACTGCTTGTACCCTCTGGAGACCTGCGCACCTTCGCCGCCGCGCTTGCCTGCCTGGCCGGCAACCCGGGGCGCCGGCACGAACTGGCGGCCGCGGCCGTGCGGCGCGCAGCCGCCTTCAGCGTGGACGCCATGGTGACATCGTATGCCGGGCTTTTCGAGAGCCTCACCGGAGCAACTCCATGACGGGGCCGGTCGTGCTGCTGACCACCAACCTGGCTCGCGGCGGAGCCGAGACGCAGGTGGCCCTGCTCGCGCTGTCGCTGAGCCGGCGAGGCTGGCCGGTGAGTGTCGTTTCCCTGCTGGACCCCAGTGCATTTCAAGCGGAACTCCGCGAGGCGAACGTTCAGGTGCGATCGCTCGGGATGCAACCGGGCCGGCCGAATCCACTGGCCCTGGCGCGCCTGGCGGCGATCCTCCGCAAGGAGCGGCCATGCGTGCTGCACAGCCACATGTTTCACGCCAACCTGCTGGCCCGTCTGATGCGTCTGGCCTTTCCGGCGCCATTGATCGTCTCGACGCTGCACAGCATGGCCGAGAGCAGCCGGCACTCCACCGGCACACGCTTGCGCGACTGGTTGTATCGCGTAACGGATCCGCTGGCGGACGCGACGGTGGCCGTCTGCCAGGCCGTGGCGGAGCGTCACGTGGCCTCGGGCGCGGTGCGGCGCGGGAAGCTGCGAGTGATTCCGAATGGCGTCGATACCGAGCGATTCCGGCCGGACGCGGCGCGCAGGGAACGCCTGCGCGGCGAGTTCGGCGCCGGCGGCGAGTTCGTCTGGCTGGCCGTCGGGCGGTTGATGTGGAAGAAAGACTATCCGACGATGCTGCGCGCGGCGGCGCGGCAGCGCGAGGGCATCCTTCTCATCGCGGGCGCTGGACCGTTGGAGACGGAATTGGCAGCGCTGGCTCGCGAGCTTCGGGTGCGGACGCACTTCCTGGGTCCGCGCGAGGACGTTCCCGCCCTGATGAATGCGGCCGACGGGCTGGTGTTGTCATCCGTGGTGGAAGGCTTGCCGATGGCGCTGCTGGAGGCGGCTGCCAGCGGCCTGCCCTGTGTGACCACCGACGTGGGCGGGGCGCGCGATGCCGTGGTGGACGGGCAAACCGGTTTTGTGACGCCCCGCGGCAATCCCGAAGCGCTGGCCGAAGCCATGGCGCGGCTGACGGGACTACCGGGCGCGGCGCGCCGGGAAATGGGCCAGGCCGCGCGCGAACTGGCGCTGGCACGCTTCGACATGGGCCTGGTAACGTCTCAATGGGAGCAGTTGTATCGCGAGCATGAAGCCCAAAGCCGAGCCGGGATTCTCTCCATTGGGGGGCGCGCCTATCGCGCAGGCTGAGATGGACGTAACCAACCGGTTTGTGCTCGACTTTGCGATGCGGTTCGCGCGCCAACGCGGCGGGGCGAGGGTGCTCGACTTCGGGTGCGGCGCCGGCCGCCTGGTTCAGGCCGGGCTGGCCGCCGGGCTGGACATGGCCGGCGCCGACGTTTACTACGGCGGATCCAAGACGCGCGCGGAGGCCGAGCGGTTGGGTTTACTCGGCGCCGCCCTCCGCGAGATCCGCGACGGCCGCCTGGATTACGCCACCGCGTCCTTCGACCTGGTGGTCAACAACCAGGTGCTGGAGCACGTGGCGGACCTCGATGCGGCGCTGGCGGAAATCCACCGGGTCCTGAAAGCGGATGGTGCGGTGCTGAGCATCTTTCCGGCGCGCGACGTTTTCCGGGAAGGTCACATTGGCATCCCTTTCTCGCACTGGTTTCCCAAAAACTCGCGGCTGCGTTTCTACTATGTCAGGGGGCTGCGCCGTCTGGGCCTGGGCACTTGGAAGCAGGAAGCGCCGACCTGCCGGCAGTGGACCGTGGATAAGCTGGCGTGGATTGATGCGTACACCCATTACCGCTCCCGCCGCGATATTTTCGACGCTTTCGGACGCTTCTTCGTGAGCGATCTCCGCGAGAGCGACTACATCCGCTACCGCCTGCTGGACCGGCCGGGGCGGAGGGCGCTGGCGGCGCTGGCGGATGTCCCGGTTGTGGCGGCGGCCGCCCGCGCCGTCTTCCGCAAGCTGGCCTTCCTGGTGATTGTGTCGCGGAAGGTGGCGCGGTGAAGATCGCCTACCTCATCACGCGAGCCGACGCGGTCGGGGGCGCCAGCATCCACGTCCGCGACCTGGCGCGAGCCATGCTCGAGCGCGGACATCAGGCCACGGTGCTGCTGGGGGGGCACGGTCCGGTCGCGGAACAGCTCGCGGCAGCCGGAGTTCCCTTCGTCTCTCTGCGTTACCTGGAGCGGCGGATTCATCCACTGCGCGACCTGCGCGCTTTGGCCGAGATCGTCACCACGCTGCGCGCGCTGGCGCCCGACCTGGTGTCCACGCACACCGCCAAGGCGGGCTGGATTGGACGCGCCGCTGCCAGGAGGCTCTCGATCCCCGCACTCTACACTCCGCACGGCTGGTCCATCGGCTCGCGCATGTCGCCACGGTTGGGCGCGATCTTCAGCCTGGCCGAAAAGGTGGCGGCGAAATGGTCCGCCGCCATTATCTGTGTCTGCGAAGACGAAAAGCGGCTGGCCCTGAGCAAGGGAGTTGCCGCCGCCGGCAAGCTGCTGATGGTGCATAACGGCGTCGGTGACATTGCCCGCGAACTGCGCGCCCGTCCGGCGCAGGCGCCCGTGCGCATCTGCTCCATCGCGCGTTTCGCCTCGCCCAAAGACCATCGCACGCTGCTCGCGGCGCTGGCCGCACTGCGTGCGCAACCATGGGAGCTCGACCTGGTAGGCGCTGGACCGCTCGAGATGGAGATGCGCGACCTGGCGAGCGAACTGGGCTTGGGCGGGCGCGTCCGGTTTCTCGGCTATGTGGCGGATCCGGCGCCTGTGCTGGCGGGCGCTCAACTGTTCGTGCTCTCTTCGCGGTCGGAAGCCTTCCCCCGCAGCGTGTTGGAAGCGCTGCGCGCCGGGCTGCCGGTGGTGGCCTCCGCCGTGGGTGGGATCGGCGAGGCCGTCACCGACGGAGTAAACGGTCTGCTGGTTCCCGCGGGGAACCCGGAGCCGCTGGCGGCCGCGCTCCAGAGGCTGCTCGGCGACGCTCCGTTGCGGGAGTCGATGGGCGCGGCGGCCCGCGCGACCTATGAGCGGCGTTTCCGCCTGGAGTACATGGTCGATAGCACCGCCGCCATCTATGCTACATTACTGGGCAGGACCGCGAAGTAGCGGCGATCTGTCTAGCGTGAACTACCAAGCGGCCAAAGTCGTTACCCATCCGGAGGAACGCCCGTCTTTGCCGGAGAGTGCCGCGGGGTTAGTTTGTTCTGGTCTGCGCGATCCCGGCGCGCGGTTGCTCAAGCGTATTCTCGACGTCAGCGTGGCTGCGCTGCTGCTGGTTCTGGCGCTTCCGTTGGCGGCCGTGATCGCGCTGGCCACAGTGCTGGAGAAGCGCGGCCCCGTGTTCTTCGCACACACCCGGATCGGCAAAGGGAGACGCCGTTTCCGGCTGTGGAAGTTCCGCTCCATGGTGGTGGACGCCGATGCCATGCTGGCGCGGCACCTGGTGGCGCATCCGGACGATCTTGCGGAGTGGCGCGAGATGCACAAACTGAAAGACGATCCGCGCGTCACACGGGTGGGCCGGCTGCTGCGCAGGTCCCGCCTCGACGAACTGCCGCAACTGATCAACGTCCTGCGGGGCGAGATGAGCATGGTGGGCCCCCGGCCAATTGTCGAGGAGGAGATCCCGAAGTACGGTCCGGTGTTTCTCCTCTACGTGCAGGTCCTGCCCGGCCTGACCGGACTGTGGCAGGTTTCCGGCCACACCCACACCAGTTATCGCGAACGGACCGAACTCGACATGAAATACATGCGGAACCAGACCATCCGGATGGACTTGCTGGTTCTACTCAAGACTGTTCGCGTGGTTATCTTTGGACGTGGCGCATATTGATTCCAGAGTGATGTTTCGAGCCGTCGTGCTCGCCTGTTTCGCGGCCTGCCTGGCGCATGCCGCGGTGAAGGTGCCCACCCTGCTGGCCGATCACATGGTGATCCAGCGCGAACAGCCCGTGCATGTGTGGGGCAAGGCGGACCCCGGCGAGGTTGTCTCGGCGAGCTTCCGCGGTGAGACGAAAGCGTCCGCGGCGGATGCCCTGGGCCAGTTTAGCTTCTATCTTTCGCCGGGCGCCGCCGGCGGACCTTTCGATCTGACCATCCGGGGAGCCAACGAGATCGTCCTCCAGGACGTCCTGGTCGGCGACGTGTGGGTGGCGGCGGGCCAATCGAACATGGAGTGGCCCGTGCAATGGGCGGCCCAGCCGGAGACTGAAATTGCGGCCGCCAGGCATCCGCGGATTCGCCTGTTCCATGCCATGCACAGGGTCTCGGAATTCCCCTTCGACGATCTCTGGGGAAAATCGTGGACCCCATGCGGGCCGGAGTCGGTCGCCGATTTTTCCGCCGTCGGATACCATTTTGGACGCTTCCTCGAAGAGCGTCTCGACGTTCCCATCGGGCTGATCCAGATTGCGTGGGGCGGCACACCCATCGAATCCTGGACCAGCTACGGCGCCATCGCGGCGGATCTGGCGCTCATGCCGGCCCTGGCCGAGTGGGCCAAGATGATGAGAAACCACCCCGCCGCGCTCTTGCGCTACCAACAGGAGTGCCGGAAATGGGAAGCGGCGGCGGCCCTTGCCAAGGCGGCCCGCAAGCCGTTCACCGAGCCCGCGCCGGTGAAACCGGTGGGGCCGGAAGGCCCGTGGAAACCCGGCGCGATCTTCAATGCGATGGTCACGCCGGCGGCGGCCTACCCGATCCGCGGAGTGATCTGGTACCAGGGCGAGAGCAATACTTCGGCGGAGCGGGCGCCGCTCTACGGGAGGCTCTTCCGGACGATGATCGACGACTGGCGGCGTGCCTGGAATCAGGGCGACTTTCCTTTCCTGTTTGTGCAACTGGCTGGCTTCACGGCCGCGCCCGACAGCCAGTGGCCCGAGTTGCGCGAGGCCCAGCGGCGGGCGCTCAGCGCGGCCAACACGGGCATGGCCGTGGCCGCCGATCTCGGCGAGCGCGACAGCATTCACCCAAAGAACAAGACCGAAGTGGGCCGCCGTCTGTCGCTCGTGGCACGCGCTCTCGTATACGGCGAGCAACTTGTCTACTCCGGTCCGCTCTTTCGCCGCACCACGCGGGAGGGCGGCGTGCTGCGCCTCTGGTTCGACCACACCGGCGCCGGCCTGGTGGCGCGGGGCGGCGCATTGCGGGGATTCGAGATCGCCGGCGCGGACCGCCGCTGGATGCCCGCCGCCGCGCGCATCGCAGGCAATACTGTAGTGGTGTCCAGCCCGTCCGCTCCCGCGCCGCTCTACGTGCGCTATGGTTGGGCCGATTTCCCGGACTGCACCCTCTACAACGTCGAGGGTCTGCCGGCCGCGCCCTTCCGTTCCGAATAGACGCTGGGATCGCCTGTTGCCGTATAGACTAAAGGGGGATGATCTTGAACGAGGCGATGAAATCTCTTGGACGCCACCGGATGGTTGCCGTCCCTCTCGTGATGCGAGAGGCGCTCGTCGTGAAGCTGGTGTTCGGCGCGGCGTTGCTCGCGCCCGGTCTTCTTGCGGCTCAGGCGGCGAGACCCGCCACCGCCCCCGCGGCCGCCGCGTGGCGCTCGCTGTTCGACGGCAAGTCGCTGGTGGGCTGGAAGGAATCGGATTTCTTCGGGGCCGGGAAAGTCACCGTCGAAAAGGGCGTCATCACCATCGGCTCCGGCGCTCTCACCGGCATCAACTGGGGCCCTTCCTCTCTCCCGTTCCCCACTTCCAACTATGAGGTCCTGATCGAAGCCGCCCGCTTGAAGGGGACCGATTTCTTCGCCGGGATCACGTTCCCGGTGGGAGACTCCTTCTGCACCTGGATCAACGGCGGCTGGGGCGGCGAGGTCGTGGGCCTGTCGAGCATCGACGGCGCCGATGCTTCGATGAACGAGACCACGTTCACCCGGAAGTTCGAGCTCGGCCGCTGGTACTCCCTGCGCCTGCGCGTGACCTCCACCACGATCTCGGCCTGGATTGACGACGAACTTCTGATCGAAGTCGCCATCGGCAAGAAGTGGATCGCCCTGCGCGAGGGCGACATCGATCAATCGATACCATTCGGCATCGCAGCCTACTCCACGGTGGCGGGCGTGCGGAAGATCGAGTGGCGTGCGGTGGCGCCCGCCGGCGCCGCGGCCAGGTAGCGGTTCGAGAACGTCCGCCCGGCAAGATACCGGTCCTCTTCGGCAAAGCGGCTCTTGTTGCACCAGCCCCGGAGAAGGCGAACGCTGAGTTTCCGACGCTTTACTCCTGAAATCATTCGCTCCGCGACGCAGCAACGGCAAGACGAATGAGCAAAAACACCTCAGGCCTTGAGAACCGATTAGCACGGTGCTACAGTCGTCGGGAACAGTGAAGAGCCACTTGTCCTTTTAGGGAGGAAGTCATGGCGGAAGAGAAGCAAGCCGTTACACGGAGAAATTTCGGGAAGACCTTAACAGGGGTCGGCGCTGTGGCCGCAGTCGCCGGACCCGTTGCGGCCCAAATAGCCGCACCCGGCCCGGGACAGTTTGGGCCCGTGGTCGTCGGGAACTACGCGATGGTCGATCAACTGGTTTTCGGCGGCATCGGAATCCGCGGACGCGGCATGTCCGACCTGAGGATGTTGCTGGGCGATTCGCGGGTGCGGTTCGTCGGCATCGCCGACGTCCGGGAGAGCGCCCGCGAGACCGTCAAGAGCACCGTCGATGGCTATTACAAGAACAACGACTGCAAGATGTACCGCGACCCGGCGGAAATCCTCGCGCGCACGGACATTGACGCTCTCCTGATTGCCACCAGCGACCGCTGGCATGGACCCATGGCGATGTGGGCGGCACAGTCCGGCAAGGACATGTACATCGAGAAACCCGGCGCCATGTCGATCAATGAAAGCTACGCCATGGCCGACAATGTGCGCCGCTATGGCGTGGTCTACCAGTCGGGCGCCCAGCGGAAAAACCAGTTCGCCTTTGAGTTCGCGGTAGGCCTTGCGCGCAGCGGCAAGCTGGGGAGGCTGCTGGCGGTGCACGCGGATACGGCGATTGGGTTGGGAACCGTAGATGCGGGCGGGCACGGCTGGTGGGCGGCGGAGACTCCGGAGCCCGATCCGTTGGTCCTCAATTGGGATAAGTGGCTGGGCCCGTGCCTCTGGCGGCCGTGGAATTCCGCTTACCCGGACCGTGGCCGCGGCGAGTTCTGGGATTTCCACGCCGGTCTGCTGGAGTGGGCGTCGCACACCGTCGCCATGGCTCAGTGGGCCGCGGACATGGAACACACCCAGCCGGTCGAGTACGAACCCGAAGGCGGCATTTTCCGGGGCGACGGCCTGATCAGCCGCTATACCATCAATTGCCGTTATGCCAATGGTGTGAAACTCGTCCTGCGTAACCATAGCTGGGGCGGCCTCGGTTCCTGCAGCAACCGGTTTGAAGGAACCGAAGGCTGGGTAGAGACGGGGGACAGCGGAAAGATCGAGGTGTCTCCCAATCTGAAGTCTTTGGTGCCCACCCGCCAGGGGACCAGGTATGACCCGACCGCCGAGCATATCCGCGAGTTCATCGAGTGCATCCGTTCGCGAACTCTACCCCGGGCGAATGCCGAAGTCACGGCTGCCACGCACGTTACCTCCCATGCGGCCTGGATCTGCTCTCAGCTCAACCGCAAATTGACCTGGGATCCGGCCAAACGGGCGTTCCTCAACGACGAAGAAGCCAACCGCATGCGCGGCCGGGCCTATCGCGAGCCCTGGCGGATGGAAGCGTTGGCCACCAGCATGTAAGGAATCAGAGAGGATAAGGAGATCACTGAAATGCCACAACAACCCGTACAGACACAACCACCTCAGGGAGCGCCAGCGCAAGGAGCACCGGGAGCCCAGGGAGCACCGGGACGTGGAGCGGCGCCGGGCCAAGCGGCAGGCGGAGGCAGGGGAGCGGCAGGGAGAGGGGCGCCGATGCCGACTGTCCCGCCCGAATTCGACGCACTGCCGATCTGGAAATTGGATCCGGCGAAACTCCTCGCCATGGTCAAGGACCCGAACTCGACAGAATTCCAGAAGGCCATCGCCTGCAAGAAACTGGCCTTCGTGGGAGGCAAGGAAGTGGTGCCGACGATGGCGGCGCTGCTCAACCATCCGCACCTGGCATGCTACGCCCGCTTCGCGCTGGAGCCCAACCCCGACCCGTCGGTAGACGAGGCGTTGCGCGCCGCGCTGCCGAAATTGAAGGGCCGGCTGCAAATAGGGGTCATCACCACGATTGGCGTACGCAAGGACGCCAAAGCGCTGGACGCCCTCACCAAGCTGATCGACGACAGCGATGCCGAAGTTGCCGGGGCAGCGTCGGCGTCGGTGGGAATGATCGGGGGCCTGCAAGCCTCCCGAACTCTGCAGGCGGCATTGGGCCGCACCAAGCCTCCGGTGTTTCCGGTCGTGGCGCGAGCCACCCTCCTGTGCGCCGAAGGGTTGATGGCGAGCAACCGTCCCCGGGCGATGGAGTTGTACGCCCAGTTGAGCGCCACCACGATGCCGGCGCCGGTGCGCCAGGCGGCGATTCGCGTGCTCAATGCCGCCGGGCCCGCACCGGCGGGGGCGAAAGACTATCCGCCGCCGACGGGCGAGGCAGCCGAAAAGGACCAAAGCGGGTTCTTGGGACGGGGCCGCCAGTAGGCCCGCGGACCGGCCCAGGGGCGCCGCCAGCCGCACCTCTGGGCCGCATCTCCAAGTCCGCGACGTAACCCTCCATCGCTCAGGCACTGGACGATCCAATTCGCCGCCGCGCTCGCTTCATCTACACCCTGTTCGTCGAAAGCACCGGCGGTGAACTCTTGCTCCGTCCGCCGCAACGTGATCCCCTGCCGCAGTGGCAAGAACGAGGGCCAGATCGTAATCGCAGGTCCCAGTCCTCGCCTGTTCCCGCGCGAGGATAATCCGGACGGTTACGGCAGGCGGTCGAGATAGGCGCGCGCCCCTTGCCGTTTCCGAACGAAATCGAGAGCCATAGTTCTCAAGTAACCCTCCCCATTGCTTGGGCCTGCCGTTTACCGGCAACTCCGCGGGCGGGCTTATGCGATTTCGGTATTGTGGGAGGATCACAAGTGCACTCCGGGAGGCTAACTGGCAGATCCTGAGGAAAACCACGTCTACTGAAGGGGTCTTGACGCAGTCTTGGCACAGTCAAGGCGAGAGTCGAAAACGATCAACTACTGTTGAATCATTAAGATATGGTCGGGGCGGGGCGATTTGAACGCCCGACCCCCTGCGCCCAAGGCAGTTTCCGGTACCAGCCGGAAGTGGCCTGTTTTCAACTCATTACGTTTCAACCAGATGGCGCCAGCCTATCGAAACCTGTCGAACGCTGTTG
>Ga0075520_1001582_pt1 | contig 11021 bp, 8 predicted proteins | sample NGEPerB_FD_75100 | JGI IMG/M metagenome (GOLD analysis project Ga0075520, IMG submission 75100) | Arctic peat soil microbial communities from the Barrow Environmental Observatory site, Barrow, Alaska, USA - NGEE PermafrostAB12-B | ecosystem: Environmental > Terrestrial > Soil > Wetlands > Peat ...
CCCCTCGTGGTTCAATGCCGGCACTGAGCCGCGGCAGGCAGGTCGAGTGCAGCCACGGCACCTGCTCGGCCAACGGAGTCGTCGCCTCGATGACCCGTCGTCAGCTTTGGCCATCGTCGGTGAGCTGCGGCTGCTTGCGTGGTACCAGGGCCTGAACAGCGGGCCAGGGCGGGCGAGGCGTGGCGTCGCGACGGCCGCAAGACTTCCGCCTCCGTCGCCTCGAGCAGGCGGGCTGCAGCGGTGTTCGAGCAGGCCTGTGACCAGCATGCGGAGCTCTCCGCGCGGCAGACGCCGAGCCGCAACGAAGTCGTCGCCGACCTGGCGCGCGGCGGCCCTGGCTGCTGCGCTGTCACCGGGGCCAGTCAGCGTTGCCCAAGGACCGCAGCTGCGGGCAGGCGCGGGTCAGTGCTCACGGCCCCACGCGGGCGCGTCAGTGCTCACGGCCCCACGCGGGCGCGTCAGCTCTTCCAGCAGTTCGAGCACGTGGCGGTAGGGCTTACCGGTCGCCCGGGTCATCCCCAGCTCACAGGTGCGGTTGCACGAGGCGTGTGCCGTGACGTCCATGGCCGCGACGTCCGCCGCCTGCGCCTTGGTGGCCGAGGCGGTGAGCTCGGGGTGCAGCAGCCCGCGGTCGCCGGCGAAGGCGCAGCAGCCCCAGTTCTCGGGGATCTGCACGTGCTCGGCCACCGCGTGGGCGACTTCCGCCAGGCTGGTGTTGATGTGTAGCCGGGTCGAGGAGCACGTGGGGTGCAGCGCCAAGGACGCGAGCTTCGGATAGTCGGGCAGCGTGGGCAGGATGTGCGTGGGTGCGAACTCGACCGAGTCGATCACCGTCATCGGATGTGTGCCCGGGTCGGTCTCGATAGTCTGCCGAAGGCCCTCGGTGCACGACGATGCGTCGCAGACGATGGGCAGCTCGCCGCCGCGGGTCGCGACGCGCAGCGCCGCGAGGGTCTTGTGCTGCATTGTCGCCTGACCGGCGACCAGGCCCTTGGACGACCACGGCGTGCTGCAACAGAGCCCTTCGATGCCTTGCGGCACGAGCAAGGCGATGCCGGCGCGTTCGCAGAGCAGCTCGAAGCTCCTCTGGATGCCGGGCGAGGAGTCCACTGCCGGGCCGAACATCGTCCCTACGCAGGCGGGGAAGTAGACCGCGAGGGGTTCAGCGGCCGGCGCCGGGCGCGCGCGGGCGGTGCCGCCGCCGGGGAGCTCAGCCGAGTAGAGGGGCACGGTGTCGTTTCCGAGCACCTTTCGTGCGAGCTTGTCCGGTCCCAGCACGACGCCGATCGGCACCTTGCGCACCACGTCCAGCGCGTGACCGGCGCCGCCGGTCACCGCTGCCCAGTTCTTCGCAGCGCCGCCCCACAGTCCGTTGACCAGCGGGCCGGCGTCGCGGCGGCGGAGGGCCTTGACCAGGGTCGCGGTGTTGATGTTCACCGGACAGGCTGTCTGGCACATGCCGTCGACCGCGCAGGTGTAGATGGCGGCGTACTCGTAGTCCTTCTCGAGCTCGGCGGCCAGCGTCTGGTCGCCGTCGAGCCGGGCCCCGGCGATGGCCCGCAGCGTGACGATGCGCTGCCGCGGGGTCAGTGTGATGTTGGCGCTGGGGCAGACGGGTTCGCAGTACCCGCAGGAGACGCAGCGATCAACCGAGGCGTCCACCGGCGGCGCGCTCTTGATGTGGCGCAGGTGCGCCATCGGGTCATCGTCCATGAGAACCCCGGGGTTGAGCATCCCCGCGGGGTCAAAGAGCCTCTTGACCTCGCGCATCACGTCATAGAGCTCATCGCCGTACTGGCGGCGCACGAAGGGGGCCATCACGCGGCCCGTTCCGTGCTCGGCCTTCAGCGAGCCGCCTTTGCCCAGAACCACATCCACCATGTCCTCGGTGAAGGCGCCGTACCGGTCCAGCTCATCCTTGGTGGTGAAGCCGTCGGTGAGCATGAAGTGGATGTTGCCGTCCTTGGCGTGCCCGAAGATCACGCTGTTGGCGTAGCCGTACTTGTCGAACAGCCTGATGAGCTCGATGCAGGTCCGTCCCAGGACGGGCACTGGCACGACGACGTCCTCGAGCAACGCGGTGGTTCCCTGCCTGCGGGCCCCGGCCACGGCGGCGTACAGACCCTTGCGCAGGTGCCACAGCTGGGCGCGGGCCACGGCGTCGGAGCTGAACGCCGACGGGGCGCTGAGCTTGAGGCGGCTCACCAGATCGACGCCAGCCTGCTGCAGCTGCGCCAGCTGCTCGGTGTTGTCCGCGTGGTACTCCACCAGGAGTGCCGCGTGGTCGCGCACCAAGAGCTCACCCATCACCGCAGGGGTGCCAGGCAGCCGCTGGCCGACCTTCAGGGACAGCGCGTCCATCAGCTCCAGCGTCGCGACCCCGGTGTCCACCAGCTCGGGCAGCGCGGCGTTGGCTGCCTGCAGGTGGGGGAACACCAGGAGCGCGGTGGTGACATGAGCCAGCCGCGGGATGGTCCGAAACACCGCCTCGGCCACGAAGCCGAGCGTCCCTTCGCTGCCCACGACCAGATGGGCCAGGATGTCGGCCGGGCGGTCGAAGTCCAGCATGGAGTTGATCCCGTAACCCATGGTGTTCTTCATGGAGAACTGATGCTGGATGGTCGCCACGGAGGCGGGATTCTCACGCACCCGGGCGGACAGTCGAAGCAGACCCTCGAACAGGTCAGGCTCCAGGGTTCGCAGGCGATCGTCGGCGTCGGGGGCTGCGGTGTTGACCACCGCCCCGCTGGGTAGCACGACCGTCAGCGACTCGAGCGTCTGGTAGGTGTTGTTCACGGTGCCGCAGGCCATGCCGGAGGAGTTGTTCGCGACGACCCCGCCGATGGTGCACGCGGATTCGCTGGCCGGGTCCGGTCCGAACTTGCGCCCGTAGGGCGCCAGGCGCGCGTTCAGCGCCGTCACGGTGACGCCCGGCTGGACGCGGACCCGTGCGCCGCCGTTGAGCACCTCGATGTCCTTGAAGTGGCGGCGGACGTCGACCAGGACGCCGTCGGTGACCCCCTGGCCACTGAGGCTGGTGCCGCCCGACCGAAAGGTCAGCGGTACCCCCTGGGCAGCGCTGGCGCGCAGCAGGGCGCCCACCTCATCGGCGTTGCCGGCGAACACCACCGCCTGTGGGATCAGCAAGAAGTGGGAGGCGTCGTGGGCGCCCGCGTGCAGATCCAGGGCACGAGTCCTAATTTGTGCCGGATCTGCCACCGCCGCCCGGAAGGCGTTCAGCGTGGGAACCTGCACTACGGCACCATCCAGCCCAGGATCGACGTGGACTGCAGCAGGATAAAGCCGGCCAGGAGGGCCAGGAGGGCCAGGCTCCACCACAACATCTTGCGGAAGAGAATGTTCTCCCCACCCACCAGAGCTGCGGCTGCGGCTGCGACGGCCAGGTTCTGCAGGGAGACCATCTTGCCCAGCGCGCCGGCCGTGGAGTTGGACACGGCCATGAGTACCGGCGAGAGGCCGGTCTGGGTGGCGGCGGTGACCTGCAGATTGCCGAACAACGCGTTGGAGGAGGTGTCCGACCCGGTCAGCGCGGTGCCGATCCACCCGAGCACGGGAGAGAGAACTGCGAAGGCGGCGCCGGTTGCGGCCAGGGCCAAGCCCATCGTGGTGGTCTGGCCCGAGAGGTTCATCACGTAGGACCCCGAGAGGTTCATCACGTAGGACAGGGCCAGCATCAGGCTGACGGTGACGATGGTCCAACGCAGCGCGTAGACGCCGTCCTTGTAGATCCGCCATCCCTTCACGGCGCTGACCTTGTACAGCGAAATGGTGGCAAGGCCGGAGACCAGCAGCAGGGTGCCGGTGGTCTGGCTGAAGGTGAACTTCTCAGCAGCAACCGCTTTGCCGTGTGAGCTGACCACATGGAGGGGTGGCCACCTGAGGCTACGGCCAACGTCGTTTGCGGTCAGCCATGTCGCAACGGGCGGGATCTGGGCAATCGAGAAGACGGCGATGATGATCAGGTAGGGAGCAACGGCCATCAAGATGTGCCGACCCGACGGGCGGGCGGCGTTCTCAACTCCTGGATTCGCCGCGTTGGCGCCGGTGCCAGCGGTCGCGGCGCCCGCGACTGCCTCCGTGACGGACCTGCTTGCAGAGTAGCGAGGCGAGCGTGCGGTCGTTGCACCTGCGACGCCAACTGCGGCACCGGCCGGCACGAGTTGCGATGTCTGCGCCTCATCGGTGATCTCGGTCGAGCCGATGATCTGAGTCGGCTGCCAGAACCGCATCATGGCCACAATCACGCCGATGGTCACGACCGAGGCAATCACGTCGGTCAGCGCGAAGGCCATGTAGTTGGAGGCCAAGAACTGCGACATTGAGAAGACGACACCGGCTACCAGCGCCACCGGCCAGGTCTGCCGCAGACCTCGACGGCCGTCGACGATGAACACCAGCAGCAGCGGCACGACCAGGGCGATGATCCCCTCTCGGCCGGCCATCTTGGCAAGAGTGCCCACAGGAATCTTAGTGACGCCGTTCAGGGCGATGATCGGTGCGCCCATCGCGCCGAACGCGACCGGAGCGGTGTTGGCGATCAGAGCAACCACGGCGGACTTCAACGGCTTCATTCCGGCGGCGATCAACATCGCTGCGGCAATCGCCACCGGAGCGCCGAAGCCGGCCAGGGCCTCGAGCAGGGCACCAAAAGCGAAGGCGATCAGGATGGCCAGAACCCGATGGTCTCTGGAGACCGAGCGGATGGTCTGTCCCAGCACCTCGAACCAGGGGGTCGCCACGGTCAGTCGGTAGACCCACAACGCGTTGACCAGAATCCACAGGATCGGGAACAGTCCAAAGACGATGCCCTCGGCGGTGCCGCTGAGAGCCTGGCCTAACGGCATCTTCCACCCGACGACCGCCAGCACAATGGACAGGACCAGGGCGGCGAAAACCGCCTTGGGCGCTTTGACCCGGAAGACGCCGATCATGAGGAAGAGGACGATAAGGGGCAGTGCGGCAACAAGCGCCGATAGGACGAGGGATCCCGCGATGGGATCGGTGATCTGTCTGAACATGGGTAAGGCCTCCGTTGGCGTCATGGTCAGGTCCCGTGGTCAGGTTCTTCACAAGGGCTTGTCGGTGGTGGGTGCCTCCACCAGGACGACGTACAGGGTCCGAGGGCCGTGCACCCCTTCGACCCGTTGGAGCTCGATGTCGACGGTGGCGCTGCCGCCGCTGATCCAGGTCAGCGGACGGCCTTCGCTGACCGATGCGCTCAGCCTGGCGACCGCCTCGGGGACATCGGCGACGACCTGGTCTGCGGTGACAACGCACACGTGAAGGTCCGGCACCAGCGTCAGTGCCCGCCGGCCCTGACCCTGGCTGTGGTCAAGCACGATCGTGCCTGTCACCGCGATCCCGACCACGGCGGACGTCAGAACAGCGCCGACGGCGTCGAGCTCGCCGGGGTGCAACCTCGGCTGGTCCGCGACGATGTCGAGGCCGGCGGGCACCCACGACGCGTTGAACCCTGGTGGGACCACGACCTTGCCGACCCCGACGAGGCACTGGGCGACAGCTTTCGCCACGCCGTCGGGGTCGGTGCGGATCACGGCTGCCTTGTAGTCCTCGACGCGTTCCACGAAAAGGCCCAACAGGTCAGGCAGCTGCCGTGTGTGGACGTAGTCGCGGCGTACCTGATGCTCTGGGGCGGCGACGTGCGCGGAGCTGATCCGGCGCAGAATCTCCTCGCGTGCCTTCATTTCTCACTTCTTTCGTTGCCCATGCCGTCGGGTTGCGACCCGGCGCCGCGGCGCCCGCCGTCGGTGCGCGTCCACCACCGGCGGAATGACTCACGCGGCGGTGCCGGCAGGTCTCGGGCATCGGTCCAGCGGCTCAGCGGCGGGGGCAGGCGGCCGATCAGGCCGCGTCGCCCGAACACCCGGCCGCCAAGCCCGGCGCACGTCTGCAGCAGCGCCAGCCTGCTGCTGCGTCCGAGCGTCCACGACGCCCCGGTCATCGCGGCCTGCAAAGCTCCCGGCACACCTGTTCGATGGGAGTCCACGACTTTTGCGCGCAGATGGACCAGTACTTCGGGGATGTTGATCTGCACCGGACACACCTCGTAGCAGGCACCACAGAGGCTGGACGCGAACGGCAGCGCGTCGGTGGCCTCGTCCACCCCAACCCCACGCAGCATCGGGGTGAGGATCGCGCCGATCGGGCCTGGGTAGACCGAGCCGTAGGCGTGTCCGCCGGTGCGCTCATAGACCGGACACACGTTCATGCAGGCTGAGCACCGGATGCAGCGAAGGGCCTGGCGGCCCACCTGGTCGGCCAACACCGTGGTCCGGCCGTTGTCGATCAGGACCACGTGCACCTCCTGCGGCCCGTCGCCGGCAGTGACCCCGGTCCAGGTCGAGGTGTACGGGTTCATCCGCTCGCCGGTCGCCGAGCGGGGGAGCAGCTGCAGGAAGACCTCGAGGTCGGTCCAGGTCGGCACGACCTTCTCGATCCCCACCACGGAGATAAGGACCTCGGGCAAGGTCAGACACATCCGCCCGTTGCCCTCGCTCTCCACCACGCACAGGGTGCCGGTGTCCGCGACCAGAAAGTTGGCCCCCGAGATGGCAACCTTGGCCCGCATGAACTTCTCACGAAGATGGCGACGGGCCGCACCGGCCAGCTTAGCCGGGTCATCGGTGAGGTCGGCCTCGGCCGCCATCCCGACCTTGCCCATCTCGCGCAGGAAGATCTCACGCACCTCGGAGCGGTTTCGGTGGATCGCGGGGACCAGGATGTGGCTGGGCAGGTCATCGCCGAGCTGAACGATCAGCTCGGCCAGGTCGGTCTCCCATGCGGCGATCCCAGCCGCCTCCAGCGCTACGTTGCGCTCGATCTCCTGGGTGGCCATGGACTTGACCTTCACCACCTCATCAACCTTGTGGCTGGCGGCGATGCCCACCACGATCCGGTTGGCCTCCGCGGCGTCGCGGGCCCAGTGCACGGTGGCCCCGGCTCGGGTGAGCGCCTCCTCCGCCTGGACGAGGTATCGACCCATGTTGGCCAGGACGTCGTCCTTGATGTCGGCTGCGGCGTCCCGCAGCTGCTCAAAGTCGTCGAGCTCGCCAATGACGCGGGCGCGCTTGTCCCGAATGGTGTGGGTCGCATTGCGCATGTTGCTGCGCAGCTGGCTGTTAGCCAGTGCCGCCTTGGCCGCGACGGGAAACGGCGGCGTGCCCAGGAACGTTCGCGTGACGATCATGCGGCCACCTCCTGTGCGGCCAGGATCTCGGCCAGGTGCATCACACGCACGCCCGCCCGCTGGCGGGTCAGCAGGCCCTTGATGTGCATCAGGCAGGAGTTGTCTCCGGCGACCAGCACCTCGGCGCCCGACTCGCGCACATGCCGTGCTTTGTCTGCTCCCATGGCCACCGACACGTCGGGGTTCTTCATCGAGAACGTTCCACCGAACCCGCAGCACTCCTCAGCCTCCGGCAGGTCAACCATCGTGATCCCACGAACCGCCCCCAGGAGCCGCTCGCAGCGGTTGCCCACTCCCAGCAACCGAGTTGAGTGGCAGGAGGGGTGCAGGGTGACGCGATGAGGGAAGTAAGCCCCGACATCCACCACACCCAGCAGGTCGACCAGGAACTCGCTGAGCTCGTAGACCCGTGGTGAGAGCCCCTGGACCCCACTGATCAACGTGGGATCGCGGAGCGTTGCGCCACGATCTTGTGCTGGTGGCGTGCCGACGCGGCGCACGAGCCGGAGGGAGTCACGACAGCGTCATAGCCTGCGAACGCCTCGACGAACGCTCGCACCACCGGGATCGCCTCGGGCACGTACCCCGAGTTGACGTGCATCTGACCGCAGCAGGTCTGGGCCTTCGGGAAGTCGACGTCGACCCCGAGGCGGCGCAGCAGTGCGACTGTCGCCTGACCAGTTGCCGGGAACATCGTGTCGTTCAGACAGGTGACGAACAGGGCCACCTTCATGGCAAGCTCCTGCGGGGGCTACCCAGCGCGACAAAGTCCGGCCGATACGCGAGAATCATGCTGTCTCCGCTCATATGGTCTTACCAAACTATTGCGCTGACCTTACTGGTTGAATTACCTTTTGTCGAGGGTTTTCGGCAGCGACCTCTAACGGACGTTGGGAGCCACACATGGCTGACCTGACCAGAAGGGTGGCCCACGTGGCTAGATCTGAGCCGGTGCGAGGCAACCTGAGCGATGAGTGGGCGCCGGTGTCGCGCGCTCGCACCTACGAGCTGGTGTTGGAGCGCATCGAGGCGCAGATCGTGAGCGGCTCCCTGCAGGCCGGCGAGCGGCTGCCGCCGGAGCGAGAGCTGGCCGAGCTGCTCGGTGTGAGCCGCCCCGCCGTGCGGGAGGCGCTACGCGTCCTGGAGGCGCAAGGAGCCGTGCGCTCACAGGTCGGGCAGGGTCCCGGCTCGGGGACCACGATCGATCGCCTGCCCGGCGACGCCCTGGCTCGACTCCTACGGCTGCATGTGGCCCTGGGCTCGTTCCCGCTCATTGACGTCATCGAGACCAGGGTGACGCTTGAGAGATCCATGGTGGTCCTGGCCTGCCACAACGCCCGACCGTCGAACCTTGCGCGGATGAGGGCCTACCTGTTGGCCATGGACGAACCGCAGGTCAGCCGGGAAGGGTTTAACCAGATCGATATCGACTTCCACGTAGAGCTCGCCGAGGCCGGCGGCAACCGCCTGATGTCCGATGTGACACGCGCCATCCGCGAGTCGGTGCGGGTACCGTTCATGGACGCCGTGAATGCTATGTCTGAGACCGGCAAGAAGGGGTGGCCGCACATCCGGGACGGTCTGCGTGCTGACCATCACGCGATTTTCAGCGCCGTCCAGGCTGGCCAGGGCGAGCAGGGGGCAGACCTGGTGGAAGCCCACATCCGCGGCTTCTACGTCCACATGTCAGCTGCGAGCTGACGGCCTTCGCGCGTCGGTGCGCCCATCGCCTCGGCGGTTCGCACGAGAAGTAGGCCAGGCAGCACGCGAGGAGCCCGCGCGAGATGGCTTCGGCTTGCTTCTGGACCCGAAGCCGGGACGGGCATGGCCTGGGCTACCGTGAACCGGCCGGCAGCCTGGGCATGGACCCGCCTGAAGACCGGTGCCGGCGACGGTTCTGGTTGCCGTGGCAGGGGCTGGTCGGGTGCTGTCCGTCAGCGGCGTCCGAGCCCGCGATAGGTCCACCCGGCGGCGCGCCAGGCGCCCGGATCGAGCACGTTGCGCCCGTCCAGGATCCGCTTCTCGCGCACGACCGTGGCGAGCTGGACGGGGTCGAGCTCGCGGTACTGTGCCCACTCCGTGGCGAGCAGCACGACGTCCACCCCGGTGGCGGCCTCCTCGGCGGTCTTGGCGAAGGTGAGGTCCGGCCACTTGCGACGCGCGTTGTCGATCGCCTGCGGGTCGGTGACCACCACGTGCGCCCCCTGAAGCTGCATCTGCGCGGCCACGGACAGCGCGGGGGAGTCCCGCACGTCGTCGCTGTCCGGTTTGAACGCGGCACCCAGCACCGCGATGCGGCGCCCGACGATCGAGCCGTTGCAGACCTCACGCGCCAGGTCGACCATCCGCACCCGGCGGCGCATGTTGATCGAGTCCACCTCGCGCAGGAACGACAGCGCCTGGTCCACACCCAACTCGCCCGCGCGTGCCATGAACGCTCGGATGTCCTTGGGCAGACAGCCGCCGCCGAAGCCGAGGCCTGCGTTGAGGAACTTGCGTCCGATGCGCTCGTCGTACCCGATGGCCTCTGCAAGCCCCATGACGTCGGCGCCGGTCGCCTCGCACAGCTCGGCCATCGCGTTGATGAAGGAGATCTTGGTGGCCAGGAACGAGTTGGCCGCGACCTTGACGAGCTCAGCGGTCGCGTAGTCCGTGACCACCAGTGGCACGTCGTCGGCCAGCAGGGCTGCGTAGACCTCGTCGAGCACCGCCCTGGCTGTCTCGCCTGGCACTCCTGGGGGAACGCCGTAGACCAGGCGGTTGGGATGCAGCGTGTCTTGGACCGCGAGTCCCTCACGCAGGAACTCCGGGTTCCACACCAGCGTCGCACCAGAGCCCTCGAGCTCAGCGGCGAGGCGCTCGGCCGTGCCGACCGGTACCGTCGACTTGCCCACCAGCAGGTCGCCCTCGGACAGGTACGGTAGCGCCCCGGCGAACGCCCCCTCCACGTACGTGAGGTCGGCCGCGAACTCTCCGCGCTTCTGCGGGGTGCCCACGCACACGAAGTGCACCTTGGCGCCGGTGATCTCAGCGGGGTCGGTCGTGAAGCGCAGCCGCCCGGTCGCGAGGGTCTGGGTGAGCAGCTCGGTCAGTCCCGGTTCGTAGAAGGGTGCGCTTCCCGCGGACAGCGCCGCGACCTTGGCCGTGTCGACGTCTACGCCCACCACGTCATGCCCCAGCTGGGTCATGGCAGCGGCGTGCACCGTGCCCAGGTAGCCACAGCCGATGACGGAAATACGCATTGGTCCCCCTGCCGAATCGGACTCCTCGTCCCCCCAGTATGGGCCGGTCCCGACGGTGGCGGCGAAGCGGGCCGGCACCCGGGCCAGGGGTGCGATGCCCGGCGGCCAGTTGTGGAACTGCCGGCCAGCCGGCTGGCTCGCGTGCTGCGCCCGGGCGCGCGCCGTGGTGACGCGATCGGGCCGCGGGCAGGCGGCGGGGAGGGCGGCCACCAGGAACTGCGGCGCTGCACAGACCAAGAAGGCGGCCCGGTCCAGGGGCGGGGCGGTCTCCAGGTCGAGATGACGACGGTCAGTGTGCAGCCGAAGTCTGCCTCCCGACCCGAACTCGACGAGGCTGGCCGTCAGCGGGGCCGCTGCGGCTCCCCGCCCCTGCTAGGTGAGGTTCTCTGCGCTGGCGGACACGTCGCGGGCGATCGCGGATGCACCCACGACGGCCTCGTCCGCATCGCGGATCGGTGCGACGGTGAGCATGACCGGCAGAACCGTTCCGTCCTGTCGGGCAAAGACGGTCGCACAGTTGTCGAGCGCCTGGCCCGCACTGATCCTGGCCA
>Ga0075520_1001583_pt1 | contig 11018 bp, 9 predicted proteins | sample NGEPerB_FD_75100 | JGI IMG/M metagenome (GOLD analysis project Ga0075520, IMG submission 75100) | Arctic peat soil microbial communities from the Barrow Environmental Observatory site, Barrow, Alaska, USA - NGEE PermafrostAB12-B | ecosystem: Environmental > Terrestrial > Soil > Wetlands > Peat ...
ATCAGGCGGCCGTTCGTGTTCCCCACCCAGCAGGGTCGGCTGACCCACCTGAATGTGACGATCGCGGCGACCACCCTGGCGGGACTGGACGACCTCCCCGGCGAACTCGATGGCTACGGCCCCGTATCCGCCGATCTGTGCCGCGCCTTGGCCGTCAGCGCCTCGAGCATTACTGCCATCGGCGTCGACCCGTCCTGCGGCACGGCGCTCGAAGTTGGCCGAACCATCTACCGGCCACGGCTCTCCCAACGAGACCACGTCACCCAACGCGACCGCACCTGCCGATTCCCCGGCTGTCGACAACCCGCGCGACGATGCCAGATCGACCACTCCGAAGAATTCTGTGCCGGCGGCCCCACCTGTCCCTGCAACCTGGCCTGCTTGTGCAAGTTTCACCACGACCTCAAAACCACCGGACTGTGGGACGCCCTGCAGCATCCCGATGCCAGCATCACCTGGACCAGCCCGACCGGCCGCACGTACCGCACCCAAACTCCCGAGTGGCCCCTCGCCCCACTGGAAAACCACCCAGGAAAAGACCTCTCGACGATGGCAGATGCCAATGGATGCGACACCGGCGCTGCCCCGAAGGGCGCCGCGCACGGGCACGAGGCGACGGCGCAGGCGCAGGCGCAGGCGGCGACGGTGCAAGAGGCGACCGATGAACCACCGTTCTGAAGCGCCGACGGCCCGTCAGACGATCAGCAAAGCAACGCAGCTGGTGACAGGATTCCACCGAGCAGCGATGCTGTCTGGCACCCGGGCGGCGAGGGGGAGACCGATGGCACGCGCGAACCGATCGCAGTTCCGCGGCACTCCCGTGAGCGACGTGCCGGTCGATTCGGCACCGCGCACGCCGAGCACACCGTCGCTGACAATGTCGAGGCCGGCGCGCACCATCTCCGTCGCCGAGCGACGAGCGCGGCTTGGCATCCGCCACCACCTGGCGGCGAGAGCCAGGGGCATCGCCCCAGCCGCACTCGTCGATGACCTTGTGGCCCTGCACGCCACCGACCCTGCCTCGGTGTACCTCTCCGCCGCCGCCAGGATGGAATCGCTCCACCCGAACGAACTGGCAGAAGCGCTGTATACCGAAAGGACTCTCATCCGCATGCTCGGAATGCGGCGAACGATGTTCGTCGTGCCGACGGGTTCGGCGTCGGTCGTTCAGTACTCGTCGAGCGACACGGTCGCCGCACGCCTGCGCCGAGCGTTGATCAAGGACTTGGCGACGGTCACCGACCAGCCGACCATCACCAGCGATCCCGCGAACTGGTTGACCCGGCTCGATGATGCCATCGTTCGCCTGCTGCGCGAAGCCGGTGAGGCGACCGCCCTGGAACTGTCACGCGCCGAGCCGCGACTGCGCACGCAACTCAGCTACGCCGAGGGCAAGGCGTACGGCGGCCCGGCGCATATCACCAGCCGGGTCCTGAATCTCCTGTCCGCCGAGGGCAGGATCGTCCGAGGCCGACCCGGCGGTGGGTGGTTCGGTAGCCAGTACAAGTGGTCGCCTGTCGAGAAGTGGCTCCCGGACGGCTTTCCGACGCTGTCCGCCGACGACGCCAGGACCGAACTTGTCCGGCAGTGGCTGGCTCGCTTCGGGCCGGGCACCATGGCCGATATCGCTTGGTGGACCGGATGGAATCTCGGCGATACCCGCCGCGCGGTCGCGGCGAACGACACGGTTCAGGTCGATCTCGACGGCGAGGTCGGCGTGCTGCTGAGCAGCGACATCGAACCGGTGGTCGCACCGCAACCGTGGGTGGCGCTGCTTCCCGCCCTCGACCCCACACCGATGGGTTGGTCGGGCCGAGACTGGTACATCAGTAAGGACTATCGTGCTGCACTATTCGACAAGACCGGCAACATCGGCCCCACCGTCTGGTGCGACGGCAGGGTCGTCGGGGGCTGGGGCCAACATCCGGACGGCACGGTCGTCTGGCGGCTGCTCGAGAACATCGGCACGACAGCCACTTCCGCCGTCGAGGCGGAGAGCGCCCGGCTCACCGAGTGGCTCGGCGGTGTTCGGGTGATTCCGAGATTCCGCACCCCACTGGAGAAAGAGCTCTCGGCGACGGACGCCCGATGATCGAGTTTCGCACCACCCGAGTCGGGCTCACCCCGAGGCATCCCGACGGTTCTTGGCGGGCTCGCCGTCAGGCCGTCCGCCGACAAGCACCTCGCGGCACTCAGCGGCGGCTACCGGGTGATCATCGCCGTCGACGCGGAACCAAGCGATCGACCCGGTGTTCGGCACGCATCCGCCGCTGATCGCGCTCACGAACCCGATCAGCTGGGGTTCGTCACACCTGACACCCGCACCTGCCCGCACGGGCGACTGCCGTGCGGGCAGGCGAGCGGGCCCGGTGGGCCACCCTGCTACAACATCAATTTCTCGGCGAGACCAGCCACGGTTGGTGCAGATCCAGGAAGGTGACGTCGTCCATCATTCCCTGGTCCTCCTGCATCGCCTGGGCCATTTCCGGCGGTGGCGACATGTTCTCGTGCGCCCGAGCCTCCTCCTCGGAGGTGAAGTACACCGTCTGGACGAAGGCGCCATCGCCGTGCAGGGCCACGGTCGCGCCGATGATTTCCGGGCGCATCCGGTGGATCTCGTCCGTGTACCGCTGCATCAATTCCTTCATCCGGTCGGCATCGGACGCGTGACCCTCCATCACCTGCACAAACCCCGCCCGATCCGAGCCGCCCTGCATCCACAGCTCTACCTGCGGGCAGTCGTTGAAGGTGACGGGTCCGTCGAAACATTTCTCGGCCTCGGCCCACCAGGCGCCCTGCTCCTGCCGATCGCTATTGCGGCGAGCAGCCTCTTCCGACTCGAAACGCACGGTGGAGACGAACATCCCGTCGTCGGTGAACCCGCCGGTGGACCCCAGCCAGCCCTGCGCCCCTGGCTGCAATTCCGCCACCCATCGGTCCGTCGCCGCCTGCAGACCCTCGGCATCTGCGACCTTGCCCTGGATGACCTGGATGAACATGCTGCCTCCTCGGGGACGGCGTGAATGACGGGCGGGCCGTCCGGCAAGCGCCGAGTCGGCCGTCGACCGCCTGAGATGTACGTCACCATTGTCCGGTCCGGGGTTCTGCGCAAGCCCCCAGGCGACAAACACAGGCGCTCAACCTCTTGCGACACTGCACAGCGACAACGGCGGTGACCGCCCAAAGGCTCGGCGGCCCGGCGGGCCCGCCACCGAGCGCAACTGACGGCATCTGGCGCGCCTGCGCACCGCGCGGAGGACCGGGCGCGAGGATCGGCAGGTCCTCGCCAACAGCCACCACGCGAGCCACCACAATCCGGCCACTGCTCGAAGACGGGAGCCTCCTGGAATTCCTCGTCGTGGTGATCGTCGCGTTCCTTTTCGGCATCGCCTCCGCGCCGTGCTGGTCGCCGGATTCGACCAGTTGATCACCGCGCTTCGCTGACCCACGCGCGCGGCGCGAGGGGTCCGAGCGGCGACGTAGCGACAGGCGCCGTCAGCGACACAACCACCCGAAGCGGACGTAACAGCCTGATTCAGGATCACCCGATGTCACGCAGGGCTGCCGAATCGACAGACTTTCAGGGTACCGTCGAGTCCGAACGGGAAATCCTGCGTTGGATACTGACGCAACGTGGCGTTACGCTTTCGTAGAGCAACGACCACGACGGCGGGGAGCCAGTTTGTGACTGACACGGCGGCCAATGCCTACGACTCTCTCGGCGCGGAGACCGGGCTCCGGTCCGCCGTCGACGAGTTCTACGACCGCGTTCACGCTGATCCCTTGCTGGCGCCGTACTTCGCCGGCGTGGACATGCCCACCCTCAGGCGTCACCAGGTCGACATGTTGTCCGCTGCCACCGGTGGACGGCAGAAGTACTCCGGCCGCGACATGGCGACGGCCCACGCCGGCCTCGACATCACCGATGAGGCGTTCGATCGAGTGGTCGGTCACCTGAACGCCACCCTGGTCGAGACGGGTGCAGACGACGGCACCATCCGCGCCGTGCTGGGTGCGTTGGTGCCGCTGCGACCCTCCATCGTGACGGCCTGAGGTCGCATCATGGCGGACATCGATACGGCCGCTCTGAAGGACAACTTCGCCGCCGTCGCGGCGCACGGAGGCGACGAGGTCGCACTGTACTTCTACAGCTACCTCTTCCTGCGCTACCCGGAAACGCGGGACATGTTCCCGCCCGGGATGACCAGGCAGCGCGACCGGCTGGTGGGCGCGTTGGTTCGAATTGTCACCGACGTGGACAACGCGGACAAACTCGTGCCGTACCTCGAGGATCTGGGCCGCGATCACCGCAAGTTCGGGACGCTGTCGGCGCACTACCCCGCCGTCGGGGAGGCGCTGGTCACCACCCTTCGTCATTTCAGCGGCCCGGATTGGACGGACAAGCTGGCTGCCGACTGGGCGGCCGCATACGGCATCATCGCCGGCGCGATGTCCGGCGCCGCCGAGAAGGTAGCCGCCACGGCACCCGCCTTCTGGGACGCGGACATCCTCGAGGTGGATCACCGCACGTTCGACATCGCGGTGCTGACGGCGCGCACCGAGACGCCAGTGCCCTATCTGGCCGGGCAATCGTTGGCCGTCGAGCCGTCGGACTCCCGCCCGAGGGAATGGCGGTTCTTCACCCCGGCCAATCCCCCGGGTGGCGTGGACATCGAGCTGCACGCCCGGTTGATTCCAGGCGGGCCGGTGTCCACCGCGCTGGTGCGGGTGGCCAAACGCGGGGACAAGCTCCGACTCGGACCGCCGTTCGGCCGGATGACACTCGACCCGGCGTCGGACCGGCCGGTCCTGATGGTGGCCGGCAGTACCGGGGTTGCACCGATGAAGGCGATGATCGGCCAGCTTGCGGCGACGGGCGACCGGCGCGCCCACCTGTACTTCGGCGCGCGCAGCGTCCGGGAAGCCTACGACCAGGACGCGCTCATCGCCCTCGACAATCGGTACAGCTGGTTGTCGGTGGTGACCGCCATCTCCGACGACACGCGCTGGAAGGGGCGTCAGGGCCTGATCGGGGAGGTGGCCGCCGATGACGGCGATTGGTCCGAGCACGACGTCTACGTATGCGGGTCGCCGGCGATGGTCGAGGCCACTGTCAAGCGGTTGCTGGCTGTCGGCGTCCTGGAAGAGCGGGTCAAGTTCGAAGAATTCGGCGAGGCGTGAGTAGTGATGCGGTCGGCCGCCAGGCCGGCGATGTGGTCCCGAATATTGTCATAGTGACAGGGAGATGGCGATGACCGACGCGACTTCTGGGGTTCCGGGCGGAATCACCGGCGGGGAGCTGGCCACGGCCACCTTCGCGACCTCGAAGGGCTTTGGCAAGAGCGGCTACGAGCCTGCCGACGTGGACTCGTTCCTCTCACGATCGGGTGCCGCCGTCGACCAGCTCAACGCCCGGCTGGCCGAGGCCGAGCAATCGCTGGCCGAAGCCCTCGCCGAGATCGCGCAGCTCCGCGATCGGATCGACAGGGACAGCCGGTCCAGCGAGGTCGAGCAGGCTGTCAGTGTGCTCACCACCGCACAGCTCACCGCGGACAGCAGCATCGCGCACGCCGACGAGTACAGCGCGAAGGTCATGGCCGAGGCAAAGGAACTCTACGAGACCACTCGGCGCAACGCCGCCGTGCTGGAACAGGAGACCGAGAGCAAGTCCCGCGCCGTGTACGAGGACGCCCTGCGTCGGGCCGAGGCCGTTGAACGGGAGAACGAGGAGCGGGTGGCCGAGCTGACCTTGACGGCCGAGATCGCCCAGGAGGACCTCGACAGCCAGACGGCCTACCTGCGGACGTTGCGGGACGCCACCCGCACCCAGATGGAGAAGTTCCTCGAAGGAATGCTGGATCACCTCTCCGACCAGTACGGCCGGGCGCATCCGATTGCCGCGCAGGCGGCGAACGGCGCGGTGGCCGGGGCGGTCTCGGCCGGCACCGCATCCGGCGGGAGCGTGCGCCGCCCACGCCGCACCCAACGGGTGAGTGCTCGACCGGCGGCGGTCGCCGGTCGTCCGACGGCGGCCACTCCGGACCGTCGCCGCCAAGCAGGCGGCCAGCCATCTGCCCAGGGACCGGTTCACGGATCAACCGGCGAATCGCCGACGATCCCTCCCCCGCGCCTGCCCCGGCCATCGGCGCCGGCTCCGGATGCCCGGCCGGTCGGCACATCCATCACCGACTGAGCGAGCCGTCACCGACTGAGCTCCGAGTCCCCCCGGCTCAGAATTCCCCGCTCAGAGTTCGCGCAGCGCCGGCAAGATCTCACTGGTCGCCGCCGTGAAGAAGCTGTTCCGATGGTCGACACCGATCTGCACCAGGGCCAGATCGGTGAATCCGGCGTCGAAGAACTCGCCGGCGGCCTTGACCACGGCACGGACGTCGTCACCGCCCGCCCGCTCGGCCGCGACGGCGTGCGTGATCAGCTCGCGTAGGCCGGCCTGCTCGGTCTTCACGGTGTATCCGATAGATGGCATGCCCCGCACAGTTTCCACTGATCGGGGGTGACCAAACAGTCCGGCCGTGTCGGCCGTGATCGAACGACGGGCGCTGCCGCGCGTCAGAAGCAGACCGCGCCCTTCGCCGCCGAGCCGACCAGCTTGGCGTACTTGCCGGCGACGCCGAAGTTCAGGTTCTGCTCCTTCGGCTTCCACTGCTCGCGGCGTTTCGCGAGCTCGGTCTCGTCGACGATCAGGTCAAGCGTGCGGGACGCCATGTCCAGCCGGATCAGGTCACCGTCCTGCACGAACGCGATGGGCCCGGCGTTCGCCGCTTCCGGCGCGACGTGCCCGATGCACAGGCCGGTGGTCCCGCCGGAGAACCGGCCGTCGGTCAGCAGCAGCACGTCCTTGCCAAGGCCGGCGCCCTTGATCGCGCCCGTCACGGCCAGCATCTCCCGCATGCCCGGCCCACCCTTGGGGCCTTCCCAGCGGATCACGATGACGTCCTTGGGCCGCAAGGTACCGTCGGCGATCGCGTCCATGGCACCCTGCTCGCCGTCGAACACCCGCGCCGGGCCCTCCCAGACCTCGGCGTCGAACCCGGCGCTCTTCACCACCGCACCCTCGGGCGCGAGAGACCCCTGCAGAACGGCGATGCCGCCGGTGCGGTGGATCGGGTTGGTCATTGCGTGCAGCACCTCGCCGTCGAGCGCGGGCGGGTTCAGCTCCGCGAGATTCTCGGCCATAGTCTTGCCGGTGACGGTCAGTGCGTCGCCGTGCAGCAGACCCGCATCCAGCAGCGCCTTCATCACCACCGGCACGCCGCCGATCCGGTCGATGTCGGTCATCACGTACTTCCCGAACGGCTTGACGTCCGCCAGGTGCGGGGTCCGGTCGCCGATCCTGTTGAAGTCGTCCAGGGTGAGCGCGACGCCGGCCTCGTGGGCGATCGCGAGCAGGTGCAGCACCGCGTTCGTCGATCCGCCCAACGCCATGACGACGGTGATCGCGTTCTCGAAGGCCTTCTTGGTCAGGATGTCCCTGGCGGTGATCCCGGCGTCGACCAGCTTGACGACGGCCTCGCCCGAACGCACCGCAAACGAGTCGCGCCGGGAATCCGGCGCCGGCGGGGCGGCGCTCCCGGGCAGCGACATACCGAGCGCCTCGGCCGCGCTGGCCATGGTGTTGGCGGTGTACATGCCGCCGCAGGCGCCCTCGCCGGGGCAAATGGCCTTCTCCACGTCGTCCAGCCGCTGACGGGTGATCTTCCCGGCCAGGCAGGCACCGACCGCCTCGAAAGCGTCGATGATGGTGACCGTCTCGCCGTCCAGCCGGCCCGGCAGGGTCGATCCCGCGTAGAGGAACACCGCGGCGATGTCCAGCCGAGCGGCCGCCATCAGCATGCCGGGCTCGGACTTGTCGCACCCGGCCAGCAGCACGCCACCGTCGAGCTGCTCGGCGCGGAACACCGTCTCCACCGAGTCGGCGATGACCTCCCGGCTGACCAGCGAGTAGTGCATCCCGCCGTGACCCATCGAGATGCCGTCGGAGACCGAGATGGTGCCGAACTCCAGCGGGTAGCCGTCCGCGTCGAACACGCCCTGTTTGGCTGCCTTGGCGAGGCGGGCCAGCGACAGGTTGCACGGGGTGATCTCGTTCCAGGAGCTTGCCACCCCGATCTGCGGCTTGCGCCAGTCGTCGTCGCCCATGCCGACCGCGCGAAGCATCCCGCGCGCCGCCGCGCGCTCGATTCCGTCGGTGACGATGTAGCTGTGCGGCTTGCGGTGCACGGGTCGATCCGCGGATGCGGCGGCTGTACTGGATTCGTCGGGCGAGTCGGCGGTGTCGGTCATGACGCGAACTTTACGACGGGCCGCCAGGCGAGGGTGTCCAGGTCGGGAGCAGTGCTCATACCCATGTTCTCGGCCGTGATCACGACGCCGGGCCATCCGAGGTTGTGACGCGACACGAAAGGGCCGCAAACCGTGATCAGCCGGGTACCCACGCGGAGTTGCGGAAGCGCAAATGTCTCCGGCGACAGCTCGGCCGGGTAACGTCGCAACCCGATCAGACCGGGGCACCACCCGGCCCGTACCTGCTGGAGCAGACCCGCCATGACCATGATCGGCTTCCCGCCGGCCGTCGAACACCGCTGGTCGCTCGCCAACTGGCAGAACGCCCCGGTCAATCGCTGGTCGTTCCAGCACCTGCGCGAGGTGGTGCCGACCGCACGGGTGAGCCGCGGGGCGTCTGCCCGGCCGCTTCCCGAGGGTTCGGGGTTCCAGGAGAACCAGGTCGTCTGGCGCCTGGACGGCAGCGCCGGGACGGTGGCCGGGGTGATCGCCGACACCTACACCGACGGGTTCCTGGTGATCCACGACGGCAAGATCGTCGCCGAGCAGTACCCCACCGGCATGCCCGCCGACCGGACGCACATGCTGATGTCGGTGAGCAAATCGCTGGTCGGCTGCGTGGTCGGGGTGCTCGCCGACCGGGGCGCGATCGACGTCAGGGCGGCAGTCGATTACTACCTCCCCGAGTTGGCCGCGTCCGGCTACCGGGGGGCGACTGTCCGCGACGTGCTCGACATGCGATCCGGCGTGCGGTTCTCCGAGGAATACCTCGATCCGGGCGCCGAGGTGCGGCTGCTGGAGCAGGTGATCGGCTGGGCCCCGCGGATGAGGCCCGACCTGCCGTTCTCGATGTACGAATACCTGCCGACCCTGCAGGCCAAGCGTGACCACGGCGCCGCGTTCGAATACCGCTCGTGCGAAACCGACGTCCTCGGCTGGCTGTGCGAACGGGCCAGCGGGGTGCGGATGCCGGAGTTGCTCTCCACCCTGTTGTGGTCACGCATCGACGCCGAGCAGGACATGGACGCCTCGGTCGATGCTGCCGGCGCGGTCTTCCACGACGGCGGGCTCGCCGCGACGCTGCGCGACCTGGGGCGGTTCGGCCAGATGCTGCTGGAACGGGGCAGCGTCGACGGCCGGCAGGTGGTGCCGGAGTGGTGGATCGCCGACAGCTACGCCGGCGCCAGCCACTCCCGGCAGGTGTTCGCCGCGTCGGGGAACGACAGCTGGATGCCCGGCGGGATGTACCGCAACCAGTTCTGGCTGCCCTCGGCGACCCGAGAAGTGTTGCTGTGCCTGGGGATTCACGGCCAGATGATCTGGGTGGAGCCCGCGCGGAAGCTGGTGGTGGTCAAGCTGTCGTCCTGGCCGTTGCCGCAGGATGTCAGCAAGCTGCTGGACACCTTCGCCGCCATCGACATGATCGGCTTCCAGCTGCACCTGCGGTGAGCCGGTCGAGAGCCGTCAGGCGTTGGTGCGCGGACGAAAAGCACTTCAACCGGGGTCTTTGTCCTGTTCGGGGTGCAAATGATCAGCGCACCGCTGGTGGGACCGCGGACCGCACCGCTGGTGGGACCGCGGGCACCGACGAGATCACCCGCCGGACTTGACCCCGACCGGGTTGATCGGCGGCGTGAAGTCCTCGCCCACCGGAACCCCGGCGAACTGGCCACGAATCGCGTCGATCAACCGCATCGCTCGTGAGGTCAGCCGCGACTTCTGCACCGCCGGTCCGCCGGGCGCCGGTTCGCCGGATGCGTTCTGCGGCGCCGCATCGGACTCGTGCTCGGACACCAGGTCCAACCCCGACGGCGGTGTTGCGTCGTCGGCAGCTTCGTCGGCACCGAAGAGCAGGTCGATCACCCGGATCGTCCGTCGTCAACGGCGGGATCGAGCGCAGCGACAGGTCCTGGATCGCCCAGGTTGGCCTCCGGAGCCTCGGGTTCCTCGGTCTGCAACCGGCCCTTCGTCACCAGTACACCCAGGTCGGCGCCCTTCCACCGGTAGTCGCCGGGCCCGTAGATCCGCAGGAAGAAGCACTCGTTCTCGTTCTGCAGTTGATGCCAGTCCAGCGCGGCCCTGCGGAAGTGCAGTTCGCCCGCGTCATCGAAGTACCACTGGCCGGTCCGCGCGGTTCTGGTCAGTTGCTCCACCGCGGGCGCGGTCTCTTTGATGATCATCTGGCTCCACAGGTCGACCGAGGCCAGGTCCTCCCAGCGGCGGTTGACCTCGTCGACGTCGAGTTCGTACTCGACGTCCATGAACTCCAGCAGGTGGAACAGGAACAGCGGGATGTCCGAGTACGCCCCCGCCGTGACGTTGGTGATCGCGGAGGCGCCGCTGATCCGGGGGTTCAGCTCACCCAGGTAGACCTCGTCGGCGTCGGTGTCGATCAGCACGTCGACCTCGAAGAAGCCGCGGTACCCCTCGCCGGACAGCCGGTCGCCGAGCCGGCGCACCAGCTGGTTCGCCTTGATCCTGGCCTCGCCGGACAGCGCGTCCGGGTACATCTCGTTGCCGCACCAGCCGCCCTTGTAGGGGGTCAGCTCGGGGTGGCCGATGAGCTCGGTCATGAACGGGCCGACCACGGTGCCGTGCCGGGTGAGCACCGCCTCGACCGCGATGCCGCGGTTGTTGATCCGCTTCATGATCTTCTGCTGCTGGCCGACGATGTCCGCGGCGAACTTGTCCCAGTCGGCCTCACTGGTCAGGAAGAA
>Ga0075520_1001584_pt1 | contig 11018 bp, 11 predicted proteins | sample NGEPerB_FD_75100 | JGI IMG/M metagenome (GOLD analysis project Ga0075520, IMG submission 75100) | Arctic peat soil microbial communities from the Barrow Environmental Observatory site, Barrow, Alaska, USA - NGEE PermafrostAB12-B | ecosystem: Environmental > Terrestrial > Soil > Wetlands > Peat ...
CGGCAACGACCCCGTGGTCCCGTCGGCAGACGGTGGCGGTCTCCGCGGCACCCTCGTCATTGATGTCCCAGACGGCGACGGGCCGACCGCCTCGGCGAGGGCCAGCGCCGTCGCCCGGCGAATTCCCGATCCCCCACCGGTGACCAGCACCCCGGTGCTCGGGGAGCCCAGCCGTTCGGGGGTGGGGGCCGGCGCGCGCCGCGCAGGCCCCATCTGCGCAGTCTGGCAGACCGGAGGTGCCACCGGGTGGGTTCGCCGGACTCCATCAGGACGGCAGCCGGACGGGCAGCCTGTGTGCCGGGGAAGCCGGCCAGGTCCGGAGGAGGCCGGTTAGGTCCGGAGACCCGCCCGGGGCTGCAGGCCGGCCGGGATCTCCGACCGCAACGGGTTCGAACGGTCGCGGGCCGACAGCACCGGATCGGCGAGGCCCCAGTCCGCCCCGATGGCCGGGTCGTCCCAGGACACGCCCAGCTCGTCATCCGGGTTGTAGTAGCCATCCACCAGGTACCACAGGGTGAGGTCGGTCAGCGAGGCGAACCCGTGGGCCACCCCCGGGGGGATGAACAGGCCGCGATCGTGGTCGCCGTCCAGGTCGAGGGCGAGGGTGGCGCCATCGGTCGGTGATCCCTGGCGCAGGTCGTGGAGCACCACGCGGGCTGTTCCCCGGAGGACGTACCAGTAGTCGGCCTGGTGCAGGTGGTAGTGCAGGCCCACGATCGCACCGGCCTGCTTCTCCGACCGGTTGGCCTGGGTCATCTCACGACCCAGCGGGAACCAGCTCCGCCGGTAGGTCTCCACGAACCGCCCACGCTCATCGCCATGGGCATCGGGCTCGACGACGATGACGTCGGCGATCACCTCGGACTCCTTGATCTTCGGCACCGGCTACTCCGCGTCCTCGTCGCCCTCGAACGGGACAAGGGTAGCGAACCCGCTGCGGAAGAACAGCAGCGGCGAGCCCTCCCTGGTTCCGAGGTCGAGGACGCGGCCCATGATCAGCTCGTGATCGCCGGCGTCGTGCACCAGCTCCACCGCACAGTCGACCCATGCCAGGCAGCCCTCGATCACCGGGGAGCCGCTGCGCGGCGACCGACGCCACTCCACGCCCTCGAACTTCGTTCCTCCGGAAACTGCGAAGCCACGGCACAGGTCCACCTGGTGCCCACCCAGGACATTGACGCAGAAGCTGCCCACCCGGGCGATGCGAGGCCAACTGGTCGAGGTGCGGGCGGGGGCGACCGCGCAGAACGGTGGGTCGATGGACAGCGAGACGAAGCTCTGGCAGGTGAAGCCCACCGGCTCGCCGTCCTCGATGCCCGAGACGATGGTGACACCGGTGGTGAAGCGGCTCATGGCGTCCTTGAACCCGGTGGTGTCGAACGGCACGGTCAATCGGCCCCCAGGTCGAACGACATCCCCTCGGCGGCCGCGAGCACCTCGGACAGGTGCAGCTTCGAGGCGATGCGCCGTGATTGGCGGAGTATCTGGTCGATCTCCTTGTCCACATGGACCGGGTCATGATGGAACAGGTGCAGCTTGCGGGCCGCCGCCTCACTGGCGACATGGACCGCATAAGCGGGGGTCGAGTGGCCCCAATCGGAGAACAGCACGAACTCGTCCTCCGTGTACTGGGCATCGTGGATGACCACGTCGGCGCCGTCGCACAGCTCCATGACCCCCCGGTCGACGGTCTGGCGATCGACCGGGGCCTGGTGATCCGAGATGTAGGCCACGCTTCGTCCGTCGGCCTCGATTCGGAAGCCGAGGGTGTGCCCGATGTGCGGGACGGCGCGCACCTTCACCTTGATGGCCCCGAGGGTCACGTCGTCACCATCGCCCAGATCATGGAAGCGGAGCTCGCCGCGGAAGTCGGCCATGTGGATCGGGAAGAAGGGAGGCTTGACCATTGCGGCCAGGGCGTCGTGCAGCGTCTCCCCGTCCTGCGAAGGGCCGTGGATGTCGAGCACCGCCCCCGGATCCCGCATCGGCGAGAAGAAGGGCAGCCCCAACACGTGGTCGTAGTGCAGGTGGGTCAGGAACACATTGGCCTCGAGCGGGATGCCCGCGGCCTGGAGGGGGACGTTGAGGTAGTTGCCCAGGGAGCGGAGCCCCGTCCCCAGGTCGAGGATCAAGGGAGGTTCGCCATCCACCTCCACCAGGACACAGGAGGTGTTGCCCCCGTACCGCCGGTGCTGGTCGGATGAGCACGGGCACGAGCCCCGTACGCCGAAGTAAGTGATTCTCACAGAAGCAGCAGGCTAGTCGCGGCGCCGGCCCGACCTCCGGGCTACCCTCCGCAGCATGGACCACTGCACCGTGACCGCCAACGGCGTCGAGTTCGCCTACCTGGGAGCGGGCCCCGAGGACGGGCCCTTGGCACTGTGCCTGCACGGCTTCCCGGACACCGCCCACACCTGGCGCCACCTGCTCCCCCGCCTGGCCGAATCCGGGTACCACGCCGTGGCGCCCCACCAGCGAGGGTACGCGCCCACGTCGGTGCCCGAGAACGGCCGTTACGACACCGGAACGCTCGCCCTCGACGCCTGCGCTCTCCACGAGGCCCTCGGTGGCGGCAGGGACGCCGTGATCATTGGGCACGACTGGGGGGCGATGGCAACCTACGGAGCGGCAGCCGTCCAGCCCGACCGCTGGCGGAAGGTGGTGACCGCCGCAGTGCCGCCCCAGGCCTCGATTGCCGAGGGCTTCTTCTCATATGACCAGTTGCGCCGCAGTTGGTACATCTTCTTCTTCCAGACGCCGTTGGCCGAGTACGCCGTAGCCATGGACGACTACGCCTTCATCGACCGCCTGTGGGCGGACTGGTCCCCGGGCTTCGACGGGTCGTGGTACTCCGCCCGGGTCAAGGAGGCCTTGGCCACAACCGAGAGCCTGGGCGCTGCCATCGGGTACTACCGTTCGATGCTCGCCGGGCCACCGGACGACCCGGACGCCGCTGCCGCCCAGGCTGCCGGCGGGAGGATCGCCCCACAGCCCACGCTGTACCTCCACGGCACGGACTGCGGCTGCCTGGGCCTCGACGCCATCGGCACGGTGACCGACCACCTGGCGCCCGGGTCGGAGATGGTGGTCATCGAAGGAGCCGGGCACTTCCTGCATCTTGAGAAACCCGACGAGGTCGACGACCACATCATCCGCTTCATCACCGCCTAGCACCGGGCCGGCGTCGGGCGCCGATCACCGGCGCATAGCCTCCAGGCGGGTCCGATCAGGAGTCGACCTTCTTCAACCACGGGACCGCGGTCCGGAGGAACGCGTTCTCATCCGGGGAGGCGAGCAACGGGTCGAGGTGGCTGTAGGTGTCGACCCGGCTCACCACGGTCACGGTCGGGATCTTCGACTCCTGCTGGTAGGCATGGGCGCTGGCGGCCACGGCGTTGTTCCTGCCCCCGAGGGAGGTCTGGAAGGCGTAGAGCGGCACATCGACCTGGCTGGTGTAGAGCAGGCGCAGTCCGAGGTAGGTGGCGACGTCGGTCTGCTGGAGGGGAGCAGCCACTCCGGCGTCGATCGACAACCGCATGGGGTAGTACCACTCGGCGGCAGCCAGAGGCGCCTGGGCGAACACCTCGACGACGTTCTGCACCGGGGTGATGCCGGTGTCGACCCAGCCAGCGGGACTGCCGGTGGCGGCCACGTGCCCGGAGTGCACCTGGATCAGGGCCAGGGACGGGGGCGAGGTCTTGTAGTCGAAGGCGTACCCGAACTGGGCATCGTTGGTAACCGGCTTCGGCGGCTTGAACTCGGCCGGCAGCAGCTTGAACGACTCGAAGGTCGTGGCGGGTCCGGTCGGATCCTCCAGGGCCCCGAGCGCGCCGACCTGGCTGAATGCCCCTGTCACCCACGGCAGGCCGACTCCGAGGAGATCGAGCCACGGGCCCGTGGTGCTCATCGCCGAGAGCTGCTGTTGCACCGAGGCCATGGTCGGCGGCGTGCCGTAGAAGCCGGAGGTGCCGGCACACCCGTCGATGCACATGATGCCGTTGATCGTCTTGTAGCCGGGCTGGCCACCGAAGTCCCAGGCGGCATAGGCGGCAGCCTTGGTGCCTCCGAGCGAGTGGCCGCCGAGGGTGACCGTATGCTTCCCGCCGTCCTGCGCCTTGACGATCACGGCGTGGAGATCGTTCATGGCCACCGCCATGCCCCACTGATCCACGAACCGGTAGTCGGCTGCAGCGAGCGGCTGGTAGTGGTGGGTGATCGATGGATCGGCGAGCCAGCCGAGGTAGTAGTCGAACGCCTGCTGCGCGGTCGTCTTGCCGGCCAGCGTCGACCGGATGATGGCGTCGTCCTGCAGCGCTCCTTCCCGCCGCATCTCGGACCACACCTGCAGGTCGGGTACGTGGGTGGCCAGGTATGGCGCGACCAGGTCGAAGTCGCCGGCACCGCCGTTGGTGCCGGGCACCAGCACCAGCACGTGGGACGCGGAGGGTGACCCGAAGCGACGGACTTGCACCCGGTCGTACCGGGTCGGCGTCCCGGGGACGCGCGGGGTGGCCACGGTGTAGACGGCCTCGGGCACCGATGCCCGTGCCCCCAGCGCGGTGGGTCCGAGTGCCGATGGCGTGGTGGTCGGGGTCGTCACGGAGGCCGAGTTTCCGCATCCGGCAAGGATCGACGCCCCGATCGCCACCGTCGCCACCGTCATCGACGCTCTCGTGCGTCGCCTCATCGGTCCTCCCATCGCTCTCCCCGTGGTCGTGCCGCGAGCCGGCCGTGCTCCGAGCCGGCGCAGGACGTCTCATCTCCGTGCAGGCGTGCACACCGCACCCAGGGTAGGCACTCAGGGCAGGCGGAGCACACCGCGATCGTCACGGACTGCCAGGCCCTCCCCGATGAGGTCCTCGGCGACGCGGGCAGCCCGGTCGGGATCGTCCTCCCATCCCATCGCCGATGCCACCCGGTCGGGACGGACGGGCGACCTCCGCAGCGCATCGACGAGCCGTCCCCGGCCCTGCCGGTCGGATCCGGCGAACACGGCCTGGGCCGTCGAGACCGCTGCCGATCCCCGCGAAGGATCCGCAACAGCCCCCCTGGCCGATTTCCAGCGGCAGCGCCGTCGGATCGGGCAGTCGGTGCACCTGGGTGCTCCGGCCGTGCAGACCGTGGCCCCCAGGTCGAGGAGGGCCTGGCCGAACTGCCAGCCGCGCCCCGTCGGCACCATTGCGTCCACCAGCGCTTGCGCCTCTACGGGGCGAAGGGGACGGCCGGCCACCGCCCGCGACAGCACGCGTCCGGCGTTGGTGTCCACCGCCCCGACATCGCGCCCGAATGCGAAGGCCAGCACCGCCCGGGCCGTGTAGGGGCCCACTCCCGGAAGTTCAAGCAGTGCGCCGAGTTCGGCGGGGACCTCACCGTCGTGATCGGCGGCGATGGCCGAGGCGGCCCGGTGCAGGTCCCGGGCGCGCCGGTTGTAGCCCATCCCCTCCCAGGCCCTCAGCACATCGCCCAGGGGGGCAGACGCGCACGCAGTCGGAGTGGGAAACGACGCGAGGAACCGGTGGTACGCCGGCACCACCCGGGACAACTGGGTCTGCTGGGCCATCACTTCGCTGACCAGCACCGCCCAGGGATACCGGGTCGACCGCCAGGGAAGCTCGGGGCGCCGCGAGTCGGAGCCGAGCGCCGCTCCCCACTGTTCGATGGCCCAGCCGATGGCCCGCATCTGGACAGGCTCGCGAATCGCCGCCGCGCCGTGGCCCGAGCGGGCGGCGTGGCGATGCACGGCGGCTCCTTCCCCGATCACCGACCGTCCCACCTGCTCAACTCCAGACGTCATCCCCGTAGGGGCGCCGGCGCACCGGGGCGGCAGCCTGTTTCCAGACCATGACCTTCCGCCGGAAGAAGCACACCTCCTCGCCGCGCTGGTTGAACGCCTTGGTCTCGACCGTCACCACGCCGCGGTCGTCCCGTGACTTCGATGCGGCCGTGCCGATCACCTTGGTCTCCGCGTAGATGGTGTCCCCGTGGAACGTCGGTGCCCGGTGGATGAGGGACTCGACCTCGAGGTTGGCGATGGCCATGCCGCTGACGTCGGGGACGCTCATGCCCAGGGCCAGCGAGTAGACCAGGTTGCCCACCACCACGTTCTTGCCCTGGACGGTCTCGTTCTCGGCAAACCAGCTGTTGGTGTGCAGGGGGTGGTGGTTCATGGTGATCATGCAGAAGAGATGGTCGTCGGCCTCGGTGATGGTCTTGCCGGGCCAGTGGCGATAGATGTCGCCGGGCTCGAAGTCCTCGAGGTAGCGGCCGAAGGGACGTTCGTAGATGGTCATAGGGGAGGGTGTAGTACGCAGGGGCCGCCGCCGTCCAACGCCGGGGCCGGACCGCCGGCCGGGAGCCGGGCGGCCGACGCACCGGGGTCCCCCGCCGCCGGCCGCTCGCCGGCCCGGTCCCCGTGGAGGGCGCCGGGCAGGAGGAGGTTCATCGCCACCATCGACCACACCGCCACGTCGACGAGGGCCATCACCACGGCGAAGAGGACCACGCGGTCGGCCGACACTCCCAGCCACAGGCGGATCAAGGTCGTGCCGAACACGTAGGTGCCCCCCACCACCATCAGGTTGCACGCCATGACCAGCCACAGCGTCAGGTCCCCTCCCAGTCCCAGCTGCCGGCGCGAGACGCGCAGCACCAGGGCGCCCACAATCGCCATCGCGGCGGCAACGGGCACCAGGTGCAGATACCCGGCCAATGCGTGGACCGTGGCGTGGAGCCGCTGATCGATGGTCCCGCTGCGGGGCCCGCTGGTATCGGCGTCCGGCAACGCGTGGAGCACGGTGGTCAGGATGGGCCAGGCGGCCAGAAGCACCAGGCCGGCGCATCCGGCGACCGCGGCCACTCTCCTGCGCCTGCGGGGCGGCACTTCCATGGCGTACCGCAGGGCCACCAGCACCACGATGGCACCGGCGGTGGCGGTCCCCTCCAGCTTGATCTGCCCGGCCACGGCGACGCCGATGGCCGCCACCCCCAGGTTCGGGGGCGTCACGGGTAGGAACAGGCCGAACACCACCGCGAACGCCGCGGCGAACACCCAGGGGGCATCGGCAAACCCGTTGGTGAGGTACCGGCCGGCCGAGCCGGCTGCCGCCAGGCACAGCAAAGCGGCCACCACCGCTGCGCTCATGTGGACGATCCGACGGGAGCCGCCCCGGATCGCCGGGAGGGATCCCGCGCCTCCGGACGCAGCGCCTCTTGACGCCGCGCCTCCGGATCGGCCCGCCCGGTACGTCACCGGGTTCGGGACCTGGAGGATGGCAGCACCGAGGGCGACCAGCGCACATCCGTTCAGCACGCCGATGACGATCTGGCCGAGGCGGTACGAGGCCGCACTGCCGGCGGCCATCCCGTTGACGACCCAGCCGACGCCGGACGCCGCGCCGAGCAGCGGGGGGAAACTGGGTTCGGCGAACTTGTAGGTCGGATTGGACATTACGGCCCGGGCCGCATCGTGGCCGTGGACGAACCAAGCCCCCCGAAGAACCCAGAGCATGCGGGCATCGAAGCCGACGTCGGGTCCCGACAGCCCGCGCAGGGACCAGACCACGGCGGCGGCGATCAGGGCCATTCCCCCGACCTGTGGCCACGACCACGCTCCGGGGGCCCCGGGCCACGGCCGCGAGCCCGGTGAGAGGGCCCACCAGGCGATGACGGCCACCGCGCCCAGCGCGCCCAGCGCGAGGAACCACGTCCACAGGTCGCCGGCGGTGGCCAGGCAGCACGTGGCTGCCAGCGCGGCGATGGCGGCCCCGCTCAGGGGAGCGACGGCCAGTGTGACCGGTCGCACCCCGGCAATCGCCACCGACGGCAGCACCCCGGCCAGCGAGAGCACGACCACGGTGCGCACGACGTTGGCGGTCATGGGTGACCGGGTCCCGGGCTCGTCATCCACACCGGGCCGGGACGAGGGTCACAGCCGGCCGGTTCGCTCGACACTCAGCACGTAGCCACTGCACGACCCGGGCCCGCCGCCCGCCGCCATCACCAGCGTGGCCCGTGCCGGCTCCGCACCGGGGATCAACGAGGCCCAGGCGCCAACGGAGCCCTCGAGGTAGACGATCTGCTCGAGGCCGTCAGCGCGGATGTGGATGGGCTCGGACGGGGACACCAGCCGACGGGCCTGGTCCGACAGGCAGTCGAAGAAGCGCTCGTTGGCCTGATCGGCGGTCCGCGCCAGTGCCTGGGTGGCCAGTGTCGGCGCCGAATTGGCGTGGAGTGCCACGGTCCCGAGGACCACCAACCCGGAGACCACCACTGCGGCAGCGGCCCATCGGCTCGACCGGGATTCGCCGAGCCCGGCCACCGACTTCGCTCAGTCCCGAACCGGGGTCGGCCGTGTGGTGAACCCCAGCACCCAGTCGGACTGCGATTCGCCGTCGATCGCCATGCGCCAGGTATAGCGTGTGCCGGGCATGAGCGGCAGCGGGCCCAGGTTGACGGCCAGCGCCACGTCGATCGGGGAGCCCTCGGGAATGCCCGGGGGACGCCCCACCGTGAACTCTCCCCGCACCTCGACGGGATGCTCGCCGTCCGGCGTGTCGACCAGCACCGGGCGCCCGTCGGCATCCTCGAGGAACAGCTCCCAGTGGTGGGCCGCCTCGGCTTCGTGCCAACCGACGTCGATCTTGAGGGCGATCGCCGAGGGCACCGGATCCGGGCCCGTCATGCTCCAACCACCACCCAGCACATACAGCTTGCCGTCGGATACCTGTGCGGCGTCGCACAACATCATCGTCACTCTCACGGTTGGTGAGGCTACCGGCTCGGACGCGCTCCGGATTGCGAAGTGGGCGGGGGGCCCGCTACCGGACACCGGCCGAGGGTGGCCCCTGCCGCGCGTCGGGCAGCGGCCGGTAACGTGGCGCCATGGAGCTCCGGGGCCTGAGGGACGACGTCTACCGACGGCCGTTGGCCACCGCGCTCGATCGGCTGGGCATCGGCCCCGGATGGACATGCGTCGACGTCGGTGCCGGCGGGGGCGACGTGTCGGTGGCGCTGGCCGAGATCGTCGGGCACGGGGGTCGGGTCTACGCGGTGGACAGCGATCCCACGGCGCGCGACGAGGTGGCGGAGGCAGCCGCCGCATACAGCCAGGTGGTGGCCATCACCCAGTCCGGCGAGGATCTCCGCCTTCCCGAGGCCGCCGACCTGGCCTTCTGCCGGTTCCTGCTCCTGCACGTAGTGGACCCCGCGGTGGTGCTGGCCCGGATGGCCGCTTCCGTGCGCCCCGGGGGGTGGGTGGTGGCCCAGGAGCCGATCACCTCGGCCGGCCGGATCGACGGCGAACCGTTTTCGATGCCGTCGGCCCGCCACCCCGACGTGGGCGCCCTGCTGCCCTCGTTGGCCCGCGATGCCGGGCTGATCACGGTCGACGCCTGGGCCGAGGCGCCTGCGGGTGCCGGGCCGGGGCCCGTGGCCGACTACCTCGAGCTCCTGACCGGGGTCGACCCTGGCGACGACGCGGTGGTGCTGCCGCCGCTGGTGACCGTGGTGGCCCAGGCGCCCGCCCGCTGAGGCACCCGTCAGGGGAACGGCCGTGCCGATCGCCGCCTACGGGTCGGTAACCTTGGGAGGTGACCACCGAACCGCTCCTCTCGCCCGATCTCGCAGCCGCGACCGACGCCATTGCCGTGGCCCAGGCCGTCGTCGATTCCGGGATCTCCGCCATGGCCGCGGCGGGAGGCCCCGACGAGGCCCAGGTACTCGCCTACGACGTGTCCCATGCCGCCGCCGCCGTCCGCACCGCCGACGCGGTGCTCGCCTACGGCGCACAGGGGGACATCGAAGCCCGGATCGCCTGTGCCTTCGCCGCCGACGCGCTGGCCGACCTGGCGTCCCGCACCGTCGGTCGCTCCGAGGAGTGGGGCATCGGCGCCGACTGGCTGGCACCCGCAGAGCACTTCGTGGCTGCCTACCGGGGCCCGGACTTCCTGGCGTCGTTGGCCGAACAGCAGGGCCCCCGCCATCTCGATGCCGACTTCGAGCTGGTGCGCGAGACCTTCCACCGCTTCGCCGAGGAGCAGATCCGCCCTCGGGCCGAGCACATCCACCGGGCCAATACCGACATCCCAGAGGAGATCATCTCGGGGATGGCGGAGATGGGTGGCTTCGGCATGTCCGTTCCCGAGGAGTACGGAGGGTTCGCCACCGGCGGTGAAGCCGACTACCTGGGCATGGTGGTGGCCACCGAGGAGCTGGCCTGGGGCTCGCTGGGAGCCGGGGGCTCGCTCATCACCCGGCCGGAGATCCTCACGCGGGCCATCGTCCACGGCGGCACCGAGGAGCAGAAGCAGCACTGGCTGCCCAGGCTGGCCACGGCCGAGGTGATGGGGGCCGTGGCCGTGACCGAGCCCGACTTCGGTTCGGACGTGGCCAGCGTGGTGACCACCGCGGTGCCCACCGAGGGCGGCTGGCTGATCAGCGGCGTGAAGACCTGGTGCACGTTCGCCGCCCGCGCCGACGTGCTGATGCTGTTGGCTCGGACCGATCCCGACAGGTCGAAGGCCCACCGCGGCCTCTCCCTGTTCCTGGTGGAGAAGCCCCGGGCCGACGGCCACGGTTTTCTGTTCGACCAGGCGGCCGGGTCCGATGGGCGGCCGTCGGACTCGTCGGGACGGTTGGAGGGCCGGGCCATCGACACCCTTGGCTACCGGGGGATGCACTCCTACGAGGTGGCCTTCGAGAACTGGTTCGTGCCCGACGCCAACCTCGTCGGCGGTGAAGGAGGTTTGGGCAAGGGCTTCTACCTCCAGATGCAGGGATTCGAGAACGGCCGCCTCCAGACCGCCGCCCGCGCTCTGGGAGTGATGCAGGCCTCGTACGAGGCGGCCCTCGACTACGCCCGCAACCGGGTCGTGTTCGGGGCACCCATCGTCGACTACCAGCTGACCCGGGCCAAGCTGGCCAGGATGGCCGTGCTCATCCAGGCATGCCGGCAGTTCTCCTACGAGGTGGCCCGCCTGATGTCGAAGGGCGAGGGCACGCTCGAGGCGTCGATGATCAAG
>Ga0075520_1001585_pt1 | contig 11018 bp, 7 predicted proteins | sample NGEPerB_FD_75100 | JGI IMG/M metagenome (GOLD analysis project Ga0075520, IMG submission 75100) | Arctic peat soil microbial communities from the Barrow Environmental Observatory site, Barrow, Alaska, USA - NGEE PermafrostAB12-B | ecosystem: Environmental > Terrestrial > Soil > Wetlands > Peat ...
GGAGCAGCACGATCCAACGTCGGCCGACACCGAACAAGTAGTTGGTGAGCAGCACCGAGATGCAGAGGAAGATCATCGCCACGACCAGGTAGGCGAATGCCGGGGCAGCCGAGCTGAGTTTGGCCGTGAAGACCAGCGATAGGAACGAGGACGGAATGAAGACAGCGATACCGAGGAGCACCAGAGCTGGAACGGCCAGGAAGGTCAAGGTCACGACCAGTTGGCGCACGGCATGTCCCCCTTCGTTCCACCGGACAGTGGCCTCGGCCAAGAGATAGGCGCCGAGAGCCAAGGCGCCGAACTGCCGATCCCGGCATGGAGAGGATGAAGAACAGGCCCAGCAACTGGGCGATGGCACCATAGGACCGTGCGGTGACCAGATGAGCCACCATCACCACGACCAGGGCACTGCCGGCATTGACCACCAACCCGGCAATCGCCACCGGACTGGCTTGGGCGATCCCGCTCCGGAACGATTGGCATCGGGACCACCAGCCGCGCCCCGAGTGTCGTCGGGGAGCGAAATGATCGATCCCCCACTCACCGCGATGCCGACAGACGGGGTCAGCAATACCGATTCGGATACCGCTTCGACAGCAAGGTCGATCTCTCCGAGGAGCGCATCCAGGGCTGCCGAGGGGCGCCCTTCGCGTCCGTCGTGTCCGCCGCAGTCAGTGGATCCGACAGCAGCACCGACGGGCCTTTCCGCCGTCATTCCGAAGGTTCTGTCGCACTCCGAGTCAATGGGGAGCCATCACGAGGTGGGGGCTTTCCCGGCAGGCGTCGGCGGACGGGGTAGGACCGGCGCATCCCGTCCGGTTCCTCGGGCATCGACGTCCGTCCCCGTTCGGTCCCGGACGTCTTTCACCTCGTGGTATTCCTCTTCCACATTGACCGACCAGATGTCGTGATGCGCCCCGCGGATGTTCTCCACCGTCAACATGGCCGTGTACATCGAGTGGTCCTGGTTGTTGTATTTGTGCATGCCGTTCCGACCCACCGGGTGAACGTTGGGCGCGTTGTCCTCGAACCAGCGGCGAAGTACATCCACATTGTCTCGGTATACGTCGTCATAGACCGGATATGCCTTGGGCATTCGCACCACGTACCCGGCTTCGATGTCGGATGCATCGACCAGTCCGATGGCGGCCAGCTCTTTGGTACCCAACGCCACCAGCTCGTCGTCGCTGCTCGTCCAGAGGTCATCTCCCTCGAACACGAAATACTCCATACCCAAACAGGTGCGGCCATCTTTGACCAGAAACGGGGACCATGATCCGAAGTTCTGGATGCGCCCGACTCTCACGTCAGGAGCGTGGATATAGATCCAGTTGTCGGGAAATCCACGGTCCTCGGGGATCACCAGCGCCACCGTCAGGAAATCCCGGTAATGGAGGGCGGAGGCGGAGGCGAGCACCTCGTCGGGTACGGGTGGGTCGACAATCCGGGCCAGTTCGGTAAAGGGCATCGATGAAATCACGTGTGATGCCGGCACTCGGGTGGAGGACCCGTCCGACGTGACGGTGACCGCCACCGCGTTGCCGTCCTCCACATGAACGGCGGTGACCTTGGTCTCCATCCGAACCTCTCCACCCTGGGCAATGACCTGTTCGGCACACCGTTCCCACATCATGCCGGGACCGAACTTCGGATATTCGAATTCCTCGATGAGGCTGGTCACCTGTTTCGACTTGTTCCGGCGTTTGCCGGCCACCGATGCCCGAATCGGCTCCCACACCGCATTCCACATCGACATTCCCTTGATGCGTTGCGCACCCCAGTCTGCCGAGATCTCCGAGGCGGAGACTCCCCAGACCTTTTCGTTGTAGGTCTTGAAGAAGTGCCGATACAGGCGCCATCCGTAGTTGGAGACGATGTATCCCTCAAGGGTCGATAGATCCTTTGGCGGTCGGATCCGGACCCACAGAAACGAAAGACCGCACCGAAATGCCTCGACGAGTCCGAGGTTCGAAAGCGCATTCGTCAATTTGATCGGGTAGTCAAAATACTTTCCGCCGTAGAAGATCCGGCTCATCCGGGGGCGCAGGAGAAAGTCCTCGGGTGGGAGAATCTGGTGCCAGAACTCCTGTACCGGGATGACCTTGGTGAAGAAACGGTGGCCACCGATATCGAACCTCCACCCATCCCGTTCCACCGTTCGACTGATACCTCCCACGACCGAATCAGCCTCTATCACAATGACCGGTTCGCCCGCCTTCACCAGTTCATAGGCCGCGGTCAGACCGGCAGGACCCGCGCCGATGACGACGACCGGATCAGGTGGAGAAGTGGGTGACCCGGCGGTGTGGATCTCGGTTGCGCTGTTCTTCGATGGTCCCACTAGGTGCAATCCGTTCCTTCTGATAAAGACCCGTTCGCGTCGGTACGGCATTCGGGTGTGTCGTTACCCAGGCTTACCTGACGCAGTTCCCACGGGAACAGTACCTTCTCCTCCTCTCCGCAAGAGCAGGGGTACAACCGCGCGGTCAGGGGACCGACACGCCCAGGAAGGCGAGGAGTGAGTACCCGACCATGCCCAGGGCCGCCAATGCCAGGACGATGCGTTCCACGCCCCGTCGGGAAGTCAGGGTCGAGGCCGCAATCACCAGGGGGAACCCGCTCAGTGCATATCGTTCGAACGAATCGAGATTGGAGGAGGCGACCGACACCACCAGGATGCCGGCGGCAAAGAAGCCGTAGGACAGCGGGAGCCGACGGAACGCCACCACCAGCAGCATCACACAGAGAACCACCCACGGGACATGGAGGGCACTCCCCAGGTGGTGGCCATGGATCACCGCCACCAGATTGCTGCCCATCGACGCCAATGGTGAGGTAATCGCCCCCCGATGCCCGGCCTGGTCCTGTACCCGGAACGGTAACAGCGGGTCCCCGAACGAGGCGCTGACCCAGGCCAGATAGGCGGCCATGCCCACAACCGGGGCCACTACGGCAGCAAGCCGAGAGACCACAACAGGGACGGGGGGGGCCGGAACGTCGGCCGATCCCTCCGATCTACCGGCGCGGAACACCTCGATCACCACCGGAATGATGAGGAGCAGTCCGATCGGACGCAGCGCGCCGGCAACCACTCCGGCTGCTGCCGCCCACCACCACCGGCCACTGCGGATGGCCAGAAACGTCACCGTCGTACAGAGCAACAGGGCTCCCTCGGCGTACCCCATCACCAGGGTGAAGGCCGGTGGGGCGAGGGCCAGCAGCCATACGCTGCGCTGAGCCAGATCGCTGTCGCCGAACTCGCGTTCGACCAGAATCCACAAGGCCGCCATCGCCGCCAGGGCACAGAGGCTCGACAAGATGAGCAATCCGACGCCCGGGCCCATGCCCGGAATCCACCCGATCAGCCGTCCGGCCAGGGGGAAGGCCGGAAAGAACCGGAGTGACTGTTCCCCCGACCCCGCGTACCCATGGATGGCGATCGACTGATACCAGCCGGCGTCCCATCCCAGCAACCCCTGGTGGACCCGTAGCGCCGCACCCGGGTTGCCGGGGCGCACCCGGCCCACGATGTGATGGGCGACGATCAATGCCGCTGCCACCACCACTCGGGCCGTCACCCACGCCGGAAGCACCAGAACCACACCCCGGGCGAATCGACGAAGACCGGGCATGTCCGCCGGCTTCGAAGGGTCGGCCGAAGATCCGTGGGGAAAGCGTGTCTCTCGGCTCACCTAACGGTCAGGATTTCGTCGGGACGAACTGATACAGGTACATGGGTTGGTAGAACTGGGCATTGATCCCCACCACCAGACCGTGGACCTGGTACCGCGGATCGTTCTGCAACGTGTTGACGATCTGTTCGCATTTGGTCCCCATCGACTGGTACCCGGGCGCCCACACCACGAAGATCTGATGCATCGAACCGGCCATGGATTCGACCTGAACCGCGAATGAGGCCGGTGATCCGGAATGGGCGGACTTGGCGTAGTCGACCCAGTTGACGAAGGTCGGGCCCGTGCCCCGAGGAAAGGTGATCTGCCGGTACCGGCCATCCGGCAACAGCCTGTCGACCGCCGGACCCAGCTGGTCGGGGCAGTAGGCGACAATATCTCCGGGATGCGCCCGGGTACTCATGGCCGCAGCGACTTTGCCGGCCTGTGTCCGATTCGTGACGACGTTCGCAAACGAGGCAACCAGGCCCGAAATGATGGCTATGGCCACAATCGTGGTCCTCACCCGTCGGTCGAGGAACGTGTTCAGCCCAATGGCAACCAACAGGACCACCGGCACGAACACCACCGACGCGTAGCGGGCGTCAAAGGCACTGTTGGACAGGAAGCCGCCGACGATGGCAGCCGCCAACGTGCCCACCACGATCACAGCCAGTGGTCGGCCGAGGGGACGGGTTCTGATGTCGAGCTCGATATGGCGTCGATCGGTGGCGAGCCCGAACACGCCGAGCCCGAGGAGGGCGAAGTAGATGAGCGCCAGGGCACGGCCTTGGTTGGAGCCCCCACCGGCAAAGGACGCCACCGCGTTCACCATGGCGGCAAAATTGGCGGGGGTGGCCCACGGAGTGCCGGTGTGTGCCGACTGGTAGAGGAAGATCGGGACCCACGGGGCGAAACTCAGACCGCCGATGGCCATGGCCACCAGGCCCAATCGCGAAGGGCGTCGCCATTGTGGGCGTCCACGCCACGCCTGCCACCCCAACCAGAGCAAGGTGGTGCCGAGAAGGTAGAACGACCAATAGTGGGTGTAGAGCAGAAGCCCCGTGACCCCGGCCACCGCCGCCAGGTTGCCCGGTCGGGGCCGGTCCAACATGCGGTGAAGCGCCAGGAACCCGAGCACCGTCAACAGTGTCACCAAGGCGTACATGCGGGTCTCGGTGTCGTAGCGAACAGCAAAAGGCGACGTGGCGACCAACAGCATGGCCGCCCACCCGACAGTGCGTCCTCCCATCCGGCGTCCGGCCAACCACACCAGCGGAACCGTGACCACCCCGATCACCCCTGACAAGGACCTGACTGCCAGGTCCGAAGTCCCAAAGAACCCCATCCACACGTGTAGAAGCACATAGAACAGTGGCGGCGCGCCGTCTCGCTTCAGATACGACGGGAGTGCGTGCAGCGGCTGCTTGGCGATGTTGACGGTCAGTGCCTCGTCGAGCCATAGATCGGAACGCGTCCAAAACCGAAGAACCAAAGCCACCACGAGGATGACCACCGTCGCCCCGCCGAGCCAGATGGTGAGGCCCCGCCCAAATGGCCTTTCTCGTTGCTGCACCCGGTCGGTCGCAGCGGCATCCGGGGCAGGGATGCCCGTCCAGACCTGAGTCGACCCGTGAAACCCTGAACCATCGGTTGGCGCATCCGTTTCGGGCGGGGACGCCGACGCGGTCCCGTTCGAAACCATATCCATGGCCCGCATGGTACCCAGGACCGGCCACCGGGTGGATTCGTGACCTTTCGCCGCATCTTCAGCCATGATGACCTCCACGCCACAGGTCCCGAGAAGTAGCCTGCCCACCTGTCGGCCCCATGTGTGGCAATGTTCGGCAGTGCCACATGTGGTTACGGGGGGCCGGAACATGAAGGGGGCAAACAGTGACAACGCCTAATCCAATGAGTCGGCGGTTATTCCTGTCCCGGGGGGCAGCAACCGGCGGGATCATTCTGGTCGGGGCCGGCGCATCGGCGGGGTTGGCCGGTTGTTCGTCAGGTTCTTCGGGACCGGGTACGACGACCGGTTCCAACAAAGGTGGCAAGGCAGGGGTCTCTACGGGAACACCCAAGCGCGGTGGCACGGCGGTCATCGGGACCACTGCCGACATCGACGGGTTCTTCCCTCCGTCCAACCACTGGGACAACAATGGTTTTCTCTATGCCAATACCATCTACGACCCACTGACCGCGGTGGCGGCCGATGGTTCGATCAGGCCGTATCTGGCCGAGTCCGTCACCCCCAACTCGACGTACACCGCCTGGACGCTGAAACTCCGTTCCGGTATCACCTTCCACGACGGATCGCCCCTGACCTCCGCGGTGGTCAAGGCCAACTTCGATGCCCTGAAGGCGTCAGCACTGACCGGGATCGCCTTGAAGCCGATCACTTCGGTCACCATCACCGATCCGCTGACGGTGGTGTACAACTTCGCCGATCCCTTCGTGTCGCTTCCCGCGTCCCTCGCAACCCAGGTTGGCTATGTGGTGGGCCAAGCCATGCTCGACGCCGCATCCAAATCGCCGATGACGCCTCCCCACCCGATCGGTACCGGCCCGTTCATCTACGACAACTGGCAGCCCAACGACCACTTCACCGCGACCCGGAACCCTCGCTACTGGCGAAGCGGGTTTCCTCACCTCGATTCGATTACCTTCCGGCCCATCCCCGACACCACCCAGCGGGAGGCGACCCTCAACACCAGAGGCGTGGATCTGATCCTGTCGTCCGACCCGGTCACCGTGAATCACTTCACCGGCCAGTCCTCTTACCAGGTGGTCGACAGTCTGTCCACCACCATCGGCGAGCCCGATGTGGACTTCATCATCTTGAACTGTGCCAGCCCGCCGACCAACGATCTCCGGGTTCGCCAGGCACTGGCCAAGGCCACCGACCGGGCCCAGGTCGTAAAGCTCTTCGGCGGCGGGCTCTCCGAGCCGGCCAATGGGCTCTTCCCGAAGGGGTCCAAGTACTACAGCGATACCGGCTATCCAGCCTTCGACCCCACCGGGGCCAAGACATTGGTTTCTGCCTATAAACAGCAACACGGCACGCCAACCATCGAACTGGTCACCGTCCCCGACTCACGCGACATCAAGGTGACTCAGGTGCTCCAGCAGATGTGGGAGGCAGTCGGTTTCACTATCAGCGTCAAGACCATCGAACAAGCCGAGCTCATCTCCAACATCGTCACGGGGAACTTTCAGGCATACACCTTGCAGCAGTACGCCGTCCCCGATCCTAACATCAACTACGTGTGGTGGAGTACCACGACGGTGGCCCCTCCGGGCCAGATCTCCCTGAATTTCTCCCGGAACTCAGACCCACAGATCGAGACCGCCCTCCTGTCCGGGCGTAGGAGCCCGGACCCGGCTACCCGCATCAAGGCCTATCAAACCGTGAATGAGCGGCTGGCCCAGGACCTTCCCTATATCTGGTTGGGTCAGACCGTCTGGTCGGCGGTTGGCGACACTCGGATCCAGAACTTCGCCAATCCGGTACTCCCCGACGGATCCCCGGGTCAGCCGTTCGACAACGGCATCTTCTTTCCCACCCAGATCTGGATGGCCGGGTAGGCGGCCGGGTAACCGGTCGCCTTCGATAGTTCGATGCTCAGCTACGTCCTCAAACGACTCGCACAGTTGGTTGTGGTGGCCTTCATCATTTCGGTATTGGTCTTCTTGTTGGTCCACCTCTTGCCCGGTGACCCGACCAGCATCATCCTCGGTGGCAACGACACTGCCGCCAACCGGCAAATCCTCCTGCACCAGCTGGGCCTCAACACACCGATCTACCACCAGTACTGGATCTGGCTGATCCACGCCCTCCACGGCAATCTCGGGCAGTCGTACCTCACCCGCGAGACCGTGGGGCACGTCATCGCCAGCGGATTTCCGATCGATGTCGAACTCATCATCATTTCCCAGGTGGTGGCGTTCGCGGTGGCCATCCCGGTGGCGCTCATCACCGCTCGTCGGCCCAACCGGCCACTCGACAACATCGCAACCACCGGGACGTTCGGGTTGCTTGCCCTTCCCCCGTTCTTGATAGCGCCGATATTGGTGGCCATCTTTGCCGTCGGCCTCCACTGGTTTCCCGCCACCGGGTACGTCCCTTTCAGCCAGAACCCGGCCACCAACCTCCACGACATGATCCTCCCCGGTCTGGCCCTGACCGCCGGCTCGATAGCTGTCTATTACCGATTGCTCCGCTCCGACCTGATCATGACCCTGCAGGAGGATTTCATCACCATGGCCAGGTCCAAGGGCCTCTCCGACCGGCGGATCATGATGCGTCAAGCCTTCCGCCCTTCCACCTTCTCGCTGCTGGCGGTGGCCGGTGTCAACATCGGTGCCCTGCTGGCCGGCACCTTCATCGTCGAATACCTCTTTGCCATGCCCGGCTTGGGATACTCCATCGTCCAAGCCGTGCAGCAACGGGACTATCTGATCGTCCAAGGCATCGCGCTGGTAGTGGCGATCGCCTATGTCGTGCTGCAGTTCATCATCGACTTCCTGTTCACGGTGGTCGATCCACGAGTGACACGGGAGTGAACCATGGCTGACGAGCGGAAACTTCACTCTCCGGGCGTGAGCAGTTCGCTCGGCATATTCCCAGGCCAGACGCCACCGCTCGTGGTGGCGGCCGCTCTGGCCGATCCGCCGGCAGACGACGACATCCTGGCCAAACGACCCTTGGGCGCACTCTTCTGGTTCGCCCTGGTGTGGGTGGCCGTGGTGGCGAGTATGGCCATCATCGCCAACTGGCTGCCTCTCCCCAACCCGAATCATCAGAACTACACCGCCATCAACGCCTCACCGGGGATTCACCACATCCTGGGCACTGACGACCTCGGGCGCGACCTGCTCAGCCGGATCATCTTCGGTGCCCGGGTCTCGTTGGTGGTGGGTTTTGCCTCCGTCGCCATCGGCATGCTCATCGGCGGCACCCTCGGGCTCATCTCGGGTTTCAAGGGCGGCAGGCTCGACGTCGCGCTCAATGCCGGTTCGTTCGTGATCCTGGCCTTCCCGGCCATCGTGGCCGTAATCGCCATCGTGGCCTTCTGGGGTCAGACCCTGGCCAAAATCACCATCATCATCGGCGTCGGCACCGTCCCGATCATGTTCCGGGTGGTGCGCGCCTCGTCGCTGGCATTTGCCAATCGCGACTTCGTCATAGCCGCGCGTACCCTGGGCGCCACCGGCACCAGAATCGTTTTCCGTGAGATCCTCCCCAACGTCATGCCGGCCGCAGTCTCCTTCGGCCTGATCACCGTGGCCGGGGTCATCGTGCTCGAAGGGTCGTTGGCCTTCCTCGGCCTTTCCGTTGCCCTTCCCACTCCTTCGTGGGGGAATCTGATCGCCGAGGGGACCGCCAATGGAAACCTGAGTATCAACCCGTACATCCTGATGTGGCCGGCGCTCGCCATGTTCTTGTTGTTGCTGTCCATCAACCTCATCGGGGACCGCCTGCGTCAGCGGTTCGATGTTCGGGAGGGCCTGCTGTGAGCGCTCGCCGTGCGGGGAGACCCGCCGACAGGACCCTCGAGTTCCCCGACGTCACCGACTTGGCCGATCCTTTGTTGGTGGTGAATGATCTGCACACGTCGTTTCGCACCGGCCGTGGCACGGTGCACGCGGTCGATGGAGTGTCACTGACCGTCGGCCGGGGGAAGACACTCGGCATAGTTGGTGAGTCCGGTTCGGGAAAGACGGTTCTGGCCCGGTCGATCATGGGACTCCTCCCGACGCGAGATGTCATCCGTAGCGGAACCGTGCTGTTCGCCGGTCATGAGATGACCACCATGGCCCCGGCCCAGCTTCGCCAGGTGTGGGGGGCGCAGATGAGCATGATCTTCCAGGACCCGATGACCGCCCTCAACCCGGTGGTCAGGATCGGTAGGCAGGTTACCGATTCACTCCGCCTGCACCTGCGCCTGGATCGCAGAGAGGCCGATACCACAGCGGTCGAGCTCCTCCGTTCAGTAGGTATTCCCTCCCCCGAAGAACGGGCGCGTTGGTACCCGTTCCAACTCTCCGGAGGCATGCGCCAACGGGTCATGATCGCTATCGCCCTGGCTTGTGCCCCCCGCCTGGTCTTGGCTGACGAACCCACCACCGGGCTCGACGTGTCAGTGCAGGCGCAGATCCTCGACCTGCTCGAAGCAATGCAGAGCGAACGCCATATGGCGGTCGTTCTGGTGACGCACGACCTCGGGGTGGTGGCAAAACGCGCCGACGAGATTGCCGTAATGTACGCGGGGCGCATCGTCGAACGAGCCCCGACCCGCACCCTGTTTGCGCACACCCACATGCCGTACACACGGGCGCTGATGGACTCCATTCCCCGGTTGGCCAACCCGAGCGGGACCCGACTCCAGGCCATTGCGGGTAGACCCCCTGACCTGATCCATCCCCCGAAGGGTTGTCGATTCGCACCGCGGTGCCCCTACGCCCAGGACAAGTGCCGGGAGTCCGATCCCCCACTGCGGACAGCCGCATCGTCCGACCACGTCTTTGCCTGCTGGTTCCCGCTGGTGGACAGGATGCCGGCCGATGGTTCCGCGAAAAGTTCAGCTTCGGCGGTCGATTATGAGGCTCCGTCATCATGACGGACGCATCGGCCGGCGGATCAGTTGACCCATCGACGCCGAACTCCGTGCTTCAGGTGGAGAACCTGGTGGTCGAGTTCCGTAGTGGCAAGGGACGGGTCCAAGCCGTCACCGACGTCAGCTTCGAGGTCAAGAAGGGTGAGACACTCGGGTTGGTCGGAGAATCAGGCTGCGGGAAGACAACCACCGGTCGGGCACTGGTTCAGGTGCAAAAGGCGACATCGGGCACCGTCCGCTTCAATGGGCAGGACCTCGGCAACCTCTCGGGAAGAGAGCTGCGGGCGTTGCGGTCGAAGATGCAGATGATCTTTCAAGATCCGATCTCGTCACTGAATCCCCGGAGGCGTATCCGCGACATCGTCGCCGAGCCGTTGGTCATTTGGGGCATCGGATCCAAGGCGGAGCGAGAAGAACGGGTTCGCACCATGCTCGAGGCGGTCGGCATCGACCCCGACACCGCTGGTGACCGCCGGCCCCAGGAGTTCTCCGGTGGGCAGTGCCAGCGCATCAGCATCGCACGTGCCCTGATGGCCAAGCCGTCGCTGCTCATCTGCGACGAGCCGGTCTCGGCCTTGGACGTCTCCGTCCAGGCACAGATCCTCAATCTCCTCGCCGACCTGAAAGCCGCGTTCGGGCTCACGATGGTCTTCATCGCCCACGACTTGGCGGTGGTGAAGAACGTCAGTGATCGGGTGGCCGTCATGTACCTCGGGAAGTTGGTAGA
>Ga0075520_1001586_pt1 | contig 11011 bp, 11 predicted proteins | sample NGEPerB_FD_75100 | JGI IMG/M metagenome (GOLD analysis project Ga0075520, IMG submission 75100) | Arctic peat soil microbial communities from the Barrow Environmental Observatory site, Barrow, Alaska, USA - NGEE PermafrostAB12-B | ecosystem: Environmental > Terrestrial > Soil > Wetlands > Peat ...
CGAGTGGCGGCCCAGCATCATCATCACGTGGGCCGCCGCGTAGGGCCCCACCCCCGGAAGCGCGAGCAGCTGCTCCTCCACCTCGGCGTCCGGGAGTCCCTCGCGCGGCGCGCGCAGCGCCTCGAGGTCGAGGTCGCCGCCCGCCACGGCGGCGGCGATGGCGCGCATCCGGGCGCCGCGGTAGCCGGCGCGCGCCACGTCACGGTAGAACTCGTCGCCGGCGGCGGCCAACGCGGCCGGCGTCGGGAACGCCCTTCCGGCGTGCGCCCCCGGCGCCGCGTCCGGATCGGGAGTGCCTGCGTCATCACGCTCCCCCCCCGGCGCCGCCTCCCCCAGGTGCGCGACCAGCGCTCCGACCATGCGCTCCGTCGCCGACCAGGCGCAGTTCGTCGTGCACACCGTCTTGACGACGTCCTCGAACACCGTCGGGCTGCGCAGCATGCGTCCGGCGCCGGCGCAGGCCCACGCCAGGTCCGGATCGGCCTCCGCGCGCCGGTAGAAGCCGCTCAGGTCGTCGTCGAGGCAGAGCATGCGCCGCACCGTCGCCGTCAGCGCCGCCGCGGCCGCCGCGGCCGGCGGTGGCCCGGAATCGGCTCTGTTCACCGCGACCGCCGGTGGCTCGCCGGGCCGCGCGCGCGAGACGCTCACGGTCCGGGCCCCGCCGGGGGCGGCGAGTGTCACGGCCATGCTCGCGAGATCGCCGGCGATGGACGCGGGCGGCAGCCCGGCGACGCCGTGCGACCCGAGCGTCCGGCGCAAGTCCACGGGTTCGCCGCCGGCGCCGCGCAGCGGGAGGAGGCCGAGCGGCGGCTCGGCCGGACCTGGTCCTCCGTCGCCGCGAACGGCCCTCATCCGGCGGCGATCAGGGCGATGCCGGCCAGCGTCGCCAGCGCGCCCGCCAGCTGGTGCCGGGCGAGGTGCTCACGCAGTACCGCGTAGGCGAGGATGACGGTCACCACCGGGTAGACGGAGCCGATGACGGCGACGATGCTCAGGTAGCCGCGCGTCGTCGCCAAGGCGAAGAGGCCGTTGGCGCCGGTGTCGAGCAGCCCCACGGCGACGATGAACGGCACGGCCGAGCGGCGCATCTCGACTCTCGGCCGGAGCGCGAGGAAGACTAGCGCGAACAAGACCGCCGACGACATGCGGCCGCCGAGCATCGCCCAAAGGGCGTCGTGCCGGGCGGTGGCGTCGTAGCCGATGAGCACCAGGCCCATGCAGACAGAGGCGATGAGGGAGAGCGCGATAGCCCGCCGCTGGTCGCGGCGCTCGGGGTGGGCGCCGAGCGCCGCGGGCGCGATCGCCGGTTCGTTGGGCAGCGCTGCCGCGCCGATGGTCTCGCCGGCGCGCGCCCGCTCGCTGGCCACGAGCACGACGCCGATGGCGGCGAGGACGACCCCGGCGAGCTGGGTGACGCTTGGGCGTTCGCCGAGGGCGAGGCCGACGACGAACGGGATCATGGCGTTGGTCGCGCTGATCGGCGCCACGACGCTCATCGAGCCGATGGCGAGCGCCTTGTAGAAGCACGAGATCGCGATCACGCTGGCGACGCCGCCGAGGAGGACCGGCCACACGGCGGCGAGGCCGGGCCACGCGTGACCGGTGAGGACCGTGACCAGCGCCGCTCCCACGAGGCCCACGGCCTGGCTTCCGATGATCACCGCCCAGAGGCTGGCGCGGCGCGTCGTGAGGCCGCCGAGGAAGTCGCCGGAGCCCCAGCAGACGGACGCGCCGAGGGCGAGGACGATGCCGAGCATGGCCAGAGGCTATCACGGGGCGATGGTAGGCTTGAGAGGCCAAATGGACCTGCCCATCGACATCCCCGAGAGCGACGCGGCTCTGCTGGCCGAGTGCCAGGTCGACACCTTCCGCGCCGGCGGCCCCGGCGGGCAGCACCAGAACGTCACCGACAGCGCCGTGCGCCTGAGGCATCTGCCCAGCGGGCTCACGGTGACCTGCCGCGCCCAGCGCAGCCAGTACCTCAACAAGATGGACGCGCTGCGGCGGTTGCGGCTCAAGCTCCGCAAGCTCAACGAGCCGCCTCCCGCGCCGCGCCGCCCGACGCGTCCGCCACGCGCCGCCAAAGAGCGCCGGCTGACTGCCAAGAAGGCGCGTGCCGGCGTCAAGCGGCTGCGCCGTCCGCCGGCCGACGAGTGAGCAGGGGAGAGTAGCGGCGTGGTCGTCCTCATCGCCCTCCTGCTCGTCGCCTTCGCGGCCGGCGTGTTCGGCAGCATGCTTGGCGTGGGCGGCGGCATCATCATGGTCCCCATGCTCACCCTGGCCTTCGGGGTGCCCATCAAGACCGCCGTCGCCACCAGCATCGTCTGCGTGATCGCCACCTCATCGATGGCGCAGACATCGTTCGTGAGCCGCGGGATGACCAACATCCGCCTCGGCATGCTCCTCGAGGTCGCGACGTCCATCGGGGCAGTGGCCGGCGGCGTCACCGCCGTGCTCGTCAGCGGCCGCTTCCTGCAGGTCGCCTTCGCGCTCGTGCTCTTCTACGTCGCCTGGCAGATGAGCCGCCGGCGCGGCGACGTGGCGCCGGTGCAGACGGGCCTCCTGGAGGCCGGCTACTACGATCCGGCCTCCGGCGAGGACGTGCGCTACGGCGTGCGCCGCCCGCGCCTCGGGTTCGTCCTCTGCCTCGGCGCCGGCAACATCTCCGGCCTGCTCGGCGTCGGCGGCGGCGCCTTCAAGGTGCCGATCATGAACCTGCTGATGGGCGCGCCGCTCAAGGCGACGATCGCCACCAGCAACCTGATGATCGGCGTCACCGCGGCGACCAGCGCCGCGATCTTCTACGGGCGCGGCTACATGGACCCGCACTGGGTGGTGCCGGCCGCGCTCGGGATCCTCGCCGGCGCGCGCCTCGGGCCGCGGCTGGCGGCGAGGATGTCGGCGCGCTCTCTCAGCGTGACGTTCCAGGTCGTGCTCGCCATCTTCGGCCTGCTCATGCTGCTCAAGGCGGTCGGGGTGCCGGTGTGAGCGGCGGTCGGGCCCATCGGGACGGCGTGCACGCCGGCCAGAGCGGCGCGCACGCCCCTCCGCGCGGCGCGCACGCCCATCACATGGACCCGGTCGAGCGCACGATCAGGGCGATCCTGCTCGCGGGCATCACCGTCAGCGTCGCGCTGATGGCCGCGGGGCTCGTGCTCGGCGTGGCGCGCGGCACGATGTTGCCGCGCGCGATGGTCCCGCTCTCGGCGCTGCCCGCGGCGCTCGCGCACCTCGACTCCGCCGCCTACATGTCGCTGGGGCTCATCGTGCTGGTGGCCACGCCGTTCGTGCGCGTCGTGGGGTCGCTGGTGGCCTTCGCCGTCGAGCGCGACCGCGCCTACGTGCTGATCACGGCGACGGTGCTCGTGGTGATGTGCCTCGGCGTGCTCCTCGGCCGGGCTTAGACGGCCGGCGCCGGGCCGCGACCGGCCCGCGGTCTCCCGCAGCCTCAGTCGGGGCGAGAGTCCGCCGTGGGAGCCGTCGAACCGGGGACGACGATCTCCCAGTACTGCGCGAGGCGTACGAGGTCTGCGGCCTGCAGCCGCTCCAGGAAGAGGCGGCGCACGCCGGCGAGGTGGGTGGCGCGCGCCTCCTGCAGTTTGCGCCCGCCACTGGGCGTGAGCACCGCGAAGAAGCCGCGACCGTCGTAGGCGCAGCGCTCGCGGCGGACGTAGCCGTCCTTCTCGAGCCGATCCACGAGGCGGCTCACGCCGCTGGCGCTGAGCACGACGTCGCGGCACAGTTCGGTCATGCGCTGGCGGTGACCCGCGGCGTCTTCGAGATGGAGGAGCACCTCGTAGGAGCGCAGCGGCAGCCCGTGCGCCGCCGTCAGCTCCGCGTCCATCTCGCGCAGGAGCGCGGCCTGCACGCGCAGCATCCCCCGCCACGCGGCGAGCTCCTGCACGGTGAGCTTGGTGTCTTGAGTGGTCGTTGCCGTCACGCGGTCACTTCCTTGTGCGCTCAAGCGAGTATACCTTCGTGCTACCTGTGGAGGCCGTCTTGCAAACCCTCCGCGCCGCGGTTAGCATCCTTCGCCTGAGAACCCCGCACCCACGGTGAGACGGTCTGGCGACCGTTCGCGATCGCCCTCGCGTCTTCCACCCTCGCGTCCGCGCGGTCCCCGTGTGTGCGGCCACATCTGGAGTATCACGGAGGTCCATGGTGCCTGAGGAGAAGTCATCGGTCTGGCGGCGCCGCGAACGCAGCCGCGACCTTACCGGCCTCGGCTGGCTCGAAGCCGACGTCCTGCGCGTGGTGTGGGACAAGGGTGAGGTCACGGTGCGCGACGTGTACGAGCACCTGCGCCAGAACCGCCGCATCGCCTACACGACGGTGATGAGCGTCCTGCGCAACCTGGCCGCAAAGGGCCTGCTCGCCCAGGACAAGGCCGCGGCAGCCTACGTGTACCGGCCGCTGGTCAGCGACGAGGAAGTAGCTCGCGGGATCCTCGACGCCGTGGTGGACAAGATCATGGGCGGCCGCCGCGAGCCGCTCATCGAGTACCTGCAGCGCCCTCTTCCCTGACGATCGTGGACCCGGCCGAGCCGCTCATCCAGGCGCTCCTCGACGACCTCGTCGCCGACGACCCCGTCCTGGCGACGGGGCTCGGCCTGACGGCCGGAGCCGACCGGCTCCCGTCGTGGTCCGCGTCCGCGCTGTCCGCGCGCGTGCGCATGCTGCACGGCCACGAGACGCGCCTGCGGGAGCTGCTGGGCGACGAGGACACGGGCACGGCGATCGATGCGTTCGCCGGCGTGCAGATCACGCGCCGGCTGCTGCGCGACCTCGAGCTGCGCCGCGTCCAGAGCCGGCAGCCCACGAGATACCTCGACGTCGCCCAAGGGCTCTTTCCGCTCCTCGTGCGCGAGCTCGGCACGCCCGACGAGCGCGTGGAGGCCATCGCCGGCCGCCTGCGCGCCGTGCCCGGCCTCCTGGAAGACGCCCGCGCCAATCTCGAACCGGGTCTGCCGGCCGCATCCGTGGCCGGCGGGATCGAGTACGCCGAGGGCCTCGCGGACCTCTTCGGGCAGTCAGTGCGCGAGTTCGCCGCCGGCGCCGGCCGCGAAGGCGCGCTCGACGGGGACTCGCGCGAGGCCTGTGCGGCGCTTGAGCACTTCACCGCCTACTTGCGCGACGAGCTCGCGCCCGGCGCGTCCTCGGAGTGCGGCGCCGGGAGCGCCGTCGTCGCCGACCTCCTGCGCTGGGAGCACGTCCTCGACGAGCCGCCCGAGGCGCTGGTCGACTACGGCCGGCGCACGCTGGCGGAGACCCGGGAGCGAATGGACGACGTCGCCGCCGAGCTCGGGTACGCCGGCGCCGCCGCGGCCGTCGCCGAGATCCAGACGCGGACACCTCGCCCGGACGAGCTGGTAGGCGCCTACCGGCGCGCCGTCGAAGAGGCGCGCGCCTACGTGGTCGAGCACGACATCGCCTCTCTCCCCGCAGGCGAGGAGCTTGTCGTGATGGCGACACCGACCTTCCTGCGCACCCTGTTGCCGTTCGCAGCATACGAGCCCCCGGGTCCCTACGAGACTCGCCAGCTCGGCATGTACTACGTCACCCCGCCGCCGGACGGGCTCGGCGAAGCCGAGCTGGCGGCGGCGATGCGCAGCCATCCCTGGGCCTCGTTCGGCACCACGGGCGTCCACGAGGCCTACCCCGGTCACCACCTGCAGCTGGTCGCCGCCAACCGGGCGCCGACGCTCGCCCGCCGCGTCGCCGCGATCCCCGACGGCGGTTCACTGTTCGTGGAGGGCTGGGCCTTCTACTGCGAGGAGCTCATGGAGCGCGAGGGCTTCCTCGCCGATCCGGCCGTGCGGCTGATGCGGCTGAACGACCAGGTCTGGCGCGCCTGCCGCGTGATCATCGACCTCGAGCTGCACCTCGGTCACATGGACCTGCCCGGGGCGGTCGACTTCCTCGCGGCGGAGGCGCACATGAACCGCCGCGAGGCCGAGCTGGAGTGCCGGCGGTACGCCGAGGAGCCGGGACAGGCGATGAGCTACCTGCTCGGCAAGCGCGAAGTGACGGGGCTTGCCGAGGTCTATCGCGAGCGTCGCGGCGGGAGCCTCAAGCACTTCCACGACGAGCTTCTCTCGTGGGGATCGCTGCCGCCGGCGGTCATCGCCTGGGGGATGGGCCTCGGCCCGCGCCCCGCGGCGGCCACCGTCAGTTCCTGACCCTGTCCCGCTGCTCTGCGCCATGGAGCACGACCTGGTCGCGCCCCGCGGACTTGGCCCGATACAGGGCCTTGTCGGCGAGCTCCATCAGTTCGTCCAGGACCGTGGCGTCGCGCGGGCACGTGGCGACGCCGACGCTGATCGTGATGTTGACCTCCGCAGGCAGGCCCAGCCCTGTGTAGCGCGTGCCGCTGAGCGTGCGGCGCACGCGCTCGGCCACGTAGTAGGCGTTCTCGCCCGGGGTGCTCGGCAGCAGCACGGCGAACTCCTCGCCGCCGTGGCGCGAGCAGATGTCGGGCTTGCGCAGGGCGTCCTTCATCGCGCGCGCCACCGTCTGCAGCACGCGGTCTCCGGTGGCGTGGCCGTAGGTGTCGTTGAACGACTTGAAGTTGTCGATGTCGATCATCAGCACGCTCAGCGGCGCCTGGTGGCGCAGACTGCGCTCGATCTCCTCCGCGGCGCGGTTCATGAAGTAGCGCCGGTTGTAGAGGTGCGTCAGGTGGTCGGTGACCACTTGGCGGCGGATGGCGTCGTACTTGTGGGCGTTGGTGAGCGCGCTCTGCACATGGTTCTGCAGGGCCTCGAGGATGTCGTCGGTGAGCAGGTCCGAGTAGTCACCGCTGGTCGAGGTGGCGATCACCGCCATGTCGCCGACGTTCTCCACCTGGACCGGGATGACGACCTGGTCCCTCATCGTGCGCGGAAAGAGGGTGCAGGCGTGATCGGTCGTGCGCACGAGCTTCCCGCTGGCGATGGACTGACGTACCGGGCAGTCGGCCGTGAAGGCGCAGCACTCGGCCGACATGGTGGGGGAGAGCACGCCCTGCGCGCCCTCGAGCGAGAAGGCGCGCGCGTCGGGATCGAGCAGCAGGAGGGCGGCGAAGTCGGCGTGTAGGAAGGCCTTGCTGCGTGAAAGCACGCGCTCGACCGTCTCCTGATACGGGAGGGCGGCGTTCATCTCCTTGCCGAGGACGCCGACGTCCATGAGCTGCCGGTTGAGGGAGCGCACGCGCTCCAGGTCCTCCTTGAGGCTCTGCGAGACCCACTCCTTGTCCTCCGCCGCCATGAACACCGAGATGAGCGTGCCGACCAGGTAGCCGAGTTCGCGCATCTCGTCGCGGTAGAACGGGTCGCTGTGTTCGTAGTTGCCGCCGAGGCGCGCGCGCGAGCGCTTGATCATGGAGCCGAGCGGGCGGTAGATGAGGATGTCGAAGACCAGCGCGAGCACGGCGAACAGCGCCACGACGGCCGCGCCGACCTGCCAGAGGGACCTGGGATCGAGCCAGCGCGTTAGGGAGACGAAGAACGCGGCGAGGACCAGCGCCACGACGGCCGTGGTCTTCAGCTCGAGGCTCACACCGCGCTTGTAGCCGAGGCTCCCGCCTCGCTTCTGCTCGTCAGGCTTGTCCGTCGGGGGCGCCTTTCGTCTCGCCGGGGGCTACTGACGGTATCGGCAGAAGGCAGGCTTCCATGATATGCCGCCGCCGAGGGGCCGCCGGCGCTCCGCGCCGGCGCTACAGACGGCCGAGGATGCGGCGATCGAACGTGCGCCGCGGCTCGCAGCGCCGCTCACCGATGCGCCGGTCGCGCACGTAGTAGATGCATACGGCGCAGTACGTGCTGCACTGCAGGCGCGTGTCCACGTCGGCCACGCAGAGCATCGGCTGGAGTTGGGGGCGTCGTCCGTTCATCAAGTCTCTGCAGTGATGTACGCCGGACGCCGGGCGGCTCCTGCCCGCCCGGCGTCAATCCTGCAGGTAGTTCTCGACGACGCTGAGCACCTGGGCGATGCGGAACGGCTTGGTGATGTAGCCGTCAATGCCGACGTCGGTCGCGCGTTCCATGTCGGTCGCCATCGCCTTGGCGGAGAGGCCGACGATGGTGATGTCGCGCGTCGAGGCGTCGGCCTTGAGCTCGGTCACGGCCTCGTAGCCGCTCACCACCGGCATCATCATGTCCATGAGCACGAGGTCCGGATGGTGCTGCCGGGCCAAGTCCACAGCTTCGCGTCCGTTGGCCGCCTTGTAGACCGTGTAGCCCTGGGTCTCGAGCGACATCGACACGATACTCAGGATGTCGGGATCGTCGTCGGCGACGAGGATGGCCTTCGCCACGGTGTGTACCTCCTCAGCTGATCTTGCCCGCAGCCAGCGGGTCCGCCGGCTTGCTTGATATCGGCATGGTGAACACGAAGCTGGAGCCTTTGCCGAGCTTGCTCTGCAAGCGGATAGAGCCGCCGTGCATCTCCACGAGTTCCTTGACGATGGCGAGCCCCAAGCCGGTGCCGCCCTGAGAGCGGGTGGCCGAGGAGTCGATCTGCGTGAACCGCTGGAAGACCTTCTGCTGGTCCTCTTTGGCGATCCCGATGCCGGTGTCGTTGACCCAGATCTCCACGAGGTCGCCCGAGGTGCGCGCCTCCACGCTCACGCTGCCGTTCTCATGCGTGTACTTGATGCCGTTGGTGATGAGGTTGAGCAGCACCTGGTTGAGCTTGCCCGGGTCCGCGAGGACCGGCGGCAGGTCGGTGGGGAGGAAGGTCGAGATGCGGATGCGCTTGTCCTGGGCGCGCGGCTTGACGACCGGCAACACGCCGAGCAGGGCCGCGCGCAGGTCGACGGGCTCGCGGTTGAGCTCTAGGCGGCCGGCCTCGATCTTGGTGAGGTCGAGGACGTCGTTGATGAGGTTGAGGAGCGACTCGCCGCCCTTGAGGATGCTTTCGATGAACGTCGACTGCTTCTCGTTGAGCTCGCCGGTCATGCCGCTCAGCAGCATGTCGCTGTAGCCGATGATCGACGTGAGCGGCGTGCGCAGCTCGTGGCTCATCGTCGCCATGAAATCGCTCTTGAGCTGGTCGAGGTGGGTGAGCTCGTCGTTCTTGCGCGCCAGCTCCTCGTTGTACTGGATGTTGCGCAGGACGAGTGCGACCTGGCCGCTGAGCGCGCCGAGCGTTGTCACGGCCGAGTCGGCCACCGCGTGGTCCTTGTCGTAGAGAAGGCAGATGATGCCGAGGACCTCGTTCTTGGCCTCGAGCGGCGCGAGCAGGAAGCCGCGGAAGCCGTCTTTCTCGGCGGCCTTGAGGAGGCGGCCGATCTGGGGGTCGGTGACCTCCTCGCAGCGGCGGACGCCCGCCTTGGCCGCCTCGGCGAGGCCGAGCTCCCGCATCTTGCGCACGAGGGCCTCGTCGACGCGCCCGTGGCGGGCGCGCTCGTCGTATTCGCCGCTGTTGCGGTTGAGCACCAGCGCGAACCCGGCGCTCATGCCGGAGGCCTCGGCGATCTGTGCCAGCGCCTCCGGCATGAGCCCTTCGGCGTCGTGGTGGCGCAGGAAGACGCGGCTGCTCTCGCTCATGGCGCGCAGCTGCTCGTTGGTCGCCTGCATGCGGCGCAGCTGCGCCTCGGTGTCCGCCTTGGCGCTGCTGAGCTGCGCGGTGCTGCGCATGAGCGCCGTGGCGAGGCGGCCGGCGAGCAGCGCGACCAGCAGGAAGGCGGCCACGTGCAGGAAGGTCGTGATGAGCATCCAGTTGGGCGGGACGTGGATCTCGTCGACCACGGCGGACGGGTGCAGATAGCCGAAGTGCTGGAGTATCCAGATGCCCGTGTACAGGATGCCGGCCGCCGCGGCGGCCCCGTAGGGCGCCCACGCCGGCAGGAAGACGGTCGCGAAGACGATGGGCCAGACGTAGAAGATCGCCTCGGCGCTCAACGCTCCGCCGCTGTAGATGATCGCCACCGTCACGAGCGCCAGGTCGACGACCATGATCTCCGCCGCCAGCGAGCGGATCTCGACGCGCGGCTCCAGCCAGAAGAAGGGGATGTTGGCGATGGCGACCACGGCGATCGCGATGACGAGCTCCCAGAGGACAAACCCGTGATCGTCGAACTGGACCCAGAGGACGCCCATCAGCAGGGCCAGCGTGAAGAGCACGCGCGCCCACAGCGCGTCACGAAGTTGTTTGCGCAGGTCCATCCCCACCCCGGTCCTCGGCGATGCAGTAGGGTATTCTATCCCGGGACCCGAAGTCCGTCTCGCGCGCGGATCGCGCCCGTACCCACCGCCCGGCCCGCCGAAAGGAGGACCCCCCTACATGTCGGTGCCCAGGCTCGTCCTCTGCGGGCTCGAGCCCGGCCCTGCCGTGGCCCTCGCCGCCGGCGCGGTGCTGTCCAGTCTCGGCGGGCAGCGGACCATCCGTCCCATCAGCATCGGTCTGGACGTCCCCCTCTGGCGGCTGCTCTATGCGAGCGCCGGGCGGGCGCCGCGCGTCCTCGATCTCGCGCTCCACGACGAAGACACCGTACTGGAGCTCTTCGACTACTGGAGCGAGGGTAGCGACCTCGTGCTGCTCACGGCCGTGGAACCGGCGCTCGACCGCTGGCAGGGCGTGCGCGGCTCGCGCGCTGTGGACATCGCCACCGGCCTGGACGCGCCGCTCGTGCTCGTCGTCGATGCGCGCGACCGTGGGGCCACCGCCGCCGCGGCGGTGTACGGCGTTCGCGCGCTGGCCAAACGCGTGGAGATCGCCGGCGTGATCGTGGTGGGCGCGGACGAGCGCGGCGCCGGCGCGGAGCTTGGCGCGACCCTGCGCCGCGACGTCGGCCTCCCGTTACTCGGTTGGCTGCCGCCTCAGCTGAGCGAGCAGTTCGTGCGCCAGTACGCTTCCGGCGGCGGCGCCGTGCGTCAGATCGGTCCGCGGCCGATCAAGGGCGGCGAAGCGAGGTTGTGCGCCGAAGCCGGCACCTACCTGCGGGCCGACGACCTCCTCGCGGCAGCCGCGATGCGCGGCTTTCTGCCGGGCCGCGCACGGCGGCTGCTGGCTCGCGCGGCGGCCGCGGCAG